>Ga0207780_1000159_pt1 | contig 18203 bp, 18 predicted proteins | sample LuqExpMetageno45_FD_187803 | JGI IMG/M metagenome (GOLD analysis project Ga0207780, IMG submission 187803) | Tropical forest soil microbial communities from Luquillo Experimental Forest, Puerto Rico - Sample 45 (SPAdes) | ecosystem: Environmental > Terrestrial > Soil > Tropical forest ...
GCGAGCCACTGCCGCCGCAGCGCGCCTATCGCCCGCCCACCCCAGGAGAGCCTTGGCATTCGCCGGAACCCGGGGTGCGCATCCGTTCCGCCGACAGCCTCACGGGTCTTGCCGCCGAATTGTCGACGCGTCTGACTCCGCCTGAATCTTCGCCGCCGCTGCGCCAAGAGTCTGCGCCACCGCGGGCCTCGGCTACTGCCGAGTTGCAGCCCGATCATAATCTCGCGGAGATGGCGCAGCAACTCGAAGCCGCTTTGCGCCGGGCCCCGGTTACCGATCCGCTGGCCGTTCCGGCGACTGCAGGTAAGGCTGCGCCACGTGCATACGCCGAGCCGAAACCGGAAGCGAAGGTAGAACCCAAATTCGAACCGAAGCTTGAGCCCAAAATCGAACCCAAGCTTGAGCTGAAGATCGAGGCTAAGCCCGAGTCGAAATTCGAACCAAAGCCGGAAGTGAGGTTCGAAACGAAATTCGAGTCCAAGCCCGAAGCGAAGCCGGAGCCCGCGCCGACCTCGGGCAAAACTTTCTACGATAACCTCGAAGAGGAGATGGCCAGCTTGCTCGGCCGTCCGTCAGGAAAATCGTGACAGGCCGATCTGGCCGAGGCGGTCTCAAGCCGCAGCAGCATGGGCGGTGTCGCCGAACTGCTGAGACCGCCCATGCGCTTCCTCAGCACGCTGAGGCGCGCTCCTACTGAAAACGCCGCAACTGACCATTCTATTTGATGGAGAGGCCGCCGCGTGGCGGTCTTTCTGGTTCCAACACGGCGGGAAAACTTTGCAGTAACGCGGCGCTAATAAAGGTGGAAGCCGTAACGCCCGACAAGGGCCATAAAAATCGCAACTGCAAAGACGGTGACAAAATAACTGGCGACGGCAATCGTCTTTTCATTTTCGATCATGAGCTGTACCTATTTCGTAACTACCGGTGCCGATTAGCATTCGGCCGCCACCTTAATAATCCATTAAATACCCAACACGATTTCGGAGAGTCCGCCGAGAGGCGATCTTTCTGATTTAGGGGCGAGTCGCAGGAGGCACCTAACAATCGTTGTTATGCACCTAAGTACAATATCCACCTAGCGTCGCATCCCACTAGTGTTTGACTTACGCAGCATATCTGACAAGGGCGTCCTCCAAACCAGCCCTTGTTAACCCCCGAGGCCGTCAATGCGCCCCCGCATGGCGGCCTCGTTATTATTTTGCCGATGTAAATTTGTGCACGGTCTGGTGTCGCCATCACTAAAACAGCGATCTGGTTTTGGAGAGACCGCCATGAGGCGGTTTTTTGTACTGGCGGTCGCGATCGGCACTTAATGACAATTCGACTGCGTCCGCGGATTTCCGCGTTCAGGGGTAGAGCGGACACGCGCGTCCGTCGCCGTCTCGTACCACCATCAGATCCTTACCGACGATCATCTTGCCTTGAGATACATCGTCGACTGCGTTGGCGCATCCCGCGACCCTGAGCAACCGGATTTTCTGCACGTTTTGGCCGCTCGAAGCTGATGCCGTTACTTATTCGATATCGAATGACGAGTGACGTCCTGCCAGCTTGGGCATGAGCGCGCTTCTAGCGGCAAGTTCCATTTGGAAATATTGGTGACATCGATAACTTGCACCGGAAGGATGATCTCGCTTGGATTGGATCACATTCAGAAACGCATGGCGAGAAACGTCGCGCTGATATTCACCACATAGGGATAATCGGACCTTGATATTCGGGTAAGCTACAAGAGCATCATGAAATCCATTGAGCCGGTCGCGGCTTGTCGCCGATGCCGCCGTCCCTTCGATGATCACTATTTCCCCACGCCCCGAAAGCTTCACGAAAAGATAATGCGCAATGTTCATCGCCAAGGCGCGATCATCCGAGCCAACGAAACACACTCGCTGCCCAGCGGTCGTACGAGTGATAAAGCTGCACAACGGAATGCGCGCTGCGTCGAATCCGCGAATGGCATTGTTCACCGGCCAACTGCGGCTCACCGGCCGCGCATTGTTTTGGGATGCGAGTTAGCGGTCCCACCCGTCTTGCGCGGCGCTGCGGCGATGCCGACGTTAGACGTGACCCGTGAGGAGACGTCCGATTGCTGCCGTTCATCGACACCGCTCCACGCGCGGCGCACCCAGCCGCTGTGCTCGCGCTGATCGCCTGCAACATGTTGGTATTTCTGTGGACGCTCAGCCTGACTCCCGACGAACTCAATGCGGTGCTGATGCAATATGCTCTGATCCCGGCCCGCTACACTGATCCCGAGATTGCCCGCTCGGTTGGTCTCAACCCCGATAACCTGTGGCCGCTTGTAACAGACGCCTTCCTGCATGGCGGCTGGCTGCACATCATCCTGAACTTGCGGTTCCTATGGATATTCGGTCCAGCGATGGAAGCGCGCTTCGGCCGCCTCTGGTTTACGGCGCTCTATCTCGGAGGCGCACTAACTGCGAGCGTGCTGCACGTCGTCACCCATCCGGGCTCGATCGCGCCGGTGCTCGGCGCCTCCGGCGCGGTGGCAGCGGTGATCGCGGCCTATGCGGTGATCTATCCGACCGAGCGCGTGATCACCATCGTGCCGATCTTTTTCATCCCGCTGTTCATTCCGGTGCCGGCTATCTTTTTCGCCGCGCTCTGGCTCGCAGCTCAGGTCGTGCAAGGAAGTTCAGAGATAATACGACCCGGCATGGCCGAGGGAGTGGCATGGTGGGCGCATATCGGCGGCTTCGCCTTTGGTGCACTGTTCGCACTCGTCGCCCGTGCCCTGATGCGCGGCACACAGACGAAAATTTACCAATGGAGCAACTCGCCACGCCAGCGCAACTCCTCAGGGCGCGTGCCCGACATTTTGCGTCGCGATTAACCTGCGCGACAATGCCTCAGCCCACCGCTTGCCGCCATCGCGTTGTCGCCCTGATGTCGGTAGCCGCCACCCCAGCATCAACCACACCAATGCCAGCTGGCATGGGCCTTGCGCAAATCTGCAGTGGTGAGTGATGTCAGTGAAATCGGCCGGCGCAGTCACGCCCGCGGCGCCGACGTCCCAGTGGGATTAGCCTTCGGCCACACGTTAGCGCTCGTTCGACCCGATCAACGGCACTTACCTCGGCTAAGACCGACACCGGCATTAGTGCCAGTAGCGACATCTGCCAGAAATGCAATGCTCGGCGCGGATGGCCGGGCATCGAGGGACGATCGATGTGTTCAACGCCGCAGCGTTCAGTCGTCGCGATAGACGCGTTCGCGCCGCTCGTGCCGCTCCTGCGCTTCCACCGACAGCGTCGCGATGGGACGTGCCTCCAGCCGGCGCAGCGAAATCGGCTCGCCGGTCTCCTCGCAATAGCCGTAGGTGCCATCGTCGATGCGTGTCAGCGCCTCGTCGATCTTGGCGATCAGCTTACGCTGGCGGTCGCGCGCCCGTAGTTCGATGGCGCGGTCGGTTTCCGATGACGCCCGATCCGCGAGATCGGGATGGTTCTGATTTTCCTCCTGCAGGTGCAGGAGCGTTTCCTTGGCTTCTTTTAGAATGTCTTCCCGCCACGCGAGCAACTTCGCGCGGAAATAATCCCGCTGCCGCTCGTTCATGAACGGCTCCTTGTCGGACGGCCGATAAGCCTTCGTCTTGGCCAACATCCCACTGAACTCCCTGTATCTTTTGTTATTAGCAGCGATGTCCGTTTCCCGGAGGCAGGCTTATATACGTGCGCCGGCGCCCGGACAATATCTGAATGACTTCCGCCGGAGTTCAGAATTATTGTGATGTACCAATGACTTATAAAAACTTATACGCAATCGGACGAAGTGGCCGCGCGGGCTAGCAGTTAACGATTTTGGTCAGTGCTACCGCTATGCGAAGATTGATTTCGCTCAATACGGCATCCAGGTCAGGATGTCCGGATTGCTCGGCGGAGGTTGGGCCGCGCGGTGAGTCCTGCTCGCCGACTTTGAACGTTCCGTCGGTGGGGCGGCGCGCGGGTGTTGGCGCGCCCGCAGGCGCAGTTCCAGTCGCCCCGTAGACGCGCATGAAAAAGGCACCCCACCGAGTAGATCAGTCCCCTAATACCACGAGCCTGCGCGAGTATGCTTAATGCTCGGCAAAGGCGCCGGCCAACTTTGCCGCCGGTGGCGTTCCGTCCCGCCCGGGGACTTGTCGCTGCACGCAGTATCGAATCGAAAAACGCTGCATCGCTAGGGTGCTGGCACGCACACCCGGCTTGGCGCGGGCTTTGTATAACCAGCGGCAACTGAGCAGCCCGCATTGAGGGGTCCGGGCGCAATGTTAGTTTAGCGCTGGCGGTTGCGCCGGCGTAGCTGGCGGCCCTGGTCGACGTAGCGCAGCCGGCCATGCAGCGAATGCAGGCACGATACCTCCCGCGCTGAAGGTTTGTAGTTGAGAGAAGCATGCGGCCTGACGGCATTGTAGTGACGGCGCCAGCTCTCGATGACGATCTGGGCTTCACGGGTCCGCGTCTTTTCGCTAGTGGAAGGTCACGGTGGCAGAATCAAATGATCGATTGAAAACCGACGAACGAGACGTTCTATAATTTCATGCAGTTTAAAATGGACTGATGTGACGACATGCGTTTCGAAGGTACTGAAGGTTACGTGGCAACCGACGATCTCAAGATCGCGGTGAATGCTGCCATCACGCTCGAGCGCCCGCTGCTGGTCAAAGGCGAGCCTGGGACCGGCAAGACCGTGCTGGCGATTGAAATCGCCAAGGCGCTCAGCGCGCCGCTGATCGAGTGGCACATCAAATCGACCACCAAAGCATTGCAGGGCTTGTACGAATATGACGCGGTCTCACGCCTGCGCGACAGCCAGCTCGGGGACGCGCGCGTCAAGGACATCCGCAATTACATCAAACGCGGCAAGCTATGGGACGCTTTCGTCTCAGACGAACGGCCGGTGCTCTTAATCGACGAGATCGACAAAGCCGACATCGAGTTCCCTAATGACCTATTGCTCGAGCTCGATCGAATGGAATTTTACGTCTACGAAACGGCCGAGACGGTGAAGGCGCGCCGCCGGCCGATCGTGATCATCACCTCGAACAATGAGAAAGAACTGCCGGATGCCTTCTTGCGCCGCTGCTTTTTTCATTACATCCGCTTCCCCGACAGCGACACCATGCGCGCGATCATCGAGGTACATTTCCCTGGCATCAAGCAGCGCTTGGTCAGTGAAGCGCTCAAGTTTTTCTATGAGATCCGCGACGTTCCGGGCATGAAGAAGAAGCCATCAACCTCGGAGCTGCTCGATTGGCTCAAGCTCTTGATGGTCGAGGACATCGGCCCTGAAATCTTGCGCGAGCGCGATCCTAAGAAGCTGATCCCGCCGCTTCACGGCGCGCTGATCAAAAGCGAGCAGGACGTGCACCTTTTCGAGCGGCTGGCATTCATGGCGAGACGCGAGGGGCGCTGAGGTGCGCGATCGGCTCGGCCCGTGTCCGGACTCCAGCCCCGCTCTCTCGCGAAAGCGACAATCTTTTTCGCCGCCGCACGGTCAAGGCTTCGCGCCTGCACCTCGACGTCGGGCGACAGCTGCTCTGGCGGCGAACCTACTACTCGGCGGCGGCTTGTCCAGGTCCTTCGCTGGCAGCCTTGCGCTCACGCCGCGCGGCTCTGCGCGCGCGTGCCTTCGCGCGATAGCGCGATAGACCCTGCTTGGCGCGCTCGACAGGACGCGAGCCCCAGTAGATGCCTTGCGCCAGCGCCCGGCCGAGCACACCGCCGGCCCAGACCAGCTCGTAAGGCGCAAACAGCCGCCAGGTCTGGTCACTCTCAACGATGCCGCGCGCCACTAGCTCGCCGCCCAGCGCCGACGTGTTGAGCCCATGACCGCCGAAGCCGCTCGCCAGCCAGACGCCGCGTTCGAGCTCCCCGATTTGCGGCATGCAGTGCAGGGTACGCCCAAGCGTGCCGCGCCACAGGTGCGCGACCTCAATCGGGCCGAGACCAGGGAAATTGCGCCGGATGTCGGCGACCAAACTGCGTCCGATCCAGCGCGGCTCGGCCTCCCAGGCGCGCATGCGGCCGGACCATTGCAGCCGGTTTTTGCCGACGATGCGATAGTGGTTGTCAGCGCGATTGGTATCACTGACTGCGCCGCGATAGCGGACCAGTTCATGCAGTGCTGGACCGAGCGGCCCGGTCACCAGTACGAAACTGGTAATTGGAAGCAACGTCATCGATAGCTGCGGCATGAGCGTGCCGAGATTGATATTGCCGGCGATCACCACATGGCCGGCGCGCACCATGCCCTTACTGGTGCCGATACGCTTGCGCACGCCGGCCAGATCGATCGACAGCGCCGGCGTATGCTCGAAGATGCGTGCGCCGGCTGCTTCCGCGAGCTGCGCCAGGCCGAGCGCATAGTTGAGCGGATGGATATGGAAGGCGCGGTTGTAATGCAACGCGTTGAAGTAGCGCGGATTAACGAGATGCTCTCGTACACGCGCAGTCGGCCACAGCTCAACATCGGCGCCGATCCAACGCAGCCGCTCGACTTCGCCGGACAGCTCCGCACGATTGTCGGTCTGTGAGATATGCAGCCAGCCCGGCACTGGGTCGACGCCTTCCATGCCAGTTTCCGCGATGGTGCGGCGGACGTAGTCGAGCCCGTGCTCCGAAAGCGCCCACAACTGCTTGGCGTGATCGAGCCCAACCCGCTCGACGATGTCGTCGATACGCTCGCTGAAGCCCGGTAGCACAAATCCGGTATTGCGGCCGGAGGCAGCCGCGGCCATACGCCCCGCTTCCAGTACCGCCACCGACCAGCCGCGCTGTGCGATCTCGCGCGCGGCGGTGAGGCCGGCAAGCCCTGCACCGATCACGCAGACGTCGACGTCCAAGTCGAAATTCAGCGGGGCGCGCTCGGGGCTTGCGACCCGGGTCGCCTCATACCAGCCTCCGGCCGTGCTCGCGTCGTCGTTCATGAATCCCTTTGCTTGCGCATGATCTTATCCGAAAAGCGGTAACCGCTTTTGGAGTCACGCATTACGTAGTCTCCCGCGCTCCAGACGCAGGGGACACGCATGCTAGACTGCCAACGAATCGAAAGCGATGCCTTAGCGTCGGGCATCGAACCGTCCTTCCTCGCAACGGTTGTAAGGCATGCGCCGTCTTCTCCTGTTCCGTCATGGCAAGACCGAACGCTCCGAACCGGGGATGCCGGACCGCACCCGCGCGCTGCTCGACCGCGGGCGCAAGGATGCCGCCAAGATCGGCGCGTATATGGCAAGTCATGCGTTGATACCCGACCGGGTGCTGCTTTCGCCGGCCGACCGCACGCGCGAAACCTGGAAATGCGCCGCGAGCGCATTCCGGCCGGAGCCCAGTGCGCTCATATCGGAGCAGCTTTACGACGCCACCCCGCATGCGGTGCTCACTGCGATCAAGGAGGCGCCGGCGTCGGTGCATACGCTGCTGGTGGTCGGACACAATCCTAGCCTGCACGAGGTCGCACTGATGCTGATCGCGGCCGGCGACATCGACACGCGCGAGAGGCTGCGCGAGAAGCTGCCTGCCGCCGGTTTGGTGATCATGGATTTCGCCATCGATTCGTGGAGCAAACTGCATCCGCAGTCCGGCCGGCTGGAGCGCTTCGTCAGCCCGAAAACGCTGGAAGCAGCCGCCCACTGAACCGCCACGCCGAGCGTAGAACCGATAGCTGCAAACAGCTTACGCGTTACCCCCGCCCACTGCCCTATAATCCGATTGAAGACCAAAACCTGCTTTAATTTTTATATTTCGCGGAGCCACTGGCATGGTGGTTCTCGGCCGCATTGAGGCTATCGACCTCACTCTACGCCGTCCTAAAAACGTGTCATGATTACCGCCTCGCAGCGAATTGAGGGGCGCTGTCATGTACAAGCAGATCCTGGTGCCGGTCGATCTCGCCGATACTGAACTCGCCAAGCCCGCCATCGCCACCGCCGTCGATATGGCAAAGGCCTCTGGCGGCACGGTGCGGCTCGTGAATGTCTTGCCCATGACGCCGGTGATGTTGGCCGAGTATGTGCCACCGGATTTCGACGCGCAGCAGCGCAAGTCGGCGGAGGAGGCGCTTAGCATCATCGCGCGCGAATGCGGACTGGATGCCGCGCACGTGTCCTGGTCGGTGCGCCAGGGCGGAATATATCACGAGGTGCTCGAGCAGGCGAAGGCGATCAATGCCGACCTGATCGTGATGAGCTCGCACAGGCCGGCGATGCGTACCTATTTCCTCGGCTCCAATGCGGGCCACGTCGTGCGCTACGCCAAGTGCTCGGTGCTGGTGGTGCGTAACTAACTCGGATGCGACCAATCCCTGACGTCATTCGAGGGGCTAATCAACGACCAATCAACAAGCGGCGCTGGCGGCTGCCAGCAAGCGAAATTGGGCGATCGCCTTCGCCCTGTCCTGCTATCTGATCGCCGAGTTCTTGTGGCGTACCTTTACGCCGGCACATGAATACCCGATGCGACCCGAGCAGGCACTCTCGATCGGGCTCGACCTGCTGGCGCTGCTCTGCCTGATTGGGCTACGCACGCGCGTGCCAAAGGCGTTGTTCTGGATCGCGATCGTTGCGGGGCTCGCGCTGTTCGCGATCCCCTCTCGAGCGACGCCGGCTGGTGGATCGGACACCTGATCTACACACTCAGGTGAACCCCCAGCGCTACTGACGACGACACTATCGCATTCTATGTTCAGCCTATATCAGCGTCATGCGCACGCTTGTTGTCCTGGCACTGTTCAGTTTGCTAACGCTGGCCGTGTGGCTTGATGGCAGCGCCTGGGTGCATCTCGGTGGCGATCCGATCCCGCTTTACGGCTATGTCGCCATTATCAGCGGTATGACAATCTCGCTGCTGATCGGTGGCGGCCTGATGGCGCTGGTGTTCTATTCAAGCCGCCACAGCTACGACGACAAAGCCAATCGCTTTGACAAAACTCGTTAGATTTCAGCATTTCCGGCATCTAACTACGACTTTAGTCGTAGTATCGCGCGTTGTGGAGATATCGCTAATCGGACCGGCAGCTTGCTTGTTTTTTGCCCGTGGCAGCCGTTTAGTTCTGGGGCGCGCGGCCTCGCGCGCATAACAAACAGAAGTGCCGGAACCCCGCGCACTCGCGGCTTTGGGGGAAGCAAGATCCATGTGGAATCAGATTTACAATCCGCTCAACAACGCGGTGCTATCGACCTGCGCCGCAGCGCTGCCAGTCGTCACACTGCTGGTGCTAATTGCATCGAACAAGGTCAAGGCACACCTCGCGGCAGTGATCGCGCTGGTTGTCGCCAACCTTGTCGCCATCGTCATCTTCACCATGCCGGCCGACATGTCGCTCCGCGCGACCGTGCTCGGCGCAATCACCGGATTCTTTCCGATCGGCTGGATCGTACTCAACGTCATTTTCCTCTACCGCCTGACGGTCGAGCGCGGCGTGTTCGAGACGTTGCAAACCACGATCGGCGGCGTCACCGAGGACCGCCGGCTGCAGCTCCTGCTTATCGCGTTTTCGTTCGGCGCGTTCTTCGAGGGCGCCTCCGGCTTCGGCACGCCGGTCGCAGTCACCGGCGCGATCCTGATTGGGCTCGGCTTCTCGCCGCTCGCCGCCTCAGGCCTGTCGTTGATCGCCAATACCGCGCCGGTCGCCTATGGCGCGCTCGGCACGCCGATCGCGGGCCTGTCCAGCGTCACCGGCATTGATCCATTCCTGCTCGGCGCCATGGTCGGACGACAGCTGCCGTTCTTCTCGCTCATCGTGCCGTTCTGGCTGATTTGGGCCTTCGCCGGCTTCAAGGGTATGAAGGATATCTGGCCCGCTATCTTGGTCACCGGTGTCTCGTTCGCGATCCCGCAATTCCTGATCTCCAACTTCATCAATCCGTGGATCGTCGATATCGGCGCCTCGCTGGTCTCGATGGCCTGCCTGATCCTGTTCCTGAAGATCTGGCAGCCGAAAGTGATCTGGACCTCGCCGGCCCTGCGCAGCCACGACGCCTCCGCCGGCACGCTACCGAAGACGCCGGCCAAGGCTGCCGCCAAGCCCACTACCGCGCAGGTGTGGTTCTCGCTGCTGCCCTGGATCATCGTCTGCATCGTGCTGCTGGCGTGGGGCACCAACGCCGTCAAGGCAATTCTGAACGCCTACGCTACCTGGAACTACCCGGTCCCCGGTCTGCACAACATGATACATAAGGTCGCCCCAGTCGTACCCAAGCCGACGCCGGAAGGCGCGGTGTTCTCATTCACCTGGCTATCCTACACGGGCTCCGGCATGCTGATCGCGGCGATTATCTCCGGCTTCCTGATGGGCTTTTCGCCGGTGAAATTGGTGACCGAATACGGCAAGACCATCAAAATCTGCGCATATTCGCTGATCACCATCTCGGCCATGTTGGCGATCGGCACGCTGACCCGCCTATCGGGTATCGACGCCACGCTCGGCCTCGCCTTCGCCGGCACGGGCGTGCTGTATCCCTTCTTTGGTACGCTTCTCGGCTGGCTGGGCGTGGCGCTCACCGGCTCCGACACGGCCTCGAACGTGCTGTTTGGCAACTTGCAAAAGATTACTTCCGAACAGCTTGGCCTGTCGCCGATCCTGATGGGTGCCGCCAACTCCTCCGGCGGCGTGATGGGCAAGATGATCGATGCGCAATCAATTGTTGTGGCCTCCACTGCGACCAACTGGTTCGGTCATGAGGGCTCGATTCTGCGCTTCGTATTCGGGCACTCGATCGCGCTCGCTTGCCTAGTCGGCCTGCTGGTGATGGCGCAGGCCTACATCTTCACCGGCATGATCGTGCAGTAGTACACGCCACGATTGCTGCACCAAAGCAGCCCTGCATCGCAAGATGCAGGGCTTTCTCTTGCGCCAAGCGCGGTATAATTGAGGTTCTAGAACCGACCGGGAATCCTCATGTCCAAGACTCTCGTGCAAGAACAATTCGGTAAGAACGCCGCCGGCTATCTCACCTCGACGCCGCACGCGCTCGGCAAGAGCCTGGAGCGGCTGGTCGTGCTAACCGCGCCGCAGAAGAGCTGGCGCGCACTCGATGTCGCGACTGGCGGCGGCCATGTCGCCTACACGTTTGCGCCGCATGTCGCGCGCGTCTGGGCGACCGACATCACCCAGGAGATGCTCGACCTAGTGAAGGGCGAGGCGGAAAAACGCGGGCTCAGTAATATTCGCACGACGTATGCCAAGGCGGAGGCGCTGCCGTTTGAGGATGCCAGCTTCGATCTGATCACCTGCCGGATCGCACCGCACCACTTCGATTCAATCCCGCATTTCCTCGATGAGGTGCATCGCGTGCTCGCGCCTGGTGCCGTGTTCGCTATGGTGGACAACGTGGTGCCGGACGGCAGCGTCGGCGATTACGTGAACGCATTCGAGCGATTCCGCGATCCAAGCCATCTGCGCGCCTGGACTATGGAGGAATGGCGCGCGGCGCTCAAAGCACACGGCTTTGCCATCATGCACGAGGAGCAGCTCTACAAGCAGATGGAATTCAAGAGCTGGGCGGCGCGCCACGATGCCACCATGCAGTCGCTGCTGCGCTCAATGCTGGCGCAGGTGACGCCCGAGGTGAAGGCCGTGCTAGACCCGAAGGGCGACGGACCCGAACTCACCTTCCGCCTGTCGGAAGGCCTGTTCATCGCGCGCCGAACCTAAGCTCCTCGTTTCGGATGCTCGAAGCACGATTCGGAGTCCAGCTGCACGGCTCAGTGCTCCTTGTCTGGATTTCCGGTTCGCTCGCTCAGCCCGCGCGCCAAAATGGCCGGGCACTGCCGACGAGCAGTCCGTCCGCCCTGCAAGCAGGTCGAGGAACACAACACTGTTCTGCGGCGGGAGAAGCTGGAACACGCAGTGGATCGGGCGCTGGAAATATCCCGCAAGGACTGCGCCCGCCTGATGCGCGAGATGATGGTGCTCCAGCGAGACCAGTCAGCTGGACAGCGAGCCACGCGCCGCCAATGCGGCGTAAATACCTATAATTTCGAGGATTTCGGCATCGCCGGGCCAACAGCTTGGCGATGCGCGGTTCTGCCCCTACCATAATCCTGAAACACTTGATTTACCGCAAGGCGGCGCCCGCGGGCCCGGCATTTATTGGCTCGGTGATGCCATCCCGGCGGGGGCGCCGAGAGAGTAATCCATGCCGTACAGTGCCAATAGAGACCTGCCCGCTTCAGTCCGCAATCATCTACCCGAGCACGCCCAGGATATTTACCGAGCTGCATTCAATCACGCTTATGCCACCTATTCTGGTGAGGCCGAATGCGAACGGCTCGCCCACATGATTGCCTGGGCAGCGGTCAAGCGAACGTACTATAGGCGCGGCGACAAATGGATCGAAAGGATGACGGCCGCATCATGAGTACTGCTCTCGCGCTCGCCGAGCGCAACGTCCCGCGCTACACCTCCTATCCGACTGCGCCGCACTTCTCGAAGACGGTGGGACCCGAGCTCTATGGCGAATGGTTGAGTAAACTGCCGCGCGATGCAAGTCTGTCGATCTATATCCACGTCCCGTTCTGTACCGAACTCTGTTTCTATTGCGGCTGCCACACCAAAGCGGTGCGCAAGCGCGAACCGGTCGACGCCTATGCGCAGCAATTGCTCGACGAGATCGCGCTGCTCGACCGGGTTGGGGGCCGTAAGCTCACCCATCTGCATTGGGGCGGTGGCACGCCCTCCATACTCGGGCCGGCCTGGCTGGAGGTCATCGCCGCCAAACTTGCGTCGCGCTTCGATCTGTCAGCGCTAAAGGAGCACGCGATCGAGCTCGACCCCCGTCGGATCGATCGCGCACTGGTGCGCTCGCTTGCTGCCATCGGCGTTAACCGCGCCAGTCTCGGCGTACAAGACGTCTCGCCGGAGGTGCAGCGCGTCATCGGCCGGGTGCAGCCGTTTGAGCTGGTCGAGCGCGCCGCTGAGTGGCTGCGCGAGGCCAACATCGCCAATCTAAATATCGATCTCATGTATGGCCTGCCGCAGCAGAGCGTGCGCGACGTCGCCCGCAGCGCGGAGCTGGCCGCTTCACTCGGCCCCCAGCGGCTCGCACTGTTCGGCTACGCCCATGTCCCCTGGTTTAAGAGCCATCAGAAACTGATCGACCAAGCCTCGCTGCCGGGCCTCGCCGAGCGGCTGGAGCAGGCGCAAGTCGCTGCCGAAACGCTGATCGGCCTTGGCTACGAATCGGTCGGGCTCGACCATTTCGCGCTGCCTGCCGACGAGCTGTGCATGGCTGCGCGCGAGCGTCGGCTGCGCCGTAATTTCCAGGGCTATACGACCGATAATGCCGATGCCTTGATCGGGCTTGGCGCCAGTGCCATCGGCCGGATGCCGCAAGGTTTCGTACAGAACGCACCCGATCTTGCTGGCTATTCCCGCGCTGTGGCGGCCGGCCATTTCCCGATCGTGAAGGGCCTCACACTATCGGATGACGACCGCCTGCGTAGCGACATCATTGAACGGCTGATGTGCGACCTTGAACTCGATCTCGACCGTTTCGGCGGGGGTGCAGCGGGCTTTGCCGGCGAGCTCGCGGCGCTTGCGCCCCTCGCCGAGCAAGGCCTGCTGCGGATCGATGCTAGCCGGATTACCGTGACCACCGCTGGGCGTCCCTATGTGCGGATCGCCGCGGCGGCGTTCGACACCTATTTGGCGGCTAGCCAGAAGCGGCACTCGGTGGCGGTGTAAACCAACTTATCGCTGATTTATCTAATTACCATGGCCGGGCACGTCCCGGCCATTCACACCCGACCCCGCTGACGAACCGCAAAGATGTGGATGCTTGCGACAAGCGCGGGCATGACCGACCCAATTGAATCGAAGTTGATCCGGTCACCGGGCGCTAACGACCCAGTCGCTGCGCACTTCGACGTCGTTGCTGCGGCGCACTACATCGTGCGCAATTGCAAGCTGCGAGGCGCCAGTCGGCCAAGCGGCCGGAACGCTCACCAGATCGTGCCGCTCGGCGAGCGCCGGAAGGTTAGGTACGGCCTTGGATAAGTCCGCTGCCGGCGCGTCGACTTGATGCCGATAAATCACCATGTCGACAATTTGATTCGATTTCACCGCGCGCGCTTTGATCCAGCGCAACTTGCGACGCGCCCGCACTCCGGAAAAATACGTAACGCGGCGCATGGCCGCATGCCTTACGTAGCCGCATAATTTTTTTATAATTTTTCATTACGCAGCAGTTTCCCCGCGGTGAGCCGGGATTCGATTAAGGTTTTGCGAGAGGCTTGGGATGTGCGGTAGTGGCCCGCGGATGAGCCACGAACCGGCCGCTTCTCTACCTCAGCAACTCCCGCATTGCACGGTCGAGACCATCTAACGTGAGCGAATACATCCGACCGCCCATCAGCTGGTGCACCATAGTGATCGAGTGGGTGTAGGGCCACTCCTTCTCCGGCACCGGATTGAGCCAGACGCAGGCTGGATAGGTACGCGTCACGCGCTCGAGCCAGAACGCGCCCGGCTCGTCGTTATAGTGCTCGACCGAGCCGCCGGTCGCGGTGATCTCGTAAGGCGACATCGAGGCGTCACCGACGAACACAACCTTGTAGTCGTGCGGATAGGTGTGCAGCACGTCCCAGGTCGGCGTGGCCTGCTGGAATCTGCGGCGGTTCTCCTTCCACACTTTCTCGTAAAGGCAATTGTGGAAGTAGAAATGTTCCATATGCTTGAACTCGCTGCGCGCCGCCGCGAACAATTCCTCCGTGGCCTTGATGTGCCAGTCCATCGAGCCGCCGATGTCGAAGAACAGCAGCACTTTCACCGCATTGTGCCGCTCTGGCCGCTGCAGGATGTCGAGATAGCCTTTATGCGCGGTGCCCTTAATGGTGCCGTCGAGATCGAGTTCCTCGGGCGCGCCAGTGCGGGCGAATTTGCGCAAGCGGCGCAACGCGAGCTTAATGTTGCGGGTGCCGAGCTCGACCTCGCCGTCGAGGTCCTTGAATTCGCGCTTGTCCCACACCTTCACCGCGCGGAAATTCCGGTTCTTGTCCTGGCCGATGCGCACGCCTTCCGGATTGTAACCATAGGCACCGAACGGAGATGTGCCAGCGGTGCCGATCCATTTTGAGCCGCCCTGGTGGCGGCCCTTCTGTTCGGCGAGCCGCTTCTTCAAAGTCTCGAGCAATTTGTCGAGACCGCCCATGGCCTCGATCTGCTTTTTCTCTTCCTCGGTGAGATATTTCTCGGCGAGTTTCTTGAGCCATTCGGCCGGGATTTCAGCCTCGATGGCGTCGCTCAAGAGCTCTAGCCCCTTGAACACGTGGCCAAAGACGCGGTCGAACTTGTCGATATTGCGTTCGTCCTTCACCAGCGCTGCACGCGACAAATAGTAGAAATCCTCTACCCGGCGCGAGGCGAGATCGACCTCCATCGCTTGCATAAGCGTCAAATACTCGCGCAGCGTGACTGGCACGCCGGCGGATTTCAATTCTTGAAAGAATGTGACGAACATAAGAATGAGAATTCACCCCAGACCGAGGCGACGTCAAGGCAGGGGCGGTATGCGCGGCGGCCCGCTATTCATTGCCTTCTGGTCGCACCTTCTATGCGCGGCGGCACGCGGCGGCCAAGCCTGGTGCACATCTATCAAGTCGCCTCTAGCGCTGTTGATATTTGCGCGGCGTGGAGCGGCCAGCGGATCAACCCGGCTTGGGGCGCCCGCCGAATTGTCCTAGACTTGCGTCGGGCGCGCGCGAATGCACCCCTTCAGCGCCGGGCTTTGCCAATGAAAAACGTTCATGGTCTCTGCCTTGGTCTCACGGTCGTCGTGTTTGCCGGTGGTGTACCCGTAACAGCCAACGCCGACGCAGCCAGTTCGTCGAAGAAACCAAGGCCTCCGGGCTGGTGCGCAAGGCCTTCGACGCCATGAACCTGCAGAATTCCCAGGTCGCGCCTGCGGGCATGAAACCGCAAAGCGCCGCCCTCCTTTCCTCTTGCACGGAGCCCTTCGAATGGTCGATGCCGCCTTACTGCGTGAGCTTGCTCCCACCGGAAAACTGCGTGTCGCGATTGCGGTGGCGCCTTCGCCCTCGGCGCAGTTCGCAGTTAAGGACGCCAGCGGCGAATACCGTGGCGTCGCCGTGATCCTCGGCCGCGCGCTCGCACAAAAGCTGGGCGTGCCGGCCGAGTTGATCGTGCATAACGGTTCCGGCGAAATCCAGAATTCAGCAGCTGACAACAAATGGGACGTTGCGTTCCTGCCAGTCGACGAGGAGCGCAAGAAGTTCGTCGACTTCGGCAATGCCTATCACCTATTACAGAGCACCTATCTGGTCGCGCCGAGTCCAAAATTCGTCTCGGTGGAAGCTGCCAATGCTGCCGGCCTCCGCATCGGCGGTGTGGCCAATACCGCTACCTTCCGCACCTCAGCCAAGACCGCGCCGAAGGCCACGCATGTGTCGTTCGAAAAGGCTGACCAGGCAGTGGTGGCTTTGCGCGACGGCCAGGTCGATGCGCTCGCCTTCTCGCGCGAGTCGCTGACGGGGTTGCAGGCAAAGGTACCGGGCGCGCGCATCCTCGACGGAGGCTTCCTGAATTCCACCACCTCGATCGCGGTCCCGAAGGGCAAGCCGGCGGCGCGTACCCATGCAACGCAATTCATCGAGGAGGCCAAGGCCACTGGCCTCGTGCGCAAGGCATTTGATGATATGGGGCTGACTTCCTCGCAGGTCGCGCCGGCGGGGATGAAGTCTTAAGCCTGCTTCTCCGGCGTGCGCACCACCAAACCGTCGAGCTCCTCGCTCACCTTGACCTGGCAGGACAGCCGCGAATTCGGCCGTACATCGTAGCCAAAGTCGAGCATGTCCTCTTCCATCGGCGAGGGCTCGCCGACCTTTTCGCGCCAGGCCTCGTCGATATAGACGTGGCAGGTCGCGCAGGCGCAGGCGCCGCCACATTCCGCCTCAATGCCCGGGATAGCATTGCGCAGTGCCGTCTCCATGACGGTCGAGCCGAGGATAGCGTCGACCGTGCGGGCAGTGCCGCCGGCATCAATGTAAGTGATCTTCGGCATGCGGAAGCGTGGCGAGACATGCACCGGAATTGGCGTTGGGCGGCTTCTATAACGGCTATCGCAGAGCCGCGCCAGTAGCTACTCAGCCAGTTCGCAACAGCTCGGCGATCAGGGCACGCGCCTCGTCCACCGCCTGAGCCAAGCGGTCGACCGCAGCGCTGCAGTCGGCCGGCGCAGCGCATTCGACCGCCTCAGCGGCGCGGGCTACGCCGCCGGCGCCGATGCCGGAGGCCGAACCCTTCAGCGTGTGCGCTAGAGGCTTGACCGCGGCTGGTGCACCCGCCCGAATGCGCACAAGCAGCATTGTCGCCTGGCGGTCAAACAATTGTAGCAATTCGCGTTCGAGATTGCAGTCACCGAAGGTCATGCGCGCAAGATGATCGCGGTCGATCGTCGCGAAAACGTCCGCGGGCGGCTCGCGTCTGCTGTTTGCGGTCTGCGCCATGCCTGATCCCCTATTCCATGACCTTATGATTAGCGGGGGAGTGTGACTCGGCCGGGACAAAATCCAGGTAAATACGCGACGCGAATCAGGCTTTTCACGACACCCAAAACCGGCGTGTGGTTAAGGCGACAGTAATTGTAAACGCGACTAGCAGGCCGGCGGCGCCGCTGTGGCCGCGTCGTGGCCGCAATTCGGCGTCCGTGATCGGGCAACGTTCCGGGTCCGAACTGCGGGGCGGCGGGTTCTGCGCGCTCGTTATGGTTAACAGCGGGTTAACGATGATGAAAAAGTCCTTACCACTTCGGTTTCTTTTGTATTGCCAAGGCGATAGGATGTGACCCGAGGGGTACAAAGGGGCGCGCCGCGGCTGATTTCGCGCCGCCCCGATGGTTACCGCGCTCGCGGCGCGACCCGACGAAGTCGGGCCGCGACGACAGTCCGGCGTAACAGCGAGGCGACGACCGAATGGCCAACAATCTGCAACCAACCAAAGACTCGACAGAAGAAGCCTTTGCCGCCGTCCAGGAGGCACTCATCATCCAGCCGTCCGAAGGACGCACGGGCACACAACAGGGATCGCCGGCGCCAGCCGAGGCGGCCGCTTCGGACCTCTTCCTCAGCGAGCAGCAGTCCGCGGGTGCGGGCGACGAGAACGGTCCGCGCCGCGCTGCCAATGACGACCGCGCCAATATCGGGCAGATCCTGCAGGCACTGCACCTCCGTCCGTCGCGCACGCCA
>Ga0207780_1000160_pt1 | contig 18166 bp, 17 predicted proteins | sample LuqExpMetageno45_FD_187803 | JGI IMG/M metagenome (GOLD analysis project Ga0207780, IMG submission 187803) | Tropical forest soil microbial communities from Luquillo Experimental Forest, Puerto Rico - Sample 45 (SPAdes) | ecosystem: Environmental > Terrestrial > Soil > Tropical forest ...
CTTCCTCACCAAAATCTAGGCTTGGCTCGCCACCGCCTTGCCCAAGGCGGCCTGCGCCGCCGCCAGACGCGCGATCGGTACGCGGAATGGCGAGCAGGACACGTAATCAAGGTTGGCTGACTGGCAGAAAGCGACCGAGGCGGGATCGCCGCCGTGCTCGCCGCAGATACCGACCTTAAGCTTTGGCCGCGTCTTACGCCCGCGCTCTACGCCGATGCGCACCAGTTCGCCGACACCGGCCTGGTCGATCGACACGAACGGATCGGACGGTAGGATCCCGCGCGCCGTGTAGATGCCGAGGAAGCGCGCGGCGTCGTCGCGCGAAATGCCAAGCGTCGTCTGCGTCAAATCGTTGGTGCCGAACGAGAAGAACTCGGCGGTCTGCGCGATCTCGGCGGCCATCAGCGAGGCGCGCGGGAGTTCGATCATGGTGCCGACTTGATAGGTGAGCTTGGCGCCGGTCTCCCTCATCACCGCCTGCGCCATGGCGTCGATGTGCGCCTTCACCAGATCGAGCTCGGCCTTGGTGGCGATCAGCGGCACCATCACCTCTGGCGCCACCGGCTTGCCGGTGTGCTTGGCCACTTCCACCGCAGCCTCGAAGATGGCACGCGCTTGCATCTCCGCGATTTCCGGGTAGGCGATTGCGATGCGGCAGCCACGGAAGCCGAGCATCGGGTTGAACTCGGAGAGCTCGTTGGCACGGTCGGCAAGCTTTCGCGGATCGGCGCCCATGGCGGCCGCTACCCCGGCGATCTCCTCCTGACCATGCGGCAGGAACTCGTGCAGCGGCGGGTCGAGCAGACGAATGGTTACTGGCCGGCCGTCCATGATCTCGAACAGCTCGACAAAATCGGCGCGCTGCATCGGCAAGAGCTTGCCGAGCGCAGTGCGGCGCGATTTCTCGTCGTCGGATAGGATCATCTCGCGCACCGCCTGGATGCGGCCCTCGTCGAAGAACATGTGTTCGGTCCGGCAGAGGCCGATGCCCTCGGCGCCGAAGCGCACGGCCGCCCTGGCGTCGGCCGGTGTGTCAGCATTGGCGCGCACGCCGAGCTTACGCACCTTATCGGCCCAGCCGATCAGGGTAGCGAATTCGCCGGAGAGCTGCGGCTCGATCATGTCGACCTTGCCGGCAAGCACCTGGCCAGTCGAGCCGTCGACGGTGATGAAATCGCCTTTCTTGAATGTCTGACTGCCGGCCGTCATGGTGCCGGCGTTATAATCTACGCGCAGCGAGCCCGCGCCGGACACGCAGGGTTTACCCATACCTCGCGCGACCACTGCCGCATGCGAAGTCATGCCGCCGCGCGTGGTGAGGATGCCTTCGGCCGCATGCATGCCGTGGATGTCCTCCGGCGAGGTCTCCACGCGCACGAGGATGACTTTGTGTCCGTCGGATTTGAGCTGCGCGGCTTCATCGGGAGAGAACACGATCTCGCCTGAAGCGGCGCCGGGCGAAGCCGGCAGGCCGGTGGCGACCACCCGCCGGTGCGCGCGCGGATCGATGGTCGGATGCAGCAACTGGTCGAGCGCCAGCGGATCAACGCGCAGCACCGCTTCGCTTTTCGAGATGAGCCCTTCATTGGCGAGATCAACAGCGATGCGCAGCGCCGCCGTGGCGGTGCGCTTGCCGGAGCGGGTCTGCAGCATCCACAGCTTGCCTTGCTCGACCGTGAATTCGAGGTCCTGCATGTCGCTATAGTGGCGCTCGAGCGCGTTGTGGATGCGCTTCAGTTCGGCATACGCCTTGGGTAGCGCGGTCTCCATCGAAGGCTTTTCGGAATTAGCCTCCATGCGCGCCGCTTCGCTGATCTCCTGCGGCGTACGGATGCCGGCGACAACATCCTCGCCCTGCGCGTTGATCAAGAATTCTCCGTAGAGTTTCTTCTCGCCGGTCGATGGATTGCGTGTGAAGGCAACGCCTGTGGCCGAGGTATCGCCCATGTTGCCGAACACCATAGCCTGCACATTGACCGCGGTGCCCCAGCTCTCCGGCAGATTGTGAAGCTTGCGATAAGTGATGGCGCGCTGGTTCATCCAGGACCTGAACACCGCGCCAATCGCGCCCCACAACTGCTCGTGCGGATCTTGCGGGAAGTCCTTGCCAAGCTCGTCCTTCACACACTTCTTGTAGCGCTCGACCAGCTCTGCCCAGTCGTCGGCGGAAAGATCGGTGTCAAGCGAGTAGCCCTGCTTCTCCTTGTGATGGTCGAGCAGTCCCTCGAAATGCTCATGGCCGACTCCGAGCACGACGTCCGAATACATAGTGATGAAGCGGCGATAGCTGTCATACGCGAAACGCCGGTCGCCGGATTTATTGGCCAGCATCTCAACGGTCTCATCGTTGAGGCCCAGGTTGAGCACTGTGTCCATCATACCCGGCATCGAGGCGCGGGCGCCGGAGCGGACTGAGACCAAGAGCGGGTTGCTCTTGTCGCCGAACACCTTTCCGGTGATGCGGCCGATGGCGGCGAGCGCCTTCCCGACTTGCGGCTTCAGGTCCTTGGGATATTGGTGGTCGTGAGAGTAGTAGTACGTGCATACGTCCGTGGTGATGGTGAAGCCGGGAGGCACCGGCAGCCTGAGATTGGCCATTTCGGCAAGCCCAGCACCCTTGCCGCCGAGCAGATTGCGCATGGAGGCTCTGCCCTCGGCACGGCCATCGCCGAATTCATAAACCCATTTGTTTTTAGTGCTTTTCCCGGCCGCCCGGCCCTTGAATTGGGCTTTGTTGGCTTCTTGTACAAGGGCTTTAGTGCGGGAGCGCGGGGATTTGCGTTTAGCCATGGCTCAAAAATAACTGGTGCGGGCGGGTCGGCACTTAAAAGCACTCCCAGGGCCGACGCCGCAAGCCCACTTTTCGATCAGCGGATAAGTCTTAGCCCGAGGCAAAAACGAGTAGATAGCGACGATGAAATTCATTTGGCGTCGGAATTGATCAGGGTGAGGTGGAGAATGCCGGTAATGCGGGCAGCGGGCGTTAAAACGCCGGCCGCTAGCCCTCGATCTTGGAAAAATCCGCGACTGCACGGGTGGCGTCGCGAATTTCGCTGAGCAATTTTAGGCGGTTGTCGCGCAAAGGCATGTCGTCGACGTTGACGGTCACCTTGTCGAAGAAGGCGTCGACATGCGGGCGAAGCTTTGCCAACGCGCCCATGGCGGCGGCGAAGTCTTCCTTCGCGATGGCGGCGGAGGCCTCCTTCTTGGCGGCGGCGATTGCCTGCGCCAGCGCCTTTTCTTCCGCGGCGGCGAGCCGCTTGGCGTCGGGCGCGCCAGTATAGCGTTTGTTGTCCTTCTTCTCTTCGATGCGCAGGATATTGGAGGCGCGCTTGACGCCGACGAGCAGGTTCTTGCCGTCGTCACTGTCAAGAAATTTGCCGAGCGCTTCGACCCGCCGAGTGATCAGCAACAGATCATCTTGGTCTTCGAGCGCAAAAACCGCGTCGACTAGATCATGGCGGGCGCCCTGCTCGCGGAGCTGCACCTTCAGGCGGTCGGCGAAAAAGGCGAGCAGATCGTGGGTCTGTTGCAGGTAGGAATGCGCCTCCACGAGCGCTGGACCGGTGAGCCGCCGCTCACGCTGCGACACCAGCACTTCGAGCTTCATCGCCAGTTCGATATCAGTCGCGCTCAGTTCGACGATCTGGTCCTGCAAGGGATGCAGCGCGTGAATCGCCTCGCTCAGCTTTTCATCGCGGCGCACAGCGCCGAAGTGGCGCCAGAGCTGCGAGCGCAGCGGCAAACGCAACTCATTTTCGATCACGATGCGGATAACGCCGAGCGCAGCGCGGCGCAGCGCGAAAGGATCCTTGGAGCCGGTCGGCTTCTCGCCGATCGACCAGAAGCCAACCAACGTATCAATTTTGTCGGCGAGCGCCACCGCAATCGCCACGGGATCGGCCGGCACAAGATCGTCCGGCCCTTGCGGGCGGTAGTGATCCTCGATCGCGTGCGCGATCGCTTCGTCCTCGCCCTGTTCCTCGGCATAGCAACGGCCCATGAAGCCCTGCAGCCCGGGAAATTCGCCGACCACGTCGGTGAGCAGGTCGGCCTTTGCAAGCAGCGCGGCACGTTCGGCCGTGGCGACGTCGGCATCGACCAACGGCGCCAGTTGTCCGGCGAGCGCGACCACGCGCGCGATACGCTCAGCCTGCGAGCCTAGCTTCTCGTGAAACACGATGTGCTCGAATTTGGGCAGCCGATCCTCCAGCCGTGTCTTTAGGTCGGTCTCGTAGAAGAACTTGGCGTCGGAAAGCCGCGCGCGGACCACGCGCTCATTGCCGGCAACGATAACCTTGCCTCCGTCGGCAGCGTCTTCGTTGGCAACTAGAATGAATTTGTTGGTCAGCTTGGCGGTCGCGGAATCGCGCAGAACGAAACATTTCTGGTTGTTTCGAATGGTGGCACGAATAACCTGCTCGGGGATCGACAGGAAGGCGGCGTCAAACGATCCCATCAGCGTCACCGGCCATTCCACGAGGCCAGCGACCTCGGCGACCAAGCCTTGGTCCTCGACCAGCTCCAGGCCCCGCGCGAAGGCGAGGTTTTTGGCGTCGGCGAGGATCATCTCGGCGCGCCGGGCGGAGTCGAGCACGACCTTAGCGGCTTCCAGCTTGGCGACGTAATCGTTGAGGCGCCTGACCGTGACCGGCGCCGGCGCCATAAAGCGGTGACCACGCGTCTGATCGCCGGCGGCGAGGCCGTTGATCTTGAGCGGCACGATCTCCGGTTCCTCGGTCTCCGGACCGAAGGTCGCGACAATCGAATGCAGCGGCCGTACCCAATTGAGGCGCCCTGAGCCCCAGCGCATTGACTTCGGCCAGGGGAATGCGAGCACTACCTCGTGAATCATCTCGGCCAATACCTCGAGCGTGGGACGGCCCGGCTTCTCGATAATCGCGACATAGAAGTCGCCCTTCTTATCGGGCTGCACTTTCGCCTGGTCGATCGACGTCAATCCCGCCGCCTTCAGGAAGCCGGCGATCGCGTTCCGCGGCGCGCCTACGCGCGGGCCCTTCTTTTCCTCTTTGACATCCGGTTGGCGCGCCGGCACTCCGTGCACCGAGAGCGCGAGCCGACGCGGCGTAACGAAGGCCTTGGCACCCTCGTAGACCAGACCGGCATTAACCAGGCCATCCGTGATCAGCTTTTTCAGGTCCTCGGCTGCACGCGCCTGCATCCGCGCCGGGATCTCTTCGGACAGGAATTCGAGCAGGAGGTCGGGCATCGCAAACTCATCAGCGGCGCGTGGATGGAGCTTTCGCCTAGCAGGGCGGCCCCCGCCTGTCACCTGCGGTTGAAGCGCGCGGGTGTTCCTGCGGGCACGACCTAGCCCGATACCGTAGACAACATGCGCATCTATCGAATCGCTTTACGAGAAGCTTCGAGCTATAGCTTCAGGTCGCTGTTGTCGGAGAACGGCGGCGTCTTTCACTTGCAGGCGCTGAAGTTGCGCTTGTCCATTCCAGAGAGCGCCTGCGAGCCGCCGCACCGGCACCACATGCCTTCGAGCACATCGATTACGCTGCGCCTCCGCCTTCGGTGCTAAGCCAGGCTTCGCCGCAGGCCTTCGCCATCTCGCGCACCCGCAGGATATAGCTCTGCCGCTCGGTAACCGAGATCACTCCGCGCGCGTCGAGCAGATTGAACACGTGGGATGCTTTGATGCACTGGTCATAGGCCGGTAATGCCATCAGGTGACGTTTCTTGTCGCCGTTTGCCCAGCCGGCCGCCAGATACTTCCTGCAAGCGGCTTCCGCCATCTTGAATTGTTCGAACAACATTGCGGTGTCGGCGAATTCGAAATTGTGCCGCGAATATTCCTGCTCGGCCTGCAGGAAAACGTCGCCGTAGCTGACCTTCTTCTCGTCGTTGCGGCCGTTGAAGTTGAGCGCGAATACGTTGTCGACGCCTTGCACGTACATTGCTAGTCGTTCGAGTCCGTAGGTGAGTTCGCCGGATACCGGCGAACATTCGAAGCCGGCCACCTGCTGGAAGTAAGTGAATTGAGAAACTTCCATACCGTCGCACCAGCATTCCCAGCCAAGTCCCCAGGCACCTAGCGTCGGACTTTCCCAATCGTCCTCGACGAAGCGGATGTCGTGCAAATTGGGATCTATGCCGATGACGTTTAGTGAATTGAGATAGAGCTCCTGGATGTCGGGCGGCGACGGCTTCAGGATTACCTGGAATTGGTAATAGTGCTGTAGTCGGTTCGGGTTCTCGCCGTAGCGGCCGTCCTTTGGCCGGCGCGAGGGCTGCACGTAAGCGGCGTTCCAAGGCTTTGGACCGAGAGCGCGGAGGGTTGTCGCCGGGTGAAAGGTGCCCGCCCCCACCTCCATATCGTAGGGCTGGAGGATCACGCAGCCCCAGCCGGCCCAGTACTGCTGGAGTGCAAGGATGAGGCCCTGGAAGGAACGGGCCGGGTCCAGGTTGTCCTGGCGCGAACGTTCAGCAACGGAGAAGTCAGGCATCTTTTCGGCGCGTTTATTTCCGGGCACGGGAGAGGGCCCGGACCCTATTGGCCGCCCCAGGGGGGGTCAACAGGGCTAATTCCAAAGGTCTGGTTTTTTAGCGATGTTCTCCGGCGCTCTTTTCAGCTTCGCGCTCGCCGCTGCCCGCCCTAGGCCGGGAGCTTCCTTCCAAAAAAATCCGAGAAACGACTAAAGGCGATATTCGCCCGTCAGCGGGTCACGCCGCAGCGTTGGCCGCTGGGCCTGATCGCGGATCTTCACGGCCCGGCGCGCGTCAAGCTCTTCGTTGACGCGGCGCACTTCCCTCGCCACCCAGGCCACGACCATGGCGCCGCCCAAGGCGGCAAGCGACCACTTCACCAGCGGCGAAAGGAGAAAAGGCGGCATCGGCGTCTCCGATTACAGTCAAAGCCTAACTTCGGCCCCGAACACGGCATTTTCGGGGCCGCCTGCACATTCCCACAGCGATGAACTATGGTGGCCGGGGTTAGTCAACAATGAGCCCGTAAACGGCCCGCTCAACAATGAGCTCGTAAACGGCCCGCGTTGATGGAAGCACGCAAATGAAAATTTCAAAAAGAGAACTGCTCGCGCTGTTTGCGGCCGCTATGATCTTGCCGGCCGGCCAGACCTCGGCACAAAGTTGGCCGAGCCGACCGATCCGCTTTATCGTGACGCTGGGAGCGGGTAGTGGCGTAGACATCGGCGCGCGCCTGTTCGCCGACAAATTATCGGAACGTTGGGGCCAGCCGGTTGTGGTCGAGAACCGGCCGGGTGGCGATGGGATAGTCGCGATCACCAGCGTACTCAGCGCGCACGACGATCACACGTTGCTGGTTACCCCGGTGAGCTCGTTCACCGCGCATCCCTATTTCCACGACACGCTCCCTTACGACCCGAAAGATTTGATCCCGGTCGCCCGCATCTCCAACACCGTTGTTGCGGTGAGCGTGCCGACAGCGCTCAACGTCAATTCGCTGAAGGAGCTTGAGGCACTGGCACGCGCCAAGCCCGGTCAGTTGAACTGGACCACCGCCACCGGTTTCACCGACTTCGTCTTCGCCGGCTTCCTGCACACCGTCGGTCTGACTATGGCGAAAGTACCCTATAAGAACCCTGTGGCCGCGGTGACCGACCTCGCGGAAAACCGCATTCAGGTCTACATGCCGGCCTACGCTATCGTGCGGCCGCAGGTGCTCGCAGGCAAGATCAAGGTACTGGCGGTCACCAACCACGAGCGGGCGAAGGCGATCCCCGATATCCCGACCGCGCTTGAGCTCGGTTATCCCTCGCTCGAATTCGACGGACTCGTCGGGCTGTTCTCTTCGCCCGACATGCCAGAGGCGGTGCGCAACAAGATAGCTGACGACGTGCGCGCGGTCGCTTTTGATCCGGTGATCGTGGAGAAGCTCAGCGCGACCGGACAGGTAGTCAGCCCCGGCAACGCCAAGGAGTTTGCCGCGTCGATTGAGCAGCAGCGCAAGCAGGTCGCGGAAGTGGCCAAACTGTTCGGCAACAAGCCGGTGCAGTAGCTAAAGTCCGTAGCGCGACCACCAGGCGCGCGCCTCCAGCGCGGACAGCAGTTCGTCGGCAAAGTGGGGTCCACCGGTGAGCGCTTCCAGGGCGCCGACTCCAGGCAGCTTGCGCCCGAGCAGACCGCGATCGGCTGAGATCAGCGGCGTGCGCACTTTGTCGCCGTAGCGCTCACGCAGGGTTGAGCGCAGATCGCCGATGTGGTCGGCTAGCCCGAGCTCGATCGCCGCCGGCGCGACCCAGAACTCGCCGGAGAACAACGTCTTATCGCCGCCGTTGAGCTTTTCGCCGCGGCGTTCCTTGACCAGCGTGATGAAACGCTCGTGGATCTCCTTCTGAATCGCCTTGATGCGTTTCACGTCCTCCGGCTTCTCCGGCAAGAAGGGATCGAGCATCAACTTCCGCTCCCCTGAAGTATACACTCGGCGCTCGATGCCGAGCTTTTCCATTACCTTCGGGAAGCCGAATGAGCCACCGACCACGCCGATCGAGCCGACGATGGAAAACTGGTCGCAGATAATCTCGTCGCCAGCGCAAGCAAGCATATAACCGCCGGAGGCGCCAACGTCCTCGACGAAGGCGAGCACCGGCAGGTTCTTTTCCACGGCCAGCTGCCGGACGCGGCGGAAGATCAGGTGCGACTGGGTCGGCGAGCCGCCGGGCGAATTGATGACCAGAGCGACGGCGCGCGCCTTGCGCACCGAGAAGGCCCGCTCGAGCGAACGCGCGACGGTCGACAGCAACAGTCCCGGCCGAAGCGGCGTCACCACGCCGATGACCCCGGTCAGCCGTACCACCGGCACCACCGGGATATCAGGGCGAAAACGCGCCGGCAGCAAGAGGCGAATAAAATCGAACGCGCGTTGGAAAACGTCGGAAATGCGTGCGGGGAGTGCCATGGCGGCCAATTAGACAAGCTGGGCCCAGGCTGTCAAAGGCCGAACTATGCTCCGTTCACATAGTTGGTACGCGGCTTGCATTGCATCAAACGCAGCCAAATGGCCGCTCTTTAATAGAGACCGATCAATGGACCCGAAGCTCACCATTTTGTTCTTGCTTATCGGCGGAATTGTTGCGCTTTCGCATCTTAACGAAGAGAACATGCAGCGCGTGCGGCGCCAGCTGCTGGCGCGACGGTGGCGTAATTTCGTGCCGGGGCAGCGTAAATCGTAGGCAAAACCAGGCACGTTTACCATTCGGTTATCATCAGCGTTTCCCCCCCACGCAGGACAGCCTCTGCGGCCGCAGTAGGTTTGTTCTGCGCGTCGTTGAGGACCAGTGCCGGGTAAGTGATTGGCGCATCGCTGCCCGATTTCACTGCCCTGACCAACACGCGAATTGCCGGTGCCTCGGCGCGCGGCAATACCGGCAGCACCGCGATACCGCCGAACGCGCCGGCGAGCGCGTCTTGCACGTGCGCCAGCGCATCGGCCCGCCAGATCAGCGTTAGCTCGCCCTGCGGCTTAAGCAGCCAGGTCGCGCTTTTCACCCAGCGCGGGAACAGGCCGGGCGCTGTTGTGTGGGCCAGGCGGCGCAGCGGGTCGGGCGACACGTTCTGCCGGCTCCCGTCGTGAAACGGCGGGTTCATCAGCACGCGATCGACGCTGCCCTCCGCAAGGCCAGCGGTGGTGAGCGCATCGACGTCCTCAGCGTTGCAGGCGACCGTCCCTACCCACTCATCAAGTCTGTTCCGCCGCGCATTATCAGCCGCAAGCTTGCACAGCGCTGGATCGATCTCGACTAGTGTCACCTTCAGGCCTTTAACACGTGCCGCCAGCGCCAGACCGGCTCCGCCGACCCCGGCGCCGAGATCGACCACATGCTCGCCGGCGCGGCCCCCCGTGGCGGCGGCGAGTAGGATCGCATCGTGTCCGACTCGATGCCCGCTAAGCGGCTGGCGCAGCCGCAAGCGCCCGCCGAGCACGGCATCTTCGCTCGTTTGGAGATCGCGCTCAGTGCCCATCAGGGCGCAGCTCGTGTCCAAGGCCAGCTTCATTGAGCAGCCGGCGCGCGGCGGCGACGTCGTCATCGTCGACCAGAACTCGGCGCGGCAGCACGCCGAAGTACAGGACGCTCATGTTTTCGTCGACCACCATGTGCTTGATCTTAGCACTCTCCAGGAGAGCACCGACTGCCGAGATCAACACCGCGTCGTTGGTGCGGATGATCTCCTGCACATTCAGCCCCTGCGCCGCTCCTCGCCAGGCGCGCGATGCGCCAGACAGGCGAGCTTCATCTCACGCCGGCCGCGCATCACCGTGTCAGGCACCCGATCGATTGAGACAGCGGCACGCACCGCGGCGGCGGTATTGTCAGTTTTGTCGAAAACGAAGATCGTTGCGATCGGCAATGCGGCACGGAAATCTCTTACCACTTTCGCGATCGCCACCTCCTCATTGTGGCAAGGCACCAATGCGGCGATCTTGTATTTCTCAAAGCGAGGCGTGTGCGCATCCGCCTTTGATGTTGGGTTCGCCAAGCGGAGCCCCCTTGCCCAATACCGCGCATCAAATTGCCGTGTTCCATTAATCTAACGCACTTGCTCCGCTAACGCAGCGTTTCTATGCTCCCGCAAAATCTACGATCCCGGAGAATGTGTTTGGCCGTTATCGTTCCGTTTGAGAATCCACAAGCTGCGTCGATTGAGCGTTTGTCCGAACTGGTGGCACCGGACATGGAGCGAGTCAACGCGGCGATTTTAGCGCGCACCGGTTCCGACGTCGCCATGATACCGGAGGTCGCCAACCACCTAATTTCCTCGGGCGGCAAACGCCTGCGGCCAATGCTGACGCTAGCCATGGCCAAGCTCGCCGGCTATTCCGGTGACGGGCATATCAAGCTCGCCGCCGCGGTCGAGTTCATGCACACCGCGACGCTCCTGCACGACGACGTGGTCGATGAGAGCGACATGCGGCGCGGCAAGCTCGCCGCCCGCATGCTGTGGGGCAACGAGGCGAGCGTGCTGGTGGGTGACTTCCTGCTAGGCCAGGCCTTCAAGATGATGGTCGAGGTCGGCAATCTGCACGCGCTCTCGATCCTTTCTTCCGCCGCCGCGGTGATTGCGGAAGGCGAGGTGATGCAGCTCGGCGCAGCCAAGGACACCGCCACCAACGAAGACGAGTACATGGCGGTGATCCGCGCCAAGACGGCCGAGCTCTTCGCCGCTGCCTGCGAAGTCGGCCCAGCGCTCGCCGCCAAGGATAAGGCTGAGCTCGCGGCCTGCCGTTCCTTCGGCCTTAATCTCGGCATCGCGTTCCAGCTCATCGATGACGCGCTCGATTACGGCGGCAAGTCCGCCAGGCTCGGCAAGAACGTCGGCGATGACTTCCGCGAGGGCAAGATCACGCTGCCAGTGGTACTCTCTTTCCGCCGCGGCGGCGAAAGGGAGCGGGCCTTCTGGAACCGCACGCTCGGCAAGGGCGACATCTGTGACGGAGATCTCGACGAGGCGATCGCGCTGATCGGCAAACATCACGCCATCGAAGATACGGTCGGGCGCGCGCGCCACTACGGCGCCATCGCCACCGACGCGCTGGCGCTGGTGCCGCCGTCGGCCATCAAGACGGCGCTGGAAGAAGCGGTCGCCTTTTGCATCGCGCGCGCACACTGACGCGCTCGCTCGCCTACTTCAGTTGTTGTTGAGGGTCGAATAGCCGTTGCGCAGCGCGCATTTGCGCGTGACTAGGGCTTTTTCAAGGGCGCGGCGCGCCAAGTGTGACCGGTCTTATCCACCAGCCGGCATGCGCGGCCGCGAGCGTGTTGGAGCTCGCAGCGGCCTCCGCCGTGGAACCGAAAACCGCAAAGCACGTCGGCCCCGAGCCCGACATGCGCACGAGCCGGGCGCCCGGTAACGCCCGCAGTGCGGCCAGCACGTCTCCGATCGCCGGCTCGCAGGCTATAGCGCTTTTTGTGAGGTCGTTGTTGCGCTCGGCGAGCCACGCGATCAGAGCGTCGCGATCGCGCGGTACATCGGCATGCGCCTTGCCCTCTTGCGATCCCGCGAACTTGGCGAACACTTCGCGCGTGCCCAGCGACACACCTGGATTGACCAGCAAGGCGGGCAGCACCGGCAGATCGAGTGGGGCCGACAGCTCCTCGCCGACGCCACGCATCACGCGCGCCTTGCCGCTGAGGCACACCGGCACGTCGGCGCCCGTCGCCAGCGCCGCCGCCGCGAGGCGCGGATCGCTCGCGGCGAGACTATTGGCGCGCGCGAGGAGCCGCAGCGCCGCCGCCGCATCGGACGAGCCGCCCCCGAGTCCCGCCGCTACCACAATGTTCTTGGTGAGCTGGAAACGTCCGGCCTTCAGCCCCGGCAGACGCTCGCGCAGCGCGGCGTGCGCCTTCAGCACTAGATTGCCGGCGTCCGGCCCGGTCGCCGCAGCGAAGGGGCCGGCGACTTCGAGCGCCGCGGCACCGCCCGGCTGCAGCGTCAGCGTATCGGTAAGGTCGGCGAAGACTACCAAGCTTTCAAGATCGTGATAGCCGTCGGCGCGGCGCCCGATCACGCGCAAGGTCAGATTGATCTTGGCGGGAGCCTGTTCAACCATCAATGCGGCCACGCGAAGACCCTTAGCCGCCGTCACCCACCTTTTTGCCGGCTTTCGCCTGCGAGGAGGTCTCCTCAGGCAGCCCGTCCTTGAGCTTGGCCTCGATCTTCGGCAGATCCTCGGGCTCTGGTTTGAGATCGCGCGCGTGCGCCCATTGGAATTTGGCCTCGAGCACGCGCCCGACCCGCCAATAAGCATCGCCGAGGTGGTCGTTAATGGTCGGATCTTCCGGCTTCAGCTCGATCGCGCGCTCGAGCTTCTTGACCGCTTCCTCGTAATTGCCGAGCCGGTAATAGGCCCAGCCGAGTGAGTCGACGATATAGCCGTCGTCCGGACGCTGCTGCACGGCCTTGTTGATCATCTCCATGCCCTCGTCCAGGTTCACTCCCTGATCGATCCATGAATAACCGAGATAGTTGAGCACGTGCGGTTGATCGGGGAACAGCTCGAGCGCCTTCTTGAGATCGGCTTCCGCCTTCGGCCACTGATGCGACCGCTCGTAGCAGATGCCGCGGAAGTAGAAGAGCATCCAGTTCGACTTGTCGGGCTGCGTCAACGTGGCAACGCCCCTGGAATAGGCATCGACGCATTCGGTGAACTTTTTATGCGAGCGCAGAACGTTGCCAAGCGCCATGATCGCTTCGAGGTCGTCTGGGTGCTCCTTGATCAGCGCATTAAGATGCTTTTCCGCCTCGTCCGCGCGATTGAGCGAGTCGAGATTGGCCGCCATCTGGATCGCGGCATTGCGATAGAGCGGTGAACTCGTCGGGACGCGTTTATAGACCTTGATCGCCAGCTCCGGCTTCTTCACCGATTCATAGAGATCGGCAAGCGAGAGCAAAGCTAGCTGATGGTTGGGAGCCAGGTAGAGCGCAAGCTGCAGGTAAACGAGGCCGAGGTCCTCGCCGCCGCGGCGGCCGAGCGAGGCGCCGAGCCCGTATAGCGCTTCGGCAGCGCCGGCCTGCGCGTTTGATGCGAGCGGCGGCAGTTTCTCACCCGCCTTGAGTTGGTCCATGGCCTCGACCACCAACGGATAGCGCGGCAGCGCCTTATCGAAGGTCTGGAAAATGTCCAACGCCTCCTTGGGCGAATGACTGCGCGAGGTCCAGCTGCCATAGGCCTCGACCACACGCAGGGCGGTGGGGTCGAGCTTGTAGGCGCGCTCCAGGCGCTTGCCGGCCTCCTTCGAGTTGGCCGCAAGGTCGTAGATCATGCCGGCATGCAGATCCTTGAAGATGGAATACCAGTCCGGGCCAGCCAGCCGGTCGATCGCCGCGACCGCGCCCTTAGCATCGCCGGCACCGTACATCGACCAGGCCGAGAGGAGAGTCGCTGCCAGATCGGTGATTGGACCGCGGATCGAAAGCGCGAGATCGCGGCGAGCCGTGGCATATTGCTTGTGCTTGAGTGCCGCGACACCCAGCACCAGCTCGGCGACACGGTCGTTCTTGTCGGTCTCGACGATGCGCTCGGCGTGTTTCACCGCCTCGTCGATCTCGCCATCAACCAGCAACGCCAGGAAGGCACGGTCGAGCAATTCCCCGTTTTTCGGATCGTGGCGGAGAGCGGCGCGATAATAGGCAGCAGCCGCGGCAGCATCGCGCTCCTGGCCCGCATGGCGGGCGGCGAGATAACTGCCGGAAGCCGTCAGCCCGACCGCCTCCTGCGCGGCCGGCGCTTGCGCGGCAAGATTAATGGGCGCCGCGATCACGAAAGCGGCAAGCGCGGCGCCGGAAATGCACCGGGCGAAAGTCAAAGACGTCACGGGCAATGCTCCAATGAGGCGGTTGACCTATAGTGCACGCAAACCGCCGAGGCTAGCCAAGAATGGCCCTTTTGCGCCGTCCCCGCAAGAACGGCACCCTCACATTTACCCGTGAGGTTGAAAACCTCGGTGTGGCAGCATCGTGGCCGCTGCAGCGATTGCTAATCACATATTCGGATAGTTCGGCCCGCCGCCGCCTTCCGGCGGAACCCAAGTAATGTTCTGATTCGGGTCCTTGATGTCGCAGGTTTTGCAGTGGACGCAATTCTGCGCGTTGATAACAAATTTAGGCGAACCCTCCTGGTCCACCCATTCGTAAACTCCGGCCGGGCAATACCGCGAAGAGGGCCCGGCGAAAACGTCATGCTCTGAGGATTTCTGCAAACCCGGATTTTTCAACCGCAGATGTACAGGCTGATCTTCTTCGTGATTGGTGTTGGACAAGAACACCGACGACAGCCGATCGAAGGTGAGCACGCCGTCCGGCTTGACATACGCGATCGGCGTGCATTCGGAGGCCGGCCTGAACGTGGCGTAGTCCGGCTTGCCGTGCCTAACGGTGCCAAAAAACGAGAATCCGAGCGTGTTGGTCCACATGTCGAGGGCACCGAGCGGAATCCCTACGAACGTGCCAAATTTCGACCATAACGGCTTGGCGTTGCGCACCTTCCACAGGTCCTTGCCGATTGCGGAGTCGCGCCAGCCGGCTTCAAAGTCGGACAATTCGTCGTTGGCGCGGCCGACCGAAAGCGCCATGGCAACCGATTCCGCAGCCAGAATGCCGGACAGGATCGCGGTGTGACTGCCTTTTATGCGCGGCACGTTCATGAACCCGGCGTTGCAGCCGATCAGCGCGCCGCCGGGGAACACAAGCTTTGGCACCGACTGGTAACCGCCTTCGGTCAGCGCGCGCGCGCCGTAAGCGAGCCGCTTGCCGCCGGCAAAGGTATCGCGCACCAGCGGATGTGTCTTGAAGCGCTGGAATTCCTCGAACGGTGAGAGATACGGGTTCGTGTAGTTGAGATGCACGACGAAGCCGACCGACACCAGATTGTCGTCGAAGTGGTAAAGGAAGGAGCCGCCGCCGGTATGGCCGTCGAGCGGCCAGCCGAACGAATGCTGCACCAGCCCCTTGCAGTGCCTGTTGGGAGCGACCTGCCACAGTTCCTTCAGGCCGATGCCGAACTTCTGCGGATCGCGGCCTTTTGCCAAATCGAACTTGGTGATGAGCTGTTTGCCCAGGCTGCCGCGCGCGCCTTCGGCGAACAGCGTGTACTTGGCGCGCAGTTCCATGCCGCGCGTAAAGTTGTCCTTCTGTTCACCTTTCTTACCGATGCCCATGTCGCCGGTGGCGACGCCGGCGACCGAACCGTCCTCCTCGTTGAACAACACTTCGGCGGCGGCAAAGCCTGGATAGATCTCGACCCCGAGCGCTTCCGCCTTGGTCGCCAGCCAGCGGCAGACGCTGCCAAGCGAGACGATGAAATTGCCGCGGTTGTTCAAGAGCGGCGGCATCATGAAATTGGGCAGCCGCACCCCAGATTTTTCGCTGAGCCAATAGAAGCGGTCGTCGGTGACAGCGGTCTTGATCGGCGTGTCCTCGCCCCGCCATTCCGGCAGCAGGGTGTCGATGCCGATTGGATCGATTACCGCCCCGGAGAGGATATGGGCGCCGACCTCAGATCCTTTCTCGACGATCACGACCGAGGTGTCGGGGTTGATCTGCTTGAGTTTGATGGCCGCGGCTAGGCCCGAGGGGCCCGCGCCGACAACAACCACGTCGAATTCCATCGCCTCGCGGGCGGGCAGTTCGGCCGCCATAGGGTTCTCCTTTTTCGTCGCATTCTAGCGCGGCCCGGCGGCAATTGCCTGCTTGAGTAGCCGGTACTAGGCATCGAGTCGTTCCGCGATCGCGGTCTCAATCGGCATCCGTCAAGCCGCGCGCATCACCATAGGCCATGGCCTGGTGCACAAGTATGCCGGACCGGCGAAGCTCGGCATCGTCGAGCCTATAAAGCACCACGGAAACCTGCGCGATGGTCGCGCCGTAGCTATCGAGGCACACCTTTTTCCCGGCGCGTCTGCCACCAGTCGAGCTCCCGCCGCGCGGCCTCGTCGAAATCGAAACGCGTCGGCGCTGCGTTCGCCAGCATGCTGAATTTAGCCGACGAGGTCGGGCAAGGCGGTGTTCGCCTGCGTGCGCAAGCGGGTCGGATGGAAGGTTTTGGCCGCGTGCTCGGGCCGCCACTACTAAGATATTGCGCCATCATTGCTGGGGTTGTTGTGCGCATCACATGCAATATACCCGCGTCTACAACTTGGGGAACTGCACATTATGGGATTAGACTGACCCATATGGCTCAGATCCCAGCCAAAGCTGCGCTCGATCTTCTCGATTTTTACACTGAAGCTGGCGTCGATGCGCTGCTCGGCGAGGAGCCGGTCGACCACTTTGCGGCAGGCGAAGCACCGTCGCCCGCACCTCGTCCCACTCAAACCGCCTTGCTGCCGCTTGACCTCGAGCGCAAAGGCCGCGCGGCGCCCCAAGTAGCACCGCTCGCGCCTGACGAAGCCGCCATGGCTGCACGTCAGGCCGCAAAAAGCGCGAAGACGCTCGACGAACTGCGCACCATCCTCGATCGCTTCGACGGCTGCGGGCTGAAGGCAACCGCGACGCAACTCGTCTTCGCTGATGGCAATCCACAGGCGCGCCTGATGTTCGTCGGCGAAGCGCCCGGCCGAGACGAAGACATCGAGGGTCTGCCCTTTGTCGGCCGATCCGGCAAACTGCTCGACCGCATGCTGGCGGCGATCGGCCTCGATCGCACAAAAGTTTACATTGCCAACATCGTGCCGTGGCGCCCGCCCGGTAATCGCACGCCGACGCCGCAGGAATCGCAGATTTGCCTGCCCTTCATCGTGCGCCAGATAGAGCTCGCCGATCCCGACATCCTTGTCTGCCTCGGCGGGCCGTCAGCGCAAACTTTGCTCGGCATCAAGGACGGCATCACCAAGACACGCGGGCGCTGGTTTAGCTTCCACAACGGCGCCCGCGAGATCCGCGCCATGCCGACCTTTCACCCGGCGTTCCTCCTGCGAAGCCCGCTGCAGAAGCGCTTCGCCTGGCGCGATTTCCTCGCAATCAAAAAGGCCCTAGCTGGCTAAGCCATCACGCAGGCGACATACAGAAGCACCACCGAGGTAGCGTTGGCCGAGATCATGCGCGCGAGGAGCGCGAACGCCGCGCGCTTGGCCAGCCAGATCTTCATTGTTTTGCTCGGCACGCTAGTGCTATCGCGTTTGTGTTCGGCCACGTGGTGTTCATCTACTGACGCTCCGCCGTAAGGTACGCGCTGACGAAGCGTATCACTGAGCGCTTTGCGGGCGCGCCACCGCCCAGCCGAGTCGGATCAGCGGCAGCAATCCTTGCATCGACCGCGCGAATGAACGCGGCACTTCCGGCACTAGCGCAGGAAATTGCGCCTTGAGCGCCGGCGGCGGCGCGCCGATATTGTCGTTTGCGGGCCAGACCAAGATCCCGCCATCGCGGCGGAAATCGGCTAGGCTCGCCCAAGGGCTGCGCTGCGGCGCCCAGTCAAAATAGACATGTGGGCGGCTAGGCGCGCCGAGCGCAACAAGCGGTGCGAGTTGCGCATCACCAGTGACGTAGCTGAACGGCTTGCCTGTACGGCGCTGGAAGTTCTCAGCGAAGAAACCACCCTCGGCATTCGCGGGCTGCGCCACGCGCAGATCGGTTGCCACTGTCCACGGCGATATCGCGATACCAAGCACTATCAGCGCCGGTGGCACCACCAAGAGCCCGAGCCATACATAGGACACCA
>Ga0207780_1000161_pt1 | contig 18103 bp, 16 predicted proteins | sample LuqExpMetageno45_FD_187803 | JGI IMG/M metagenome (GOLD analysis project Ga0207780, IMG submission 187803) | Tropical forest soil microbial communities from Luquillo Experimental Forest, Puerto Rico - Sample 45 (SPAdes) | ecosystem: Environmental > Terrestrial > Soil > Tropical forest ...
GATGCCGCCGCACTCTCGGCTCCGGCCGGTGCCGGCGGGCTGACCCTGGTCCCGCATTTCGACGGCGAGCGCACGCCCAACCGACCGGACGCCGCCGGGACGCTGCGCGGCATCCGCAACGACGTCACCCCCGACCTGCTCGCCCGGGCGGCGGTCGAAGGCGTGGTGTGCAACCTGTTGGCAGGAGCCGACGCGCTCGGACACGCTCCGGGCCGCGTGTTCCTCGTCGGGGGCGCCGTGCGCAGCGCCGCCTACCGCCGCGTCGTCGCCGACCTCACCGGACGCCCGGTCACCGTGCCGGACGAGCCCGAACTCGTGGCGGCCGGTGCCGCGGTTCAGGCGGCCGCCGTCCTGCACGGCCGAGACTTCCACGAGGTCAGCAACGCCTGGGGCCTCGGCTGCGGCGTGGTCGTCGAGCCCGAGGGTGCCGTGCCCCCGGATTCGATCCGCGCCGCGTATGCCGCAGCGGCTGCGCACCCGTGATGGTACGGCTCGGAGGACGTCTGGGTCTCGCGGGAGCGTCCCGGTGAGCGCGTCGCGACGGGCGGTGATGTCCGATGTTGCGGCCCGCGCCGGCGTCTCCGTGATGACCGTCTCGCGGGTGCTCAACGGTTTCGCCGGCGTCGCCCCGAAGACGCGCCGGCGCGTGGAGCAGGCGGTGGCGCAGCTCGGATACGAGGCCAACACCGCGGCCAGGGTGCTCGCGGGCGGTCGGTCGCGCACCATCGGCGTCGTGGGGGTCGAAACCGAGCACTACGGCCCTTCGCACATGCTCTTCGGCATTGAATCGGCGGCCCGGGAGGCGGGCCAGCTCGTGAGCTTCGTGACAATCGAACCGACCGGGCGGGAGATGGCGGACACGTTCGCGCGCCTCCGGGCCTCTCACGTCGACGGCGTCATCGTCGTCGCACCGGTTCAGCCGGTGGTCGATGCCGTCGTCGACCCCGATGTCGGGGTCCCCATGGTCGTGGTCGGGGGCGACCCCGGTGCGGGGACGCCCACGGTCACCATCGACCAGGAGGGAGGCGCGCGCCTCGCCACTCGCCACCTCCTCGACCTCGGCCATTCGACGGTGCACCACGTCCGTGGGCCACACCACTGGATCGATGCCGCCGCCCGGGCACGCGGTTGGGCCGCCGCGCTGCGTGCAGCGGGTGCGACGCGTCCGCGTCCGCTGGTGGGCGACTGGGGCGCTGCCGGCGGCTATGCCGCGGGCGTGAGGCTCGGGCGTGACCCGCGCGTCACCGCCGTCTTCGCCGCCAACGACCAGATGGCGCTCGGCGTCGTCCGCGCGTTGCACGACGTCGGCCGGCGGGTGCCGGCCGACGTGAGCGTGGTGGGCTTCGACGACACGCCGGAGTCCGGCTATTTCGTCCCCTCGCTCACGACGATCAGACAGGACTTCGCCGAGATGGGCCGGTCGTGCGTCGAGCTCTTGCTCGCCATGGCGGACGAGCTCGACCTCGAACCCCACGTGGTGGTCCCCGCAGAGCTCGTCGTGCGGGAGAGCGCGGCCCCCGCACGATGAGCGACCGACCTCTCGGCCCGGGTCCGCGAGAACCCGTCAGCGGACCAAACCGGGGACCCGAGCGAGAGAGCCGGCCAGGCACAACACGACGACCGTGCCTCCCGAACCGCCCCCACTGGCGCGCGCACCGAGCACGCCCGCCAGCGACATCGCTTCCTCTGTGATGGCGTCGGCCGCTGCGTGCCCGAGCCCCATCGCCGTATAGCCGGCGTGGCTGGCCGCCATCAGTGGAGCGAGCGCAGAGATTGAGCCCGAGTGCAATGCGGTGAGGGCGCGCTCGCTGCGCCGGTGTTCCTCCACTCCGAACGAGGTGGCGGCTCGCACGGGGTAGGTCTCGTCGAGCTCGACCGGCGTGAGGCGGTCAGGCGTCTCGCCCCAACGATCGACGAAGTCGGCGCCGCGCACCGTCTCGGGCAGCGTTGCCACCACGTCCGAAGGCAGCTCACTGACCCACGACCACGACCGGGCCGCCGCGTCCTCCACGATCCGCTTGCCCATGAAGGCGGCGATGCGTGCCCGCGCGTACGGCGCCCCCCCGACGTCGTGGGGCACCCCGGTGGGCCAGCCGATCACCTCCACGCCGGGAGGTAATGGCACCGTCGCGCCCGCCGATGCCGGCCGGCAGAGCACCGGCAGAATCGACCCCGTCTCCCCCGCCGCAACGGCGACCTGGTCCATGATCCCGCAGGGCGCGCCGACGACCTGGTTCTCTGCCTCCTGGCAGAGCGCAGCGAGGCGCAGGGGGTCAACGACGTCGTCGGCGCCGAGCGCCCGGGCCGTCGCCACCTCGAGCGCAGCGCTCGATGCCACGCCGACGGACTGTGGCAGGTCCGACGTGACGGCCAGGCGGACGCGGGGCGGCCGGATCACCCGGTGGCGGACGAGCACGAGGGCGACCCCGAGCAGGTAGCGCGTCCAGCGCGGCACGCCGGCGATCGTCGACCGCAGCTCGGCATAGGGCAGAACGGCGAGACGCGCCACCTCGGGAGCCGGCAGCTCGACCGGTCCCACCACGAGCGCGTCGGCGGGTTCGGCGACGACCACGGTCGACCGGTGCGTGGGCACCTCGAGCACCAGCGCGCCGGAGTAGTCGGCGACGCCGCCCAGCAGGTCGAGGCGGCCGGGCGCCCTACCGCGGCGACAGTTCATCGACCAGCTCGGCCAACGTCGGTCCGATCCACGACGCCAGCGCTTCGTTGGCGTAGCCGACCCAGGAGACGGGCGTCACCGTGTCGAGCGGCGCATCGAGAGGGCGTCCCCACGGGTCGGTGACCACTCCGCCGGACTCCTCGAGGAGGACGGACGTACACACGTCGTAGGGATGACAGGCGTGAGCCTCAGCGTCGACCAAGGGACGAAGGTCGGCGACGAATCGATCCCGGCCCGTGATGAGCTCGTAGATCTGGCCTCCCGTCGAGAGGTATTCGTCGTCGAAGACGTCCCGGCAACCCAGCCGCGCGAAGAGCTCCGCCTCCAGTGCGGCCAGCCTGGCCTTGCCCGGAAGGAAGAACTTGGCGAGGCCGCCGAAGCTGTGCTCGAGGTCCGTGGCGGACGAGCGGGCCGGCTGAAATGGCGCGCGATGTCCCGTGCGCAGATTGAGGCGCTCCGCCATGACTCCGTCACCTCGGGTGCCGCTCAGCTGGTCGGCCGCACCCTGCTTGGCCGTCGGCAACTCCGTCATCGCGGCCGCGACGATGTCGGTGAGCGAGCCGTCGACCGGGGCGGCCGCCGCGAGGCACCACGCGGAGCGTTTGTCGTACATGAGGCCCCTGGTCCCGTCGATGGTGTCCACGATCACCGTGCACCGCGGACGCCCGATGTCGACCGGCTCGTCGAACCCTTCGGAGACCACACGGACTCGGGGCCAGTGCTGTTCGAACCAGCCGAGAAGTGCCTCGTCGGCGACGCGGTCGATCGCATAGATCGTGTCGGCCGCGGTGCGCCCGGTCACGGCCGCCTTGTCCATGTCGCCCGTGTCGTACACGAGTGCGCGCACGTGCTCGCCCAACGCGCAGACGCGCCGACGCAGCTCGTCAGGCGAGGGCTGCACGGAGCTCAGCTGCCTTCTCGTCCGGATCCGATTCGTTGGTGATCGAGCCGCCGCCGACCTCCGGGCCGGCCAGGTGCTTCAGCAACCCCGGGGCGCGGAGCGGCGGGTGGAATTCCACGTGCAGCGGATAGTGCGGGTGCTCGCCCACCGGCGCCTGGTGCACGGCCATCACATACGGCAGGCGAAAGCCCCAGAGAGCGTCGTAGCGACGGACCACCTCGCGCAGCACCAGCGCCAGCGAACGGCACTCCCGGTCGTCCAGGTCGACGAGTGACGTCGCATCGCGGCGCGGAAGGACGTGCACCTCGTAGGCAACTCGGGCGAACCATGGGACGCAGGCGAAGAAATGCTCGCCCTCGACGACGACCCGAGGACCGGACGCCTCCCGGCCGACGACGTCCGCAAGGATGGAGCGACCCGTGCGGCAGAAGTGCTCGCCCGCCACTTCGGCCTCGCGGGCCATCGTGGCGTAGACGAGTGCGCCTGCATAGATCTGGCAGTGCGGATGTGGGTTGGAGGTGCCCACCAGAGCGCCGCGGTTCTCGAAGATGAGCACGTGGGCGACGTCGGGAACCGACTGCAGGGTCTGCGTGCGCTCCTGCCAGGTGGTCACGACGGCCGTGGCCTCGTCGTCGGTCAGGTCGGCCATCGAACGGGTCGGATCGTGGTGGTAGCACACCACCTCGGCGGTCCCGCCCGCTCGCTCGGTGCGGTAGACCTCGTCGCCCGGGCCGGGATCGGGTGCCGCCGCGGAGAACACCGGCAAGTCGTTGGTGAAGACGAATACCCCGCGGTAGTCGGGGTTCGTGGTCACGATCCGCGTGCCGCCCGGCCCGAGCGCGTTGTCGTCCGGCACGGTCGGCTCGTCGGGCGCGACGGCCTGTCCGATCCATGGCCGCGCCCCCCGGTGCGACGTGAAGAGCACCCACTCGGCGCGGAACGGGTGCCAGCGCAGCTCCCACGTCATCGCCTTGCTCCGTCAATCCACCGCGTCGATCTGCACCCGCTGCGGCTGGCAGCTCTCGGTCCGCGCCGTCACCGTGATGCGACCTGTCCCCGTCGGGCGAACAATTGCGAGCGCCCGCCCCTCGAACGTCGTGCAGGCGGTCTTCCCGAATCCCTCCTCCGTCACCGGGTTTGCGCTGCCGAACGCCTGCAGCACACCGGGGCCCTCGACGTCCACCTCGACGCGCCGATCGGCCGTGTGGTGCCGGACGCCCTCGCCGTCGACCAGGTGCACGCTGACGAAGGCCAGGTCTCCCGGGTGCGCCCCGATCTGCGACCGGTCCGCTTTTGCCTGGAGCGAGACCTGCCCGCGGGCCGTGCGGATGGCCGAGCGGCCTGCGATGCGTCCGTCCCGCCAGGCAACCGCCTCGAGGACCCCAGGCTCGAACACCGTGTCGAAGCTGGCGAAGAAGGGACGCACCGCCCCCACCGGTGCCTTGCCCGTCGACCGTCCGTTCACAAGGAGCTCCACCTCGTCGGCGTCGGCGTAGACCTCGACGACGACCGGGGCGCCGTCGTAGCCGTCCCAGGTCCAGCTGGCCACGACGTCGCTCCACGACCAGGGCGTCGATCCGGCCACCTTGTCGTGGTGCTCAGGCCGTTGCACGGCGAGGTAGGGCTCGCTTCGCAGCCCGAACACGATCTCCCGGTAATAGGACTGGGGCCGGCGGTGCCCGGTGATGTCGACGTCGCCGCACCAGGCCGTGCGCCACGGGTACTCCCCCTGGAACGACGGTATCCCGTTCGCCTGCTCTGGTCCGCCGTAGACCGTCCTTCCGATGCCCACCTCACCGAGGTAGTCCCAGCCCGTCCAGGTGAAGTCCCCGATCACCTGCGGGTGGCGACGGACTGCGGGCCATCCGGTGCCGATCGCGGCCGGATGGGTCTCGCTTCCCATCATCACGCGGTTGGGGTACTGCTCGGCGTCGATCTCGAAGCGCGCTTCCATGTAGTTGTAACCCGCGACGTCGAGATACGAGAAGGTCTCCGCCGAGTGTTCGTCGACGGATGTCGCCACCATCACCCGGTTCATGCTCTCTGCGAGATCGGTCATGGCCGTGTTCGGCCCGAGCTCTCCGCCCGCTTCTTGCCCGGCGGCGCCGATCCTGGCCCGGATCTCGTCCATCAGCTCGGGTCCGCCGATCAGGAACCCGCTGACGGCTTCGGTCACGAACCGGCTGTGATCGAGCGACCTGACCTTCTCTGCCAGCGCACGGCCCAGCCGGGATCCTTGGGGCCGGCCGGCGTCGGGGATCTCGTTGCCGATGCTGTAGAGGATCACGCTCGGGTGGTTGATGTCCTTGCGGACCATCGCCTCGATGACCCCCTCCCACCGGTCGGTGAAGTGGAGGGCGAAGTCGTGCTCGCTCTTTGGCTGCTGCCACATGTCGAAGGCTTCGTCCATGACGAAGACGCCCAGCCGGTCGCAGGCAGAGAGCATGGCCCGGCTGAGCGGGTTGTGGGCACTCCGGATGGCATTGAACCCCGCCGCCTTGAGCAGCTCCACGCGCCGTTCCTCGGCGCGGTCGATGGTGGCGGCACCGAGAGGCCCGTTGTCGTGGTGCACGCAGGCGCCTCGCAACAGCACCGGTTCATCGTTGACGCGCAGGCCCCTCACGGAGTCGAGGGACAGCGTGCGAACGCCGAAGCTGGTCTCCTCCCGGTCGACCACGCGATCGGCTTGGAGCAACGCGACCCGGCACCGGTAGAGGTACGGGTCGTCCGGGCGCCACCGGTGCGGCTCGGGGAGGGTCAGACGTTGCCGGGCGAGCAGGGCCTCGCCGGGAAAGGTGGTCACCGGCGCCTCGCACCTCGCCACGAGGATGCCGTCCGCGTCGTCGATCTCGACGGCGACCGAGGCGTTCGAGAGCGAGGATGACTGGTTCCGGACGACCACCCCGACCTGCAGCACGGCGACGTCGTCGTCGATCTCGGGCGTGAGGACCTGAAGCGTCTCGGGAGCGAGGTGGACTCGGCCCGCCTCGAGCAGCCAGACGTTCCGATAGATTCCGGCCCCCGAGTACCAGCGACTGTCGTCGTAGGCACGAGCCTCGACCTTGAGATCGTTCGTGCCGTCGTGCAGCAGGTGGTCGATCTGCACGACGAAGCCGGCGTATCCGTTGGGTTGATGGGCGACCACGTTGTCGTTCACGAAGAGGAGTGCGTCACGGTAGACGCCCTCGAAATCCAGAAAAGCCGCCCCGTCGTCATCGCCAACCGCCCGTTCGATCGTCCGGTGGTACTCCCAGGTGCCTCCTGGGTAGTAAGCGGCGGCCGGGCACGCGTCGGGCACGCGTGTCGAACCGAGCATGGCGTCATGCGGGAGGGTGACCTCGACTCGCCCGGTGCTCCCTCGCAGCCGCTCCTCGAAGCGGTTCGCCCTCTGGCTCACAGTCCAGCCGGCGTTGAACGGCGTTCGGCGCATGGAGGACGAGCCTAGGCCAGCAGTGATGTTATCGCTACCATGACCATTTTGGCTGGTCTGTGGGCCGAGCTCGGGGTGGTTCGGAGCCGGTTAGCGTGACCGGCCGAGGTGCGGTCAGGGTGGGTCCGCTCCGACAGGTGAGGGAGGCGAGCGATGGCGACCTATGTCCTGGTCCACGGCGGCGGCCACGGTGGGTGGTGCTACGGGCGCGTCGCGCGCCTCCTGCGTGCGGAGGGCCACGACGTGTACACGCCCACGCTCACGGGCCTGGGCGAGCGGGCCCACCTGCTCGACGATCGGGTCGACCTGCACCGCCACGTCGAGGACGTCGTGGCCGTCCTCGACTTCGAGGACCTGCACGACGTCGTTCTCGTGGGCCACAGCTACGGCGGCATGGTCATCACCGGGGCGGCGGACCGGGCCGCACGGCGGGTGAGCCGGTTGGTGTTCCTGGACGCGGCCAACCCGGTCAACGGTCAGTCGCTGGTGGACGTATCGGGGCCGATCATCGAAGCCGTCCGGCCCATGGGCAGGGTCGTCGACGGGATCGAGCTGGTGCTGCTGCCGGCACCCGACGCCGGGCTGCTCTACGGAGTGACCGACCCCCGCGACCTGGCCTGGATGGCCGAGCGCCTGACGGGGCACCCGTGGAAGTGCTTCGAGCAGCGGCTCGAGCTCGAGCACGAGGAGGCGCTGTGGGCCATCCCCGAGTACCACATCGTGTGCACCTCGACACTGGCCACCCGCGACAGGCGGCTGATGGAGCGGGCCCGTGCCGAAGGCCGGCTCTGGGACATCGACACCGGCCACGACCTCATGATCACCGAGCCGGAAAAGACCGCTGACGCGTTGCTGCAGGTCTTGACGGCCTGACCGGTCCGATACCGCCGTGACGTGTCATCCTTAGGGCTTCGACGCCGCCCTACTCTGGGCTCGGTCGGGGGAGGGTGCACAGACGATGCAGACGCGGTCTGGGCGATTGGGCAAGCTGGGGCTGGCTGCGCTGGCGATGGCAGCGGCCAGCGGGGTGACCCCGATACTCGGCGGTATCGCGGGTGCGGCCTCCTCGAGCGCGCCGCTGACCATCGTGATGATCACCTCGCTCACCGGCCCCGGCTCCTCGGAGTTCGCCAACACGCCTCCGGGCTTCAACGCCCGCATCGCGATGCAGAATGCCGAAGGGGGAGTCAACGGCCACAAGATCAAGGGGATCATCCTCGACGACCAGACGAGCCCCAACGCCATCACGACGGCCGTGCAGAATGCGCTCTCCAAGAATCCCATCGGTATCGTCTCGATCAGCCCGCTCTTCTTCCTCGCCGCGAAGTACCCGAACCAGGCCGGCATGCCGGTGACGGGAGGGTTCTTCGACGGCCCCGAGTGGGGCACGTCGCCGTACCAGTCCAACATGTTCGCCGCCGATGTCGGCAGCCTCGATCCGAAGTACCCCGTCAACACCAACATCGGAAGCTTCATGAAGGCACACGGCGGCACGGTCCTGTGCTCGTACGGGTACGGCATCTCGCCGTCGTCGACCCGTTCGGCCATCGGCACCGCCGACTCCTTCCAGCATGCCGGCGGCCAGACCGGTGTGCTCGACACGTCGCTCCCGTTCGGCTCGGTGGAAATGACGACGCCGGCCCTCGTGGCCAAGCAGAAGGGATGCAACGCGTTCTACGCCGGCCTGGACGACAACTCCAACTTCGCCCTCGCCACCGCACTGAAGCAGGACGGGGTCAAGCCGAAGGTGGTCGTCTTCCCGACCGGCTACGAGCCGAGCGTCGTCGGATCGCCGGCCTGGAACTCGCTGCAGGGGGGCTACTTCAGCACAACGTTCCGGCCCTTCCAGGTGCCGAACGCAGGGACGAGGCAGATGCAGGCCGCACTCGAGAAGTACGAGCACTTCACCTCGAGCCAATTCCCGACCTTCAATCAGTACGAGTCCTGGCTGGGGGCCGACCTGATGATCAAGGGGCTCCAGGCGGCCGGGAAGAACCCGACCCACGCCAGCGTCAACAACGCGCTGCGCCACCTGACGTCCTACAACGCCAACGGCCTCCTGCCCCAAACGATCAACTACGCGACCGGGTTCGGAAAGGACCTGCCCAAGACGTGCATTTGGTACCTGGTCGCCCAGAAGAACGGGTTCGTCCCCACCTCGACGCAGCCGTTCTGCGGCACCGACCTGAAGGGGACCACGACCGTCCAGGGCTGAGCGTGGCTGCTCAGTCCTCGATCGAGATGGCGTTCTTGGGGCAGGTCCAGACCGCGGCCTGGACCTTCTCTCGCAGCTCCTCGGGTGGGTTCTCGTCGAGGACGTAGAGGAGATCGTCGTCCCGCACTTCGAAGACTTCGGGCGCGACGCCCATGCACAGGGCGTTGCTCTCGCACAGGTCGAAATCCACGACGACTCGCATAGCGGTGGGCCTTTCCGATGGTGCTTCGTTGTCGATGCTACGCGGTCGAACGAGGGCGCCGGTCTCCCTCGAGGCTCCTGATCAGTTGCTCCACGTAGGCCACGGTCTCGTCGTGTCCGGTCGACATGCCGAGCGTCTCGTGCTCAATGACGAGAAATCTCGACACGGCGGTCAGGAGGACCGTGCAGACCAACGGTACCGGGACATCTGACGCGATCTCGTACCTCTCGAACACCGATGCGATCCCGCGGGCTTGCTCCGCCCGGTAGCGCTCCGCCGATGCCGTGATCTCCGCGCGGATCGCCTTGCGGTGATTAGCCAGAGCCGTGAATTCCATCGTCACGGCGGTGCCGCGTGGGTCGCGGCTCAGGTCCCAGAGCGCCCAGAGCGGTTGCTCCCCCGCCAGGGCTCGGGCTTGGCGCTCGAGGCCCTGTTCGGCGCGGCGCCGGTAGAGCGCCAAGAAGAGATCGTCCATGGTGCGGAAGTAGTAGTGCACGAGCTGAGGCTTCAGCTCCGCCCGTGCCGCCACTCTGCGCGAGGTGACTGCCGCGTATCCCTCGTCGAACATGAGGGCCTCGGCGGCGTCGAGTAGCCGGGCCCGGGTTTGCGAGGTTTCGGCGCCCAGACGCCGTGCGGTCGTGGTCGTGCTCATCGGCCGGTCACCCTCAGATGTACATGCCCCCGTTGACGCCGATGATCTGCCCGGTGATGTAGCCCGCCTCGTCGGAGCAGAGGAACGAGCACGCCGCCGCGATGTCCCCGGGCGTCCCGGCCCGGCCCAGGGGGACCATCGTCGCCATCATCTCGACCGGGGGTACGTGTCCGCCCGATTCACCCTTCCGGGCCATCGGCGTGTCGACGATCGTCGGCGGGATGGTGTTGGCCGTGATGCCCTGTGAGGCCAGTTCGCGTGCGAGCGCCTTGGTCAGACCGATGACGCCTCCTTTCGAGGCGACGTAGTGCGCCATGTTGGGGGCACCAGACTGCGCGCTCGACGACGAGATCGTCACGATGCGTCCCCACCCGGCCTCCAACATGTCCGCCAGCGCCAGCTGCAGGCTCACGAAGGTCCCGGTCAAATTGACCGCAATGATCCGGTCCCACTTCTCGGGCGTGATGTCGGTCGCCGGGTCGAAGGCCTCGATGCCGGCGCTCGTGACCACGATGGTGACAGGGCCCAGGTCCCGGCGGACAGCGCTGTACACCGACTCGAGGGCGCCACGGTCGGCCACGTCCACGCCGTACCCCGTGGCGCGGTGCCCCCCTGTAGTCAGCTCTTTGGCGGCGTCCTGCGCGGCCTCGCCGTCGAGGTCGAGCAGGGCGACGGCATGCCCGTCGGAGGCAAGTTGCCGTGCGACCCCGAAGCCGATGCCCGAGGCCGCCCCGGTGACGACAGCCACCCGGGCGCTCACCGGGCGCCCTCGGCCGGTGTGAACTCGATGTGGAGAGTGCTGAGGCCGCGCAGCACCCAGGTGGGCTCGTAGTCGAAGTGCCGGGCGCCGGGCGGACCGTGGTGCTCCTCCGAGAGCCGGATGCCCCGCATGCGCTGCAGGATGCGCTCGATGCTGACGCGTCCCTCTACCCGCGCCAGCGGACCCCCTGGACACGCGTGCGGGCCACGTCCGAACGCGATGTGGACCTTCGCATTCGACCGGTCGATGCGGAATTCATCGGGGTCCTCGAACAACCTGGGGTCTCGGTTCGCTGCGCCGTTGAGCAACATCACCGGCGTCCCGGCGGCGATGTCGACACCGCCCACCGTGGCGGGATGCTTGGCCAGCCGGAAGTCTGCCTTGACCGGGCTCTCGATGCGCAGCGCTTCCTCGATGAAGCCCGGGATACGGTCGCTGTGCGCCCGTAGCTCGTCCTGGAGCTCTGGGTACTCGCAGAGATACTTCAGCCCGACGGCCAGCAGCCGTGCCGTCGTCTCCTGACCGGCCGCGAAGAGGAAGGTCGCGGTCCGCACGACGTTGACGACATCGGGCGTGGAGCCGTCCGGGTAGGTGCCGAGGGCCAGATCCGTGAGCACGTCGTGGCGCGGCTCACGCCGGCGATCCTCGATGTACCGCGTAAACCAGTCGTCCAGCCAATTCAGGGCGTTGGACGACATGCCCTGCGACCCTGACCCGAGCTGCCCCGGCGACCCGGCCAGGCCAAAGCCCTCGCGGAAGCGCTGGTGGTCCTCTTCGGGGACCCCGAGTACGTCGGCCACGACCAACATGGCGAAGGGTTGCGTGTAGGCCCGGATGAACTCGCAGCGACCGTCGGCCACGAACTCGTCGATCTGACGCTCGGCCAGGCGCCACATGAACGCCTCGTTCTCCTTCAAGCGCTTCGGGGTGAGCAGGCGCATGATGAGCGACCGCTCACGCGTGTGCTCGGGGGCGTCCATCGTCACCATGTGCTCGAACATGGGCAATTGATCCCGGTAGCGCTCGATGATCGGGCCGATGTCGTCGCCCTCGAGCGGCACGGGGAACGTGGCAAAGGGCCCGATGACCGAGTTGCACGAGGAGAAGCTCTCGGGGTTCAGGTAGATCTCGGACGCCTCCTCGTAGCCAGACACCGCGACCACCCCGTGGTGGGCGGTCGGAAGCACGGGGCACGTGCCGCGGAGGTGCTCGTAGTAGGGATACGGGTCCTCGACCAGCGACTCATCGGCGAAGAAGTCGACGGTGTCGTAGTCGGCCATGGCAGCTCCACTCCTCACTGGGACCGGCATTGGTGCGGTCGCTCGGCCAAAATGCTGTGCGACTGCTTAGCATCCCCAGTGGACGCCGGTCAACGCACGCAATCGCGAGGAACCAGGCCCGTGCACGGCCCGGGTGAAGCATGTCGGGAAAGGGCGCGGCGGGCTTTGCGTTCATATTGAACAATTGTTAGGTTCGAAGTGGACGAGAGAGGATCCCGATTCATGACGCAACGACTCCAGGGGAAGGTGGCATTCATCACGGGAGCAGCCCGGGGCCAGGGCCGGGCGCACGCAGTCAGCATGGCCGAAGAGGGTGCCGACATCATTGCGGTGGACATCTGCCACGACATCGATTCGAACCGGTACCCCTTGGCGTCGGCGGCCGACCTGACCGAGACCGAGCGGTTGGTCAAAGAACGTGGTCAAAGGATCGCGGCCAAGCAAGCCGACGTCCGAGAGCGTTCGGAGCTCCTCGACGCTCTCGACGCGGGCCTCACCGACCTCGGGAGGCTCGACATTGTGGTCGCGAATGCAGGAATCATGCCGATGACCCCCGCGCCCGCAGATGCACAAGACTTCGTCGACGCCACGGACGTCGATCTCCTCGGGGTGATGAATACGGTCGCCGTCTCACATCGTCACGTTGCCGACCACGGATCGATCGTCTTGACCGGATCGACAGCGGGCATGATCACCGGAGCGACGACTCACCCGGCCTTCGGTCCCGGTGGTGCGGGATACCAGTGGTCGAAGCAGGTGCTCCAGCAATACACGGAGCAGATGGCCCTTCACCTGGCGCATCGTTTCATCAGAGTGAACTGCATTCATCCCACCAACTGCAACACCTCTCTCCTTCACAACAAGGAGATGTACAAGGTGTTCAGGCCGGACTTGGAGGAGCCCAGTCGGGAGGATGCCGAATTGACCTTCTCGCTGTTCCAGGCCATGCCCATCCCATGGGTGGAGCCAGAGGACATCGCCAATCTGGCGGTGTTCTTGGCCTCGGACGAGTCGCGCTTCATCACCGGCCAGCAGATCCGCGTCGATGCCGGCGCCCTGCTCAAGTGGGCAGGAGGGCTCCCCTCCTAGGCGCAGCTCGGTCCTAGGCCCGCGTTGACGCAAGGAATTGGGAGTCGTAATCTGAAACAAATATCCGTTCAGGCCTGTACATCGGCGCGTACAAGCTAATTCGGGGGTTGAGGCATGCGGCGATGGTGGGTCATTTGTTCGGCGTTGTCCGTTCTCATCGGCGTCCCCATGACGTGCGCCGCAGCCGACCAAGCTTCCGCATCGACGGCAAAGGCGCCCATCACCATCGCATTGATCACGTCCTTGACGGGCCCCGCCGCGACCGAGTTCGCCTCCGATCCTTCCGGCTTTCTCGCTCGCATCGACCTGCAAAACGCGAACGGAGGCATCGACGGCCACAAGCTTGTGCCGCTGGTGATCGACGACGAGACCAGCCCGACGGCGATCGACACCGCCGTCGAGGAAGCGATCTCCAAAGGGGCGGTCGGCATCGTCTCTGCCAGCGCGCTGTTCTTTCTGGCCGCGAAGACTGCACAACAGGCGGGCGTTCCGGTGACCGGAACGTATTCGGACGGTCAGGAATGGGGCCAGCAGCCCTACACCAACATGTTCTCGTCGGATGAGGGCAGCCTCAATCCGACCCTGCCCGTGAACACGCTCGAAGGAAAGCTGTTGCGGATGTTCGGCGGAACCGAAGCAGGGATCTACGGCTACAGCATTTCGCCGTCCTCCACGAGGGAGGCGAACGCGGTTGCGCAGTCGTTCACGCACGCCGGCGGCAAGGTCGCCGTCCTGAACACCTCCCTCCCGTTCGGCAATGTGAACTTCACCACGCAGGCGATCATCGCCAAACAGAATCACATCAATGCCATCTACCCGACAATGGAAGCGTCCTCGAACTTTGCGCTCGCCACTGCGCTCAAACAGGCCGGGGTAGGTATGAAAGCGGCGATCTTCTCGGTTGGCTATGACCCGACAGCCCTCACGTCATCGGCCTGGCCCGACCTTCAAGGCGACTACTTTCTCTCGCTCTTCCGGCCCTTCTCCATACCCGACGCGGGAACGCGACAAATGGCCGCCGCCTTGCAGAAATACGAGCACTTCTCGAAGAGCCAATTCCCGACGCCGTTTCAGTACGAGTCGTGGGCTGGCGCCGACCTCATGATCAAGGGACTACAAATGGCCGGCGGCAATCCGACCCGGGCCAAGGTCATCAGATCCCTGCGCAGCATCAAGTCGTACACGGCCAACGGCCTGCTTCCGAACCCAATCGACTACACGAGCATATTCGGGCACGATCCCGCCAAGACCTGCGTGTGGGTTCTCAAGGCGCAGCAAGGGGGATTCGTTCCGGTCTCTTCACAACCCGTGTGCGGTTCGGACATTCCCGGCACCTCGACGGCAGGAGACTCGTGACAAACGTCTCGACCTAGCTCGTCAAGCCCCGACGGGAGATGATGTCAGTGATCTCGTCGAAGATTGATGCCGGAATGGTGAAGGTATCCGATGCCTCCACCTCGGTGAGATGCGCCTCAATGTCTTCTGCGGTCGGCTTCGTGCCTGGCTCGGAGAGCCAACCCTCGGCGAGCCCGACGAAGACCCTGGCAAAGCGGCCCGCGCACGCGGAGAAGTTGTAGTGCGTGAGCCGACAGGCGGAGCTCGCCAAGTAGACGACGATCGGGACGACCAGCTCGGGGTCGATGGCATTCAAGAATTCGGAGTCCTCCGGGACTTCTCCGATCGTCTCGGTGACCATACGCGAATGGCCGAACGGGAGCACCGAGTTGGCCAGTACGCCGCATTCAGCGCCTTCGATGGCGATGACATTGGTGAGGCCCACCACTGCGGACTTGGCCGCGGCGTAGTGCGCGGAGTTGGGCTGCCCGAACACTCCCGCGGACGAGGCGATGAGCACGAAACGACCGTATCCCTGAGCCTTCATGACACGATACGCGGGCTGGCTCAAGAAGAAGCCGCCGTGGACGTGGACATCGATCATGCGGCGCCAGTCGTCTATCGCAAGCTCGTCAAAGGGTGCGGTGTGGAAGATGCCGGCATTGCTCACGACGGCATCGAGCCGACCGAACGACCCCAGGGCTGCCCCAACGATCGCCTCTCCGCCCTCTGGTGTCGTCACCGAGTGATGTGATGCGACGGCAACTCCACCAGCCTGTGTGATTTCGTCGACCACCTGATCTGCAACCCCGGGATCTGCGCCGTGACCATGCATGCTGCCGCCGACGTCGTTGACGACCACCGACGCGCCGCGGCGTGCCAGTTCCTTCGCATAGAGCCGGCCGAGCCCGCGCCCGGCACCGGTCACCACGACGACCTGTCCGGTGAAGTCGATCATGAGGTCTTGAACACGAGCGTGCGATCATCGGCATCCATGAAGGCCTCGTCTGACGCAGATCGCGACCGCTGGACGCGCTATCCGAAGAGCACGGGCAGTGCGGTCGGCGACCGGAAGATCTGTCCACGGATGTGCGGATCGTCCCATGCAGGATCGAGACGAAGGTCGCGAAGCCGGTCGAGGAGCACCTCGAGGGCCACCCGCATCTCAAGGCGCGCCAGGTGAACACCCAGACACATGTGGGGTCCGTGGCCGAACGAGATGTGGGGTTTGGGGTCCTCCCGGAAGATGTCGAACATGTTGGGGTCGGCGTGCCGGTCTTCTTCTCGATTGGCCGCGGCCAACATGAGCATCACGGTCGATCCGGCCTCGATGGGCACGCCCGAGATCTCCGTGTCCTTGGTCGCGAGGCGCGTGATGTTGAGAAGAGGCGTCTCGAGCCGGAGCGCCTCCTCAATTGTCTGGTGGATCAACGAGCGGTCTCGACGGACCGCGTCGAGCTGGTCCGGGTGCGAGAGAAGTGAGAAGAGCATGTTGCCGGTGGCCCGGTAGGTTGTCTCGACTCCGGCGGGCAGCAGAAGGCGGACGAACGAAAAAATCTCCTCGTCACTCAGGTGCTCCCCTTCGAGCTGGGCCTGGGCGAGGTCGCTGATCAGGTCTTCTGTGGGGGCGCGGCGCCGCTCGGCCAGGATCCCCGCGATGTAGTCCTTGACCTCCCCGGACGCCTTGATTGCTTCCTCGGGCTTGCTCAGGAAACTCAGGATCGAGATGGACCAGCGCTGGAACTGCCTGTAGTCCTCCCGGGGCAAGCCGAGAAGTCCTGCGATGACTTGGGTCGGGTAGGGAAAAGTGAATTCACGGACAAGCTCGGCAGAACCGCGCGCGACGAAGCCGTCGACCAACTCGTTGGCTACCTTGGCGACGAGCTCGTTCTCCCATGTCGCGAGGACCTTTTGACGAAAGGCGGTTGCCACCAGGGCCCGGTAACGGCGGTGCTGGGGGTCGTCCATGCCGAGCATGATGTAGTCACCCATCACCGGCCCCATGATCAGGTCGATGATGTGAGCCGACGAGAAGGTCTCGCCGTCGCGCAGGACCGCAGCGATGTCGTCGTAGCGGTAGAGGAAATACACGGGGTGGGCATCGTCGTGGGGCATCAACGACGCGTCGAGCACCTGGATCGGAGTTTCACGACGGGCCCGGGCCAACTCGGGGTACGGATCTCGGGCGTCTCCGGCGACGGCGTCGTCAAACGCCCCGAACTCGTCGGCGTCCTCGGCACGGTCCTGCTCGTTGACCCCTCCATGGGGGGTGCTCGGAAACTCGCCTGACAATTCGCCACCCCTCGCCGACACGACCTAACATTTGTTCACTCTTCAACGTAGCGTTCCACCCGGTGGCGCGCCAATTGCCGGCCGCATCGCCTGGTGCGGTACCACCGTGAAGATTCGCCGACCCTACAGGGTGGCAGGAAAGTGAGGGCCTCGATGAGCGAGAGTTTCGAGCTGAGCGGTCGCCGGATTCTCGTGACCGGAGCGTCGAGCGGTATCGGTGCGGCCACGTGTCGATCGATCGTTCGCGCCGGGGGATCTGTCGCCATGTTGGCGAGGCGGAAGGATCGCCTCGATGCATTGGCCGAAGAGTTGGGCGTCGTGCAAGCAGTACCGGTCGAGTGTGACGTGACCGACCATCACGACCTGGAGTCGAAGCTGGCCGGGGCGGCGCGGGCGCTCGGGGGCCTCGACGCGGTCGTCTCGGTGGCCGGAAAGATGATGACGGGCACCGTCGCGACCGGTACTCCCGAGCGTTGGCGGGAACTGATCGATCTGAATCTCGTCGCGCCCTTGGCGACCATTCGCTACGCACTTCCCCACTTCTCGACGGAGGGGCGGCGCGACGTCATCTTGGTGGGTTCGACCGGAGCCTTGACACCCCAGTCCGGCGTCGGCATCTACGCCGCATCGAAGCGAGGACTCGAGGCGGCCTTCGACAGCTTGCGCCTTGAGCTCGCACCGGTTGGGATCAATGTGAGTCTCGTCATGCCTGGCATGTTCGAAACCGAGGGACTAACCATCGAAGGGCTGATCATGGACGGTGAGATCCCACCGAGCGACATACCGTTCTTCGTCGACGGCGGGCAGCCCGCTGCGCCCGAGGAGTTGGCCGACTGCATCACCTTCGTCATGAGCCGTCCCGCCGGGATCTGTGTCAGCGAGATCGTGGTACGGCCCAGCAGTCAGCTGAACCCCTGAACCGAAGTCGGCGGATTCCCGCGTTCACCCGTGCGATGTGGTGTTGCACCGACCCCCGTTGGCGGGCGGGCTGACGTACGGACGGCCTGACTGCGCTGTCTCCCAGCCAGCCCAGATCCCGGCTGAGTAGGGTCCAGACGCGCCGGCCTTCTCGTACAGACCTTGGGGGTCGTAGACCTTGGCCTCAGGGTACGGCCAAGGGCACGCAACCGACGTCGCGGCGCCCGTGTCCCTGATGATCGCAAAGCCCCCGCCATAGAGGAAGAAGTAGCAGGCATTCAGGATCAGCGCCATGACGACGAAGGTGCCGAGGGCTGGGTGACCGCGGAAGGCCCGGACTCGTTGTGCAAGT
>Ga0207780_1000162_pt1 | contig 18036 bp, 14 predicted proteins | sample LuqExpMetageno45_FD_187803 | JGI IMG/M metagenome (GOLD analysis project Ga0207780, IMG submission 187803) | Tropical forest soil microbial communities from Luquillo Experimental Forest, Puerto Rico - Sample 45 (SPAdes) | ecosystem: Environmental > Terrestrial > Soil > Tropical forest ...
TGACGGTTTCGCCTTGTTCACCGCGTCGGTGAAGGCCTTGATATTCTCGACGAGCTTTTCCTCCGAGAACGAAGCCTTCCCAACGCCCGCCTGCACGATGCCGGCCTTCTCGACGCGGAACTCAACCGCGCCGCCCTTGGCCGCCTTCACCGCGCCGGCGACATCCATGGTGACGGTTCCGACCTTCGGGTTCGGCATCATGCCGCGCGGGCCGAGCACCTTACCGAGGCGTCCGACCAGCGGCATCATGTCGGGCGTGGCAATGCAGCGATCGAAGTCGATCGTGCCGCCATTCACCTTCTCGACCAGGTCTTCAGCGCCGACGACATCGGCGCCCGCAGCCTTCGCCTCGTCCGCCTTGGCGCCGCGCGCGAACACGCCGACGCGCACCGTGCGGCCAGAGCCGTTCGGCAGATTGCACACGCCGCGCACCATCTGGTCGGCATGCTTGGGATCTATGCCGAGATTCATCGCGATCTCGATCGTCTCGTCGAACTTCGCCTTGGCGCGCTCCTTCACGAGCTTGACGGCTTCGGCGATCGGATAGGCCTTCTCGCGGTCGATACCCTCGCGGATAACCTTCGTACGCTTTCCAATTTTCATCGCTGTTACTCCGCCACCGCCAGGCCCATCGAGCGGGCGGAGCCTTCGATCATCTTCATCGCGGCTTCGATTGAGTCGCAGTTCAAGTCCTTCATCTTCTGCTCGGCGATCTCGCGCACCTGCTTCTTGGTGACCTGACCGACCGAGGAGATGCCCGGCGTCTTCGAGCCGCTTTCGAGGCCGGCCGCCTTCTTCAGGAAGTACGAAACCGGCGGCGTCTTCAGTTCGAATGTGAAGGAGCGATCCTGGTAGGTCGTGATGATGACCGGGATCGGCATGCCCTTTTCCATCTTCTGCGTCTGCGCGTTGAACGCCTTGCAGAACTCCATGATGTTGAGGCCACGCTGACCGAGCGCCGGACCGATCGGCGGCGACGGGTTCGCGGCGCCCGCAGGCACCTGCAATTTAAGGAATCCAGTAACTTTCTTTGCCATCGACTACTCCTTTAGTGGTGCGGATCTTGGCGGTTGGCCGCCGCCTCACCTCCCACGCTCTGATCACAGCCGGACGGCGCCCGGCCGTGCAAACGGTCAGACCTTCTCGACCTGACCGAATTCCAATTCCACCGGCGTCGCGCGGCCGAAGATCGACACCGCGACCTTCACGCGCGAGCGTCCTTCGTCGACTTCCTCGACCACGCCGTTGAACGACGCGAACGGGCCGTCCGACACGCGGACCTGCTCGCCGACCTCGAACGAGATCGACGGCTTCGGACGCTCCACGCCCTCCTGCACCTGCCGCAGGATGCGCTGCGCCTCGGCTTCCGAAATCGGCATCGGCTTGTTGTCGGCCCCGAGGAAGCCGGTGACCTTCGGCGTGTTCTTAATCAGATGGTAGACGTCGTCGGTCAGATCCATCTTCACCAGCACATAACCGGGGAAGAACTTGCGCTCAGCGTTCACCTTGCGGCCGCGCCGCATCTCGACAACGGTCTCCTTCGGCACAAGCACTTCCTCGAAGTGATCGGCCAGCCCGCGCTGCTTCGCCTGCTCGCGGATGGATTCAGCGACCTTGTTCTCGAAATTCGAATAAGCGTGCACAATGTACCAGCGCTTCGGCCGAGTGGTCGTGATTGCGGCAGTATCGGTCATCGCAAACTCTTTAGCCTCCAATGCCGAGCACGAATGTCACGGCAATGCGCATGATCTGATCAGCGACGAGGAAGAACACCGAGGCGATCGCGACCATCACGAACACCATAGCGGTGGTGATGGCTGTCTCCTTGCGCGACGGCCAGGTCACCTTGCGCGTTTCTTCGCGCACCTCCTGGAAGAACTTGAAGGGAGACGTCGCCATTCGAAATCCTGTCAAACCGATTACGTCACGCACGAATCGAACGCTGGCCGCAATCCGCGGCCCGCGCCCGGCAAGAAACCTTGTCCGAGCCGGCTAGTGCCGGATCCCCGCCTGGCAGGAGTGGAGGGACTCGAACCCCCAACCCCCGGTTTTGGAGACCGGTGCTCTAGCCATTGAGCTACACTCCTCCGGAAGCGGATACGGCGAACCTATAAGGTCCGCCGCGGTGCTCTCATGCATGATAGCCGCCTGCAATGCAAGCGTGGCGACGCCGACGGCTCCTCCGTCGCTGGCGCCAAACTTTGACGGCGGCCATATCCACCTGTACGGCATGAGAAAAACCCCGCTTCCCGGGGAGTTGTGGTGATATGGCGCCTCCCCTCCTGCAACTCAAGGACATCGGCCTGACCTTCGGCGGGACCCCGCTCCTGACCGGTGCGGAACTTTCGGTTTCCCCGGGCGAGCGCGTGTCGCTGATTGGCCGCAACGGATCGGGGAAATCGACCCTGCTGCGCATGGCAGCCAGGCTCGCCGAGCCCGACCGCGGCACGGTCTTCGTGCAGCCGGGTGCGTTGGTGCGGTACTTGCCGCAAGAGGCAGATTTCTCCGGCTTTGCGAGCACGCGCGCCTACGTGGAGGCGGGCCTCACGCCGACCGACGATCCGCACGTCGCGCAGCACCTGCTCGAGCAACTCGGACTGACCGGTGAGGAAGACCCGAAGCATCTCTCCGGCGGCGAGGTCAGGCGCGCCTCGCTTGCGCGCGTGCTCGCTCCCTCGCCCGACATCCTGCTGCTGGACGAGCCAACCAACCATCTGGATTTGACGACCATCGAATGGCTCGAGTGCGAGCTCGAAAGCCGCCGGGCGGCGCTGGTCATCATCAGCCATGACCGGCGCTTCCTCTCCAACCTCACCCGGACCACCGTGTGGCTCGACCGCGGTGCGACGCGCAGGCTCGAACGCGGCTTCGCGCATTTCGAGGAATGGCGCGACGCGCTATTGGCGGAAGAAGAGCGCGAGCAGCACAAACTCGCGCGCAAAATCGCCGCGGAAGAAGACTGGATGCGCTATGGCGTGACCGCCCGGCGCAAGCGCAACATGCGCCGCGTCGCCGAATTGCAGGCTCTGCGCGAGGCCAAGCGCACGCATCGCGGCGTCGCCGGCAATGCGGACATCACCGTGTCGGCAGCCGAAGCGTCCGGCAAGCTCGTGATCGAAGCAGAGCGTATATCCAAGAGCTACGACGATCGGCGGATCGTTGCCGATTTCTCGCTGCGCGTCGCGCGTGGCGATCGAGTCGGCATCATCGGCCCAAACGGCAGCGGTAAGACGACGCTGATCTCGCTGCTCACCGGCGCACTTGCGTCCGACGCAGGCACGCTGCGGCTCGGCGCCAATGTGCAGATCGGCACCCTTACGCAGCACCGCGACAGTCTCGCCCCTGAAACGACCGTGGCAGAGGCGCTCACGGGCGGTGCGGGCGAGACGGTGATGGTGAACGGCGCGCCCAAACACGTCGTCGGCTACATGCGCGACTTCCTGTTCGCGCCGGAGCAGGCGCGCACGCCCCTCTCAAAACTCTCCGGCGGCGAACGTGGGCGTCTGATGCTCGCGCAGACGTTTGCGAAGCCGTCGAACCTGCTGGTGCTCGACGAACCGACCAACGACCTCGACATGGAGACGCTGGACGTCCTCGAGGACATGCTGGCCGATTATCCCGGGACGGTGTTGTTGATCAGCCACGACCGCGATTTTCTCGACCGGCTGGTCACGTCGGTCATCGCGCCGGAAGGCGACGGCCGTTGGGTCGAATACGCGGGCGGCTATTCCGACATGCTGTCGCAGCGCGGCGCCGACCTCACCCGTGAGGCGCGCCGGAGCGAGCCCGAGAGGTCTTCGCGACCGGCGCCGGAGCGGCCTGCCCCTGCACCGAAGCGGAAGCTAACCTTCAAGGAGAAGCACGCCCTCGAAACGCTGCCGAAGACAATTGCCGAACTCAATGAGGGAGCGCAAAGCCTGACCGCGCGCCTCGATGATCCCCGGTTTTACGAGCGCGATCGCACCGCCTTCGAGCAGGCGAGCGCCCGGCTGGGCGATCTGCAGCGGCAGATTGCTGCCGCCGAGGAGCTATGGCTCGAACTCGAGATCTTGCGCGAGGAACTGGCTGCAGCCGACGGTCGTTGATAGGCTCGGGCACACGGTATTTCTGATTCTTCTGATGGTATCGACACACGTTATGCAGCGCGTCTCGCGATGTTGCGCCCGCGCAAGCGCGAGTTGACTCAAACTTCTTTATGTATCCGAAGGAGGTTCTCCTTTGCGCACGCTTGACCGACTTTCACCCATACGCGCCTTTCTCGCAGGCGCCGTGACCCTTTCCCTGGTCCTTCCCGCCGTCGCCGCCACCGGTCCTTTTGCGGAATTTTCCGGCAATTGGTCCGGAAATGGGACCATCCGCCAGCACAGCGGAAGTGGCGAACGCATCCGGTGCAACGCGACCTACAGCCCGCGCGGCGCCAGCAATCTTGAGGTTCGCCTCCGTTGCGCCAGCGACAGCTACAATTTCGACCTGACCGGACATCTCGCCGCAGCCGGCAGCAACCAGATCAGCGGCCAGTGGACCGAGAACACCCGCGGCATTGGCGGCACCATTGGCGGCACCGCAAACGGCGACCGGATGCTGATGCACGTCGAAAGCGCGGGCTTCTCGGCCGATTTGACGATGATCATGCACGGCAAACGACAGGATGTTACGATCAGCTCGCATGGCGGCGGCGAGATCGTGAGCGCGAGCATCTCGATGAGCCGCCGCTGACGCGTGACGCCCGCGCCGCCCGGTCGCGGGCACGGAAGCGACGGCGATGGAAAACCGCGCCCGCTACGCTGTGATCGGCGCCTTCGTGCTGGCCTGCCTGCTTGCGGGCTTCGGCTTCGTCTACTGGATCGCCAATACAGGCGGCATCGGCGCGCGAGCGGTCTACGCCGTGCGCTTCAACGAGCCAATCGGCGGCATCACCACCGGCGCGAGCGTGCTGTTCAATGGCATCCGCGTCGGCGCGGTGTCGTCGATCAAACTCGAGCCGAACGATCCGAGGCAGGTCACCGCCCTGCTTTCGGTCCAGCCGTCGACGCCCATCCGCGCGGACACGACAGTAGGCTTGAGCTTTCAGGGCTTGACCGGCGCGCCTGCCATCGCGCTAAAGGGCGGAGCACCCGACGCGCCACGGCTGACATCGGAAAACGGTCAGCCGCCATTGCTGATCGCCGCGCCCGGCGCCGGCGAAAGCTTCAGCGATTCAGCACGCACGACTGTCAAACATATCGATGAATTGATCGGGGAGAATGCCAAGCCGCTGAACATGGCGATTAGCGGCATCGCCTCTTTCGGCGATGTACTCGGGCGCAATTCGCAGCGTTTGGAAGGTCTGATTGGCGGGCTAGAGAATTTGACCGGAGCCGGAAAGAAGGAAGCCCCTCCGACCTACGATCTCAGCGCGGCCAGCGATTTCGCTGGGCTCAGCCAGACGATGCCGCAACTCGTCGTCGGCGAGATCAATGCGCTCCTCGTTTTCGACACGCAGAAGATCCAGACCCGAACAGCGGCCGGCACCTATGCCGCGCTTCCCGATGTGCAATGGGCGGACACCTTGCCGAAGCTCGTGCAGGCGAAACTCGTGCAGAGCTTCGAGAATGCGAGGCAGATCGGATCGGTCAGCCGGCCGCTCGACCAACTCACGCCCGAATATCGCCTGGACGTCAGCATCCGCACGTTCCAGGTCGGCCCGGAGAATGCGGCGCAGGTCGAATTCGCGGCGCGGCTCGTCAGCGACAAAGGCGCGGTGAAAGCGGCGAAGATCTTTACCGCGAACGCTCCCGCCAAAAGCATGGACGCGGCCGATGTCGTCGCCGCGCTCGATCAGGCCTTTCGTCAGGTCGCAAACGAAATCGTGCGCTGGACCCTCGCCGAGGCGCAGGGCGACGACGTGCCGCAAAGCCAGAAGAAAGCGCTGTAAGCCTCAGGTCGCGCTAGCTTAATGCCTCGCGACCGTTCCCCCTCGGGACGCGCGTTTTTGCGCAATCATGCGCGAGAGGACAGGATCATCCCCGGTTCCAGGAACTTCGGTGTCATGCCCGTGTTGCGGCTCTTGGGGCGCAAACGTTCGACAGGGGAGTTTCGTGGGGACACGCATCATCCACCTCGTGAATCCGAAAACGGATTCGCTGACCACGCGTCCGATCTATTTCAATCGCGCGCTATATTCGCCGCTTGCGGGCTTGCTTGCGGTCGCCGCTACCATTCCGCGCGACAAATATGAAGTCGTGCTCACCGACGAGAACATCGAAAGGGTCGATTTCGATTTGAAAGCCGATCTGGTCGGTATTTCCGCCATGACGTCCTACGTCAACCGCGGCTACGAGATCGCCGACGAATATCGCGCGCGCGGCATTCCGGTCGTGATGGGGGGCGTGCACCCGAGCTTCATGCCGAAGGAGGCACTGCAGCACTGCGATGCAGTGGTCATTGGCGAGGTCGAGCTGGTCATCGACAGACTGCTCGACGATCTCAAACGCGGCGAGATGCACGGCATCTACAAGTCCGACACGCTGCATCCGATGGTCGGGCTCAACATGCCCCGCTACGACCTGTTGAAAAAGCACCGCTACGTCAACAAGACCTTCGTGCAGACCTCGCGCGGCTGCCACCAGGGCTGCACGTTTTGCGCCGAACCGCTGATGAACGGTCTGCGCTTCCGCTATCGCCCGGTGGACGAAGTGATCCATGAAATGGAGAACTGCGGGTCCCGCACCATCTCCATCAACGACGCCGACTTCTTCGGCACGCCGGAGCGCCCGAAGGAAGTCATGCGCGCACTGAAAGGGCGCGGCATCAAATGGCAGGCGGGCGTCACCTCCAAATTGGCGCAGGACGATCGCATGCTCGAGCTCGCCACCGAGAGCGGCTGCACCTTGCTCAGCATCGGCTTCGAGTCGATTTCGCGCGAGACGCTCAAGAGCGTGCACAAGCATGTCAACCGGCCAGAGAATTTCGCCGCGCTGGTCGAGAAGGTGCACTCCTACGGCATCATGGTGTTCGGCCTGTTCATGTTCGGCTTCGACGGCGACGACATCGACGTGTTCGACGACACGGTCGATTTCAACATCCAGACCGGCTACGACGCCTGCGCCTACTCGACGCTGACGCCTTATCCCGGCACGCTCACCTGGTACGAGTTGAAGAAAGCGAACCGCATCGTCTCCTTCGACTGGACGATGTACGACCAGGGCCAGGTGGTCTATCGGCCCGCCAAGATGTCGATGGACGAACTGCGCTATGGCAAGCGCGGCGCCTATGCGCGTTTCTATTCCGGCTCGTCGATGGCGCGCCGCTTTCCCCGCGACCTCGGGCGCAATCTGGCGCAATGGGGCATCTACAACCTGTTCATGCGCAAGGCGGCGGCAACGGATACCACCAACATGGTCCCGACCCGCACCACCGAGCCGGATTATGCGCCGTTCCCACCCCTCCTGCCGGTCAAGCGCGAATGGCGGGCCGCCGTGCTGGAGGCGGCAGGTCAGCCCGAGCAGGTCGAAGCCGCACAATAGCCCCACGGGAACTTACGTGGCCGAAGCTTGTTGAAGATGTTGCCCCGGCCGGGCGTCTGTCCCCCTCCCCCCAAGGGTCCGGCTGGAGAAGTTGAGTAACTGAGAAAGGCCGCACTGTCCCCCCGTGCGGCCTTTCTTTATGTCTCGGCCGAGATGACGAGCTTGCGCTGCAGCGGCAGCGCCTGCCAGCCGTACCGTTCGGCGACGAGGCCCCACAGACCCTTCGGCGCCCAGAGCATCACGCCGATCGCCACCGCACCCATCATAATCAGGTACATGCTGCCGAGATCGGCCAATGTCTGCCGCAGCACGAAGAAGATCACAGTTCCGACCACGGGGCCCTCGATGCGACCGACTCCGCCGATCACGGTGATAAAGATCACGAACGCCGTCCAGTCGTTCACGCTGAAGGCGGTGTCGGGCGAAATGCGCAGCTTCATCAGGAAGATCAGCGAGCCGATCATGCCCGTGCCTCCGGCCGTCAGCAGATACACGACGAATTTCAATCGACCCACGTCGATGCCCCCGCTCTGCGCCGCCACTTCGTTGTCGCGGATGGCGGTGAGCGCAAGCCCATGCCGCGAGCGCAACAATATGAACAGCGCAGCGAGCACGATGACCGTCAGGCCGAGCGCCAGCCAATATATTTCAAATTCGCGCAAGCTGCGGGTCGGCGCTATGGCGAGAATGATCGGCGCCGGCAGGCTGATGCCGGAGCCGCCGCCCAAGGCGGAGAGTTGCGAGGCCAGCAGACGGAATACTTCCGCCACGACCCACGTGCCAATCGCGAAATAGGCACCGCGCAACCGGAAGATAAGTGAAGCCACAGGAATTGACACGAGCGCAGCCAGCGGCCCCGCGAGCAGAATCGCGGCGATCGGATGCACGCCGCCGAATGTTGTGAGCGCGAACAGCAGATAACCGCCCAGACCGACATAGGCCTGCTGCCCGACGGACACGAGGCCGGCATAACCCGCAAGCAAATTCCACAAGCTCGCCAAAGTGAGGAAGGTAAACACTTCCGCAAGCAGGCGCAGCGTCAGCCGGTCCGCCCAGGCGGGTGCGGCGGCGAGCACGAGCGTCGCGAGCACAATCAGGATGAGCCCAATGCGGCTCGACGTGGTGGCGTGCTCGACCCGCGTCATCCCGCCACCTTAGGAAACAGGCCTTCCGGCCGCACTGCCAGAATTGCGAGAAACACGAGATGGCCCGCGAGCAGTTGCCAGCCGGGATCGATCTGCGCGCCGATCGCCTGCGAGACACCGAGAATGACACCGCCGGCGAGCGTGCCCCAGAGGCTGCCGAGCCCGCCGATGATCACCGCCTCGAAGCCGAAGATCAGCCGCGCCGGCCCGATCGCGGGATCGAAGTTCGCTCGGATCGCCAGAAACACGCCGGCAACGCCCACAACTGCCAAAGACAGCGCCATCGCCATGCCAAACACATGGCGCGTATCGAGACCCATCAATTGCGCGACAGACTGATCGTCTGACGTCGCACGAAAGGCGCGGCCCAGCGCGGATTTATAGAACAGCGTTTGCAGCCCCGCGATCACTGCGATTGCGACAAGAAATTGGATGAGCGGGAGCGCGCCGATCCAGATGCCTTCGGCGATCTGCACAGTCTGCACTTCGATCGGGCCCGTGATCAGCTTGCGGCTGTCCGCGGTGAACAGTTCGAGCAGGCCGTTCTGGATGATGATCGAGAGCCCGAACGTCACGAGCAACGGCGGCAGAATGTCGTCGCCAAGCGTGAAATTGAGCAGCCCGCGCTGCAGCGCGTAGCCGATGAGTGCCATTAGCGGGACCACGAGCAGCAACGAGACGAGCGGATCGATCCCGATCGTTTGCGTCACAACCAGAGCGAGATAGGCCGCAAGCACGATCAGGTCGCCATGCGCGATATTGACGAGCCGCATCACGCCGAAGATGAGCGACAGCCCGGCCGCGAACATCGCGTAGAGGCCGCCGATCAGCACGCCCTGCAGGATGATATTGAGCCAGACGGTCATCGGCTCACACCCCGAAATACGCGGCGGAGATGTCGGCGCGCGTCAGTTGAGCTGCCCTGCCCTGTAGTGCGACGCGGCCTTCCTGCAGGCAGTAGACGTAGGAGGCCGCCCTCAGAGCCTGCACGATGTCCTGTTCGACGGCGATAACGGAAATACCTTCGCGCACGATCTCAGACAGCCGCGCATAGATCTCGCGCAAGATAATCGGCGCGAGTCCCAAGCTGATTTCGTCGCACAATAAAAGCGTCGGATTGGCCATCAGCGCACGCCCGATCGCTGCCATCTGCTGTTGTCCGCCGGACAAAGCCGTCGCCGGCAAGTGCCGCCGTTCGGCGAGCACTGGAAAAAGCTCGTACACGCGAGTGAGGGTCCACGGACCCGCGCGGCGCGACTGAGCGCCGATCAACAGATTTTCCTCCACGCTCAGTGAGGGAAACAGGCGGCGCCCCTCCGGCACCATCGCGACGCCGGCCTTGACGACGTCGAACGCGGGCATGCGGCTTATATTCGCGCCTTCAAAACGGATCGCGCCGCGGCGCGGATGCATCAGCCCCGACATGCTGCGCAGCAGTGTGCTCTTGCCCGCGCCGTTCGCGCCGATGACGGCGACGACTTGTCCCGCACCGACGCGCAACGAGACTCCGGCGAGCGCGTGGAAGTCTCCGTAGAAGGCATCGATCGAGTCGACCTCGAGCAGCGGCTCAGACATCGGCGGCGATCCCCAGGTAGATCTCCACCACCTGCGGGCTCTTAATCACGGTGTGCGGATCGCCATCGGCGATAATCTCGCCGCCATGCAGCACCGCGAGCCGATCCACCGTGGCAAGCAGCGCGTGCACGACATGCTCGATCCAGACGATCGACACTCCCGATGCGCGCACCTCGCGGATGAGATCCACAAGCGCGCCGCATTCGTGCTCGGTCAAGCCGCCCGCCACTTCGTCGAGCAGCAGCACGCGCGGGCGCGTCGCCAGCGCACGCGCGAGCTCCAACCGCTTGCGGTCGAGCAGCGTCAATCCGCCGGCGCGCAGGTTTGCCTTGGATACAAGACCACAGCGTGCGAGCAGTTCGGCGCAGCGCTCGTACACCGCCGCTTCGCGCTGCCCCGAACCGAAGGCGGCGGCGACCACCAGATTCTCGAACACGGTCATTTTCGAGAACGGTTGCGGAATTTGAAACGAGCGCGCGAGGCCCTTGCGGCAGCGCTGCTCCGGCGGAAGCCGCGTGATATCTTCGCCGGCGAAGATCACGTGACCAGCGTCCGGCGTGACCGTGCCGCTTGCAATGCCGAACAAGGTGGTCTTGCCGGCGCCGTTCGGGCCGATAATGCCGAGCGCCTCCCCTTCGCCGAGCGCGAGGTCGATGCAGTCGGCAACGACGACGGCGCCGAAGCGTTTGGAGATGCGTTCGAGGGTGAGAATAGGAGGCATTTTCTCTCTGCGTCATGCCCCGCGCACACGGGGCATCCAGCGCTTTGTATCACGTGGCAGAGCGCCGGATCGCCCGCTTTCGCGAGCGATGACGGTCGTCATTGCTCAACTCAGCGGCCGCAGCTTTCCGCCGACCGGAATGTCGGGCGCGGTCTTGTTCTCGGCGATGATAAGATCGAACTTGCCGTCCTTGCGCTGCCACTGACCGGCGACGAGCGGCGTCTTGGTCACGTTCTTCACCGGCTGGCCCGTCCACTGCACCGGACCGACGATCGATTTATAGTTCGTTGTGACGATCGCGTCCAAGATCGAGTTCGGATCGTTCACATCCTTCGTCCGCTTCAGCACGTCGATGGCGACCTCGAACATTGCGTGCTGAAAGCCGATAGGCTGCGTCCATGGACGGTTCGTCGCCTTCATATAGGTGTCCGTCAGATCCTTCGCGCTCTGTCCGGTGAGGCCGGATTTGTACGGATGATGCGGCGTCCACCAGATCTCGCTGGTGAGTCCGTCGCCGCGCTGCCCCAGCGAGTCGATCACCGACGGGAACAGCAGCGCTTTGCCGATGGTGACGATCTTCGGTTTGAATCCCTGCTGCGCTGCCTGCGACCAGAAGGTCGCGAAGTCTGGAGGAATCATGTTGCCGGTGACGATCTCGCAGCCCGCCGCCTTGAACGCGGAGATCTGCGAGGTGAAGTCGTTGTTCATCACCTGGTAGCGGCCGGGATCGATCAATTTGTATCCGGCCTGCGCAAGCGCCGGGGGAAGTCCGAGCTTGGCGTCGCCCCAGGCATTGCCGTCGGCGTCGTTTGGAAAGAGGCCGCCGACCACCTTGTTGGTCGGCAGTTCGTCCCAGAGCGCGAGGAACGCGCCAATCACGTCCTCCAGGCCCCAGAAGAAATGATAGGTCCAGGTGAAGCCTTTCGCCGGATCGCCCTTGCGGCCGAAGAAATAAGGCTGCCACGGGCAATTCGTCGTGATGCACGGCACCTCGTTGACCTCCGCCTGATCCGCAACCGGGTTGGTCGTGTCGGGCGTCGCGGATGCAACGATCAAATTGACCTTGTCGCCAAGGATCAACTCGGCCGCGACCTCGGAGGCGCGGCTCGCACTCGACTGGCTGTCCTTCGAGATGATCTCGACCTTGTAGGTCGTGCCGTCGCTGACGAGGCCCTTGTTCAAGATGTCGCGCACCTGGCCGAGAATGAATCCGTCCGCCTCGCCAAAGCCTGCGAGCGGGCCGGTCTTCGGACTGACGTGACCAATCTTGATGACGTTCGACTGTGCTGCCGCCGGAAGCACACGCAGCACGGCCGGCGCCGCAATCGCAATTGCTCCGCTCCGCAAAAGCTTTCGCCGCGAGATGTCTTGCGCCATCGTTTCCTCCCTCATCGGACAACGCAAATTAGGTCGCCGTGCGACATGCGACAACAGCGGAAACGTCAGGTCCGCTTGATGAAGGCCAAAACGACCAGTCGTGGCGACGTGCTGTACCGCACCGTAAGACATCGTCCATCCGTCGTGGCCCGCCCCGCCAAAAAGTCCGTCTCGATGTCCTGGTAATCGAGCAGCGTGCCGTCGAGCGTGGCGATCGCCTTGTACACCGCCTCCTTCGCGGCGAAGACGAGCCGCCCCGACCAGGACGCGGGCGGCATTTGCATCTGCTCGCGCTTCGTCAGCACGAGCGCCTGCAGTTCAGAAGGAAGCGGATCGGCCGGCTCGACGTCGATCCCGAGCGCGGCGATGTCGTTGTCTCGCGCCACCGCCGCGACGGCCACTTCGTCATCATGTGCAAAAGAACCGACCACGCCCTCTGGCCAGACCGGCGCGCCCGAGCTTCCCTGCGCAATGGCGCATTCCAGCAATCCGAGTCGGCCAAGCAGCGCGCGCCCGGCGATCCGCGCAGCGCCGCTGGCGCGGCGCACATGCGGTGCGTGCGAAGCAATCGATGCCGCTTCTTCCGGCAGAATCGCCGTCTCATCGCCCGGCGCAATGATCCGACACCCGACGAGAATATGCGGCGAGGACAGCTGCTCGATGGACTGCTTCAGCGCTGTTTCGTCTGCGATCACAACCGCTCCGCTCAAGCGGCTCCGCGTCACTCCGCCGCGATCCGGCTGGCGGCTTCCAACTCGCGCTGATCGGCACCGCTCAGCGACGCGTCCGCGCGGCGATTATAGCGCACCAGCTTGGCCGGGTTGCCGCGCCAGGTTGTATCGCTGTCGAGGATCTCGCCCTTCATCAGGAAACTGTCTGCCTCGAGCACGACGCGCTCGCCAAGCACGGAGCCGTAGTGCACGAAGGCGCCCGTGCCGAGCGTCGCGCCCGCGCCGACTCGGATCGCGTCGGACTTAAACACGCCCTCCTCCAGCGAGTGCGCCTGTAGCACGCTGCCTTCGTTCAAATTCGCGCCGTCGCCGATCTCGGTCAGCGTGCGCTCGGTGATCGAGCAGCCGGCGTCGTACACCTTGCCTCCGATCTTTACGCCCGCGAGCCACAAGACGAGGTTCTTGAAGGGCGTGCCGGGGAACGCCTGCATGATCGGAGAATCCGACAGCTTCCAGTGACGCTCGTGCGACCAGAAATACGGAACGTAAATGGAGGCCATTGTCGGCGCGAGCCGCCGGAACGCGATGCTCGCGCGCTCGATCAGCGAGAAGTAAAGCACTGAGCTTACCGACACGACACCGGCAGCCGTAACGAGCGCGAAGGTGCCGTAGTCCGAATAATAGTCGATACCGATATTGGTGATTGCCGCCGACACGACCACGAAGAACCAGCGCGTCAGCAGGAACAGCGCGGCGGTGACGATGTTGTGTACGTTCTTGCGGCCGATGCGCTCGCGGCGCACATCCTCGGGCAGGCTCGCATTGATGCTGTTGTCGCGCTCGACGCTGCGCGGGATCTCGAAGCACGGCGACCCAAGCAGGCCGACGTTCTCGCGCACCGGTCCGTCAATCGGCACCATCACCTTGGTGCCGAGCAAGCAGTTCGTCCCCGTGCGGCCGTCGGACGGATAGCGAATGTCGTTGCCGAGGTAATTCCGCTTGCCGATGCGCGTCGGGCACAGGCGGAAGGACGAACTCGACATGTGCACGTTGATCATCGACAGTCCGTCGGACACCATCGTCCCGCTGCCGATCTCGCACATGAACGGATTCTCGTGCCGCTGATTGGTACCGAAATTCGAGCCGGTCTGATCGACCTTGTTCAAATTCCAGCCGACCAGCCGCATGTAGTTGACGATGTACGAGCTGTCGCCGAACAGCAGGCTGTAGAAGCGTGAATTGCTGACGGTCTCGATCGTGCTCTGCAGCCAGTAATGGAAGCCGAACATCGGATAGACGCGGCCGGGCTCCAGGAAGCGATTGCAGATGCGCGGAACGGCGTAGATCGCCGCCAGTCCGAGAACGAGGCCGCCCAGCATCAGCGCGGCCGAGCCGATCAGCAGCAACGCCAGCGAGATCTGCGACGCGCCGAGAGCGGCCGACGCCGCGCTGGAGGCGTACGCGTCGTACAGGCAGTCGAGCGCGATGATCGATGCCGGCGTCGCAATCGCGAGCAAGCCGAACAGTTGCAGCGCGGCGTAGATGCTCCGCCGCAGCGACGCGCCGTCTTCGTTTTCGATGCGGCAATAGTCGGTCGTCGTCTCAACCGCGGGCGAGCCGTGATAGCGCTTACCATCCGGCACGCGCTGCCGGCTCTGCAAGGAAGACGCGTGGCCGAGCTGGCTGCGGTCCCCCATCGCAGTGTCGATATCGAGTACGCTTGCCTCGCCGACGAACGAATGGCTGCCGATCTCGACCGCGCCGACGTCGATGAAGTTCGACCGCGCGCGATAGCCTAGCACGATCGACTCTTTGCGCAGGATGGTGTTGTCGCCGATGGAGAGGAGATCGGTCGCGACCGGCACAAAGCGCGCCATCACGACCACGTTCTTGCCGATTTTCGCACCGAGCGCACGCAGATAGAAATTGTAGATCGGACCCGGGAATACGGCCGCAGGCGCAATCCGCGTCAGCATCTTCACCGTCCAGAAGCGGAAATAGCGAAGGCTCCAGATCGGGAAGGACTCCGGCTTCCACTTGCCGACCAGCAGCCATTTGGCGGCGATCGGAAGCGCGCTGAAGCCGACGAAGCCGGCGACCGCGGTCGCGACCGCGCGCAGATAGAGATCGGCCGGATTGCCGATCGCCTCGTAGGTCCACTCGAAGCTGACGGCCGAGAACCACAGGCTGATCCAGGCGTAAGCCGCATAGACGGCGAGTTGCAGCACGCCGCAGCCGTAATAGGAGAAATTCGACGGCGTATGGAACGGCTCGATGCCCTCACTCAAGAGCGTGGTGCCGCTGGCAGCATCGAGATGCTCCGCAAGCCGCACGATCGTCGGGTTCTGGTAGATGTCGCGCATCGAGACGTGCGACATGCTGCCGTTCTGCCGGATGCGCGCGCAGAAGCGCGCCATCAGCAGCGAGTGCGCGCCAAGATCGTTGAAGAAATGTGCCTCGGTCGAGACGGCCTCGACCTTGAGCACCTCGGCCAGCGCGCGCGTAAGTAGCTGCTCGGTCTCGGTCTTCGCCGCGACGACGGCCGATCCCGTCTGGCAGCGCGAACCTTTCGGCTTCGGCAGACGCTTGTGGTCCGCCTTGCTGCTGATCAACATCGGGATGAACGGCAGCTCTTCCAGGAAGGCCGGGACCATGTAGGCCGGGAGCCGCTTGCGCAGCACGTCGATCAGATCGCCGCGCGCAAGCTTCATGCCCTGCTTGAGCGAATAATAGGCGACGAGTTCCGGCATTCCGGGCTCGGGCTCGTAGGTGCCCACCGCGGCCTGCCCGATCTGCGGCAGTTCGAGCAGCAGCGACTCGATCTCGGTCGTCTCGATGCGATAGCCGCGAATCTTCACCTGCGTGTCGATGCGGCCGCAATATTCGATCTCGCCATCCGCATTCACGCGGCCGAGATCGCCGGTGCGATAGATACGCTTCGACGGATTGTTCTTGATGCCGAGGAAGTCGGGAACGAACTTCTTGGCCGTGAGATCGTCGCGGTTGCGGTAGCCCGTCGCGAGTCCGATGCCGGCGATGCCGATCTCTCCGAGTTCGCCCCGCTCGAGCGCGCGATCCTCCGCCGGATCGAGGATCACCATCGTATAGGTCGGCAGCGGCCGACCTATGGTGACCGGTCTGTTCGGATTGAGTTCGATCAGGCTCGCGGTGACGGTCGCTTCGGTCGGGCCATAGGTGTTGAGCATAGTGCGGCCCGGACGCGACCAGCGCTGCACGAGGTTCTGCGGGCACGCCTCGCCGCCGACCAGCAGGATGCGCAGCTCCGGCAATTCCTCTTCGATGGTCGCCAGCAGAGTCGGGCAGCAGGCCATGCCGGTCACGCGGCGTGTGCGCAGGAATTCGCCCAGCTCCTCGCCCACCAAAGTGCCGCCGGGAGGCGCCGGCACCAGCGTCGCGCCGGCCATAAAAGGCACCCAGATCTCTTCGACGGAAAAGTCGAATGCGATCGACATGCCCTGGAATACGCGATCGCCCATCGCAAATCCGTAGAGCTCGGACGCGACACGGACGAAATTGCAGATGCTCGGATGCTCGACGATGACGCCCTTCGGATTGCCGGTCGTCCCCGAGGTGTAAATGATGTAGCAAGTCTGATCGGCGGTTCCGGCGACTTCGTCCGTGATCGGCTCATCCAGCTCCGCCGTGATCGCGACGCTCTCGCGGTCGATCAGCACATGCGACAGGTCGAGGGCCGACAGCTTGTCCGCGAAACACGAGGTCGAGACGATCGCGCGCAGGTCGGCGTCGCCGGCGATAAAACGGATGCGCTCGATCGGGAAACCGGCATCGAGCGGCACATAGGCGGCATTGGCTTTCATCACCGCCAACATCGCGACGTAAGTGCCGGCCGATTTGTCGAGCAGTAGTCCGATGCGGTCGCCCGGACGAACGCCGCGGCGGACGAGCACGCGCGCCAGTTGGTTCGCGCGGCGATCGAGCTCGCGGTAGGTCACGACTTCCGTATCGGTCTCGACGGCATTCCGCGCATTGAGTTCGGCGCAGCGACGCTCGATCAGATGATTCAGCCGCTCGCCGGGGAGCCAGCGGATGGTCTCGTCACTGCCGACGTTCTCGTTTGCGATTTTGGAATTCGGACGCTTGCCCGCCCGCACCGGCGCCGGACGAAAGGCCGGCGCGTTTCGCCGCGCGATCAGCGGAAGATCGGCATACGAGAGAGCGTGAGCTTTGCTGACCACGGTCGGCTCTTTGTGTGCGCTACGAGCCGCCATCCTGGCGCAAATCACTACCTCAGCCGCGGAAGAAGGCTCCGCGGGCTGCAGCCGCTGATCCAGAATTCACTGGAGGTCAAACAGGCTTGCGCGTTGAACTTAGGCTCATTTTTGACGCAGGGTGAGCCCAGCAACCTGAACGCATGCTGAATGGGAACATCGGCCAGTTGACGGGTGATTGTGTCCCGCACAGAGGGTGTCGTTTTACTTACGCCGATTCCAAAAAAAACCAACGCTCCAGACGCATAGCGTCCCGCGTTACCGCATCAGCGATGAATATCGGTTAATTTGTCGGGAAATTTGGAGCGGGTGAAGGGAATCGAACCCTCGGCATCAGCTTGGAAGCCTGTTTCTTTGCAAGGCACTTCCAGCACTTAGCTGCAAAACACCTTTTATCCGGCCCGAAATAAATCAAAGGGTTAGCGCGGAAAAACAAAACCGCCCTGCCCGTCCATCAATCTCAATTTGGAAGCCCTGCCGGGAAATGAAAAGCCCGGCCGCGTTGGCGCGCGAGCCGGGCTGAAAGGATCTAACGTGACTTCGATACCAAACCGCTCGCCTGCGGACAAGCCGCCTCAGGGTGGCCCCGATGGCCAGCGAACATTCTTGATATCTGCAATGCGGGCCGCATCGGCTCGAGCCCGTCTCGCAACCAACGTCCTCGACACGATCGGCGCCTCTCTCCGGGAGAGAATGATCTCCTGCGATGAAGCCGTAGCATGGCTCGAAGAAGAGGGCCTGCTAGCGGGAGTCGAATACCACCCCGGCATGGCGAAGAAGGGGGTGAAGCAA
>Ga0207780_1000164_pt1 | contig 17930 bp, 11 predicted proteins | sample LuqExpMetageno45_FD_187803 | JGI IMG/M metagenome (GOLD analysis project Ga0207780, IMG submission 187803) | Tropical forest soil microbial communities from Luquillo Experimental Forest, Puerto Rico - Sample 45 (SPAdes) | ecosystem: Environmental > Terrestrial > Soil > Tropical forest ...
CCGGGGCGACCACCAGCTCGCCCTTGGCGGCGCGCCGGATCGACTCGATGATGTCCGCCGGGTCCATGTCCTTCAGCAGATAGCCGCGCACGCCGGCCCGCAGCGCATTGGCCAGGTCGTCCTGCGAATCGCTCATCGTCAGAATCAGAGCCGGCACCTCGCAGCCCTCCGCGCGCAGCTGGCGCAGCAGGCTCACCCCGTCCATCAGCGGCATCCGCAGGTCCAGCACGGCCAGGTCCGGCGTGTTTCCCCGGATCAGTGCCTCCGCCTGCTCGGGGTTGCCGGCTGTCCCGACCACCTGGAAGCCGCCCGCGTTCTCCAGCAGCGTGCCGTCGAGCCGATTGTTGCTGCCCATGAATTCAGCCGCGAACAGAGTCGCCGGGTCGTTATACAGCGCGGTCGGCGGGCCGATTTGTGCGACTATGCCAGCGTCGAGCAGCACGACCTTGTCGGCAATGGCCATCGCCTCCACCTGATCGTGGGTGACGTGGATTGCCGACAGGCCGAGCGTGACAATCAGCGTGCGCAGCCAGGCGCGCGCTTCCTCGCGCAATTTGGCATCGAGATTGGACAACGGCTCGTCGAGCAGGAGCACCGGCGGCTCATAGACCAGAGCCCGGGCGATGGCGACGCGCTGCTGCTGGCCGCCGGAAAGCTGATGCGGATAGCGCTCCGCGAGCGGACCTAGTCCGATTTGCGCCAGCGTCTTTTCGACACGGCTTTTGATCTCGGCGACAGGCGTGCCGCGCAGCTTCAGCCCATAGGCGACGTTGTCGAACACGCTGCGGTGCGGCCACAGTGCGTAGGATTGAAACACAAGCCCAAGTCCACGTTGCTCGGCCGGCAATTCGATGCCGCGCGTGGCGTCGTAGAACACGTGGTCACCAATGGCGATCGCGCCGCCATGCGGCTGCTCGAGCCCGGCGATCGCGCGCAATAATGTGGTCTTGCCGCTGCCCGAGGGACCGAGCAGCGCGACCACCTGGCCGGGCGTGACGTTGAGCGAGATGCCTTTCAGGATCTCATTGTCGCCGAGCCGTAGGCGGAGATCCTTGACGACGAGATCAGCCATGTAGGCGCACTCCGAGGCGGACCGCGACGCCAAGGCCGACGCCGATCATCACCACATTTACGACGGACAGGGCCGACACCAAATCGATCGCACCGGTGCCCCACAGCGACACCAACAGCGAGCCGATTACCTCGGTTCCGGGCCCGAGCAGATAAATTCCGGTGGAATATTCGCGCACGAAGATCAGGAACACCAGCAACCAGCTCGCAAGCATGCCGTATTTGATCAGCGGCACGGTGACGTCGCGTTTTGCGCGCAGATCGTCGGCGCCGACGACGCGCGCGGCTTCCTCCAACTCCGGGCCTACCTGCAACAGTGTGCCGGAGACCAGCCGCATGCCATAAGCTAGCCAGACGATCGAATAGGCCAGCCAGATCGACGCCATGGTGGATTTCAGTGGCGACAGCAGCGGCACAAACAGGAACACCCACAGCAGTGCGAGGCCGGCTACGAGGCCAGGCATGGCTCGCGGAACCATTACCAGATAATCGACCAGCCGCGTCCAGCCAGAATTCCAGCGGTGTACCGCAAGCGCGATCGCTGTGTAGCAGGCGACCGAGATGGCGCCGCCGATTACGCCGATGCCGAGCGTGTTGAGTATGCCACGCACGACGTTCGGATAATCGAGCAACTCGCGGTAGTGATCGAGCGTCAGCACCTCGGCAAGTTTGACGCCTTCGCCCCAGGTCACGACGAAAGAGCGAAGCGTGATGCCGAAGAGCGGCACTACCACGGTGATAAAAAGCCAAAACACGATGGCCGCGAAGGCAAACCAGCGCCAAGCGTGCAGCTTGAGCGGCTGCGTTTTTAATCCCTTGCCGCGCACCGAAACGTAACGCTGCGCGTGTCGCAGCAGCAGCCGCTGCATGAATACCAGCGGCGCGGTGATGGCGATGATCACCACTACCACCACGGCCATCAATTGATAGCTGGGCACGCCCAGCTTGTTGGTGAGCTTAAACAGATAGGTCGACAGTACCAGCACGTCCTGGGGGTCGCCTAGCACCAGCGGCAAGCCGAACAGTTCGAAGCCTAAAAAGAACACCAGCACGCCGGCGAACAGGATCGCCGGCCCGATCATCGGCAGACTGACATTTAGCGCGACCTGCAGCGGATTTGCGCCAGAGACGCGCGCGGCCTCCTCCATGTCGGTGCTTAAACCCCGTAGCGCGGCGGCGCTGTAGAGATAGACATGTGGCACGTGGGTCAGTCCGGCGATCGCGATCAGCGAGAACAGCGAATAGAGGTTCCACGGCACGACGCCGAACACGTTCTTGGCCATCGTGGAGAAAATTCCGACTGGGCCGACCGCCACCACATAGCCGAAGGCGATCACCACCGCCGAGACGAAGATCGGGATCAAGATCAGTGGCTCTAGGTGGCGGCGCGCCGGCACGTCGGTGCGCACCATTACGAAGGCGAGCAGGGCGCCGAGTGGCACCGCGATCGCCGCCATGCCGCCGGCGATTACAATCGTGGTCCAGAACGCCTGCCAGAAATCCGGATCGGCGAAGACAAAGGAATAGGCCGAGACGCTCGCGCGCGCCGAATGGTCGAAGAACGGCGCGGTGAGGAAGCTCTGGTAAACCACCAGCGAGAGCGGCGCCACCACGGCAAGCGTGGTGACGCCGAGCACGAGGGTGCGGTACAGAATGATAGGCATCGACGCCTTTTCAGTTGAGGTCATTCGGATGCCAGTTGCCGGCGAGAATCCGGAACCCGGCGATGGAGCGGCAGGTCCCCTGAATTCCTTTATCACTCGCCTCGCGGGCGCCCGGGAATGACGAGTTCTTACTGTCCCTTTTTCGCCGCCTGCCACCGCGAAAGGAAGGCCAGCCGTTTGGCCTGATCGAGATTATCAAGCAGGCTCTGGTCGATCGGCACCGGGCGCGCCTTGTCGCCGATCTGCTGGCTAACGCCTTTGAGCGTGGCCTCGCCCTCAACGTCTGAGCGTAGCGAATAAAGGTCGGCCTTGTTGGCGATGATGTCCTGTCCGCGCTTCGACAAGATATAGTCGACGAACAGTTTGGCGGCGTCCGGATTCTTCGCCTGCTTGGAGATGAAGGCGACGCGCGAGGTCACCATTGTGTAGTCCCTCGGCAGCACAATGCCGAGATTGGGATCCTTCTTCGAGCGGCCGAGCGCATAGGAGCCAAATATGCCGTAGGCGATCAGATGCTCGCCGGAGGTGACGCGCTCCATCATGGCACCCGCGCTGGTGTAGAGCTTGGCCTGCACTTTTCCGAAGGCCTTGAACAAGTCCCAGGCGGCGGGGAAGTTCTTGATGTCCTCGGTGCAGAACAGGTAACCGACGCCGGAGCGCTCGGGGTCGTAGGCCGTGATCTTCCCCCTGTAGAAATCGGGCTTGGCGTCGAGCAGCTTCAGCAGATCGCTGTGGTCCTTCGGCACGTCCTCGGCAGGCACTAGCCGCTTGTTGTAGACGAAGGCGATCGGCTCGTAGGTGGTGCCGTAGGCTGCGTCCTTCCAAACCGACCATTTCGGTAGCGCCTTGATCTCGGGTGAGGCGTAGGTGAGCGCATGGCCGTCGGCGACCAGCTTGACCTGCAGGTCCATGGCAGAGGACCAGATCACGTCGCCGGTGCCGTTGTTGGCGGCGGATTCGGCGATGAAGCGATTGTACAACTCGGTGGAATTGAGGTCGGAATACTCGACCTTGATGCCAGGGTAGAGCGCTTCGAAATCCTTGATCAACGGCCCGGCGGCTACCGAGTCGGTGGTTGAATAGATCACCACCTTGCCTTCCTTCTTGGCGGCATCGATGACCTTGCTGTAGTCGGCCGGGTAGCCTTGCGGGGCTTGCGCGTGAGCGGCGCCGAAGCTCAAGGTGGCGGCAATGGCGGCGGATATTATGATGTGTCGCATGACGACTCCTTGCATGGAATGGCGGCCATCCAGCGGCGTCTCCATCGGCCGTTTCGGCCGGCAGACTACCCCTGGCTTTTCGCGTCGCCTAGTGGCCAGCCCAAACGAAACCCCGCCGCAATGCGGCGGGGTTCTTCGGCGCAGAAAGCGGCGTTCAATTCGCCAGCGGATCGGGCCGCATCTGGATGTGTACTGCGCGCGGGCGCGAGCCCTTGCCACCTTCCATTAGCCACGGCGTGCGGTCGCCGCTGGTGCTCCACAACCCGCGGCCTTTCCAGCCAGTATTCGGATCGTCAATGCGGCCGTCGAGCCCCTTGGCGTAGAAGCCCATCGGGTAGGGGATGCGCAGCATGACCATCGTGCCGTCTTTCAGCGCGACGAAGCCGTCGTTCAGGTTGGCGGTCGAGATCGGCACGTTGGCGCCAAGGCCGAGCGTGTTGTGCTGGTCGACCCAGGTGTAATAGCTCGCCTCCGCACTGGTGTCGGGGAAGCCGTCAAAGCCAGGCCCGGGATATTTGTAGAAGGTCCAGCCTTCCGGGCAGTGATTGCCGGTGGCGGTCGGTCCATTGAGTGGACCCTTGCACTTACGGCGGTCGAAGCTCATCAGATGACCGCTCGAGCCAGAGCCCCACAGTACGCCGTCGGCGTCGATATCGCCGCCGCGTATGCCAAAGCCCGGCTTCGGGATGTAATAAACTTCCGACAGTTTTGTCTTCGGGTCGAAGCGCAGGAAGCCCGGCGGCCCGGCGAAGGTGCCGATGCCGTACCAAATAGAGCCGTCCTTCGGATTTGGCATCACCGAATACGGGCCGGAGCCAGCGGTGATGCGCACGTCTTTGTTTGCATCTGCGGGCTGGCCGGGCTCGGTAAAATCGTCCAACCGCCCGTTGCCGTTGGTATCGAGCACCCACGGCGCCCAGCTTTGCGACTTCGCCGCGTCACCGGTCTCTAGGAAGGATTTGGTGTTGAGCCAGCCCGCGACCGGCCCGGTGCCACTGAACCATAGGGTATTGTCGGCGTCATAACCGAATTGCGGATGGTGGGTGCCGAAACAGGTGTCGATGAAGGTGTACTTCATGGTCTTGGGATCGAGCATCGCTACCTGACGCTGATGCTTATCGATTGGGAACACCTTGGCGGAGGGATGATCTGAGCCCTTCTTGCAGAAATCGGGATTATCTGGACCGCGTACGTTCGCCGCAAGCCAGAGACGGCCCTCTTTGTCGAACATCGCGTTGTGATTGTCGGCCTTAGAATCCCAGATCACCTCATCGCCCCAATAAGCCGAGGGTGCGTTTACGGTCGGCATGGCACTAATGTGGAACGGAGGTCCAAGGGTCGGCGGCATATTTGGGTCGCGCACCGGCAGTTTGAAGAACGTAACGTTGTTCGTCTTCGGATCGAGTATCGGCATGCTGTCGGTCGAATATTCCGGCGATCCGAAGAGGGGGCCGTAGGCATTGACCGTTGGATTGCGCCGATCCGACGAGATCAGGTCGTGGAGGTAATGTTTTTCGGTCGACCACTCCCATGACGTGATGACGATGTTGCGTTCGACGCCCGTCGGCCGCGGCGGTTTTGTCTTCGGCAACTCGCCTTTGGCGATGCGGTCGGTCCAGTCACCGAAATATTTGTAAGGCACTCCGGCCCATTGACCGGCCAGGCGGTTGGTCATGAACGCGCCGGTCTGGCCCGATTGGGTGCGTCGGATCCAGGCCCCCTCGCCGGAATTGAACTTGCCAAATTCGGCGGGGATCGTACGGGTGGATTCCTGGCCGAGTTGATGGCAGCCGATGCAGTCGACACTGTTCATCTGCCGCATCCAGTCGCTCTGCGTGAGATTCGCCGGGGTCTCGCCTTTGCCGCCGAACTCGCTCGCCGGCGGGATCTTCATTATCGTGTACCAGTAGATCGCCGGATAATAATGCGCCGCCGCCGCCTCGTTGGGCGCGATCACTGCGGTGAGATCGAGATGCATGCCGGGCTTGCCGCGCAGCTTGGGCGAATCGACCAGACCGTAGCCGCGCACCCACACGCTGTAGTTCGCCGTCGGCAGGTCGGGAATGAGATAGCGGCCCTGGTCGTCGGTGACGACGATGCGGGCGAATTTGGTCGGCGTTTCGTTGGTTTCCGCGATGACCCAGACGCCGGCTTCCGGTCCCTTCGCGCTGGTCACCGTGCCGCCAATCTCATTGGGGCCGACGTTCAACGCGTTTTGGGCACGACTATAATTGCCCTCATCGCCAGTACAATGAAGCCGGCAAGGATCCACACGCGCCGAAGCACCATTCGAAATTTCATTGTCGCCTCCCTGCATGCAACCGGCTCACGGCCGCCTTTTTGCTTGGAAGCAATGCTAGCAAAGACGGTGGCCACCGTCGCGGGGTTTTGATTTCATCCCTTGAAACCGCCCTCGTCGAGGAACCTCTGCTCCTCTGGCGTGGTGACGCGGTTGAGCGCCGCGTTGCGGTGCGGAAAGCGTCCGAAGCGCCGAATGATGTCGGTGTGGATTTCCGCCCATTTCAAACCATCGGCGTCGCCGATTGCCTTGAAGAATGCGATGGCGCGCTCCTGATCAGCGAGATTTTCCGAATGCTCGAACGGCAGATAGAAGAAGCCGCGCATGCCGTCCGGCGCCCGCGCGTCGAAGCCGCGTACTAGCGCGCCGGCCGCGATGGCGCGGGCGAGGGCGTCGGTGGCGAAGGCGCGCGCGCTTGCCCGGAACATGTTGCGCGGGAACTGGTCGAGCAGAATGAGCAGCGCGAGCGTGCCTTCCGCACTCTGTTCCCAAGCGCTCAACTTGCCAGCGGCTGCCTCCTCATGCAAAGCGAGGTAGCGGCGGCGAATCTCGTCGTCGAAAACGATGTCCTTCTCGAACCAGCGCTTAGGGCCGGCTTCGTGCCAGAACGTGACCACCTCAGCCGGCGTTGGCTGGCCGGTCATGCATCGTCCCGCAGCGCGCGGCGCAGGATCTTGCCGACATTGGTCTTCGGCAGTTCGTCACGGAACTCAATGTGCTTCGGCAATTTATAGCCGGCGAGCTTGTCGCCCAGATATTGGCGCAGTTCCTGTTCGCTTAAGTTTGGTGTCTTCTTCACGGCGATCAGCTTGACAGCTTCGCCGGAATGCTCATCGGGCACGCCGATGGCGGCGCATTCCATCACGCCGCCTTGCAGCATAACCACGTCTTCGACCTCGTTTGGGAACACCTTGAAGCCGGATACCGAGATCATGTCCTTCTTACGGTCGACGATCTTCACGCGTCCTTGCTCGTCCATCACACCGACGTCGCCGGTACGGAAAAATCCGTCGCGCGTCATCACACGCGCGGTCTCGTCGGGCCGCTGCCAATAGCCAGTCATCACCTGTGGGCCGCGCGCGCAGATCTCGCCGCGTTCGCCGGTTGGAACTTCTTTGTCGTCGTCATCCCGGATCGATATTTCGGTCGAGGGTACAGGCAATCCGATCGTACCGTTCCATTCGCTGATGTCGCCGCGATTGCAGGTGAGCACCGGCGAGGTTTCCGATAGACCGTAGCCCTCGATGATCGGGTGGCCGGTGGCCTTGAACCAGGCATCGGCGACGGCTTGCTGCACAGCCATGCCGCCGGCGATCGCGCCCTTGAGCATGCTCCAGTCGATATTGCCGAAGTCCGGGTGATGCAATAGCGCGTTGTACAACGTATTTACGGCGGGAAACGAGTTCACTCGGTACTTGGCGAGCAACTTGATCAGGCGGGGAATGTCGCGCGGGTTCGGCACCAATAGGCAAAGTCCGCCGATGCGCACGCCGAGCAACATGCAGGCGGTCAGCGCGAAAATGTGATAGAGCGGCAGCGCGGTGACGATGATCAACTGCTCGACCGGCGGCGGGACCCTTAGCATCGGTATATGCCAAGCCTCCACCTGCAGCGTATTGGCGACCAGATTCCGGTGCGACAGCATGGCTCCCTTGGCCACGCCGGTGGTGCCGCCGGTATATTGCAGGAAAGCGAGGTCGTCGGGTCCAATCTTTGGTGCAGTGAACGGCAATTTGCGGCCGGCGGCGAGAGCAGACTTGAAACGGGTTGCGTTCGGCAGCGAATAAGCGGGCACCAATTTTCTGACCTTCCGCACCACCAGATTGACCGTCGCGCCCTTCACGGTGCCGAGCATGTCGCCCATGCGGGCGACCACGACGTGTCTCACAGGGGTCTGTCGCAGCGCCTGCTGTAGCACGTGGGCGAAATTCTCCAGCACTACGATGGCGTCCGCGCCGGCATCCGCGAGTTGGAATTCCAGCTCGCGCGCCTTGTACAGCGGGTTGACATTGACAACCACGAAGCCGGCACGCAGCACGGCTGTCATCGCTACCGGATACTGCAACACGTTCGGCATCATGAGGGCGACGCGGGCGCCGCGCTTAAGCCCCTTGCTTTGAAGCCAGGCGGCGAAGGCACGCGAGGCCTCATCGACCTCGCGATAGGTCATGGCCCGGTTCATGCAGATGAAGGCGTCTTTGTCGCGATGGTTCCGGAAACTTTCCTCGAACATCGCGACCAATGTGGGATATTGCGTCGGGTCAATTTCGGCGGGAACGCCCGGCGGGTAGTTTCGCAGCCATGGCCGTTCCATGAGCACGCCCTCTCACGCCGCCGGCCTCTTTATGGCCCGACGGCCGAGGCATCAGCATCAAACGAGTCGAGCGGGCGCGCAAGGGCGCCCGCAACGCCAGACTATCGGTCGGCGCCGCCGAACGGTATCAGCGGATTGTCAGTCAAGGCAGCGCGGTCCGGCCGGTCGGGCGCGGCCGCGCCGACAAAGGCCTCGAACAGCTCACGCACGGTACGCTCAGGCAGATCGCGGGTGATGAACACCAGACGGCTGCGGTGGTCATCGTCAGGCCAGTGCTCGAGCCGCGCGGTCGGGTGGAACACGTGCTGCACGCCATGCACCACCACCGGCGTCTCCGGCATCTCGGCGAGCTTTACGATGCCCTTGATCCGCAACAGCTTGCTGCCATGGGTCGCGCGCAGTAGCTCGAGAAACATCTCCAGCGTGCCGGCCGGGATTGAGACATTGTTGGTCAGCACGAAGGCGCGGATGTGCTCGTCGTGGCGATTCACATCGTGACGATGATGCTCGTGATGATGCGCGTGCGCTTGCGAATAGGCTTCCGCCGCCAGCCATCTCTTCACGTCCGGAATTTTCTGGTTTGGATCGTAAAGCCCACTGTTGAGGATGCGCTCCGCCGTAGCCTCACCCTTGCCGGTATCGAGGATCGGCGCCGCCGGATTGAGTGCATTGAGCCGCGTGACGATGCGTGCACGCATGTCCGCGCCGGCTAGGTCAGTCTTGGTCAGCACGATTCGGTCGGCGACCGCCGCCTGCTTGACAGCTTCGGCATGGCTGTCGAGCGTCGCCTCACCGTTCACCGCGTCGACCACCGTCACTACGCCATCGAGCCGATAGCGCAGCAACAAATAGGGATGCGCCATGGCAGTGTGCAGCACCGGCGCCGGATCGGCGAGGCCGGTCGTTTCCAGCAGCACGCGGCGGAACTGGCAGCGCCGGTTGTCGAGATCGCGCAATAGCGTTTCAAGTGCGTCGACCAAATCGCCGCGCATAGTACAGCACAGGCAGCCCGACTGTAGCAGCACCATGTTGTCGCCGACATATTCCACCAGCAGGTGGTCGAGCGAGACTTCGCCGAACTCGTTGATGATGACTGCGGTCTCGGCTAATGCCGGGTCCCTCAGCAGGCGGTTGAGCAGGGTGGTTTTGCCAGCGCCGAGGAAGCCGGTTAGCACGGTGAGCGGGATCGGCGTCGTCGGCGGGCGTCGATCGATGGGTGAACCGGCGTCGATCATCGATTGGCCGAGCTTACTTTCGGCTTGGCAGACTTAGTTTGCTTAACGGCCGTACCAGGTGAGCCCTTAGCGGCAGTCTTCTTTTTCTTCTTGGGTGCGGCGCTGGCAGTCTGCACCACCGTGTCGGGATGGTCGGGCGGGCCGGTAAATACCATTACCGGCGTACTGGTCTCGACCGGCGGCCCCAGCACAAATTTTCCGTTCGACGGTTTCAGGTTCGACAGCATGAAGGCCTGGCCGCCTGGGTTAGTCTCGCCACTGGCTGACGTGCCGCCTTCGGCGGTCGGCTCTTCTTCATTATTATCCTCGGACGCCGGCTTGCGGCGGTGACCCCCGCACATTTCTTCGCGCAGGTTCGGCGGCTGTGCGTCGATCGGCGCCAGCGCATCAACGGTGCCTAGCGAAGGCGTCAGCCAGGAGAGTCCGCCGCCGTTGAAGCCGCGCTCGAGCAATTGCGCAGCCTTTTGCGCGCGCACCGCGCCGGAATAGGAGCCGAGTACGACTGCGATCAGCCGGCGACCGTTGCGGGTGGCAGACGCCACCACATTATATCCTGAGGCGCAAATGAAGCCGGTCTTCATGCCGTCGGCGCCGGGATACCGGTCGATCAGAGCATTGTAATTATGCATGACGCGATTGCCGTAGCGGATCGCCGAGATGTGCCAGTAAGAATCGGCGTCGGGGAATTCTCGGATCAGCGCGCGGGCCAAGATGCCGAGATCGCGCGCCGAGCTGACATGGTTTTCCGCCGGCAACCCGTTCGGGTTGACGAAATTGGATTGTGACATGCCGAGCCGGCGCGCGTTGGTGTTCATCATGTCGGCGAAGCCCTCGATCGAGCCGCCGACGCCTTCGGCGATCGCCACCGCCATGTCGTTGGCGGATTTGACCATGAGCATCTTGAGCGCATTGTCGATGGTGACGCGGGTGCCGACCTTGAACCCCATCTTGGTTGGCTGTTGGGCCGCGGCGTTTTTCGAGACCGTGAGCAGCGTATTTAACGAAAGTTTGCCTTCCTTGATCGCACGCAGGGTCGTGTAGGCGGTCATCAGCTTGGTGACCGAGGCCGGATACCAGGGATAAGTTGCGTTTTCGGCGTGCAATACCTTGCCGGTGGACGCCTCTATAAGCAATTGCGCTTCTGCCTGCGCGGGGGCGACCGTGGCCGTCGACAGCAGCCCGGCGGCGGCCAGAGTGAAGAACAGGGCGCGGGGACTGGCACCAAATTTCACGGGTCGTGGTCCGGTCAGATTGCTGGGCCCACAGGAATGTCCAGGGACGCGAGTGGTTCCATAGGGGGTGACGCTAGGCTATCTAGCGACTGGCCGGAGGCAAAGCCAGCCCTCGGCGGGCTTTATGGTAACGCTAACCCGTCAATCGCCGAGTAATACGACCAAAATTCGGCAAAGGAGGACGCGATGACCGCCTGTATCGTCGGTTGGGCGCACACGCCGTTCGGTAGGCATAATGACGAGACCGTCGAAAGCCTGGTGGTTAAGGTGGTCGGCGAGGCACTGCGCGATGCCGGCATCGAGCCCAAGGACGTCGACGAGATCGTGCTCGGCCATTTCAATGCCGGCTTCTCCGCGCAGGATTTCACCGCCTCGCTGGTCCTGCAGGCCTCGCCCGAGCTGCGCTTCAAACGCGCGACGCGGGTTGAGAACGCCTGCGCAACCGGCTCGGCGGCTGTGCATCAGGGGCTCAAGGCAATCGAAGCACGCAGCGCGCGTATCGTGCTGGCGGTCGGTGTGGAACAAATGACCACGACGCCCGCCGCCGAGATCGGACGGAACTTGTTGAAGGCTTCTTATGTGCGCGAAGAAGCCGATATCAACGGTGGCTTCGCCGGGATCTTCGGCAAAATCGCCGGGCTCTATTTCCAAAAGTGGGGCAATCAGTCCGATGCGCTGGCGATGATCGCCGCCAAGAATCACAAGAATGGCGTCGGCAACCCATACGCTCAAATGCGCAAGGATCTCGGTTACGACTTTTGCCGCACCGAGAGCGAGAAGAACCCCTACGTTGCCGGTCCGCTCAAACGCACCGATTGCTCGCTGGTATCGGACGGCGCTGCGGCGGTCGTTCTGGCGGACATTGAGACCGCGCTCCGGCTCAGCAAGGCGGTTGCCTTCCGCGCGGCCGAGCACGTGCAGGATTTCCTGCCGATGTCGAAGCGCGACATTCTCAAATTCGAGGGCTGCGCATTGGCTTGGCAGCGCGCGCTGGCTAAATCAGGGCTCAAGCTCGGCGACTTGTCGCTGGTGGAGACGCATGACTGTTTCACCATCGCCGAGTTGATCGAATACGAAGCGATGGGACTGACGCCGGAAGGGCAGGGTGCCCGCGCCATCTTGGAAGGTTGGACGCAGAAAGACGGTAAACTGCCGGTAAATCCGTCCGGCGGCCTTAAGGCTAAAGGCCATCCGATCGGCGCTACCGGCGTTTCGATGCACGCGCTGGCCGCAATGCAGCTTGCCGGCTCGGCCGGCGACCTTCAGGTGAAAAATGCCCGCCTAGCAGGCATCTTCAATATGGGCGGCACCTCAGTCGCGAATTATGTGAGTATTTTGGAGCGAATTCGGTAACCACAGACGCCAATTATTTGCACCGCAGTGTTTCTTCGCCCTGTCGCAATTGCCCACAGGCAAGGCGTGTTAGGTGTTCCTGGTGGTTGTTCATGTTACATGATTACGCGGTTACATCGGGGGAATTAGCTACGCATGACAAATATTCCGACAGATCTGTTGCGCACGCTTGTCGCGGTCGTTGATTTGCGTAGCTTCACAAAGGCGGCCGCCTCGTTGGGCGTCACACAGCCAGCGGTGAGTGCGCAGATCAAGCGCTTGCAAAACATGCTCGGCGGCGAACTGTTCGACCGCATCGGCCAAGGCGTCAATCTGACGCGGCAAGGCGAAATGGTAGTGAGCTACGCGCGCCGCCTGCTGTCGATCAACGACCAGATTGTGCATATCGGCGAGACCGGACCGCGGCCAGAGCTGGTGATCCGCGTTGGCACTCCGAGCGATTTCATCGCCTCGATGTTGCCGCAGGTGCTCGCTCGTTTTCGCGAGCGGTGGCCAGATGTGCGTTTCATCGTTCGCAGCGATTACTACGATTCGCTGTTGCGTGATCTGCGTAGCGCAGAGGTTGACCTCTATGTTGGCCTTTCGGTTAGTCCGCCGTCTGATGCCCGACATAGCTGGCAGGAAGAGGTAGTGTGGGTGCGTGGCGCCGACAGCCGATTCGATCTCAGCCGGCCTGTGCCTTTGGTCTCCCATGGCGAGCGCAGCATCTATCACAAAATCGCTGTGACCGCGCTGAAGGCGGCGGGATTGGAGTGGGAGGATGTCTTCATCGGCCCGAGCCTGAACAGCATCAATGCCGCAGTCGCGGCCGGTCTCGGCATCATGCCGATCACGCGCCGACGTGCCAATGATTGCGCCATGACAATATGGGATGATTCGCTACTGCCGAAATTGCCGGATATCTACAGCGGCATCTATGTGCGCGAAGGCGGCGTGCGTCTTGCCTATGAGCAGTTGGCTGATGATATCGCAGTCGCCATCTCGGCCGGGCGGCCGGGGGCACGCAAAATTATTGGCACGCCCGACGAGCCGATCGCAGCGAACTCGGCCGCGTGATCAATTGACTTTGCGGCTGGCAAGGGGCGGCAGATAGGACGAATCGAAGATATCGTCTAGCTTCGGCTTTCCATTATGGAACTTGTAGGTCACTTCGAGCTGATCAACGGCGCGCGCAAATCGATCGTCGTCGATCGCGCCGTAGCCGTTGGCCTTCACCTCCGGCGTGACAATGTTGTTCCGTATTGCCGTGGTAAGCCGCTCGAGCTCAACGTCCTTCCTGGCTCCGTCATTGCGTTTGACCACTGAATCGATCGCATTCGCCGGTTGCTTCACGGTGTCCGTCAACCCCTTCAGTAAGGCGCGCAGAAAACCTCGGACGGCCTCGGGATGCTCGGCGGCGAATTTGGTATTTACGATTACTGCATTGCCGTAGAGGGTTACGCCGTAATCAGCCATCAGCAGCACGACGATGTCATCAATGGGAACGCCTCGGTCCTTGAGGTTGATGAATGATGACAATGAGGAGCCACTGATAGCATCGACTTGGCCCGCGGCCAGCATCGGTTCACGCACTGGCATACTGATGTTTTCGATCGACACTTTTGATGCGTCGACGCCGTTGGCCTGTACGAAGATTGGCCATTGCGCGTAACTGTTGTCGTTGGCCGGCGCGCCCAGTGTCTTGCCTTCCAGGTCACTGGGCTTAGCGATGCCGCGGCTCTTGCGCCCGATGATCGCGAAGGCCGGCTTGTTGTACAACATGAACACGGCCTTGACCGGCATGCCCGGGTTCGCGTCGCGGGCCTTGATCAGTGAATTGATGTCGGCGAAGCCCATCTCGTAAATGCCGGACGCCACGTTGGAGATCGTTTCGAGTGACCCGACTGCGGTGTCGACGGTGACCTTGAGGCCTTCGGTCTTGTAGTAGCCCTTGTCGAGCGGCAACAGGAACGGCGCTGACGGCCCTTCGAACGGGGTGTCGAGGCTGAATTTGACGCTGGTTTCCGCAGCCACAGCGGGGGTTATCAGCGCAATTGCCAGAAATAGTCCCGCTGGAATAGGCCAGCCAGCGTGAGCGGCATGCATCACGGCGATCCTTTAGTAGCGGTTCCGCGCGTCCCGCGATGCGAGGTCCGGTCGTATTCAATTCAGTGGCAGCAAAGATCATGCCGACGCAAAGAGCAAGCCATCGGCGGTTGGGCTAATCTATCCGGGGCTGGTTCGGAGTAGAATCCATGGCGGCGGACCAAACCGCTAAAGTTGTGCGCCAGCTGGCGTTCTTCCAGCCGCCTTACGCGCCGGCAGACGAGGCTCTCGCCGCAACCTTGCTGGCGGAGGCTGACCGTCCCGCCGCGGCCGAGGCACGAATCGATGAGCGCGCCACCTGTCTGGTGAAGGCGATTCGCGCCCGTGTTGGCGGCGTAGGCGGGGTGGAGGATTTCCTGCACGCCTACGCGCTCTCCACGAAGGAAGGCTTAGCGCTGATGGTGCTGGCCGAAGCGCTATTGCGGGTGCCCGACCCCGAAACTGCCGACCGGCTGATCGAAGACAAGTTGAAGGCCGGCGATTGGAGCCGTCACGATCGCTCGGCGGCGCTATTGGTGTCGGCTTCGGCCTGGACGCTTGGGACTGCGGCCAAGGTCATCCATCCGGGCGAGACGCCCGAGGGCATTGTCAATACGTTGGTGAGGCGGCTTGGCTTACCGGCGGTACGGGCGGCCACACGGCAGGCGATGCGGTTGCTCAGCTCGCATTTCGTGCTCGGTGAAACGATTGCGGAAGCACTGGCACGCGCCCGCTCGCGCCACGATTATCTGTATTCTTTTGATATGCTGGGAGAGGGTGCGCGCACCGCTGCGGACGCGGAGCGCCATTTCGAATCTTATGCCAATGCCATCAACGCCATCGGTGCGACCGCGGGTGATGCCGCGCTGCCGCAGCGGCCTGGCATCTCAGTAAAGCTGTCGGCGCTGCATCCGCGTTACGAACCGCTGGCCCGTGAGCGTGTGCTCAAGCAGCTTGCGCCCAAGCTCTTCGAACTGGCGCGACTGGCGAAGAGACACGAGTTGAATTTCACCGTCGATGCAGAGGAAGCCGACCGACTGGAATTGTCGCTTGCAGTAATCGCAGCGGTGCTGCGAGATTCCTCTTTCTCCGGTTGGGATGGCTTCGGCTTGGCGGTGCAGGCGTATCAGAAGCGCGCCGTCGCGGTGATCGATTGGATCGTGGGCGCGGCGGAGGCGCTCGAGCGTCGGTTGATGGTCCGCTTGGTGAAGGGCGCCTATTGGGATACAGAGATCAAGCGCGCGCAAGAGCGCGGCCTTGCCGACTATCCGGTGTTCACTCGCAAGGCAATGACCGACCTTTGCTATCAGGCCTGCACGCGCAAGCTACTGGCGCAGCGCCCACGGCTCTATCCGCAGTTCGCCACCCACAATGCGCTTACGGTCGCGTGTGTGATCGAAGATGCTGGAGGCGTCGACGGTTACGAGTTCCAACGCCTGCATGGTATGGGCGAGGCGCTCTACCAGGCGCTGCGCAAAGAATGGCCGGAGTTGACCTGCCGTATCTATGCCCCGGTTGGCGGCCACGCTGACCTATTAGCCTACTTGGTACGCCGACTCCTGGAAAATGGCGCTAATTCATCCTTCGTGTCGATTGCCGCTGATCCGCATGTACCGATCAAGACCGTGTTGCGGCGGCCGCAGAGTTGGATCGCCAATGCGGCGCGCGCGCGCCATCCGCATATCCCGCTGCCGCGCGATCTGTTCGCAAGTGAACGACGTAATTCGACCGGTGTCGAATTCGGCGATAGGGCTGCACTCGATGTGTTGTTGGCTGAAATCGGTTCCGCGCCACAACACTGGACCGCTGCGGCGCTAATCGACGGCGTCGCGGTGTCGGGTCGCGAGCGCAAGGCAATCTCGCCGATCGATGACGCATTGATCGGCAGCGTGCAGGAAAGCGATACGGCGATCGTGGCCTCTGCAATGGAGGCTGCCGCGGCGGGCTTCGCGTCCTGGGATGCAAGTGGTGTCGCAGTGCGCGCCGCTGCACTGGAGCGCGCCGGCGATCTGATCGAGCAGCATCGCGGCCGCCTCATGGCGCTGCTGCAACGGGAGGGCGGCAAGACAATCGCGGACTGCGTTTCGGAAGTGCGCGAAACGGTGGATCTCTGCAACTACTACGCCGGACAGGCGCGCCGGGCGCTTATGCCACGGTCCTTACCCGGGCCGACCGGCGAGAGCAACGAGCTACGCTATCGTGGCCGCGGCGTCATCGTCTGCATCAGCCCATGGAATTTCCCGCTAGCGATTTTCGTCGGGCAAATCGCGGGCGCGCTCGCCGCTGGCAATAGCGTGGTCGCCAAACCGGCCGAGCAGACGCCGCTGATTGCATTCGAGGCGGTGAAGTTGCTGCACGCGGCCGGCGTGCCTGGCTCAGCGCTGCATCTGGTACCGGGCGACGGCAGTATAGGAGCGCAGCTAACCGGCCACGCTGGTGTTGCCGGCGTCGCCTTCACTGGCTCGACTGACGTCGCCCGCATTATCAACCGCACACTCGCCGCCAAGGACGGTGCGATCGCGTCGCTGATCGCCGAGACCGGCGGAATCAATGCCATGATCGTCGACGCTACTGCGCTGCCCGAGCAGGTGACTGACGATGTGGTGATGTCTGCCTTCCGTTCGGCCGGCCAGCGTTGTTCAGCGCTGCGCCTCTTGTGCCTTCAGGACGAAATCGCTGACCGCGTTATGGCGATGGTGATCGGCGCCGCCAACGAGATTGCGCTTGGCGACCCGCGGGATCTGGCGACCCAGGTCGGGCCGGTGATTGATGCCAACGCTAAGGCCAAGCTCGATCGCTGGATCGCAGACATGGAAGCCCGCGGCGCGCTGCGCTTTCGGCTCGCGGCAAGCCCGCCTGCTGGCGGCTACTATGTGGCGCCGACCATCATCGAATTTGACCGAGTGAGCGAGCTCAAGGAGGAGGTGTTCGGACCGGTGCTGCACGTCGTGCGCTGGCGGGCGGTCGAGCTCGATCAACTCCTGGCCGATATTGTCGGCAATGGCACCGCGCTCACCCTTGGCATCCATTCGCGGATCGACGCTACGGTCTCCCGCATCGCTGCGCGGCTTCCGCACGGCAATATCTACGTCAACCGCAATATGATCGGCGCGATAGTCTGCAGTCAGCCGTTCGGCGGCAGCGGGCTGTCGGGGACCGGCCCGAAAGCCGGCGGGCCGCATTATCTGCATCGCTTGGCACTTGAGCAGGTGGTCACGGTTAATACCGCTGCCGCTGGCGGCAATGCGGCGCTGCTGTCGGAGGAAGACTGAACGGGCTGCTCCTGGAGGTGACCAGCTAATACGAACCGCTTTTCAGGATAGTCTTGGGAGGACGCCAGCCGGCACCGATTTCGTCACCCGGCCTCGGTTCGTTAACCGGTTTGGCGTGCTCATCGGGTATTCTGGTTGCTATGGCTGATTCGGTCGCACGTCTCTACGAGGCAGTGATCGCCGTCCGGGGCTCGGACCCGACGAAG
>Ga0207780_1000166_pt1 | contig 17844 bp, 21 predicted proteins | sample LuqExpMetageno45_FD_187803 | JGI IMG/M metagenome (GOLD analysis project Ga0207780, IMG submission 187803) | Tropical forest soil microbial communities from Luquillo Experimental Forest, Puerto Rico - Sample 45 (SPAdes) | ecosystem: Environmental > Terrestrial > Soil > Tropical forest ...
GGCCGGCTTTGAGCTACGTTAGAACGCGCATGAGCAACCAGGCCAGTATACGTTGGTTTAAAAAAAGGGCGGAAATCTATACTTAGGTGCAGTACGACGGAACAGGCCAACAACATCGGATGGACGTTGTAAAACCGGGAGCGCCGCATGAGAAAATTCGTGTTAGCAGCGTCCGTTGGCATGTTAATGGACACTTTTGCAGAGCATTTAATGGCTTTGGAGGATAGCTAGGCGACCCCATTTTGGGCATATCGAACGGTTGTACGCGGAGGTCCGCCGCCCTGTGGCGCGTACTATCCGACTGTTACCTATGGGCCAGGAAATCGTCGTTGCGTTTCTCAGCTCGTGCAATTGCCGAGCGGTTGGTGGCAACCGGCGAAGTGGTGCGAGATTATTAAATCAAATTGACAACTGACCGCGCCGAAACTGCACGTCGCGCGTTTTCGAAGTCCAAGAGCTCAAGGAATTAAAGCATACGGCAGAGCGATGTCCCCAAAGAGGGTGCGGTCATCCAGGATCTGACATGAAGCCCCAAATTGCGATCAGGGTAGCAACGACGAGGGCGACCCACGAAACTGACATCGATATTGAGTGCGGGCCAATCTGCACTTGCCATCGCTTGATTAGTCTTACGGCATGCAGGAGTGCAACTATCGCGAAAATCAGTGCCGTAATTGCCGTATAATAGTTCGGCACTTTATTTATCCCCTAAGTGTTACGGTGGCGGCGGCGGTGGCTGTGGCGGCCGTGGTGGTGGCTGTGGCGGCGGTGCTGGTGGTTTTGGCACACCCCCCGCCTTTTTCGTTACACTGCGAAAAATCCTCTTATGCCAGTAAAGGTCCCGTGCGAGGCCCATCATGTTGCAGGTGTAATCGGGGAGTAACGTCGAAGATTTCATGCTCTCCGGCTCCTAGCCAGAAGTCGAGTCGACTCTACAACAAAATTTCAGAATCAACTACTCGGGTAGCGGCGAGCATTGGAAAACAAAAGACGCCCGCATCTAGCGTCGGCCTTGGCAGGGAGCAGGGATGGGTATAGCAAGCTGGACGTAAGCGAAAAAAGGAACGCGTCATGGCAATATTTCGTTTTGAATTGGTTTCGCCGGAAAGGCTACTGTTTGCCGGTGACGTTGAGCAGGTAGACGTGCCCGGCGTTGAGGGCGACTTCGGCGTGTTAGCCGATCACGCGCCTTTGGTTACAACGCTGCGACCTGGCATCCTAACCGTGCATACGGCGGACGCACCGCAAAAGTTTGTCGTACTCGGCGGCTTTGCCGAAGTGTCGGCGAAGGGGCTGACTGTGCTTGCTGACATCGCTAACACTATTGAGGAGATGGACCGGGAAATAATCTCAAGGCGCATGGACGAACTTGAAAAGCTCATCGAACAGGCCAAACAAGGCTCCGAGTTGGACAAAATGATTAGGCAGCTCGATCAATATAAGACGGTTGATCGCACTCTGACCGGAACCGCGATGCACTGATCCGCATTTGGCGTAGGACTTTACGATCTAATCACGATGTAATCCGGAGTGGAGTACTGGCGCGAAGTTGATATGGCAAGATGCATGTCATAAGCGTCGCTAACAAATATGCATGTGCGTCGGAGGGACAAGTTAGACGCGCCTCCAATCGAGCCCGCAAACAAATTCCGTAAGATCACAAGATGATGCCGGGCTGATCCGACATATGAATGGGCTTATGAGCAGCCTGTCCATTACAATTACCCCCGATGCGATTGCCGCCTTTCTCAAGGTGCTGGTGATAGACCTTATGCTGGCGGGCGACAATGCCATCATCATCGCACTTGCGGCTGCAGGACTGCCCGTCGAACATCGCCGGCGCGCCATTTTGATCGGCATAATAGCCGCGACCGCGTTGCGCATCCTGTTTGGAATTATTGCCATCGACCTGCTGGCGATCGTTGGCCTGTTGCTCGCAGGTGGCGTCCTGCTGCTGTGGGTCTGTTGGAAAATGTGGCGCGAGTTGCGCGAGGTAAAAGGCAAGGGCCACCCCGACGAGACACGAGGCGCAACGCCGAGCAAGACGGTGATGCAAGCGGCGTGGCAGATTGTGCTCGCCGACATTTCAATGTCGCTCGACAATGTGCTGGCAGTGGCGGGTGCGGCACGTGACCATATGCCTGCGCTGGTATTTGGTCTCGCGCTGTCGATCGTGCTGATGGGCATCGCGGCCGACGTGATCGCACGGTTGCTCAATCGATACCGCTGGATCGCCTATCTCGGTTTGGCGATCATTCTATTCGTTGCCTGCGATATGATCTGGCGGGGCGCACAGGAGGTATGGCCGCGGCTATTCAACTGAGCACGGGCCGCGTGGAGAATGGGCCCTACATGGACGTTTTAGATTTCGGATTAAACTACGTCGGGATTGCGATTCAGCGTAAGCATTCGCGCTTCACGACTAGCGGCGACTTCGTTGCGAGACTGGAAAAATCACCGCCGTACTGCTTAGTAAACGCATTGCGCCACAGCTCGTTCACTTGCTTATGCTGCTGCATCAGTTCCATGAAGCGGTGATGGCGGGCAATCCGCTCAGCCTCAGTCTGTGCTGACTCGGCAGCCAGCGTCCGCAACCCTTGGGCAATCAAGGCATGCGCCGAGTTGCACTCATCGAGAGTCGCTTCTGTCATTGCGTCTTGCCTCACAGGAGCGTCCATTATGGCCAAAATGCGCCAGAGTTGGAAGGCGAAGCATCAAGGAAAACCGTCGAACGAAAAATCAAACCGCCCGGCGACGGCCAGGCGGTTTGACAGTTCGTAGCAATGGACGAAAAGGCTACGGCTCCCGTTACGACTGCCGATAGTGTCGATGATGGCGAGCAGGAATAACGGGCTGCAGCTCTAGCCCAGTCACGGTAGCAACCACGTTGAGCCCCAACTCGCCCTGAACACTGAAAGGCTGAAGAGTGACTGAATAAGCCCCGCCCACGAGCCCGTTAGCGCTGCCGCCAACACCTACCGCCGCTCCTGCGGAGAGCCCTCCGTATCCGCCCGCAAGACTACCCGGACCTAGGCGCGGGGTCGGTGCGAACACGGTCCAGCCCAAAGCGACATCATTGCTGAAGCCGACTTGAGCTCCGAAACGGTGGATGAGGGCCTGATAGTAGTGCACCGGACCACCGTTCGATGGCGTAAAGACGCAACGGAACGGCTGCCCCGAAACTATAATGTAGGTTGACGCTGACGAACTTCGGCAGCTGAGGGTTCCGACCTCGACGTCTGCGCGAGCAGGTGTTGTCACTGCAACGCAGATTAGCATTGCAGCTAGTAATCCGAACTTCCTCATGATTCCCCCTTTGGTCAAAAATAGGACAAGTTGCGTCGGAGATCTAAGCAGATCAAACGTTCTGCGTCGAATCCTCGTGTTCAATTCCACAGTTACGAATGCAGGGATATTGTCCTCAGGGGCAAATTATCGAATGGATCAAGCTACTTTACCGCGACATTTACGCCTCCTGTACACGCTTGCCGCGCCGAAGTTGCTGTGGAAAACTGGCTTACCCGAAAGAGGCAGTTCTTATTGTCGCCGTTCAGTAAGTTGTCAGCAATCACCTTTTAAAAGGAGATACGTAGATGGGCATCATCAGCTGGATCATACTGGGCCTGATCGCTGGGTTCATCGGAAGTAAAATTGTCAATAAGCAAGGCCAGGGGTTCTGGCTCAACATCGCGCTCGGAATTGTTGGCGCTGTTGTAGGAGGATTTCTGTTTGATCTGCTTGGAGCAACGGGGGTTACTGGTTTAAATATTTACAGTATGATTGTCGCAATTATTGGTTCGATCGTCGTGCTTCTGATCTACAACGCGCTAACAGGTCGCCGTGCTTGATTCATGTGGCGAGAGCGCTGCGCCGAAACCCGCGCAGAATAGCGGAATAAGGTCGTGCGCCACACGTTAGGAAGGCGCGCCTACCAGATATCTTAATCGCGCTTGGTCGAGCCGGCTCGTTGGTCCCGTTCGACACGGCGTCGTGCAGCTCTCAAACGCTGTATCTCTTGATCAAGCGCATCGATGTTCTCGTCCAGCCGCGTCATCTTCGATTTTGGCAGATCGGTCCCGCGCAGCTTGTCGAGCGCTTTGCCGACGTCGAGTTTACTTGTTTTTGCCATGGCAGCATCCTCGGTGTTCACGACGAAAAAACCAGAAAACGGCGCGGGTACCTGAAATTTATGGGTAAATCAGTTCTGCGCTTTCGACTTGCTCTTCGATTTCGACGGAACGCCTAGCGCGCCTTTAACGCCTCCAGTAACGCCACCTACGGTGCCACCAACGATGCCGCCTACGGCACCCCCGACCGGGCCTGCCGCCTTGCTCCCTGTTTTGCTTCCTTCCTTCGCTCCCTGACTTACGCCTTGCTGAGCGCCGCCGATCATGCCCTGCGCATTTGCAACACCCGGCATTGCTAAAAAAGCCAGCACCCCAGCAACGATCCACCTCAGTTTCACGTGTCCTCCTCTAAAGCTCGGCGACATAAACCCTGTGAACGGCACGTTCGATGCGCGCTTAATACGGGACGTTTTTACTACGCGGCAATACAGTCCACAATTGTCTTCTGGTCCAAAGCCAATCTAAGGGGCGGGCGACTGGGTGTTTGGCATAAGTGCTTGGTTATCTTCCGGTCGTAGAATTGAAATGTGCCCGCCATATTGTAAGGTATCCGAAATAAAACGCGTTGCTCTCGCGTTACTAGTTTGACCGAATATGCAGAACAGCTTCGGATCGATACGGCGCGGTTCTGCTGCATATCCATATTCCTCGTGGCGTTGGAGCACCTCACGCGCCCCAGCATGAATACATGAATATGAATCCTGCGCGCCGTAATATGCTTCTGCTTCTGACTGGTGTGTTCCCTCTTCTGCTTGGCTGCCGTAACGGGATGCTGCTTGTTCGGTGTAAGCGCAAGAATTGGGGCGGATGGGCCTGTTGAATGGGTGACTTAGCGCCATTAGACTAACGATGAAAAAGCTAATGACAGCCGAAACTCCGACAATGTAGGCGAGGAAGCAGGCATCGCCACGCATAACTACAAATCGCGCTTGTAGGGGGTGGTATGGGCAGCGTGAAACGGCCCACATTTTACCTAACATTTGGGATAGTTACGCTACTGTTGCAAGTCGTGACCGCACACGGCCAGGAGCTTGAGCCGAGGTCGTATACTAACACGCCGGTTGGACTTAATTTTCTGCTTGTAGGCTACGGGTATTCCGAAGGCAAATTGGCGTTTGATGCATCTACGACAGATGTGAATGCCAAATTTTGGGCCAATACGGAGTTTTTGGCTTACTCGCGTTCGCTGGACGTGTTCGGAAACTCCGCCAAGTTCGATGTTGTATTGCCTTATTCCTCATTCTCCGCGCACGGACTCGTGAATGGTCAAGTGGTAGAGCGCGCGATGTCGGGACTCAACGATCCGCGGTTTCGCTTTTCAATAAACTTCTTCGGAGCACCCGCACTTTCATTCAAAGACTTTGCGAACTACCGGCAAGATCTCATCATTGGCGCGAGCCTTCAGGTATCCGCACCACTGGGACAATACGACGACAGCAGATTACTCAACATCGGGAACAACAGATGGTCATTCAAGGGTGAGTTTGGCATCTCCAAAGCCTTGGGTCCGTGGACACTTGAGCTTGCACCAAGCGTCATTTTCTTCACAGACGATACTGATTTCTTCAACGGCAACACACTCGCGCAGGCTCCTTTTTACCTCGTGCAAGGGCACGTCTTGTACAGCTTTCAATCCGGCATCTGGGTATCTTTAGACGGCACCTATTTCACAGGCGGGCATACGACACTTAACGGAGTAAAAGACGACAACGCGCAGACCAATACGCGAGCCGGCTTAACCCTTGCGCTGCCGGTAGACCGGTATAACTCGTTGAAAGTCTATGCCAGCACTGGAACCTCAACCCGTACTGGCGCCGAATTTAGTGCCGTGGGCATCGCATGGCAGTATCGATGGGGCACTGGTTATTGACGGACGCTCTCGCGAATCGCCTCTAAGCTGACCATGTCGAGCGTCCTGAACCATGACATTATCGATCTTTACGAGCGCGTTCCATTGGGAATGCGCCTGGTCTTTTTGCCGGAGTCGGTCGCGTTCACGCCGTAGAGCGAAGGTCGACTACTTACGCGCGGCGACGTCGACCTTTCTTTTCGGGAGGCCACCCTTTGCGATATTTGATGTTTGCGCTCAATGTTTTGAGATTGAAGTCTTAATTACTGGTGCCCGCCAAGAAGCAAATCGTGACATTTGATAGAAAACGAACGCAAAAACACCCGGCTTGCTCTAGGAGTGACCAGGCACAAGAGACAAGCGTTGGCCAGGAGGGTCCTCGCCCGGTCTGCGGACTTTTTGCAACATGCATGGAACTAATGTGCGTGCAACAGGTTGGAAGGTTGGAAATGCGTGAAAGTGCCCCAAAGTACAATATCCTTCAGTGTGAATTGGCGGTTCAAATTTGAAAAACGAAAGCCAGCAGGCGGCTAAGGAGGCTCCCATGACGGCGGAAACATTTCGGCGTCGTTCGGATCACGGAGTGACCTGCAACAAGTGCGGTATCTCACTTATTGCCCCCGAATGGTCATACGATTTTACAGAGGAGCAGCTTGTTATCAATCTCTGGTCCTGCACGAATTGCGGCAATCAGTTCGAAACCGAAGCTTCTGCTATCGAGGCTTGGTCGAATATCGATAATAAGGCATTCGAAGAGTCTCTTGCGTTAGTCGCATAAAATAGTTCTGTCATGCGATGACGGGGAAAGATGCTGTTGGTATAAGCAAGAGTGGCCAGACGGATATTTGGCCAATGAAATACTAGAGCGCCGACCTCAGCTCAAAAATACCGCAGAAGTCATCGCTGGAACGAACATGACGACGCGCCCCGGTGCGAATCACACAGCAATGGATATTTTTGCGGCTCTCGATGCAAAATCGATAGCGCTTTTGCTCGATGTAGACGGCACACTGATCGATTTTGGTCCAGCGCCGCACGAAGTGCATGTCCCTGACAAGCTAAAACATTCACTCTCACGCCTGTTAAGAGTGACGGACGGCGCGTTGGCCCTAGTGAGCGGCCGTCCGATCGTGGATCTCGATCGGCTTTTCGCGCCGCTCAAGCTGCCGGCAATCGGTGGGCATGGCGCCGAAATGCGCGTAAACGGAACTGAAGTGATCAATTTAGTAACATCATTGCCACAGGATTTGCGCCGGCACCTTGCTGATGCGGGGACGGCCGGCTCCGGGATCGTTGTTGAGGACAAGGGCTATTCGCTCGCACTGCACTACCGCAAGGCGCCGGAGCACGAGAATCGGTTGCGAGCTCACATCGCGGCTAGCCGCGCGGCATTTCCCGATGAGACGACGGAAGTTCTGCAAGGCAAGGCAGTGCTCGAAGTGAAAAGGCCGACCGTCAGCAAGGGCGACGGCGTGCGCGAACTGATGCGTCATTTACCATTCGCGGGTCGCACTCCAGTGTTCATTGGCGACGACGTCACTGATGAATCGGTATTCGCGGCCTTGCTGGAATTGGGGGGCAAAGGCTTCTCAGTGGGGCGGCATTTCGACGGCGCCACCGCTATTTTCGGTTCGCCGATGGACGTGCGCCGAGCCTTGGAGCGGCTGGCGACAGGTAGATAGGTAAGACGGTCATGAGCGAGGCCAATCTCGACTTGGCAGTCATCGGCAATGGGCGCACGGCGGCGTTGGTCGAACCATCTGGACGCATCGTGTGGTGGTGCATGCCGCGGTACGACGGCGATCCGGTATTTTGCCGGCTCTTAGCTGGCAATGAGGACAAGGGCTTCACCGACGTGGTGCTCGACCGCCAAGTCGAAAACCGTTCCGACTATATGCGTAATACCGCCATCGTGGTGACCGAGCTCACCGACGAAAACGGGGGCGCGGTGCGCATCACCGATTTCGCGCCACGCTTCCAAATCTATGAGCGCACATTCCGCCCGCCGCAACTCATGCGCATCATTGAACCAATCGCCGGCATGCCGCGCATCACCATCCGCTGCCGTGCTGCGCACCGTTATGGCGTGCCGGTTACGGCGCATTCGTTCGGCAGCAATCATATCCGATTCCAGCGCGACGACGTGCCGGTCCGACTGACCACCGATGCGCCGCTTTCGTATATCGAGCGCGAGGCCTCATTCATTCTTACCGTTCCGGTGCACATGGTGTTCGGCACTGACGAGCCTTTCGAGGGTTCGCTTGAAACCACCTGCCGGGAATTCTGCGACCGCACCCGTGACTATTGGATGGGCTGGGTACGGCGGCTAGCCTTCGCGCCCGATTGGCAGGACGAGACCATTCGCGCCAGCATCACGCTCAAACTGAGCAATTTCGAGGAGACTGGTGCGATCGTGGCGGCACTCACCACCTCGATCCCAGAATATCCGGGTTCGGGGCGCAATTGGGATTATCGCTACTGCTGGATGCGCGACGCCTTCTTTGTCGTGCGGGCGCTCAATTGCATTGGTGCGACCCGCACGATGGAGCAGTTCATATCCTATATCCTAAGCGTCGCTGCTGGTCGCGCCGACCGGCTCAAGCCGCTCTATGGCATCGTGCACACCGATACGCTTGAGGAGCGCATCGCTGAGAAGCTTGCCGGCTTTAACACTGACGGACCCGTGCATATAGGCAATGCGGCCGTCCACCAGGATCAGCACGACGTCTATGGCAGCATCATCATCGCGGCAGCGCCAATGTTTTTCGACCGCCGGCTGCCGCGGCCGGGCGATGCAGCGCTGTTCTACGCAATCGAGCCCTTGGGTGAGCAAGCGGCGATGCTCGCGCTGGAGCCGGATGCCGGCATTTGGGAATACCGAGGCCGCAAGCGCGTTCACACTTATTCGGCAGCGATGTGCTGGGCCGGTTGCCACTGGCTGGAGACGATCGCAGCTCATCTCGGTCTGTGGGGGCGCGCGGAATACTGGGGTGCGATCTCCAAAAAGATCGGTGAGGAGGTATTGCAACGGGCCTGGAATTCCAAGCGCAACGCTTTCTCGGCGGCTTTCGACAGCGACGATCTCGACGCCAGTTGCTTGCTCTTGGCCGAACTTGGTCTGATTGCATCCGACGATCCACGTTTTGTCTCCACCGTGGCGGCGATCGAGCTTGAACTTCGGCGCGGTCACAACGTTATGCGATATGTCGCTGCCGACGATTTCGGTTCGCCGGAAACAGCCTTTTTAGTTTGCCGTTTCTGGCTGATTGATGCAATGTGCGAGGTCGGCCGACGCGAAGAGGCCCGCGAAATGTTCGTCGACGCCCTTAAATTGCGAAACCGGTACGGGCTGTTGTCAGAAGACGTGCACCCGGAGACTGGAAAACTGTGGGGCAATTTTCCGCAGACCTATTCGATGTCAGGGTTAATTTTAACTGCGATCAAGCTGTCGAGGAGCTTGGGAGATCGGTATTGGCGCGGCTCATAGTAGTGTCGAACAGGGTGGGCGTTCCCGATCGCAGCGCGCGGGCCGGCGGGCTTGAGGTCGTGATCCGGCCGACGCTTCAGGGGCACGGTGGTCTTTGGTTCGGCTGGAGCGGACGTGTCGCGGATGGCGACCCAGGTCTTATGAAGCTCATCAAGCAAAACAACATCGCCTATGCCACCATCGATCTACGCAAGGACGACTATCAGGAATTCTACAACGGTTTTGCCAACCGCGTGCTGTGGCCGGTTCTGCATTATAGGCTCGACCTTGCCGAATTCACGCGCCGTGATCTCGGCGGCTATTTCCGAGTAAATGAATTTTTCGCCCGGCATCTGGATAAGCTACTCAGGTCCGATGACACAGTCTGGGTGCACGATTATCATTTGATCCCCCTCGCGAAAGCGTTGCGCGACCGCGGCCACAAGAACAGAATCGGATTTTTCCTCCACGTTCCGTGCCCGCCGCCGGAAATTCTCACCGCGCTGCCAAACCATGAGCAGCTCATTCCGGCGCTTGGCCACTACGATCTTATTGGTCTTCAGACCGCCGTCGACGGCGCCAATTTATCGCGATATCTGGAAAGCGAAAGCAATCTGACACGCGTCGACGACGATCATTTTTCCTTTGAGGATCGAATACTGCGTGTCGGCGTATTTCCGGTCGGAGTCGAAACTGAGGCGCTCGCACGACTCGCGCGGCGCGCAATCGAAACGGCCTTTGTGCACGAGGTACTCAATAGCCTTTCCGGGCGCGCCATGATCATCGGCGTAGACCGGCTGGACTATTCCAAGGGCATACCTGAACGCATGAGCGCCTTCGAGCGCTTCCTGACCAATTTCCCCGACTGGCGCGGCAAGGTCACATATCTTCAGATCACCCCGCGCAGCCGCACGGACATCCAGGAATACACTGATATCGGGCGGCTCGTGGGCGAGGCGGTCGGGCGCATCAATGGCACCTACGGCGAGGCATCGTGGACTCCAGTGCGCTATATCAACAAGGCGCACAGCCGAACAGCGCTTGCTGGACTTTACCGAACTGCCCGAGCGGCGCTAGTGACGCCTTTGCGCGACGGCATGAATTTGGTGGCCAAGGAGTTTGTCGCAGCGCAGAATCCGGATAACCCAGGCGTGTTAATCCTGTCGCGCTTTGCCGGGGCGGCGCGCGAATGCGCGACAGCGCTCGTAGTCAATCCTCATGATCCGGAAGGCGTTGCCATCGCCATCAACCGCGCGTTGTCGATGCCGCTGGAAGAACGGCGGCAGCGCCACGCGGCCAATTTCAAGGCGCTGGTGGCAAATGATCTCACCAAATGGGGAGAGCGATTCCTGGCAAGCCTAGAACACTCGGACTACGTTGCTGGCGAGCAGTTGCAAGTTCGAGCCGCGGCCCGCTGACGACGATTGAAGCGGTCTGGTGATTAATAGCTAGACGATATTTCTGGTGCTGTGCCGGCTTCAACCGTCCGGCGAGGAGTAAAGTCAACGCATCCAGCTGGAGGCACCGCCAAAGGGGTTAATCGGCAGCGGCGGTCGTGGCACGTCATCCTGTGGTGACCTTGCGTTATGCTTTCTGATAGCAGAGGCTTTTGTTGACTTCTGTGTGACCTTTTTTCCAAGGCCGCCCTTCTTCCGCTCTTCCTGCGTCATTCCGGCCGGTGCCGAGGCCATTGCGCTTGTCGCAGAACTGAACCCGGCCTCTGGCTTGGGCGGCACAGGGGTCTGTTGAGCGGATTCACCGCCTCGCGGCCAGGCAAAATTGTCGGCACGACCGAGCGGAGCGGCAACTGTCTCGCCCTTCCTCAAGACTTTCGTGACGGTGGCATCGCCGCCGCGGATAGTGTTGTCACCAGGACCGCCAAGTAAATCGTCGGATTCGTTTGGCGTCCTGGCCCCAGTCAGCTGTACCACGGGCCCTGCCAGCGGCCGCTCGACCGGCTTTGAACCGGGTGGCGCGGGCTCAACCGGCTCCGAGGGAAGCGCAACCGGTATTGGATTACTCATGTATCGGCGCAATTCACGCTCGACATAATGCGCGAGCTTAACCGCTCCGTACTTGGTGAAGAAAGCACCGTCACTCAAACGCAATCGGCGCATTTGCCCCTCGTAGTCGGGACCGTAGTTAGAATACTTGCCGGCTTCATCCACGAACCCGTCCCACACGTCGACATAGGCAATGCCGGCGCGTTCGGCGCGCGCGCGATAAAGTTCGTTGAGATAGGCCGTGTCGGCCATGGAGCGGGCACCGCGAATTGGGGGGAGACCGACCCAGATGACCGGTACGCCCTTGCTCTTCAAAGCCGCGATGGTCTGGTCAATGCGCCGGGAGTAAATCTTTGCCCATCGTTCGCTCCGAAAGTCTGCCGGGCCACCGGGTTCATTGCCAGGCTGCGCCTCGGCCACGCCGGTCTCGCCGGCCTGTATTACCGCCTTCTGCCCGTCCTTTTTTTCGGATGCGTCCTTGGCCTGCTCATCCCTGGCCCTTGTTTCTGCCTCTTTGACGAGATCCTTTTCGCGAATGTCCTGACGATCGCTCACGCCCAGCATCATGACCACGTAGTCGGCCTTTTCCTGCGCCAAGGTATCGCGCGCAACATGCCACCAGTCGAGGTCGCCTTTCCCGTCATAGCGCAGCAGGCCCGAGTAGAGTTTATTCCTGCGAACGATGCCGATCTCCGGCGACTCGGAGAATACATTTTCCAGTCCATAAGCCAGCCAGTCGGCCATGTCATCGCCCATCACCACGATCGAAGTCACAGGTGCGACTTTCGATTCTGTCTTGGGCGGCGGCGGCGCACGGGAACTTTCAGTCGACTCTTGCATGCGTGGGTACTGCCGTTGTCGTGGCGGGGCGTATTCGTCGTCGCGGGATCGCGGGTTGTAGGGGCCAAAGAAATTATCGAAAAAGCCGCCTGAGCGCGGCCCAGCCCGCCTGGACTGATACTGTTGGTCCCAGAAAAGCTGGGCCTGCACGGTCTCGGTGGCCGACTGGGCTATCACCAGAATGGCCGCTGCGACAATCCAACGCGTACACCGCATGTCGCGGAACATTACACTTGCTGGGTACCAATTGATTCCGGCGGCAATGGGTCACCATTGCGTCAGTCCAATGTCATGACATGTCGCCAAACGTTCGACAATGAAAAAATCAGGTCAGGGAACTTCCGCCCTAACTGCCGGGGTTACGGAGGACCACGCAATCGCCTCCGACCAGATGTATGCTCCTACAAATATCATTGGCAGCCGCGCGCGATTCAGCACCGACTCTGACTTGATAGCGAGGTAAGGGGCCTCGCTCGCGTTCGAGCAGGATGGGATCTCGGCCTTCAAGCACTGCCGCAAACCGCCGTTGGAGTTCCGCATATCGAGCCAGGATTTGCGGGCGCGATCTGTCTGCACCGAGAATAGCACCCCAAGGTTGGATGGCACCCATCACCACGTGCTGTTGGAGTGCCGCCAGGAAAACTGTCGGCGGCCGCTTTAGTCTCGCCATCAGCGTATCGCAAGTAATTCCGCTTTCGACTTTGGGTTCCACCTCGCGACCTTTTGCCCACGCGTCAACCGAAGTGCCAGTCACAGCTGCAACATAGGCGCGCGTCTGGGCCGGCATCGAGGCCGCGCCGGCCATCCACTGTCGAACGCGAGCAGGCCCCGCGTTATAAGCTGCAGCCGCAAGTCCAAGGTTACCAAACTGGTGCCGCAAATCTTTGAGGAACTCGGCCGCCTTCGGCAACGCGTCTATGGGGTCCAGTGGGTCAAGCAGATTACGTTCGGCTGCTGTAGCCGGCATGAACTGCGCAATTCCCAAAGCGTGCTTGCCGCTTCGGGTTCGTGGGCCGATAGCATCGGTTTGGAAACGACTTTCCTGCCAAATTAATCGGACGAAAAATTCGACCGGCAGTTCGTTAGAAAGAGCCGCCGATTCCATGAGAAGGCATATTGATCGCTGCACTTCTCGAGGTGCTTGAGATACTTCGCCTTTATCGGCCGTTGAAGCACGCTCTTGGGTTTCGGCAGCAGGTTCCTGCGCTCTTCCTGCGGTTGGCGAAAGCAGCGGGACAATCAAAACGCATCCAACAAAACGCAACATCACGCGCGCTCGATTTTTGCGATTGTCTGTTCGCCCATAAAGTCGAGCTTTCGGAGGTAGAAATCAACGATTAATGCCATTCAACTGTTGTTCGCCGATCGTTAGGATCGGAACGAACCAGACATTGCCATCGCGACGATTACTCCCAGGAATCCATGGACCGGCCTTCTTTGTCGCAGCCACCACTCGTTCAAGCGGAGGACCGACGGGCGATCAACCGGCTGCTGGTGTTTTTCGCGCTGGTCTACGTCGTCGAAGGCGTCGGTGAGGTCGAGGGGCTGATCGCCCAGCCGCTCAGCTTCTATTTGAAAGAGGTGCACGGCTGGACTGCGCTGCAAGTCAGCGCCTTTCTCACCATCTTCAATTTTCCCTGGGTTATCAAGCCGATCTACGGCGCGTTTTCCGATTTCGTGCCGCTGTTCGGCTATCGCCGCAAGCCCTACCTGCTGGCCGCCAATATCGTCGCCGCCGGTGCCTTCTTCTGGGTAACCCGTCTGACCGCGCCGGGTGACCTTCTATGGGCGCTCCAGCTCACGGCTTACGCCATGGCGATATCAAGCACGGTATGCGGCGCGGTGCTGGTGGAGAACGGGCAACGGCTGGGCAAGAGCGGCAAATTGATCAATCAGCAATGGCTATGGCTCAATGCCGCCACGATATTCGCCTCGATCGGCGGCGGCGAGCTTGCTGAACGCTTACCGCCAACCTCGGCGCTGCATGTCGCCGCGGCCATTGTGGCGATCGCGCCTTTGGCGGTCGTGTTCGGGACGTTAGTTCTGATCCCCGACGAGAAAACGCCCATCGACCTTCCAGCACTGCACGCGACGTTCGGAAGTCTCGTGACCGCTTTCCGGAAACGCGAGCTTTGGATCGTTGGGGTTTTTCTTTTTCTCTACTACTTCAATCCGGGGCTCAACACCCCGCTCTATTACTACATGACCGACGACCTGAAATTCTCCCAGGGCTATATCGGCATTCTGGGATCGATCGAGGCCGCCGGTTGGATCGTCGGTGCATTGCTTTACCGGAGACTGTTCGAAGATATGTCGTCGAAACGGCTGCTCAACCTGAGCATCGCGCTAGGCACCATGACAACGGCGGCGTTCGTCTTTCTCGCTGGCCAGACGTCAGCCGCCATTCTTAACTTTTGCGGCGGATTTTCCGCGATGGTGGCGACCGTGGCCACGGCCACGCTTGCCGCCGATTATTGCCCGCGGCGAGCGGAGGGCTTCATTTTTGCTGCGATGATGTCGATCATCAATTTATCTACCTCCCTGTCCGGCACTTTCGGGGGGTTCCTCTTTGACCGCTTTTTTCACGACAGCCTGACGCTGCTCATCCTCTTATCGGCGGCCCTCACCGCCTTTGCGTTGGTGCTCGTGCCGTTCCTGCATCTCGGCGACAAACGACAGGGGCAGCCGGTCGCGGCAGCGACTGACGAGGCGTGAACCGCGCCAAGCAGGGTACGCTATGCTGGGACGCTGTTATGGTGGTCTTCAAGGACTCCCGTTTCAGTAGAAAACCTTGCGCATCAAAGCCGTGCTGATGACGCCCGAAATGCGTGATGCTATCGGAGCGTCGACTGAGAAGTGGCGTCGGCTGGCGCACGAAATCCGATTCGGCGTTGTGCACGGATTTGCCGCGCTCGGTACCATCGGCTACGAGGGACGCTTCGACTCCTACCGTTTCAACACCAATCGAGACTTTGATCGCCAAAAAAGGTCAGACCAGCCCAGTTACCGCAAACGTCAGGTGTGTGCCTTGCTGTAAGCTAAGCCAAATAGAATAAAGCCTGGAAAGCTAAAGCGGATCATAATATGTGGGCTAAGCTATACGCGATATCAAATTAGTTGTTTGCATATAAGTCTGGATTCAATGGCATGACCGAAGCGCGAACACCATGGTGGGCATGGACCTGGCCAGTATTGGCCTGGATGGTCCTTTTGGCGTACTCGGTCTTCTCTGGGGGGCTAATCGCTACCATTGCAGGAGTGGTCCTGATCTGCACGGTGTTCGCAGCCGTGTACCACGCCGAAGTGGTCGCACACCGAACGGGCGAGCCATTCGGAACACTTGTGCTCGCTTTGGCGGTGACTGTTATCGAGACGGCGTTAATCGTTTCTGTCATGATTGCCGCTCCAGCAGAACATGCGAAACTGCCACGCGACACGGTTTACGCTGCTGTGATGATCGTGTGCAACGGTATCGTCGGCCTGTGCCTCCTCTGGGGCGGCGCGCGTCATCACGAACAAGGCTTTCAAGTCCAGGGAGCGAGCGCCGCATTAGCCGTTTTGGCCGCGCTCACTATCGTTACGTTAGTATTGCCGAGCGTTGCGATAAGCGTGCCCGGTCCTTGGTTCAGCACGTCGCAGCTTATGTTCGATGGAATAGTATCGCTGGTGCTCTATGGCTCGTTCGTTTTTATTCAGACGGTGCGGCATCGTGATTACTTCCTCCCGGTCAAGGACGACGAAGCGGAGACGCATGCGCCGCCGCCCTCCAACACAACCGCTGTTCTCAGCGCCGGTCTTCTTCTTGCCTCCCTGGTCGCTGTTGTGGGTCTAGCCAAGTTTCTCACACCCACAGTCGAGTTCGGGCTTGCCCGCATTGACGCACCAAAATCCGTAGTGGGGATTATTATCGCGGGGCTGGTGCTGCTGCCTGAAGGTCTGGCGGCAGTCAGGGCGGCTAAGGCCAATCGTCTGCAGACGAGCCTAAACCTTGCACTAGGATCGTCACTTGCAACTATTGGTCTTACTATCCCGGCGGTCGCGGTCGTTTCAATCATTCTCAACCAGCCACTTGAACTTGGACTGGACGCGAAGGATCAAGACTTGTTAGCGCTGACGCTGTTTGTCAGTGTGATTACGTTGGGAACCGGCCGAACCACGGTGCTTCAGGGCATCGTGCACTTGCTCATCTTCGCGGTGTTTCTTTTTTTTGCAGTGGTTCCCTGAAGCTCGACGTCTGAAGGTGAGGTCGCTTCAAGCTTCTGGTCGCTTAGGCTGGTGCGATAATTCCTAAAGACGTAACGCGGATTGCAGACGACAGGCTGTTTCGTTGTAGTTCTGATCAATCATCGCCGCAGAACTTGTCCTCCAGCGACACGCTGGTGTTGGATCCCTGGATCACAATCGAGCGTTTCATGAGCACTTTATTCCCCGCCTGACCGGCTGGGGTGCCCAGTTACCTGCCAGAGCAGATACTACTGTGTGTATTATTGGGCACTGTGACTTTTCTGCACTAGCTGGCAATCCAAGACATTGCGATAGTGGATTGGTTGTTATTTAGACGGGGGGCCCCTCATGAAGAAAATCCTAGTTGTAATCTGCTCTGTAACGCTCGCCTTAGGCCTCGCTGGTTGTGGTTGGGCCGGCAAGACTCCGATTATCGGCAAGGGTAAAGCACCGGCACCGGTTGTGACCAAGGGCTGAACTTCGTAAGAAGATCGGATAGATTGGATCAAAAGGCTTGCAGAGCCGCGTGACCAAAACCATAGGCACTCTGCATTCCCTCATTACAACGCTGGTATAAGCCCCTAGCCGCGACGCCGCCGGTTGGAGGTGGCGATGATTGCTCGCTATGAGATGATCGCATGGGCGATCCTTTCTAGTGCGTTGCTGAATATGCCTGCCGCTGCCCAGGATCGTCCGGAAGATTACCGCGGCGCTCTGAGGATGCCTGCGGCAATGAGATTAATAGCCAATGCAAGGGGGGTGCGGACCGGCGTGGCCACCTACTGGCATGCCCGTAGTCCGCTCAACTCCGGTTCAGGGTGATGCTCGCTTTGACGATCTGTCCGCCGCCCTGCGAGTCGATCGTCACGTTTTGCCGCCGATTGCGCGTCAGCAACATAAGTTCCGCGGCAAATCCCGCACTTTCCACGTGGATTTGCAGGCGCTCGCCTCTGGCGCCGCCGATAGCCGTGCCGCCGATCCCGCGTGTGCGCTCGGCCCAGCGTCCAGTGATCTGGTTCTGCTCGTTGGCCGTGAACTCACCAACCAGATCGAAATTGTAGCTGTCGCTGGCGCAACGCAGTTGAAGTTCGACCTCATGCTGGGTGCTGCCGCGTGGCCGGTAGCTAGCGTTGCAGCGGATGCGTTCGGCCGGGTTGGCACCGGATCGCACGGTGCCGGTGCCCGTCCAGCTGCCGGCGAAATTGGCGAAGGGTCCCGAGGCTGCCGACGCGAACGGCAGCGTCGAGAAAATCACCGTGGCACAGGTGAACGCAGCGAAGACAAACGGTAATCGGCGTGAGGTACGCTGCAATGGCAAGCTCCCTATCAGATAGG
>Ga0207780_1000168_pt1 | contig 17755 bp, 20 predicted proteins | sample LuqExpMetageno45_FD_187803 | JGI IMG/M metagenome (GOLD analysis project Ga0207780, IMG submission 187803) | Tropical forest soil microbial communities from Luquillo Experimental Forest, Puerto Rico - Sample 45 (SPAdes) | ecosystem: Environmental > Terrestrial > Soil > Tropical forest ...
TGATTAGATCCCGAGCCGGAAAACATTCTTGCCATACGATTCGCAGTACAGCGACTGCCGGCACCGAGAGGTACACGCCCGCAATTCCTCCTAGTTCACCTCCCACCATGAGCGCAAACACGACCGTAAGAGGCTGTAGTTCCAGGGTCTTGCCCATAATGCGAGGCGAGTTTACATAATCCTGCACAACCCTCCATACAATCAGCAATCCTGCCATCCAGATCCAGTGCGAGTGGGTCAGGAAGCCGGTCGTCAGAATAGCCAGGGCCGAAGCGACCCATCCTACCGTTGGAAGGAATTCCAGAACTCCTCCTAGAATTCCCAGCGCGATCGCATACGGGAATCTCAGGACTAGCATGGAGACGCTATAAAAGACGAAGGAAAGGCCTGCCAGGGCGAGCTGGGCGCGAACGTATTTGGCAAGCATCGTGTCAACCTGCCCGTAGATTCGCTTGATCTGTGTTTGGTCTCTTCGCAGTTCAACAGACTCGATAATTGAGTCCGCCAGCTGACGTCCGTCCCGCAAAATAAAGATGGCCAGAATGGGGATGACAAAAAGCCAGATCGCGCTCTCGGCGACATATGCGGCAGATGCGGCACTGCGCTCAAAACCGTGGGCTATGAAGTCATGGTTACGAGCCAACTGGTTCTTGATCCACTGTTGCTGAGTGGCGCTCAAGCCATGCCTGCCCCCTAGGCCGGCCGCAGTTCTTCCACTGGAAATGCCATCCAATATTCCGGGCACGGCCGCATTCAGGTTTCTAATTTGCGCCGCGAAGTGCGGACCGAATTCGTACCCCAAGCCTCCAAGGACAAGTGTGCCAACCAAGTACACCTGCGCAATTGCCCACATGCGATTCTTCTGCCCTAGCCGCGAGTGGTGTTGTATCCATGCCACGGCAGGCTCGAGCAAGTACGCGAATAGAAGCGATAAGAACAGTATGAGGAAAGCACCACGTGCCACGTAGAGGATCGTCGCCGCAACCATGAATACTGTCACGGTGGTAACAACGTTTCCCGCATGGTCGTCAATTGAGAACATGGTGCTCTACCCTCGATATCTGTCTTCCGCGCTATACAGACCCCGTGGCCTTCGTGCCTACTGAGCCACTGCTCTGACTAGACAGCCCCTGCGTGCACGTTGGGCAAACTGTGAATGGCGCCGGCAAAACCAATCAGCGCCGCACCATCAAAGATGAGGTCGATGCCGATCGCTATCCCAACGAAGAAGGTGCTGGATGTACTCCAGGTAGCCAAAAGATAGACGCCGAGCGCGACCGAGACTAGCCCCGCAAATACCGTCCATCCCCACCTGGGGAACTGGATAACGCTCGCCCCGGCCGCGCGGAACAACCCTCCCACGATGAAGAGGGCAGCCAACAGCATGGTCACTCCTTCGGCCCCTGCATCCGGGTGGCGGATCAGAAGGTATCCGGTCACTCCGCGGATAATTGCGTTAAGCAGATACACGAAGAATCCGCCCCAACTCCACGCGTAAAAGGAGCTCACCAGCCACACCACTCCGCTGATCGCCAGCACCCAGCCCAACGCCAGGATCGAGAACGTAGTTGCTGTTTGCGCTTTGCCTACACACGTGGCGCCAAGAATCATCAGCAGAATCCCGAACACGAGAAACCAGCCCCACGATTTTCTGACTTCCTCGATGCCGGCTACGAACACACTAGAAATGTTAGTCATTGTTTTTCTCCTTGTTTTTGTGCATTGCACATGTTGCGTTTCCGAATCCCCACTTGCCCTAACCTTGTGTAAATGGCCCATTGCTCAATGCATGAACACCTCTGGCGTGTTTTTCGGAACGGAAATCGGCGTGGCCGACCTCGGATCTGGGTTGAACTTCTTGAATAACGCCGGGTTCTTGCGAAAATGTTGTTCGAGAGCATTGACCCGATTCTGGTCATTCGGGTGGTCCGATAAGAGCTGTGGTAGTTGGTTGGGGTTGGCGGTCTGGAAATCCTGGAAGAGCCACACCAATCCCCATGGGTTGTACCCGGTTTGAGCGCATATATCGGAACCGGTAATGTCGGCTCTCTCTTCCACGTCGCGGGAGTAGCCGAGAGAATTCAGCTCACCGAGCAAAGCGATGGCCAGCACGTGCGCGCGCGTGGGGCCAACAAGCACGGCAGCCGCGATCTCCCGCTCTGCGATCTTCTGGCGCTTCTCCATCAGCGTCATCGTGTCGTGATGGATAGTGTGTGACACCTCGTGACACAGCGTGCCGGCGAGTTGCTCCTGGTTCTTCACGAAATATAAGAGCGCATCGACGACGTAGACATTCCCGCCGGGAGTTGCAAATGCGTTCGGCTGCGTTTCGTGCACCAAGTAGAACTTGAACGGGTGGTTATAGCGAGGCTGTGCCGCCTTAGTAATGGCGTCCGCTATTGGTTTCAGCTGGTCGTACAGCGGCGAAGACTCGATGATTTCACCCTTGGCCTTGAGTTCGTTAAAGACCTCCTGGCCCATCTGGACTTCTTCGTCCTGATTCTGTTGTTGGGCGGCTGCCGGCATGCGGACTGACAGGGGACACAGCGACGCAACGGCAATCAGAAACCAGCGTCGAAGTGTATTGGATACCGCCACTGTTCCTCTCCTTCTAACCTTTCCGAATCAACGAAGCCGCCCGCATCAGGATCGCTTTTGCGGACGGTCCGTTGATCCGGACCCGGTTGCGCTTGGGACAAGTTGAGTCCCTGGCCCTTACATTTTGCTTTGGCTCAATGCGCTACCGGCTGACTCTTGAACTTCGCGGCGAGTTGATCGACCGAGGTTTTGAACCTGGCCATTTCCGCGTCAATGTCGGCCTTGACTTTCGCCGCTATAGCTACCTCTCCCGCGGTCTTAAGGTCGTGATGCACTTTCTTTTCGATCTCCTGGTGCTTCGCCTTCAGACGGTTGATCGCGTCAATCTCCGACTGCGCCATCTTTCCCTTGGCATGGGCTTCGAACCCATTGAGCAGCGCCTTGGCTTCCTGCAGCTGCGCGTTGATCTTGTCCTGGTATGCTTTGATCTCTGCTATGTTCATGGTCTCTCTCCTTCTCATTCAGTGATGTTCAACATTGACGGACTAAGCCGCCCGGTTGTGGAGAACGTCCTCCACCTTCGACTGCTGGTCCCGGCTTAAGGTGGTGCGGAGGATGGTGCCGCCGTAGCCGCGGAACGCATCGGCCACAATGTCAGGATTGGCGGTACGTAGAAGCGCGTAGATCGCCGAGTCGCCGGGCTGGATCAATGCCCCGACCTGTTTGACGAAATCGTCGGGGATGCCGAACTCATCCTTCCACCACGAGGCGTCGATGGCGCCTGCCCCCGCGCCCAGCGCGCCTCCAGCGGCGGCTCCGGCCGCAAGCACCGCGGCTGCCGGCGCAGTCGCTCCGCCGGTGAATGGGATGGCGAGCGTGAGCCCGATCAGCGAGCCCCACAGACCGCCCCAGCCCGCGCCTTCGCCCGTGGTCATCTGGTAACTCTGGTCGACGCGCAGCTTGCCGTTGTAGTCACGATAGACGGCGACTGCGTCGTGCAGATCGACCACCCAGTCATCGTCCATATTCTGCAGTCGGTTGAGTACCTCCGATGCACGGTACATGTCTTTCTTAAAGCCAACGACTATCAGTTGTGGCATGGTTGTTCTCCTTATTCAGTGTGTTGTGTACGTATTGATTGATTGCGAGTCGTTCCATCACTCCCGTGACTTCCCCTCGCGCTTCTAGAGACCGACTGCACAGCCCGATCGATGGCTGCTCACAGATCCCTGTTCCCCTCAAACGTAGTTCTCGGTTACGATGCGTGGAACTATGCTGGTCCGCCAATATATCGTCCAAGCTGTCCGGCACCACTCCGGATCTTCGCAGCAATCATGGTTCTGGAGATGCCGCCCACCAACACAGCAACGCCAACCAGCGTGCCGATGGCCCACATAGAACTGTTGGGCCACTTTACGAAGATCAAAATGCCGAGCAGCAGGCTGGCAATTGCATCAGCGAGAAACCAACCCCACCCATCGAGCGGCTTCATCTGGAACGCAGTCACCGTCAGCATTCCTGCCTGGATCAGCAGGAGCGTTCCGAGAACTCCCGTCAGCACTATCACGCCTTCAATGGGCAGAAACGCCAGTGCGATGCCGGCGACGGCATAGAGAATGCCTAAGAGAACTTTAAGGAAGAAATTCCCCACCGTGTGCGTGTGCAGCGCGAAGACAAACTGGGCGATGCCAACCAGAACCAGGATCCAACCCAGCAAAACAGTCGTGATCATTGCGGTAGCAAAGGGGTAAATAACCAGAAACACACCCAGCACCGCGGTCAGGGTGCCCATTGCAATGCTCCATGCCGAACGCTTCTTGACGTCGTCAGTTATGCTTTGTGTAGACATTCGATCCTCCGTGTGTCACGAATCTTGTTGGCGAAGGGAGGTCCTTTCGACCTCCCTTTCGGCAGGTCCCTCGACAACCCGGCTGAGGTGTCTCGCGTTACGACACCTTCGCCTTGGCGGCCTCTGCTTTCGCTTTGAGTATCTGGACCTTGGCCTGTGCCTCGCGCTCCGCCGCCGCACGTCTATCTTTGGCCTTCTGCAGTTGCGCCTGGATCTTGGAGTCGAGTTGGTTGATCTTCTCCTGGAGCTTCGCCTTATGTTCGGCGTGGGTCTTGGCGTGTTCCGCCTTCATCTGGGCCAGATCGGCCTTCATGGCAGCAACGTTCTCCTCGTGAATCTGGTGCTGCACGTCTGACAACGCCCGACGAAAGACGGTACCGCCGATCGCTTCCATGCGCGTGTCTACCGGAGTGGTCCAGTCCTCTTCAATCTCGGCGACCACCGCCACTCGCGTGGGCAGCAATTGCTTGGTCACATCGGCGATGAAGTCGTCACCGATCCGCGCGTTGTCGATATCGACGGCTGAGCCGGCGCCCAACCCTGCAGCAGCTCCGACGGCAACGCCCGCCGGGCCACCCAGCAGACCAATGAGGCTTCCTAGCGCAGTGCCGACCAGGGACCCGAGAGGTCCGGCGTCATCGCCTTGTTTGACTGATGCAGTGCCGTCCGCGTGCTTCGCCAGCACGGCGTAGGCGTACACGCTAATACTGCCCTCGTTGTCCAGTTGCAAAAGCGCCTTCTTCCCTTCGTACGCTTTGCTTTCGTTGTCAAAAACCACCACTAGCATGCGATCCATATGTCATCTCCTGTCTTCGGTTTGAATTACGACTCGAGCACCTTTACGAACCAGCAGAGCGATGAGCTCTGCCACACACTTTCCTTCTAATGCTGCCCCGGCCGAATTCCCGCTTCCGGGCACTTCAGCATTCGGCGAAAAGGTCGGGCCGCCAGATGAGGCAGTCACAGATGTGTGTTCGCATTCTTTATCTGCAACAACCACCCTGGTTACCCCCGGCCTCTGATTTCGGCATATCCTACGCGTCCAACCGCCTGGGTAGAGTGCAACCTTGAGGCCACTGGCAACTTCCTGAAAACAGAAGCTGCGTCGAATTGTGAGGTGGCAAGCAATTGGCAAGTACCAACCGCTGGAGGCGGTGACTTGGCGCGTGCCAATCTATTGGCAGTGAGTTTGGCGACAGGGGTGGCTTAGTACCGGAAATGGGGCCTGTTTCGCCCAGTTCCGATGCCGTAAGGCCGGGTCAGCCGAGCGGCGAAGTTTGGTACTTCGAGTGCACTTAAAGAGTCATTGACCGCATTCGTCCTGGTATTCGGAACGACGAAGAAGTCAAAGGCGCCCAGGATTGAATCGCTCGACTCTGCAATTCCGCATGAAAAAGCAGGGAATCGTGCGTCCCGGCCTGTGATTGGGAAGGAGTGCCACTTTAGCCAGGGCATAGTCGGCTAGCAAAACGCGCGATTTGCGTGAGAAATGAAATCCAAAGTTTGACGCGGAAGGCAAACCCAGCAACCCGGTACAGCTTCAGAAGGCAATGGATATGATCTCATCTGTCGAAAAAGCAATCCTCGTCCTCAGAAAATGGGAAACCAGTTCATCGAGACTGCGCATGGCAGTCTTCAGTGGCCCCGTCAGTATGACATCGCACGGAAGGGTTGAGAGCCTCGCTGACACATCGTCGGTGTGGTGTATCGGCGCAGAAGCCGGGGATGAAATGCGCTTTGACCTGGCGGCGGCTACGTCCATTGTGTATGTGGATTCTGCTGCCGTGCCTGAAGGATACGAGCCCCTAGCTGACTTCATCGATGAGTCACTGTCGATGGCATGGGAGGACGGTACCCGCCTGAGCTTGAGTATCGAAAAACGGATCGGCTTGTAGGGTTCTCATGTCCGCATTCCCATGGATCTGTCCGAAAGGGAGGTCTCGAAGCCTTCCAATTGAAAATGTTGTACGTAAATGCAGGGGGATCTAGTGCCAGCACAGAACTTACCCAAGAAAACCAGGAATCATTCCGCGTGGGGCATGTTCATGGGATTTGTGACAGCAGCCCTGGGGCTGTTCCCGATTGTTTACTCCTGGGCAGCGGCGACAATTACGACTGTCTTGCTGGGTTGGACATTGATTTTCGTTGGCATCGCCCAATTCGTGTTAGTACTTCAATCGCAGACTCCAGAAAAGTTTCTCCTGAAGATACTTAGGAGCGTCCTTTATGGCATCTGCGGCATAGCGTTGGCTTTTTTCCCCATCGAAGGCGCCGCGATGCTGACAGGAGTTCTTGGAACGCTACTGCTAGTACAAGCAGTATTGCTAACTGCAAGTGCCTTTCAGCGAAAGACACTCGAAGGTTGGATTTGGTTTCTCGCGGCTGCCGATGCTAACTGGTTATTGGGCATACTGATCCTGACAAGGTGGCCATCCAGCTCTGTTTGGGCGATTGGAACGTTACTCGGCATTTCCGTCCTGATGGACGGAATCTGCAGGATTGTGATCGCAATGAAAATGCGCGGTAGCGCCAGCAATGTTCACCCCTCCATTCAGCGATCAGCGCAGGTGTGAGCGCCAAGTAAACAGAAAGGGTGTGCGTCGCCGCTTCCTCACGTATGACAATACTTGCGCTGCTGATAATGGCGGATTCGGTGTGGAAATGGATTCACCGCCTGGGAGGACTTGGGTTGGTCCTCCTTGGCATCGCCGACAATACCCCTTTTATCTCTGCCCCGCCCGGAAGCACGGACATCTTCGTCATTCTGCTCTCGGCCCACCACCACGAATGGTGGGTCTATTACGCTCTTATGGCTACAGCGGGAGAGGTGCTAGGTGGCTATCTGACCTACCGGCTGGCCGAGAAGGGTGGCCAGCAGATCTTGGAAAGAAAAGTTGGGAAGCCGCGCGCAGAAAAAATCTACAGCCTCTTCGAGAAGCGCGGCTTCACCACGGTGTTCATCGGCTCTATCCTTCCGCCGCCGTTCCCTTTTACTTCCGTGGTGATGACCGCCGGAGCCATGCAATACCCGCAAAGGAAGCTCTTGTCTGCACTTACGGCAGGGCGCGCAATACGGTTCTTTGCTGTGGCCTATTTGGGCAGAACTTACGGCAGGCAGATAATCGGATTCTTCTCGCTGCACTACCGAACGTTGATGTATTTCTTCATTGCCCTAGGCGTAATGGGCGGCATCTCCGTCCTCTTTTACTTCATTTGGTACCGACCCAAGGCACAACGTGAAGAACGCGAGAGGGGCGAGCCCGTCGAAGAGTTTCCCGTTCCCGGTCGGCACCGGAGTGATAGCGACGGCGACTCTATGTGAGAAAGTATGTGCAACTAGCGGGACTCGCCTGAAATAAGAAGCTCGCACAGTACGTCCACAATTATTCGCGGCTGATGACGTCCGCTTCGGAAAGAGATTGGGTCTTCATCGATATGACGGGGCAGGAGCGTGGATCACCACTGCATAGGCGGTTCGCCTGATCGGTTGGCTATGTGCTGTTCAGCGACCCTGACAATGACTTGGGCCGGCGGACCGGCTCCTCAAAATGGAGAGGCGACAGGTCACTGACGGTTCCGTACCCACCCGCGAGGAAAGACCCACACAAGCAAAGCCGGCTTGTGGGGGCACCGGGCAACATCCGGCTTAACCAAGCTTCACCTAAAGGGTAAACGAATGGCTCAGAACAAGCAGAGTAGCATCATCCCTCACACCCATACGGGTGGGGTCTTTGAGTCCCACCCAGTGCCCGTCGATACGCAAAAGCAGAATCGCCCTCCGCAGGACCTGGAGACAAGCGCTCCAGGAGAGCGCGCCGCTCGTGTTGCCGGTGGCGCACGACGCGCTGAGTGCCCGCTTGATCGAACTGGCCGGGTACCCCTGCCGGCGTGCTCGAACTTACGGCCATAGGTGGCGAGACATTTACGCTCCGTCCGGGAGACGTGGTCGCTGAGGACCACACCGGATCAGGACACAAATGGCGTTTGATCGATGATGAGCCCTGGAAACGTGCCTATGTGGTCTTCAAGGACGGGGAGCCCCTCGGTCCGGCACTGTCAGAGTGCTTCGGATTCCAAAAACAGCGTACGTCAGCAAGCTGCGGCCGATTGATCAAATTCAATCGACGTTTTGGATTGCTCGGGGATGACAGGCATTTCGAGCAAGCCAGCACGATAGCCTGGCCGTTCGATCCCAAGCTTCTTCATCCTGTAGGCCAGAGTGGTTCTCTTGAGGCCGAGCATTGCGGCTGCACCATTGCTTCCTCCAATGACCCAACCGGTCACCTCAAGGGTCCGAAGGATGAGCGCTCGTTCGCAGTTGCTGAGTGTCATAGGGAAGACAGCCGCCGAGTCGCCAAACGTGGGCGCTATGGCCGGCGACGCCGACGCGTTTATCGGAGTTGCGGGCAGTGGGTTTGAAAGCACGCCATCTTCTGACAAAATCACCGCGCGCTCCACGAGGTTTTGTAGTTCACGTACATTGCCAGGCCAAGAGTATGACGAGAAGGCCGCCATAGTCTCCGGAGGAATATGGCGGATGTACCTTCTCGTGCGACGGCCCAAAATCTCGACGAAATGCTCCACGAGAGCAGGAATATCCTGCCGCCGTTCGCGCAGGGGTGGTAACGAGATGGGAAAGACGTTGAGCCGGTAATACAGATCACTGCGGAATTCGTTCCGTGCCACCATTTCCGCCAGATTTCGATTCGTGGCAGCTACCAGCCGCACGTCCACCTTATGGGTGCGCCCGCTACCCAGGCGCTCGAACTCTTGCTCTTGAAGCACACGCAACAATTTTGGCTGTAGCGCCGACGGAATGTCCCCTACCTCATCCAGGAATAACGTGCCGCTATCAGCCATTTCGAATCGTCCGATCTTCTGCGTTACAGCTCCGGTGAAGGCACCCTTCTCGTGACCGAACAGTTCGCTTTCCAGGAGATCGAGGGGAATCGCCGCGCAATTCACCTTGATTAGTGCACGTCCGCATCGCAGGCTTGCATTATGAATGGCATGAGCGATGAGCTCTTTGCCAGTGCCGGTTTCACCGTGAATCAGAACGGTGGAGTCGGTAGGCGCAACACGTTCCACCTGCTCAAGCACAGATTCGAGAGCCGGGCTATTCCCGATAATCTGCTCGAATGCGCGTTCGGCCCGGTCCCGATCAGCGTATGCAACTGCTTCGCAGCTCTTCACAGAAGACCTCCGCAACGATACCGCACGGTTTACACTTGGCCCCTGTAGCGCGCTCACCTGTCGAGTGCGGCACGAACTCTGTTAAGTAAGACTTGATCATCGAATGGTTTCATCAGGAACTCGGCGGCGCCCTCCCTCATTGCTTGTATCCGCACTCTCGCATCTCCATGTGCGGTGATAAAAATGATCGGAGTTTTATATCCATCAGCCTTAAGCCTTGCCTGCAGCTCCAGACCTGATATTCCAGGCATACGGAGATCCGTGATCAGACATGCTGTTCTACGCAGGAGGCCAGACTCGAGAAATTCCTCCGCTGACCCAAAGCACTTCGCCGAAAGGCCATCCGCTTCAATCAGGTCCCGCAGTGCGCTTTGGACCGATTCATCGTCATCCACGATTGCGATGAACTCGTTGCCCTGGTCGTTGCACATGCCACCACCGTAACGCCGCGACCCATGGAAAACAATCACACCTTCGGACGGCGCAATAAGACTTTGGTAAACGCCATGGATGGAGGGATTGTTTAGGAGACTGCCGCGGCAGGCGGGTGTCGGGCAGCCGTCAGTGGGAGACCTTGAGCTTGTCGGCCATTCTTACTAGTTCGGGCAAAGAATCAGCCTGCATCTTTTGCATAACGTGCCCGCGGTGGATTTTTACGGTGGTTTCACTGGCCCCGAGTTCCGCTGCAATCTGCTTGTTGAGCCTTCCGGCAACCACCAGACTCATGACATCACGCTCGCGTGCGCTGAGACTCGCATAGCGCTTCTGCAGTTCAGCCAGCAGTCGTTGCTTTTCGCGGACCAGTCGCTCGCGGCTGAGCGCGCGTTGAATCACATCGAGCAGAGCCTGGTCCCTGAATGGCTTGGTGAGGAACTCAAAGGCACCAGACTTCATGGCTCTTACGCTCATCGGAATGTCTGCGTGCCCGCTGATGAAAATGATGGGAATCTTGATTCCTGCCTTCTTTAGATCGTGCTGAAGATCCAAGCCGCTAATGCCGGGAAGTCTTACGTCGAGCACCAGGCAACCGGGAGCGTCTCGCCGCTCACTTGCTAGGAACTGTTGTGCCGTGGCGAAAGACTCGGCACGCAGGCCCACAGACTCTACCAAATCCTTGATCGATTCACGCACGCCGGAATCATCATCGATGATGAATACGGTAGGCACATCCCCGACGCTCATTGCTGTACCTCAGCAGGCAAGCTGAAATGAAATGTCGCACCACGCTCCACATTGGCAGTGGCCCACAAGCGGCCTCCGTGTGCTTCAATGATGGAACGACTTATGGCCAGCCCCATACCGGTGCCTTGAGGCTTAGTGGTAAAAAATGCGCTAAAGATTCGGTCTACGTCTTCGCTTGGAAGGCCCACACCGGTATCGCTGACGGAGACCAGCAGGAGTCCATCGTCCGTCCTCTGCGACCGGATAGTAAGTTCGCCGGCCCCGGCCCCGTCGCCTATGGCCTCGATGCCATTCAGCATCAGGTTCATCAAAACCTGCTGCAATTGCACACGATCTGCCATGACTTGCGGCAATTGCGGGGCAAGTTCCGTGCGCATGGAAATTGCATGCCGGGTTGCTTCGTTGCGCAGCAGCACAAGCATTTCGCCGACTAACTCGTTGATATCGACTGACTCACGTTGCGGCGGAGCGCCCGTCTTGTAAAACGCCCGTAGACGCCGGATTATTTCGGCGGCACGGTTTCCGTCTTTCTCAATTCTGATTGTGGCCGCACGGGCTCTTTCCAGTTCCGGCGGATCGCGTGTGAGCCAGCGCAGGCAGGCATTGGCGCTTGTGATGGTGGCAGCAATGGGTTGGTTGATTTCATGTGCAAGAGAAGTGGCCAGCTCACCAAGCATGGTCAGACGGTTGATGTGCGCAAGCTCTGCCTCTAACTGGCGCAGCTTCTCGCGTTCTTCTTCGGCACGTTTGCGCTCCTCGATGTCGGTACGCGTACCGTACCACCGCAGGACCCGCCCTTGCTCATCGCGTAGCGGATTGTCGCGGATCAGGAACCAGCGGTACTCTCCGTCTGTTCCTCTTATTCGTGCCTCCGTCTCAATAGGGGCCCCGTCGGAACGCGCTCGCTCGCGGGCGGCCTCTATATTCTTCAGATCTTCCGGATGAAAGATTCTGGCAACTGCGTCTTTGGATTGCGCCTCTTGCGGGGTAAGGCCGGTATATTCCCGTTCTCGTCGGTTTGCGAAAAGAGGACTCCAGTCCGCGTCGAAAACAAAGACCTGCTGCGGAATCACATCGACAAGCTGTCGCAGTTCGGCTTCGCTTTGCCGAATCTTTTCCTCGGCCTGTTTTCGGTCCGTGATATCGCGAATGGTACCGGAAATCAGCACCCCTTCCTCTGTCTCCAGAGGGCTGAGGCTGACCTCCACTGGAAACTCGCGTCCATCTTTGCGCAGGCCATAGAGTTCCAACCCAGACCCCATCGGCCGTGTGTGAGGGTCGGCCGCAAAAGCCGTGCGGTGTTCCGGATGCTTGCTCCGGAACCGCTCCGGTATCAACATTTCGATTTGGTTCCCCAATACCTCTGATCGCGTATAGCCAAACAGCCTCTCCAGTTGCGCATTGACCAAAACAACTCTTCCCTCATGATTCACTACCGCGATTGCATCGGGTGCCGATTCCAGCAGCCCGCGGAATTTCTGTTCGGCTTGCTTGCGTTCCGTCACATCTGCCGCCGTACCGACGTATTCGACCACTTCTCGGTCTTTATCGAGGACCGGATGCCACATCACGTGGAGGTGCTTGATAGTCTTGTCGCGGAGCATCAGCCTGTAATCTTGAGTAAACTCAGCTTTCTCACGGAATCCCTTCAGACAACTCTCGGAAACCCTCTCGAGATCGTCTGGATGAACGAGTCGGCGGGTCTCATCAAACCCCGGGGGCTCCGGCTGAGGATCCAATTTAAAAATTCGGAATATTTCCTCGGACCAGTAAAGCGTTTTTTTGCTCCCTGGGTTGTAGGCGAAGCTGCCGGTGTGGCTCAGTCTCTGTGCTTCCGCCAGATAAGTCTGGCTGCGGCGCAATTGGTCTTCGGCCCGCTTCCCATCGTCGATGTCGGTACTCGATCCGTACCACTTGACGATGTTTCCACGTTCGTCATGCAGCGGGACATTGCGGATCAATAACCAGCGATACTCACCGTCAGCTCCCCGCACCCGCGCCTCGGTCCTCATAGGTTCTCCGGACGCTAAAGCAGCACGCCATTCCTCCCCGAACTTTCCAATATCATCGGGATGAACTGTCTCTCCCCACTTCCAGCCGAGTCCCTCCTCTAGCGAGAGACCCGTGTATTCTTCCCAGCGTTGATTGACAAAATCGACGGATCCGTCAGGCCGAGCGCTCCACACCAAAGCGGGAATGGTATCGATTGCGAGACGGAGGCGATCTTCCCCCTTCTGGAGGTTGACGTAGAGGTCTCGCAGTCGCAGGGCCGTATCGTTGAATACTCGGCCCACGTGAGCGAGTTCATCTTCACCGGCAATCGCCACCTGATGTTGAAAGTCACCTCGCGCCAGTGCTTTTGAGCCCTCCACCAGTCGTTCCAGTGGCTGGGTGATGCTGCGAGTGATAGACAGACCGAGAGTGGCGGCGATCAGAAGCATGAAAACGGCTGTGATCGGCACAACGAGGAAAACCCGCTGCTCCACTCGCTTTGTGTTTTCGACGATTTCCGCTTGCTCCTGGCCCACCTCATGTTCCACTTTCTCGACCAGAGCCGAACTCAGGGAGCTCAGTGGTCTTATTTCGTTCGCTACCCGCTGGCGTACGGCCGCCCAGTCGCCCAACTTGGCCAGGGCGGTGATGGCATCAAGCTGTACCGGCAGCGCGCTTTGAATGGCTTCGAGAGTAGGCAGGATTGTCGGATCTCGCTGCAAGTCGGATGGCAAAGAGCTCAGCACACTCCTGGCACGTTGCGCTTCCGACAGTACCGCGGTCCGAAGAGGTCCAGCTTCCGCAACCAGGCTGCCCGCATCTTCGGAGTCCGCGAGCTCTTCCAGCCGGTCACGAAATGTCACCAGACTGGTATGCACGCCTAACACAGCGACCAGCTTCTGATCGATACCGTTCAGGCGCTCTGCCTGAGCACGGACGAGGTGGAATTGCCAAAGAACCACGGCATCGCCCACAAACACCGCCAGTAGGATGATTACGAAACACAGGATCAGACGCGGACCGATGTTGAGTCGAAGGAAGTGGAGGCTATTCTCTCCAGCTCTTCTTGTCCTTTGATGAAACATGCTGGTCTGATCCATCGGTGTTGTTTTTAGGGCTTGGCTGAATCGCTCGGAGGCGGGCCGGTCCTGAATCCGGTTATGCGAACCAACTCCTTTTCCAAGTCCGCGGCCGCCTGGGGCGCGGCTTTCTCACTCATCAATACTGAGTGTACCGCCTGTATGTAAGCGTTGGACACGTCTTCATACTTCGTGCCGGCGACATTTGCAGGACGCGAAACCACGCCGTTCCGGAGCGCCTGATCTAAGAGCGCAAAATGGGGATTCACTGCAAGCACGTCCGGCCTTTCGAAGAGTTCGGGTCGAGTGGGTATATCGGAAATGAGTTGAAATCGCCTCAGTTGCACTTCTGGGCTGGTGAGGTACCGGACCAGTCTTAAAGCTTCACTTGGATGAGCCGAGAATCGCGAAACGGCCGCCCCGGTTCCTCCCAGGGTCCCCATGCGGCCTGCCTTACCGCCGGGCAGTAGAGCTATATCGAACTTGTTTCGGATGGGCGACCCTGCCGCCTGGCCGTCAGCGTAGGCCACCGTCCAATTCCGCATGAAAGCTGCGTCGCCGGCGGCCCAGACATTCAGCGAGTCTAACTCCTTGTACGCCACCACGCTGGGTGGTGAGATGGAGCCCACCCAGCGAGCCGCCCGTTGCCACGCCCGGATCGCCTGCGGATTATTCACGCTGATCGTTTTGTCGTCCTCGATGATCCGCCCGCCGCCCTCTGAGGCCTGCCACTCCAGCGCGTTGCAGGTCAGGGCTTCGGCAGCAGCACCTTGCCACACATACCCCCAAAACTTCTTGTTGCCTCTGGCTCGTTCCCCAGCCTGAATCCGTGCCGCCATGGTTTCCAGTTCATCCCAAGTCGCGGGCGGCGCGCGATACCCATAGCGTTGCAGAAGATCAGTGCGATAGTACAAAATCCCGATACCGGCACCCCTCGGCATAGCCACCAGCTTGTCGCCCACCATGTAGCTTCTGACGGTCGCCGGAAACTGGCTGGAGATCTCATCGCCAAAATACGGCTTGAGATCGATGAAGTATTCGCCCAGCATCCCCGGCCAGACCACATCGACGCCGTACACGTCGGGACCACCGGCACCGGTCCTAAGTAGTTCCCGCCATAGAGCCAACTGTTCTCCTGCCGACTCCGGTGCAGGAAGATACTTGACCTGGATTCCGGTTTGCCGGGTGAATTCTGCCAACTCCTGCAGTTCCGCCCGGTGGAAGTTCTCGGTGGTCCACTGCTGATCCACAATAGATAAGGTGACCGGCTCATGAGATGGCCGAGTACAGCCTTGGTGGAGCAAAAAAAACAATATCAAGCAAACAGCAGCTACCCTTCCGTCGGAATTCGACCCCGGCCACCATGGCCGCACAAACCAAATGCCTTCAGGTGTTCGGCTATGGTCGCGCGGCAGTTCATAGTGCGACTCCGAGTGCATGGCAGATCAGCATATCAGCTTCGCTCGGGTATTGAATTGCGTGAATCGCATCGTTCCATGCCTCGCGATACCGCCGCAGATCCTCTTTGGTTTCAATAGCTTCCAATTTCGTGTTCATGGCAATTTCTCATCTCCTCGTGCCGAACAAAAGACTTGCAACTTTGGGCTGCCAAATGTTGTTCCGCGCGATGCATTCATCGAGCGACCGGGGCCCGCTTGCTACTTGCGTTCCATGACGGTCGCTCCTACAAAGTCCAGAGCAGGTTGGGTTCCAGACCAGACAAAAGTGACGATTGGCGAGTCTGTCACTGTAGTCTCCTTGCTTTAGAGCGCCGATGACCTTGCCGCGAGGTTGCCGTTCACGCGCCATTCATGAACCCGAACCGACGAGCTTCTCATCGATCTGATCAGCGCCGTTGGCCCCTCCGACCCGCGGCAGCATATGGGCGCGAAATCGCCACCGCGACGGATTGCTGTCACGCGCCGGAGTCTTAGACGTCCGTTCGGCCAGCTCTAACTACTCATATCGGGTTGCACTAGCCGATTTTTGCTGCGTACAAGTCATTGGCCACTGAGGTGCTCGTTGAGCCAGCAAGAGGAGTTGAAGCTTCTTGACTATTTGGAACTACGGACAGCGAGACCTTATTGATGGTCGCTGTTAGGAATTCGCGAACTCGGCCACAGCGGCCTATGAAGGATGGCTCTATGCCAGAAACTACCTGGGCACCATATGACATTGAAGATTATGGCAGGCTGGATGCTGCCGAAAGAAATTCGCTGCCAGGCAGCTCATTTGCATTCCCCTTCTCACGCAAGGAGCCAATGACTGATGCCCAGCACGTTCGCAACGCGATTGCGAGGTTTGACCAAGTCCAGGATGTTAGCGACGCCGAACGCGAGGTGGCCTTCGCCAACATTCAGAAAGCCGCGAAATATTTCGGCATTGAGATGCACGAAACAGACTGGCGCCAATTAGGCTCCAGTCGGAAGACGTAAGGCGGGAGGCAGATTAATGGTGCCCCAGCTCGCTGTTCTGCGAGTTATGGAGATGTTTATGTTCGTGACTCGTCCCGTTCTCCTCTCGATCCTCTTTTCCGTTTGTCTTCCACTCGCCATTGCACAACAGCCCGATCGCGTCAAAGTTGCCGAGGGAGAGTACCGGGTGGTCACCGACGAAGGAGACATGGGAGTGGGACCCATAGAAACAGAAGTCTTCCATTTTCGAGAATCCTGGACTCTGTGGCGGCTGCCTGGCGGAGAATATGAAGTCGATGGAGACCGAACGTTCGAGTCGCCGAGGGACTACATTCGCGAGAATCGGTTCACAGCGCGGCTGGCGGCTGATCTGCAAATTCTCGATGTGAAAGAGTTCGCGCATCTGCGCTATCGTTCTGATTCCGGTCCCCTTACATGCGAACTTTTGCCGCATGAGCTCCAATGCCATTCGAGGGCCCGCGATCCGGCCCATGCGGTTGATATCCAGTGCACCATGGATCGGCCTTATGGTTTCCTCTGGCCGCTGTCGGCGTTCTCGCTGGCGAGTCTCACTCGTGCGGCGCCCAAAGAAATTGGTCGAAAGGCGGTGGTTCAAGTCGTGCAACTAGACGAAGTCGGTGATGATCTGCCCGTCGTCACGATCCGTTCAGACGGCATGATCCGCTCACTCGGACCAAGCGAGAGTCTATTCGACATAATTGGGAGAAAATTCCGCGCTAACGCGTACGAACTTACGACAGGTCCCATAGGGAAGATGACGATTTGGACTTCCACTGAGGGGCTGCTTCTGGCAGCCGAACGACCGGGACCGATAAGGAGAAGATTGGAGTTGGTCCGGTTCACAAAGTTTGCGGATTTTTGAAGTTAGATATCACCCACTTCGGGAGGGGCATCGATGCGGAAACGAGGCCGTCATCTCATCCTCATTCTTGCGATGTTCTCCAATTGTGCAAATGCGCAGGCAAACAACCTCGGCCATCCCTTCGAGAATCCGGCAATGCTTGAGAGCAAGGACGGTAAGCTGCGTGTGGATCTCTCTGCGGTTCCGTAATTCGGCAGATTACTGGGGGATGTCAGGCGGAATATTTGCCGAGGGAAGTGACCGTCTTTATCCCCTTCTGAATAAGCTGACGAAGACGGTTTGCTTGGAAACTTACGAGGCCGCTCGAAAGGGAACCGTCACCCTCACCGTGGTTCCGTGCCCTGGTTCGCTATCGAACTCAAACGTCCCGTCCAGCTGGTGCACGCGCTCTCGCATATTGATCAGCCCCAGCCCTCCTGATTTTCCGATCTGATTTGGGGTGCAACCGACGCCATCATCGGACACAGAAAGGCAAACGCGGCCATCGGACCGGGTAAGCCGCACCTCAACCTTCTTTGCTTCCGAATACTTGGCGGCGTTCCCCAGTGCTTCCTGCGCGATGCGGTAGATGCACAGCGCGGCCCCGGGAGACAACTCTTTCACACTCTCGTCAGTCTCACACGAC
>Ga0207780_1000172_pt1 | contig 17514 bp, 14 predicted proteins | sample LuqExpMetageno45_FD_187803 | JGI IMG/M metagenome (GOLD analysis project Ga0207780, IMG submission 187803) | Tropical forest soil microbial communities from Luquillo Experimental Forest, Puerto Rico - Sample 45 (SPAdes) | ecosystem: Environmental > Terrestrial > Soil > Tropical forest ...
GGCCGCGCCGTTGCCCGACGTGCTCGATCTAACCGAGGCGACGACGGCGCCAACACCGCCGCCCGGACCGGCGCCCAGCTTCCGCACCATCGACAGTGCCTCCGGCGTGGTGTTCACCGAGTCAGCGCCGCGTTCGGTACCGCCGCCGTCGGCGTCCGAAACTGCGTTGATCTCAAGAGCGACCATTTCAGCGGTTGACAGCGCGTTTAACTCGCTCGCCAATGTCGTGCTCGGGCCGAATGCGCGCACGCTGGAGGATCTGGTGAAGGAAATGCTCCGCCCAATGCTGAAGGGCTGGCTCGACGACAATCTGCCGGGCATGGTGGAGCGCATCGTGCGTGCCGAGATCGAACGCGTCTCGCGCGGCCGGCCTTAAGCGAGCATCTCGGCTCGTCCGCGAAAGCGGTAACCCAGCGAAATTTCAACAACGTATCGTGCGCGGGAGTGGGTTGCGTTATATGCCACGCTCGCGCCGGCGCGTGAGCTGGCGCGAAAACCAAAAGCCCAACACCAGCAGCCCCGCCGCCGCGGCCAGGAACACCGGCACTGCGGTGAAGCGGTCGAATAACCCGCCGGCGACGGCGACACCTGCGGTCTGTCCAAGATAGAGCGAGGCGGAGAACACCGAGACCGCGGTGCCGCGCGCTTCCGGCGTCATCTGTGTCGCGTTGGTCTGCAGCGTGTTGTGCAGCATGTAGAAGCCAAGTCCGATCGCGGTGATGGCAACCGGTGCGAAGAAGGCGGTCGGCTCGACGGCTAGCGTCACGAAGGATGCTGCCAGCAATGTTCCGCCGAGCGTGGCGAGCCCGGCCTGCCCGAAGCGGCCAACCAGTAGCGGTACCGTCAGGCTGTAGATCAGCCCGCCAATCGCGAAGGCGCCGACGAAAAGACCCACCAGCGTGAAGCTGACGCCGAAGCGCAGATGCAGGTCAGCGCCGACATAGGTGAAGGCGCCGAACATTAATCCGAACTCGATGAAAGCCATGACGATGATTGCGCGCGCCCAAGGCGCGCGCAGCACGATGCCGTAATCCGCGATGAAGCCGCGCCGTGCTTGCGCTGGCACCGGACTTGCGCGCGTGATCGGATTGCGCATCAACTCATAGAACAGCCCGCAGGTGGCGATGGCGAGCAGGCCTGCAAGCAGGAAGAACACGTTCCGCCAGCCGAAATAATCACCCAGCACGCCGCCGGCTGCCTGCCCGAACAACTGTCCGAGGATCTGTCCGGAGATGAAGCGGCCGAGCACCTGCTGGCGACGCTCGTAGGGGATCACGTCGCCGACGAAGGCGAGGGCGAGCGGGACGATCCATCCGGTGGCAAGCCCGCTGCAAAGCCGAACCACCACTAGGGTGGGGAGCGACGGCGCCAGCCCGCACAGCGCTACCATGACCGAGGCCACCGCGGCGGCCATCGTCATGCAGAAATATTTGCCGAGCCGGTCGGCGATTGGCCCGATCACCAGTTGCACCGAGCCATGAGCCAAGAGATAGACAGTGACCACGACCGAGGTGGCGCCCACGGTAACATTGAGATCGGAAGCAATCTGCGGCAGCAAGGAATCGGTCACCCGTACCATGGCCTGGGCGGCGAAACCTGCGATGGCCAAGAGCGTAATGGCGCTGGTAGTGCTGCCGCGTGACGGAGAGGATGGCTGGTGCGGCACAAGTTGACTCTCGAAGGGTGGCGGGCTTTGTACCTCGCGACGGCACCGAAGCAAAACGCCAATGATTGATAAGACCTATCAGCCCTCGGAGGTCGAGGGCCGCATCTATCGGACGTGGGAAGAGGCGGGCGCCTTCAAGGCGGGCCGTCCCGAGCGGATACAAGCCGCGCCCTATTCCATCGTCATCCCTCCGCCCAACGTTACCGGCTCCTTGCATATGGGCCACGCGCTCAACAACACGCTGCAGGACGTGCTCTGCCGGTTCGAGCGCATGCGCGGCAAGGACGTCCTTTGGCAGCCGGGAACCGATCATGCCGGCATCGCCACGCAAATGGTGGTTGAGCGGCAGCTGAGAGAGCGCCAGCAGCCCGGCCGCCGCGAGATGGGGCGCGAGGCCTTCCTCAGGCGGGTGTGGGAATGGAAGACCGAAAGCGGAGGCACCATCGTCAACCAGCTCAAGCGCCTTGGTGCCTCGTGCGACTGGTCGCGCGAGCGATTCACCATGGACGAAGGGTTGTCGCGCGCGGTGCTCAAAGTTTTCGTCGAGCTCTATCGCGCCGGGCTGATCTACAAGGACAAGCGGCTGGTCAACTGGGATCCCAAGTTGCTGACCGCGGTCTCCGATCTCGAAGTGGTGCAGATCGAGACCAAGGGCCACCTCTGGCACTTACGCTATCCGCTCGAGGATAAGACTTTCAACCACGATGACCCGTCCACCTTCATCGTGGTTGCCACCACGCGGCCGGAAACCATGCTGGGTGACACCGCGGTCGCGGTGCATCCGGACGACGAGCGCTACAAGGCACTGGTCGGTAGAAATTTGATTCTACCGCTGGTCGGCCGCAAGATTCCGATCATCGCCGACGAATACTCCGATCCCGAAAAGGGCTCCGGCGCAGTGAAGATTACGCCGGCACACGACTTCAATGACTTCGAGGTCGGCAAACGGCATGGACTGGCGCAAGTGAATGTACTGACCGTCGAAGGCAAGATTACCTTCACCGACGCGGCGTTCCAGGCCGCGGGAGCGACGTCAACCGACTTTGATGAAACGAAAAAGTTGGAAGGTGCCGATCGCTTTGCCGCGCGCAAGCAAATCGTCGCGCGGCTGGAAGAGGCAGGTTTGGTCGAGAAGATCGAGCCGCATTCGCTCGCGGTGCCACACGGCGACCGCTCGAACGTGGTGATTGAGCCTTTTCTCACCGATCAGTGGTACGTAAATGCCAAAGAGTTGGCAAAGCCGGCGATTGCCGCGGTACGCGAGGGCAAAACCCGCTTCGTTCCGAAGAATTGGGAAAAGACCTATTTCGATTGGATGGAGAATATCCAGCCGTGGTGCATCTCGCGCCAGCTTTGGTGGGGCCATCAGATTCCGGCATGGTACGGGCCGCACGGAAAAGTTTTCGTCGCGCTCAGCGAAACCGATGCGCAAAATGAGGCCGAAAAGCATTACGGCAAGCTGACCAAGCTCACGCGCGACGAGGATGTGCTCGATACCTGGTTTTCTTCCGCGCTGTGGCCGTTCTCTACGCTCGGATGGCCCGACGATACAAAAGAACTCAAACGCTTCTATCCGACTTCGGCGCTGGTCACGGGCTTCGACATCATCTTCTTCTGGGTCGCGCGTATGATGATGATGGGTCTCCATTTCATGAAAGAGATCCCGTTCCACGACGTCTACATCCACGCACTGGTGCGCGACGCCTCCGGTGCCAAGATGTCGAAGTCGAAGGGCAATGTGATCGACCCGCTCGCCCTGATCGAGGAATACGGAGCCGATGCGCTGCGCTTCACTCTAACGGCGATGGCGGCACAAGGCCGCGATATCAAGCTGTCCACCCAGCGCGTCGAGGGCTACCGCAACTTCGCGACGAAGTTGTGGAACGCGGCGCGCTTCGCCGAGATGAACGGCTGCACGACGGTGGGCGGCTTTGATCCGAAATCTGCCAAGGAAACGCTCAATCGCTGGATCGCGCACGAAACCGCGCGGGCTGCCTATGAGATTACGGAAGCCATCGAGGCCTACAAGTTCAACGAGGCGGCGGGCGCGGCCTACCGTTTCGTCTGGAACATCTATTGCGACTGGTATCTTGAACTTGCCAAGCCGGTGCTGCTCGGCTCGGACAGTGACGTCAAACGCGAGACGCAGGCGATGGTCGCCTGGGCGCGCGATGAAATTCTTAAATTGCTACACCCGTTCATGCCGTTCATCACCGAGGAATTGTGGGCCGTCACTGCGGAGCATCCACAGTTGTTGGCGCTCAGCGATTGGCCGTCCCTGGCAGGGCTCACTGATGAGGCTGCGGAAGCCGAGATCGGCTGGGTGATTGACCTAGTCACCGCCATTCGCTCGGTGCGCGCCGAGATGAGCATCACCGCCGCGATCTCAATGGTGCTCGCAGGCGTGTCTGTTGAAACGAAGGCCCGTGCGGAGCGCTGGGCCGAATTCATCAAGCGGCTGGCGCGCGTCTCCGACATCTCGTCGTCGTCGTCGGCGCCGTCCGGCTCGGTGCAGCTTGTGGTGCGCGGCGAGGTAGCGGCACTGCCGCTCAAGGGCGTGATCGATCTCGCCGCGGAACGCGCGCGCTTGGCAAAGGAAATGCAGAAGGCCGAGGCGGACGTCGCGCGCGTTGACGTCAAGCTCAACAATCCGAACTTCATGGCGCGCGCGCCGGAAGGTGTGGTCGAGGAGGAGAAGGAGAAGCGCGAGGACGGGGTCGCCCGCAAGGCGAAGATTGCGGAGGCGCTGGAACGGCTGAAAGGGGCGGAGTAATTTTGCGTGTTCCGGACGCAGCTCAGCACGAGCAAAGCGAAGTGGTGCGCGGAAGACTTGGAGCCCAGCGTTTCTACAGGATACACCCGGGGTCTCGGATCGGCGACGCACCCTTGCACACTGCGCCGCATCTGTGAGGAGAGGCCACTTAATGCTTGATCCTAACAATTGTCCGGGCGGCCCAAATCTGATCCTTACCGCCAAGAGCGCCAACAAGATCCAATTTTTCGACGCGTCGACGCTTACGCATGTTTCCGACATCGACATGCCAGCCTCCACGCACGAAATGGTGCGTGCAGCGGACGGCAAGACCGTATTCGCCTCGGTCTATGGCGGCGGCATTTTTGGGAAAAATAAAGACCCTGACCGCCGCATTGCGCTAATCGATCTCGATAGCAAATCGCTCACGCGCACGATTGACGTCGGCGGCGCTCATGCGCCGCATTCGCTGATGCTGGATGCGCGCGGTGTGCTTTGGTCGACCGCCGAGTTGGGCAATGCAGTGCTGGCGATCGATACGTCAACCGACAAAGTCGATCGCATTGACGTCGGCGGCGCGCCGCACTGGATCGCGATCAGCCATTCCGCGGGTAAGCTATTCGCCTCATTCAAGACCAAGGACGCGGTTGCGGTGGTTGATCTGAACTCGCGCCGCGTCATCGGCGCCGTTGCAATCCCGCATGGCGCTGAAGGTATCGCGCTCGCACCCAACGGCGAGATGCTGCTGGTCTGTGCGCACGGGAATGGAGTGTTCCACGAGATCGACGCGCGATCGTGTGAATTTCGTCGCACTATTGCCATCGAAGGTGCACCGGGCGAGGCAAAGCAACTGCGCCGCATTCGGGTATCACCGGATGGCAGCTATGTTTGCGTGTCCTCGCATGTCGATAATTTCGCCGCGATTTACGACGCCGATACGCTCGAGCAGATCGCTGGCTTCAAAACGCCACAAGCGCCGATGGGCTTCGGCTTCGCCGCGGACGGCAGGCATGCCTATCTCTGCTGCCACGACGCGGCGGTTGTGCTGGAGTTCGAATTGAGTAGCGGCAAGATCAGGCGGCAATTCCCCACCGCGGCCGGCTGCGAGTTTATCATCGCTTATTGAGTGAGGCATCGACGTGAAATTGTTTCTGGCGGGGGCGAGTGGCGTTATCGGGCGTAGACTGGTGCCGTTGTTACGGGCCGCCGGCCATACGATCGTGGCCACAACGCGCGACAAGGCGGCTGTCGTCCGCGCGCTGGGCGCCGAGCCAGCCATCGTCGACGTGTTTGATTCGGCGGCACTAGAGCGCGCCTTTACAGCCACCAAGCCGCAAATCGTCATCCATCAGCTCACCGATCTGCCACATGCCCCCGGCACACCTAGCTATGAAGCCGGGCTCGAGCGCAACGCGCGTCTGCGCATAGAGGGCACGCGCAATCTGGTGGCTTCTGCCAAGGCCGCGGGTGTCAAGAGGTTGATCGCGCAAAGTATCGCCTTCGTCTATGCTCCGTGCGAAGGAACGCGCGTCGAAAGTGATCCGCTTGACCTGGCCGCGGTCGGCGCGCGCAGGCGCACGGTGGAGGGCGTCGCCGCCTTGGAGCACGCGACGCTAGAGATGCCGGAAGGCATCGTTTTGCGTTACGGTCTGTTATATGGCCCAGGTACCTGGTTCGAGCGCGAAAAGCGCGGTGCACCATCTTTGCATGTCGATGCCGCGGCGCAGGCGGCCGTGCTAGCGGTCACGAAAGGTGCACACGGTATCTACAATGTGGCGGAAGACGATGGCGCGGTGTCGAGTGAGCGTGCCAAACGTGAGCTCGGCTTCGACGCAGGGTTTCGAATCTAACGCGTTATTCGGAACGGCGCGTGACAGGTTCTCGCCTGCGGCACGCCCGGGGATGAGGCTAGGATTTAAACGGCTTGCTGAGGAACTTCGAGCCCTTCAACCCATAACGCCACGGCTGCTCTACCGCTTTGCTGATGCCGATGCGCACGCCAATGGCCAGTTGCGGCGTGCTTCGACGCGCGTGCAGCTCGAACGGCGCTCGGTCGAGCGGCAGGCCATTGTGCCTGATGCTGACGCCGAGCGCCTCACACAATTTGCCCGGCCCGGAGCACAGCGCCCGTTCGTCGCTTAAACCGCGTCGTCGCCGCATCGTCGCGAGCCCCTGCGTCGGCTCAAGCGCGCGGATCAGTACCGCGCTAGCGCTGCCTTTCTTCTCGCACACGAAGTTCAGGCACCAGTGGATACCGTAGGAGCGGTAGACGTAAGCAAAACCCGGAGCGCCAAACATCACGGCGTTGCGTTCAGTGCGGCCGATATAAGAATGCGCTGCCGGGTCGGTGTGATGATAGGCCTCGACTTCGATGATAATGCCCCCGACGCCGCCAACCAGGAGCGTCGCGCCGATCAGTTCGCGCGCAACTTCATGGACGGAGCGGGCGAAGAACGAGCGGCGGAGGTGAGGGAGCGGTCGCATGCGGAATCTATATCATCTCAGGTTCGAGACACCGCGTGACGCGCTGTTCGTCGCCATGTGGGAACGACTGATCCGGACGGCTCTGGTCAGGAAAACTCAAGAATTCTGGCGATAACACCTGTCCGCTTGCAATCGAGGAAAAGGCGGCATTGCGTTACCGCCTTGCATCGCCCCTATCGCATCTATATAAGCCCGCGCATCACTCACGCGGACGTTGGCTTTAGGCCCCGACAATGGGTCTGAAAGGCCGTCCGGTGGCCCTTCTGGGGCCCACACCGTCCGCGGCGGATCAACCGGAGAACGCAAATGGCGCTTCCTGAATACTCGATGCGTCAGCTGTTGGAAGCTGGCGTACATTTTGGCCATCAGGCCCATCGCTGGAACCCGAAGATGGGGCAATACATCTTCGGCACCCGCAACAACATCCACATCGTCGACCTGGCGCAGACTGTGCCGATGCTGCACCGCGCGCTGCAGGCGGTGAGCGATACCGTGGCCAAGGGTGGCCGCATCCTTTTTGTGGGCACCAAGCGGCAGGCGCAGGACGCCATCGCCGCTGCCGCCAAGCAGGCGGCGCAGTACTACGTCAATTCGCGGTGGCTTGGCGGCACTCTCACAAACTGGAAGACCATTTCCGGGTCGATCCAGCGCCTGCGCAAGCTCGAGGAGATGCTCTCGTCTGGTGAATCCGCCGGCTACACCAAGAAAGAGCGCCTTACTATGCAGCGCGAGCGCGACAAGCTCGACCGTTCGCTCGGCGGCATCAAGGACATGGGCGGCGTGCCCGACCTGCTGTTTGTTATCGACACCAATAAGGAAGACATCGCTATCAAGGAGGCGCAGCGCCTCGGCATCCCGGTCGCCGCCATCGTCGACACCAATTGCGATCCGGCCGGTATCACTTTTGTCGTGCCCGGCAATGACGACGCCAGCCGCGCGGTCTCGCTCTATTGCGAGTTGGTTTCCAGGGCGGCCATTGACGGCATCTCGCGGGCGCAGGGTGAGCTTGGCATCGACATCGGCGCTCAGGAAAAACCGGTCATCGAGGAGCCAGTGCCGACGGCGCCTGCCATGGGCGATCTCGGCTTCGAACCACTACCAGGTCCCCGCGGCGTCGCCGACGACCTCAAGAAGCTGCCCGGTGTGTCGGGCGCGATCGAGAAGCAGCTCAACGATCTCGGAATCTTCCACTACTCACAGATCGCCGAGCTCAACGAGAAGGCCGCACACAATGTCGGCGAAGAGGTCGGTCTGCCGGGCCGCGTGCCGGTGTGGATCGCCAAGGCGAAAGAATTGACGGCGGAGTGATTGCCGCGAACTGATGAAGGAATAATTCGATGGCAAATATCACCGCCCAGATGGTCAAGGAGCTGCGCGAGTCGACTGGCGCAGGCATGATGGACTGCAAGGCTGCGCTCGGCGAAACGAACGGCGACATGACCGCGGCGCAGGACTGGCTGCGCAAGAAAGGTCTATCCAAGGCCGCCAAGAAAGCCGGCCGCGTCGCCGCCGAAGGCCTGATCGGCTTGCAGGTGCAGAACGGCAAGGGCGTTGTAGTCGAGGTCAACTCCGAGACTGACTTCGTAGCCCGCAACGACCTGTTCCAGGGTCTGGTGAAGATGATCGCGGACGTAGCACTCTCGGTCGGCACCAACGTGGAGACCATCAGAGCCGCGAAGGCCGGCAGCATCACTGTTGCCGATTCCATAAACGACACTATCGCCAAGATCGGCGAGAACATGACGCTGCGCCGTGCGGCTTCGCTGTCGGTCGGCAGAGGCGCGATCGGATCTTACGTCCATAACTCGGTGGGTGACGGGCTCGGCAAGATCGGCGTGATCGTCGCCCTTGAGTCGGCCGGCAATGCCGACGAACTCGCCGTGCTCGGCCGTCAGTTCGCCATGCATGTCGCTTCCGCCAATCCGCAGGCGCTCGATTCCGCCAGCCTCGATCCGGCCGTAGTCAAGCGTGAAAAGGATGTGCTCGCCGACAAGTATAAGCAGCAGGGTAAGCCGGAGAACATGATCGACAAGATCGTGGAGTCCGGCCTTAAGACTTTCTACAAGGAAGTCTGCCTGATCGAGCAGCCCTTCATCTTCGACGACAAGAAGTCGGTCGCCCAGGCTCTTAAAGAGGCCGAAAGCAAGGTCGGCGGTCCAGTCAAGATCACCGGTTATGTGCGTTACGCTCTGGGCGAGGGTATCGAGAAGAAAGAGTCCGACTTCGCCGCCGAAGTCGCGGCCGCCGCCGGCCAGAGCTGAGTGGCGGCTGCCGGCATTGCCGGCAAAATGCTAGGTAGAATTGTGATTCGGGGCGTAGCCTTGAGTCCGGCCCTCACGAGGATCGGGAACGCATGAGTGATCCGGTCTACCGTCGCGTTATCGTTAAGCTATCGGGCGAGGCGCTTACCGGCGCGAAGGATTTCGGCATCGATCAGACGACGATCGAACGCATTGCCACCGATCTGGCGGTGGCCTCTGCGCTCGGCGTCGAGCTCGGGGTCGTAGTCGGCGGCGGCAATATCTTCCGCGGCGTCGAGGTGTCCGCGCGCGGCGTGCCGCGCCCGGTCGGCGACAGCATGGGCATGCTGGCGACAGTGATGAACTGCCTGGCACTGGAAGCCGCGATCGAGCGGGCCGGTTGCGAGGCGCGCACGCTCTCGGCGCTCGCCATGCCGTCAGTCTGCGAAACCTACAACCGCAAGCGCGCGCTTAAGAACCTCGACAAGGGCCGGGTTGTGCTGCTGGCAGCGGGAACTGGCAATCCGTTCTTTACCACAGATACCACAGCGGTATTACGTGCCGCTGAGCTCGAGGGCGAGGCGGTGCTCAAAGCCACCAACGTCGACGGCGTCTATACCGGGGATCCCAAGAAGGATCCCAAGGCCAAGCGCTACGAGCGCCTCAGCCATCAGGAAGCGATCGAGAAGGACCTGCGGGTAATGGATGGCGCCGCTTTCGCGCTTGCCCGGGAGAACCGGGTCCCTATCATCGTTTTTTCAGTCGCCGAAAAGGGCGCCATTGCGGCCGTTCTTAGCGGCAAAGGACACGCTACAACTATCGGCTGACACAGAATTGCGTGCAGGGGCAACTGGATTTCGGACACGATCATACGTCAGGAGCATTGCCGGATTCATGTCGGAACAAGAACGGCAAGCTGTATTGGGGGGATTGCCATGGTAGCCACTACGCACGATATGAATGAGATTAAGCGCCGCATGCAGGGTGCCTCCACAGTGCTAAAGACCGAGCTGTCGGGCCTGCGCACCGGCCGGGCTTCCACGCATATGCTCGATCCGGTGATGGTTGACGCTTATGGCGCGCAGATGCCGCTCAACCAGGTGGCCACCACGAGCGTGCCGGAGCCGCGCCTGCTGTCTGTCAATGTCTGGGACCGCTCACTGGTGCATGCCGTAGAAAAGGCGATCGTCAATTCCAATCTCGGCCTGTCGCCGGCGACCGAGGGGCAGACCATCCGCCTACGCATCCCGGAGCTCAACGAGGAGCGGCGCAAGGAGCTGGTCAAGGTCGCACATAAATATGCCGAGACCGCCCGCGTTGCGGTGCGGCACGTGCGGCGCGACGCCATGGAAGTGCTTAAGAAGCTCGAGAAGGATCATAAGATCAGCAAGGACGACCACGACCGGCAGTCTGCCGACGTGCAGAAGGCTACCGATGCGGCCATTGCTGAGATCGATCATTTACTGGCGGCAAAGGAAAAGGAGATCCTCACCGTTTGAGGCAAGTGCCCATGTCTGAGGCCGAAATTTCGTCGGCGGTCGAAACCGCAATCGAAGTCCCGGGCCATGTCGCCATTATTATGGACGGCAATGGGCGCTGGGCGGCGGCACGCGGACTACCGCGCGTGGAAGGGCACCGGCGCGGCGTCGAAGCGCTGCGCCGCACAATCCGCGCGGCTAGCGAGATCGGCATCCAAATCGTTACCATCTTTTCGTTTAGCGCAGAGAATTGGTCGCGCCCTGTGAGCGAAGTCTCGGAACTAATGGGGCTGCTTCGCCGTTTCATCCGTAATGATCTCGCCGAACTGCATCAGAGTAACGTGCGCGTGCGCATCGTGGGCGAGCGTACGGGTCTCGATGCCGACATCGATCGCCTGCTGGTCGAAGCAGAAGAACTTACGCGCAAGAACACTGGCCTGACTCTGGTGGTTGCATTCAATTACGGCGCTCGCCAGGAAATCGCGCGCGCTGCTCGCCGAATCGCCGAACAAGTCGAGCGCGGTGCACTGAAATCGGCAGACGTCACCGTTGACACTGTCGGCCAGTTCCTCGACGCGCCTGATCTGCCCGATCCTGATCTGATCATCCGTACGAGCGGTGAGCAGCGGCTGTCGAACTTCTTGCTCTGGCAGGCGGCCTATAGCGAATTGGTGTTCGTGCCTATTTATTGGCCGGACTTCGACCGTGCCGCGCTGGAAGCTGCGGTCCGTGAATACCAACAACGTGAACGTCGCTTCGGTGGTCTAGTCGCGAAGACCGGATCTTAAATCCCGTGGTCGACACCGGGACAACTGCGCCTTCCAACAATCTGCTTCTGCGCGTCGCTTCGGCCGTCGTAATGGCGCCGCTGGCGATCGCCGCCGCCTATCTCGGGGGCTGGCCGTTCGCGCTGTTTTGGGCCGCGGCCTCCATCGCAGTGCTATGGGAGTGGACCACGCTGGTGAGCGGTCTGGTCTGGATCGCTGCAGGCGTCGGCTATGCCGGCATAATGTTCGCCGCGCCGGTGATTTTACGCAGCGATGCCGAGCTCGGCATGCCGGCTATCATGCTGTTGTTCACGATCGTGTGGACGACCGATATTCTTGGCTATTTCGCCGGCCGTGCCTTCGGTGGACCGAAATTGTGGCCCGCCGTTAGTCCGAAGAAGACCTGGTCGGGAGCGCTCGCTGGCACGCTCGGCGCAATCATCGTTACCGTGGTATCGGCGCGCTGGCTTGGTGCAATGCATAGCGTCGCTGTTGCAACGATTGCACTGGGCCTGTCGGTAGTGGCCCAGCTCGGCGATCTTCTGGAATCCGCGATCAAGCGTAAGTTTAGTGCCAAGGACGCCAGCCATCTCATTCCCGGCCATGGGGGGGTCATGGACCGGCTCGACGGCTTCTGGGCGGCCGCTTTGCTGGGCTGCCTGATCGGGCTCGCGCGAGGCGGCTTGGAAGCGCCGGCGCGCGGCCTACTGCTGTGGTGAGCGCATGACGCTGAGTGGCCGCTCATCATCCACCCTCGCCCGAGCGACACAACAGCCGTCCGGCGGCCAGCGGAGTATCACCATTCTGGGCGCCACTGGTTCGATCGGGGCGAGCACCATCGATCTGATCGCTCGCAATCGCGAGCGCTACCGTGTCGAAGCCGTGAGCGCGCGCCGCAATGCGGCCGCGCTCGCGAAAATCGCACGGGAGGTCGGCGCGCACCTCGCGGTGGTCGCTGACGCGACCGCCTATGCTGATCTTAAAAGCGCACTCGCCGGCAGCGGCGTCGAAGCGGCCGCCGGTGAAGATGCACTGATGGACGCCGCACAACGCCCAGCCGACTGGGTGATGGCGGCAATCAGCGGCGCGATCGGGCTGAGGCCCACACTCGCCGCGATCGAGCGCGGTGCAACCATCGCGCTCGCCAATAAGGAATGTCTGGTCTGTGCTGGCAATCTGTTCATGCGCTGCGCGGCGAGCGCCGGCGCCACTGTGCTGCCGGTCGACAGCGAGCACAACGCGGTCTTCCAGGCTTTATCGGCAGGACGCCGCGAGGATGTTCGGCGTGTGATTCTCACCGCATCAGGTGGGCCATTCCGCACGTGGAATGCGCAGGCCATTGCAGCCGCGACGCCAGAACAGGCGCTGCGCCATCCGAACTGGTCAATGGGCCCAAAGATCACCGTCGATTCCGCGAGCCTCATGAACAAAGGACTCGAAATAATTGAGGCCCATCACCTTTTCGCGCTCAAACCGGATGAGATCGACGTACTGGTGCATCCGCAATCGGTCGTGCATGGGCTGGTCGAATATCGCGACGGCTCAGTGGTGGCGCAGCTCGGCTCGCCCGACATGCGCATCCCGATCGCGCATTGCCTGGCTTGGCCGCAACGGCTCGACAGTCCGGCGATGCGGCTCGATCTGGCGCTTGTGCGCGAATTGACCTTCGAAGAACCGGACGTAAAACGCTTTCCAGCATTGGCGCTGGCACGGCAAGCGTTGGCGACCGGCGGGGCGGCGCCGAATGTGCTCAATGCGGCGGACGAGGTAGCGGTCGAGGAATTCATTGCTGGGCGCATTCCGTTTTCGGCGATCCCCGCGTTGGTGGAGGCGACCCTATCGGCGGCCGCCAAGCGCGGACTGCTGGAGGAGCTTACCGACCTCGACGCCGCGCTCGCTGTTGACCATACAGCGAGAAATTTAGCCCGAAGCCTCTTGCCTGAAATTGCCGTAAAGTCATCGTAGCAAGCTTTCCAGTAATGAAGCAGGCCGCATAGGACCGGGACGAGGGGTTTAGTAATAATGAGTACTGACATCATGGGAAGCGTGAGCGCATTCGGTGGCGGGCTTACCGGCTACATCGTGCCCTTTCTGTTTGTGTTGACAATTGTCGTTTTTTTTCATGAGCTTGGCCATTTTCTGGTGGCCCGCTGGTGCGGCATCAAGGTGCTGGCTTTCTCGATTGGTTTCGGCCCGGAAATCGTCGGCTTCAATGATCGTTACGGCACGCGCTGGAAGATCGCGGCGGTTCCGCTTGGCGGCTACGTGAAATTTTTCGGCGACGACAATGCGGGGAGCGTGCCGGATCGCGAGGCGGCCGCCCAGATGACAGAGGAGGAGAAGCGCGACAGCTTCGTCTACCAGCCGGTTGGTTCCCGGGCGGCAGTGGTGGCTGCCGGCCCGATTGCCAATTTCCTGCTGGCGATCGCTATTTTCTCTGGGATTTTCATGGTGGTCGGTAAGCAAACCACCACCGCGCGGGTCGATACCGTGCAGGCCAACAGCGCTGCGCAGCGCGCCGGTTTCCAGCCAGGCGACCTGGTGCTGTCGATCAACGGACAAACTATCGAGAGCTTTTCTGACATGCAGCGCATCGTGAGCGTCAACGCTGGCGAGCCGCTTGAGGTCACCGTTGAACGTGGTGGCGTCCCAGTGACGCTCAAGGCAGTTCCGGAGCTCAGGGAATTCAAAGACAACTTCGGCAACGTGAACCGGCTGGGCGTGCTTGGCATCAGTCGCTCGATGGCCCCGGGCGACATCAAAACCGAGAAAGCCGGACCGCTGAAAGCGGTCCTGTGGGGCGCGCAGGAGACTTGGTTCGTGGTTGGTCGGACGCTGTCTTATATCGGTGGCGTATTTTCGGGGCGTGAGTCGGCCGATCAGCTCGGTGGCCCCATCCGCATCGCCCAAGTTTCCGGACAAGTCGCCACAGCCGGGTTCACAGCGCTCATGAACCTGGCAGCGGTGCTGTCCGTCTCGATTGGGCTCTTAAACCTGTTCCCGATACCACTTCTCGATGGTGGTCACCTTTTGTTCTATGGAATCGAGGCGGTCCGAGGTAAGCCGCTGTCCGAGCGTGCTCAGGAGGTGGGTTTCCGCGTCGGCCTTGCAATCGTCGTGATGTTGATGATTTTTGCAACCTTTAATGACCTTTCGCACATTTTCCTCGGATCATCTTGACGAATCAATGGGTTGTATCGCGCCATAACTGAACTCAGTGCTTCGGACACACTGTAATATCGCCTTGGCTATCCACCGCGTACACGAAAAGCGGCCAATTGTTGCAAGAGGTGCCAAACTTTGAAGCTCCGAAGTACCAAACTGCTTCAAAAGCAGCTGATTTCATTCATACTTCACTAATTAATGACATCGTGCACCTGGCCACCTCATAACCGTTGCATCCGGGCAACTTTTTGAGGGGAAAGGGAAAGTTGGGCTGGCGGTTTCGTTTGCAGTGCGTCTAAAAGGCTGTACAAAGCCGAACGAAAGCCAGCCCGGCAGTCTGTCTGAATCCGCCACGGGGGCGGGCCGCCAAGGGGATAAAAAGGGCGCTTAGCGCATGGGACTTTGTGTGCGGTTAGTTCGGGGACTAGCCTTTAGCTGCGCCGTCCTCGCGGGAATCTTTGTCGGTGCGGGTTATGTGACGATCGCTACGTCGGGCGTGGCGGTGGCGCAGTCAGCCAATTCCATCGTGGTGGAAGGTAATCGGCGCGTCGAGGCTGAGACGATTCGTTCGTATTTCAAGGGCGGCCCCGGAGGCCGTCTCGGACCGACCGAAATCGACGACGGTCTCAAGGCGCTTTACGGCACCGGCCTGTTTTCCGATGTTCGGATCAACCAATCCGGCGGCCGCTTAATCATTACTGTGGTGGAAAGCCAGGTGATCAATCAGGTTGCCTTCGAAGGCAACAAGAAGGCCAAGGACGATCAGCTCAAGGCCGAAGTGCAGTCGAAGCCGCGCGGCACGTTGTCCAGACCGACCGTGCAGGCCGACGTGCAGCGCATCATCGAAATTTATCACCGCAGCGGGCGATTCGACGTGCGCGTCGAACCCAAGATCATCGAGCTGCCGAACAATCGTGTGAATCTCGTATTCGAGATTAATGAGGGTGAAAAGACCGGCGTTAAAGAGATCCGCTTCGTCGGCACGAAGGCGTTCTCCAGCAGTCGCCTGAAAGATGTCATCAAGACCTCGGAAAGTAACTGGCTGAGTTTTCTGCAGACCACTGATATCTACGATCCCGACCGTGTCGAAGCCGACCGCGATCTGCTGCGCCGCTTCTATCTCAAGCATGGCTATGCTGACGTCCGTATCGTCTCGGCGGTTGGCGAATACGATCCGGCCAAGAAGGGATTCATCGTCACCTTTACGATCGATGAGGGCGGTCAGTACCACGTCGGGACCGTTGACGTCCTCTCCAACGTGCATGCCATCGATCCGGGCGCGCTGCGCAGCCGGCTGAAGCTGAGCACCGGCAACATCTACAATGCCGATTTGGTTGAGAAGTCGGTCGAGGCAATGACGATCGAGGCGGCCCGGCGGGGTTATGCCTTCGCCAGTGTGCGCCCGCGCGGCGACCGCAACTTCGAGACCAAGACCATCAATCTGGTGTTTGTGCTTGAGGAAGGCACTCGCGCCTATATTGAGCGCATTAATATCATCGGCAACATCCGCACGCGCGACTATGTGATCCGCCGTGAGATTGATCTCGCGGAGGGCGATGCGTATAACCGCGCGCTGATCGATCGCGCCGAGCGCCGTTTGAAAAACCTGAACTTTTTTAAGTCGGTCAAGATCACCAACGAGCCAGGCTCGGCGCCGGACCGCGTCGTCATAAACGTCAACGTCGAAGAAATGGCGACCGGCGAGTTCTCAGTTGCAGCAGGCTATTCGACCGCCGATGGTATCATCGGCGAAGTCAGCGTAGCCGACCGCAACCTGATGGGTCGCGGCCAGTTCGCTAAGGCATCCGCGCAGTTGGGCACGCGCGTGCGCGGTGTCGACCTGTCGTTCGTCGAGCCCTATCTGCTCGGCTATCGCATGGCCGGTGGTATCGACTTGTTCGCGCGGAAGAACATTGCGTCATCGTATGTTTCTTATGACAGCCAGACTATCGGCGCTAATCTGCGACTGGGGTTTGCTCTGACCGAAGAGCTGGCCTTCGCGCCGCGCTATTCGATCTACCAGCAGAAAGTTACGTTGCCGTATAATCTTGATAATTGTCAGTATTCGCCAAATGCGCTTGCCGTTAATGGCGGTATGGGTACGGGTTCGGCTTGGGCGTTGACTGGGGGAACCCAAGGACCCGGCGTGAGTCAGACGACTGAAGCCACTTCCGCGGCTAACGGGTTTACCAACTGCTACTCAGACGGCGAAGCTTCGCTCGCCGTGCGCAAAGAACTGGCGAACGGTGCGGTCTTGGTGTCGCTGGTCGGCTATTCGCTGGCCTATAGCACGCTCGACAACAACAGATTGCCGACCAGTGGCCTATACGCCGAACTCAAGCAGGACTTCGCTGGCGTCGGTGGCGACGTGAACTTTGTTCGTACGACAGCTGAAACGCGCACCTACTACGAGGTCTTCCCCGATGTGATCAGCGTGTTTAAGTTGCAGGGCGGGGTGATAGCTCCGTGGGGTGGCGAGCAGTTGCGCATGCTGGATCATTTCCAGATGGGGCCAAATCTCGTGCGCGGCTTTGCGCCGGCCGGTATTGGGCCGCGCGACCTGACATCTGGTACGACGAATGATGCGCTTGGAGGCAGTCTGTTTTGGGGAGCGACTGTAGAGGCGCAGACACCATTGTACTTCCTGCCAAAGGAAATCGGCATCAAGCTTGCGGCTTTCGCCGATGCCGGCAACCTCTGGGACTATCAGGGACCCACCAGTTGGAATGTGACGGGCGAGACTCTTAAAGTTGGTCTCGACAGTGTTTCGAACATCCGCTCGTCGGTCGGTGTCGGTCTGCTTTGGGATTCGCCTATGGGGCCGCTGCGTTTCGATCTGGCTTATCCAATAACAAAGTACTGTGGGGCGGTCACGGGTGGAGGGCAGGTTTGCGACCGCACACAGATCTTCCGCTTCAGCGGCGGCACTAGGTTCTGATTTGGCCGCGCCCGGCGGTACTGG
>Ga0207780_1000175_pt1 | contig 17384 bp, 11 predicted proteins | sample LuqExpMetageno45_FD_187803 | JGI IMG/M metagenome (GOLD analysis project Ga0207780, IMG submission 187803) | Tropical forest soil microbial communities from Luquillo Experimental Forest, Puerto Rico - Sample 45 (SPAdes) | ecosystem: Environmental > Terrestrial > Soil > Tropical forest ...
CGGATTCAGCAGATGATACTCGCCGCTCGTGCGGAACCGGTACGTGCCTCCAACCGCCAGGGTGGTTTCCGTTTCCGTGATGGAGTGAAAGGCGTGCTCATGCTTCATCTGCGCCTCACGCGCAAGCACGCCAAGCCCCACGCCTCCGAGACGGGAAACCGTCCCAGCAAAGTAGCTGTCCACGATCTCCTTGTCCAATCCAATGGCCTCGAAGACCTGCGCTCCACGATAGCTTTGCAGCGTTGAGATGCCCATCTTGGAGAACGTCTTCAACAGGCCCTTGTTGATGGCCTTGATGAAATTCTTCACCGCAGCGGCCGGTGTGATGCTGGCAGGCAGACAGCCCTGATTGACCAGGTCCTCCACGGTCTCAATCGCAAGGTACGGATTCACTGCGCTCGCCCCGTATCCAACCAGCAGTGCAAAGTGCATGACTTCGCGGGGCTCGCCCGATTCCACCAGCAACGCCACCTGAGTACGGGTCTCTTCTCGAACCAGCAGGTTGTGAACGGCCGCCAGGGCCAGCAGGCTGGGGATTGGTGCATGATGGCGATCAAGTCCGCGGTCCGACAGAATCAGGAGTGTGTAGCCGGAACTCACGGCCAGCGAGGCGCGCTGGCACAATTCTTCCAGTCCGCGCTCCAGTCCCAGTTCTCCCTCGTGTACCCGAAACAGAGTTGGCAGGGTCGTGGCCAGTTGGTCCCCGCGCGAGATGCGCCGCAGCTTCTCCATCTCGCGGTTGGTGAGGATGGGGTGCGGCATCTTGAGCGTGTGGCAATTCTCCGGCTGCTCATCGAGAATGTTGCGCTCCATTCCGATATAGCTGATGAGCGACATCACCATTTCTTCGCGAATCGGGTCAATCGGAGGATTCGTCACCTGCGCGAACAACTGCTTGAAGTAGTTGGCCAGAGATTGAGGCTTCTCGGAAAGACACGCGAGCGGCGTGTCGGTGCCCATGGAGCCGATAGGCTCTTCGCCATTGCTGGCCATCGGCTCCAGCAGCATCTTCAGGTCTTCTTCGCTATATCCAAAGGCGCGCTGCCGGGTCACGATCGTCTTGTGGTCAGAACCATGGACTCGAGGCGGCTCCGGCAATTGGTCGAGTGTGATCTGGTTGTCGTGCAACCACTGCGCATACGGCTGCCGGTACGAGAGCTGCTGCTTGATCTCCTTGTCGGTTACGATTCGCCCTTCGACCGTGTCCACCAGAAACATCTTTCCGGGCTGCAGGCGTCCCTTCTTCTTTACCTGCTCCGCAGGTATGTCCAGTACACCGGCCTCAGATGCCAGGACGACAACACCGTCGTTCGTGACAACGTAGCGTCCGGGCCGCAGTCCGTTGCGATCGAGAACGGCTCCGATGGAGCGCCCGTCTGTAAAAGCTATCGCGGCTGGTCCGTCCCAAGGCTCCATCAGCGAGGCGTGATACTCGTAGAACGCGCGCTTTTCAGGGCGCATGTGCGGGTTCGCGGCCCATGCCTCGGGAATCAACATCGCCATTACGTGCGGCAGCGAGCGCCCGGCCTGAAACAGCAACTCTATGGTGTTGTCGAGGCTGGCGGAATCGCTCCCACCGGGGGTTATGACCGGAAAGAGCTTCTTGATGTCGTCGCCGAACAAGGGAGACGCGAGTATGGATTGCCGCGCCTGCATCCAATTGACGTTGCCCCGCAGAGTATTGATCTCGCCGTTATGCGCAATGTAGCGGTAAGGATGCGCAAGCTGCCAACTCGGAAACGTGTTGGTTGAGAAACGCTGGTGTACCAGGCACAACGCGCTACTCACGTCGGGGTCGGCCAGTTCGGCATAGAAGCTGGTCAATTGCGTGGCCAGCAGCAATCCCTTGTAGACGATTGTCCGGCAGGAGAGCGAGGGCACGTAAAACATGTCCTTGTCTTCGATCTCCGACTGCGCGATTTCCAGTTCGGCCCGTTTCCGTACGACGTACAGCTTTCGCTCGAACGCCGCCTCCAGCATTCCAGGCGGCCGGCCCAGAAAGATCTGTTCGATGTAGGGTTGTGAGTGTCTCGCCACCCGGCCGATCGCGTCGCCTTCTACCGGCGTGTCCCGCCAGCCCAGAACGGTAAGGCCTTCTTCACGTGCGATCCGTTCTAGGATTCCCTCGCATTGCAGGCGCTGATATTTCTCGACCGGCAGAAAGACCATACCAACCCCGTATTCGCCGGGATTGGGCAATTGAATCCCCAGGGTTGAGCACTCGCGGACGAAAAACTTGTGCGGAATCTGAATCAGGAGCCCCGCGCCGTCGCCGGTTTCGGGATCGCAACCGCAGGCACCGCGATGCGCTAGATTCACCAGCACCTGGATGCCCTTCATGACGATGTCATGGCTCTTGTCGCCGCGCACGCTGGCCACAAACCCTATGCCGCAGGCGTCGTGCTCGTTGCGCGTATCGTACAACCCCTGTGCCTTCGGCATAGACCGTGGGCGATACTGGTTGTCGTTTCTCTTGAGCATCCCCGCTCCCGCTAATTCATGGTCGGTGGCCTTGAAACACGAAACCCGCCTGATTTCTTGGCGGGTTCTTTAGCTTCGGATGATTGCGCGTCTTAATGATTCATCGTCACCAAAGGTCCCGATTCGGAGAAGTATGCGGCCATCTCCGAGTCCTTAAACTTGGAATTTTCTTCTTAGGTTTCAATATCCTTCTAATATAAGTCCAACGGGAGAGTGGAGCACGCTATTTTTTCGATGTAGGGCATTTGTGATTCGCCATCATTCCGTTCCTGTGCAGATTCAATAACTTGCGCTCACCGTGCCCGGTCCTGATTCGCATCGCAAGTGGCGGCGATACTTCAGTTCAAACCCGAACGGCGCGCGTGAATGCTTTCAAACGTGGCCATACCGGGCGATCCCGCCCGTAGGCGGCGAGTGGTTCACATTGGCCGGTGGAGCGGCGGCGGCGACTTCGCGTCTAAGTAGCCAAACAGACGTGGTATCGACCGGCGGTTACCCTTCAGCGCCACCAGCCCGCCCGCGGGTTCTTTTGAGTCGCGAGCCACCATCATTGGATGAAGATAATGCGCGTTCAGCAGGTGACCCCATGCCGCATTGCGTATGTAGCGGTCGCCCGCGATGCGGACGCTGCCTGGTCCTTGTATGTTCGCCAGCACGCCTAGCCGTGCCACGATGTCCATTTCGTTGCCATAGCTTTCGATCCATGCCGGCCCCGCCTGGTTCGCGCCGCGACCCTTGAACGGAATCGGATGCATTTCCGTCGCACAGTTTGCGAAGCAATAGATCTCAAGTTTGTGCAACTCCTCCCGCGTTACCGGCTCCGGCTGTCGGCGTCCGTGGCCGGGCCAGAGAAAGCTCGACAATACGGCGGGCTTCACATCCCTTCCGTCTTTTGCGCCCTGCAGGATCCGTTCGAAGTCCCACCGCGTGGCCAGTTTTCGCGCGACCGCACGTTCCGGTCCGACATCTACCAGTGCGCGTAACCATTTCTGGTGCGGAGCGTTTAGTTCTTGGAGCGCCGCGAGCACAACTGCGCAAAGGATTGTGCCCTGGGAGTGGCCCAGCAAGATGAGTCGTTCGCAGTTCTTATCTTTCAACGCAGCGTAAATAGGCGGGAAGGCTACCGCCGCCGATTCGGTCATCTGGTCCCATTCCTTGCCCACCGCGCAGGCTGCGAGGTCAGCTAGGATGCCGCGGGTAAAGTTATGCACGACCGTCAGCGGACGTTTGAACAACCTGTACAAAAAATCCGCGTTGAGACGAATTACGCTTCGATCGGTACAGATCCCATTGATGAAGAACCACATTTCCTTTGGCGTGCGATTCTCCACCGTAGGGTGTCGAGGGTAGCGGAATACGACGGAAGGTCGGAATAACACATCGGAAAACGGGAAACTGAAGGCAGGAGGGCCCCAGGGCAACGCCGGAATGAGAATGTGAGCCAGCGCCGGCAGACCCTTGCTCCATTCGCGGAACTCAGCCAGTTGCAGTTCCGTCCGAGGGCACGTCTCGGTACTCCAGGAATCCGGATCGCCCAGGATCGAATGTACGTAATCCGGCGGGCAAATCTGCAACGCATAACTAACGTTGAACGCGAGATCGAGAGTTTTGTTGTCCATGGCTCCTCGCTATCGTGAAGAACTGGCGAGCCACCGTCGGCAGAGCACGAGGCTCGACCGTCTTCGGATCGGGCCCCCTTGAAGAGCTCTTACGATTCACACAGCAATTGGCGCCCCGACTCTGGGTATGAAGTCCCGTGCCGCCGCTGCTCTTCGGGGAGACAAATGAATCTGCATCCCCATTTTCCTGCTTATCCACTGTGGCGATGATGAAAAGTATCGGCGGCGTGGCTTGCCCTTCCCAAAGTGGTACAGCTGGGCGAGCGACATTCGCTGTCGATTGTGGAGCTATCAGCTCAGCTTGTAGTGATGGTGCCGCGCTGGTTTGGCTGGGGCGGCCGCCTCTTGCGCCCCCGCCAGGCACACCACTTTAACGATGCCGGCCTGGCGACCGGCTAATGGCGACTCTCTTATCTATCACGCGGCTCCGTGACCCACGTCCTATCGCCGCCCTCTCCCCCGTCTTACACTTCCTACTACTCAGATGAGGTGAAGGGAGACTCTTGTCCCTGCCGCCTCCCCAACGAGTCAGCCTCGGCTAGGGCATAAGTTCTTTGTTTAGAGGGTTTTGCCTGCAACCCCTTTGTTTCTGATATTTTGCACGCGAGATATGTGCTAACTCATTGATTCAAGATATTTTAGATGGGACGGAGGGGGAGGGGGTACCTGGCAAGATTCAAGGTCGCGGTCTAGCTCTCAATTTTCTTGATAAACAGGCGCAGGCTTACCAATACGGTTCCGATTGCCAGAAGAGAGACCCCAAGACCGATGCGGCGATGTTTGTATTCAGCCATTGCCTTCTGCCCCGCTTCCAGGTCCTTTGCGGCAATGTTCAAGCCGGCTTGAATGTCCTGGTCCATCAGATCCTGGCGAAAGCTGTGGACGGTCACGCGGGCTTTTGTCAGCGCATCGCGTGCCTGATTCTGCCCCAGGCGCGCCTCGCTTACCTCCATTCCGGATGATTCGGCCAAAGCAACAACCTCGTCCGCATGCCTGATCGAGGCGTCCAGACGATTCAGGCCACCGAGCAGCTCCGCGCGCGCCTGGTCACACTTATCGCCCGGCGTGTGGCATTCAGTGCATGTCGCGCCCGGGCCAGTACCCAGCTTGGCATCCGTGGGGTGTGTGATCGCGTGATTGCTGTGACAGACGACACATCCTGGAAGAGAGCGTGCTTGAAAAGCCTTTTTGTGCAAGCTTTGTTCGTACATCTGCGCCTGGAAAACATGACACGTAGAGCAGACGTTCTGGACCTTGTCCACCCCAGGCGGCACCGCTCCGTGGTTGCCATGACAAGTTGTACAGGTGGGAGCACTCAAGTCACCGCGCACGGCGAGAGCATCATGATGGACACTCTGGCTATACCTTGCGAACTGATCCGTAGGAATGGAATATTCCTTCATGTAGTTCGCGTCGCTATGGCAGCGGGAGCAGGTCATGGCAACGTTGACGGGATTGACCGTCGAGCGAGGGTCGCTGGGCGCGCGCAGATCGTGGACACTGTGGCAATCCGTGCACACGGCGACCTTTCCGTCACCTGCCGCAAAGCGCTTGCCATGGACGCTAGTGCGGTACTGGTCCAACTGATCCGTCCGCAGGCTGGGATTAAACTGGCGAATGTACGCCGGATCAGAATGACAACTTCCGCACAGTTGCGGAACCTGCTTGCGATCAATCTTCCCCTTCCAACCGGCCTTACGGCTCATGGCCTGGTCCGGCTCGTCGCTGGTAGCATCTCCGCCGTGACAACTAACACAGCTCAAACCTTTTTGTGAATGGATGTCCCCAGCGAACGTGTCCTGGGTCACTCCAAGCGGCTCGGGCAACGCGGAATGGCAATCCAGGCAGGAGTTCTTAGCCTGGCCATCGCTTACGTTTACCAAAGCACTGAAAACCAGGAAAACTAAGATGACCCGCCACTCAGCCTTGACGAAAGCGGGAGAATTATTTCGCAAGATAGCCATAGACACTCATACCTGTGATGTAGGCGAGAGCGAACCCTGCAAGTCCAGTAATCCACGTTTTCGTCAGTGACGGTTTCGCGCTGGCAAAGAACGGCAACAGAATCCACAACAGCCCAATGGCCCCGAAAGCCAGAATTCCCAGCACCTCCCCGTCAACAAACCACACCTTGGCGGGAATGAGCTTGAGAGTCTGAAACATGAAAAGGAAATACCACTCCGGCTTGATGCCGGCAGGCGCGGGAGCGAAGGGATCTGCCTTCACCCCAAGGTTCCACGGGAAGATAGCTGCCAGTGCGCCCAGTGCGCCCAAGGCGACGTACCAAGCCATTAACTCGCGCAAGGCGAAATTGGGAAAGAACTTCATTTCCCGTCTGGCTGAAGGTTGCGCCGCCCACTCGGCCTCGACGCTGGGAGGAACGCTCATGCCCTGGCGCTGCACGAGCAGCAGGTGGAGAAGAATCAACAGTGTTGTAAGCCCGGGAAGAACAGCGACGTGAAATCCGAAAAACCGCGTGAGAGTGGCGCCGGTTACTTCTTCACCGCCGCGCAGGAAGACCATGGACGGGTTGCCGACGATGGGTACTTGCCCAGTGATCTCGGTTCCAACCTTGGTGGCAAAGAATGCCAGTGTGTTCCAAGGCAGCAGGTAACCGCTGAAGCCGAAGCCGAGCAGCAGAAGCAGAAGAATTACCCCCGTTAGCCAGGTCAGTTCTCGCGGCTTGCGATAGGCCTTCAGAAAGAGCACGCTGAACATGTGCGCGAAGGCAGTAAAGATCATCAGATTGGCCGACCAGGAGTGAATGGAACGAACCAGCCAGCCAAACTGCACCTGGGTCATGATGTACTGGATGCTCTCAAAAGCCTCATTCGCTCCCGGCCGGTAGTACAGCAACAGCAATATCCCGGTCAGCACTTGAATCATGAACAGGAACAGTGTGATGCCTCCGAGGAAGTACCAATAGGAGAGGCGATGGAGGGGAACCGTTTTCTTGCGCAACGGAGCAATCAGATCATTCCATTGCAAGCGCTCCTCCACCCAGCTGCTCACATCGCGTAAGCGACTCATCATGCCTCCCGGCGACGGCGGACGAAGATCTCGTCGCCTCGAACCTGGACGTCGAACGCTTCTAACGGACGAGGTGGAGGGCCGGAGATGTTCCGACCGTTGAGGTTGTACTTGCCGTTGTGGCAGGCGCACCAGACTTCACGAAGATCGTCGCGGTACTGAACCGTACAAGAGAGGTGAGTGCAAGTGGCTGACATGGCGCGATAGTCGCCTTCGGCGGTATGGATCAAGAGACCGGGACGGCTGCCAAACCGAAATATCTTTCCCGAGTTGGGTTTCAGCTCGCCCACTTTCGCGGCCAGGACCGAGTCACTGCCCATGTCGGCTGTTTTGGGCGGGATCAGGTAGCGTACGACGGGATAAAGAAAGGCAGCGGCCGACAGAAGGAAGCCGCCGCCCAAAAATGCGGCGACAAATCCACGCCGCGAGACGGGCGTGGGTTCACCTGGGTTGGTCATCGCCATACGCACCTGTAGTTTGGTCCCTCAGCGAAATCTTCGTGTCTTCCGAGCGCACTCGCCGGTTGCTTCTCATCGCGCCTCAGCCGCTGAACGCTGTTCGATGGTTCGCTGCATCTCGCGCAACCACATGGTTTGGAGCAGTTGCAGGCGGCGTCCGATTACCAGGGCCAGGTTCGAACTGATCTTGTAAGCCGTGCGCGGCGAGCCTTCGAGGTATTGCTGCAACCGCTCCCGGGGTAAAGCGGTGGCTTCGGTTGTCAGCGGGGCACGGGCAGAGAGAGTGAAGCGATGCGGTGGAATCAGGGCCGACCACCCCACAGTCTGGCCGGGCGATTTTTCTTCCACCAGAATTTCTTCTTCGCGGCCTCTTACCTGCATCGGGAGGGTAAGTTGGATTCGACCACGCTCCACGAGAAAGATACGGTCGGCCGGATCCCCGAGCTTGAAGAGCGCACCGCCGCTTGGCACCGTAATCCTCGTACCGAGGGCCATGACCTGCTCAACTTCGGCGGACGACAGGCCGATCAAGAGTTCGTGCTGCATAGCCTGCTCCTCAGTTGACCAGGGGTGAAGTCGTCTTGCAGTACAGCAAGGCTTCGGTCGGAAAGTCGACAAACGATTCCGCCGCAGCCTGTTCCAGGCGGACGTGGTCCTCAATCTCACGCAGCAGAACTTCGATCGGCAATTGCGGCCGGGGTGGAACAATCGGCGGTATCCGACCGGCGAAGAAACGCGCCGGAACAGCCGGCTTCGCCGGCAGCGAGGGCTTCACACTCTCCGCTGATTCTGCCGGACCGGTTGCAGCTCGAAATGCCAGAGCTGCGACCAACACAGCGAATGCGCTCATACACAATGCCATCAGGAGCATTTCCATGACCTGGTATCCTCCTCGGCGCTTCGATGGGCACGTTGTGTGCCAGTTTACGGGTCGACTAAGTCCCGTTTCTTCAATATGCGCGGAAACTGCTGCCAGCCAGGCTGCCAACTTGTCAGATCGGAGCTGACAGTTCGGCAGTCATTGACCAAGGGCCGCTCGTGTGCCATCATCCCGCCATTCCGGTACTCCCGATATGAAGTTGCGTTTTGCGAGCATGGCAGTTGGCCTTACGCTGGGGGTCACTGCAGCGGTAGTAGGAGCGTGCACCGCCGCTGCCTACGTGTATTCACAGCACCACCTCAAGAGCCTGCTGGATAGCGCCCGGACCAGTGCGCTTGCTGAAGGCGAGCTGATTCGCACTGCGCTGGAGCATCAGATGTTGGACAATGACGGCTCCCTCATCGCGGAGATGATCGACCGCTTTGGCAAGCAGGCGCGGGTGGAGCAACTGGTTCTGCTGGACCGCAACGGCGTAGCGCGATATTCCAGCAAACCGTTGACGCAGGACAATGATTTCCAGATTGGCTCTCCCACCTGTCAGGCATGTCATCGCGATCCGCCCGATCGCCGGGCATCGAGCCGCATCATTGAAACGAAAGGCGGAACCGTCCTCCGCACCGTGATTCCGATTCGTAATCACGAGGAGTGTCATAGATGTCATGGTCCGAATCAGAGAATCAATGGCGTCCTGATGCTTGACTACAACGCCGGCGAAGTGCGCGCCGCTATGGCGAGGGACTTGCGCTGGATGGTCGGAGGCACCGGAGCATTGACGTTTTTCATCGTCGGCGCAATCTTCATGGTGGTACGGGTATCCATACTGCGCCGGCTGCAGCGTCTGGAATCCGCAGCGCGCCTGCTTTCCCAAGGCGACCTCGAACGCCGTGTCCCGGTGGAAGGATCCGATACTCTCGCGTGGCTGGGACGTGAGTTCAACGCTATGGCGGATTCCTTGGTAGGGCTGGTTGGAGAGGTTCGTACCGAGCGAGAACGGCTCGAAACGGTGATCAACAGCATTGATGACGGGATTGTCGTGCTCGATTCCGAGCGAAAGATCATCGCCGCCAACGACGCGTTCCTGTTGCGCGCCGCCAGTTCACGCGAGCAGGTCTTGGGTTGTTGCTGCTATGAACTGGAGCCAGGGCCTTGCAACTTGTCGGATTGTCCCACCCTGGAATGCCTGCGATCGGGCGCAAGACAGGTCCGGATCTGTGAACGCCGCACGGGCAACGACAAAGTTGCCTGGGAGGAGATACACGCTTCGCCGATAATGGACCAAAACGGAAGGCTGGCGCTGGTCGTGGAGGTATGGCGGGACATCTCCGAGCGGAGGGCCGCGGAAGCAAAACTTGCAGAATCGCACCGCCTCGCGTCGGTCGGTGTGCTGGCGTCCGGCTTTTCCCACGAGTTGAACACTCCGCTGGCCACTGTGCTGACCTGCATCGAAGGAATTCTTCGTGAAGGCCGCGCACCGCATGAGGGAAACATCGATCAGGCCCGAATCAGGGAGAATGCATCGATTGCGCGCGACCAGATTCTGCGCTGCCGCTCGATCACCCAGCACTTCCTGCGTTTTTCGCGCGGGCAACGCCAGCAACGGGGCATAGTGGACTTGAATGAGTCAATAATGGCAGCGCAGCGCCTGGTTGATCCTACGGCCTGTGCACAATCGGTGCGCATCAGGGTGCAACTGCCGGAGAATAGCCTCCATGTCCGTGCCGACGATGCGGAGCTCCAGAACCTGCTCGTCAATCTTCTACTAAACGCGATCCAAGCCTCACGGCCAGGCAGCGACGTCGTGATTGGCGCGAAAGCGGACAAGTGCGTGCTGGTTCGTGTCAGCGATGAAGGTTGCGGAATCCCCGCGGAATACCGGCAAAAGATTTTCGAGCCGTTTTTCAGCCTGCGCGAGGGGGGTACCGGCCTTGGACTCTTCCTGTCGTTGAACGCAGTCCGCAGCTGGGGAGGCGACATTCTGGTCGAGAGCACTCCGGGTAACGGATCGGTCTTCGAAGTTGTGTTCCCGGCGATCCATCCCGGTCTTGAGACGGAGGCCACACCGTGAACCGATCTTCGATTCTGCTGGTGGACGACGACGCGGCGTTTCGGCAGGTGATGGCGGGCGAACTGAACCATCTCGGCTACAACGTGGCCGCGGTCGGCTCGGGTGAAGACGCGGTGCAGCGTGTCGCCAGCGATCAACCCGACGTCGTTCTGCTTGATCTGCGACTGCCCGGCATGAGTGGGGTGGAAACCCTGAAGGCGATTCACGCCACTGCCCCTGGTACCGAAGTCATTATGCTGACTGGGCACGGCTCGATCGATACGGCGATTGAATCGATCCGCCTTGGCGCCTTCGATTACGTTGTCAAGCCGTGTCCATTGGACGAGCTCGAGATGCGCATTCAACGGGCCCTCGAACGCCAGACGCTGCGGGAACGGACATTGCTGCTGGAACGCGGTCTAACGCCACCCGATCTCGGCAGCTCTTTTGCTGGCGACAGCCCGGCATTCCGGCACTTGCTCAGTGTGATTTCGCGCGTGGCCCGCAGTGATTCGACGGTCCTGATCACGGGCGAGACAGGATCAGGTAAAGAACGCGTCGCCAAGCTCATCCATGCCCGCAGCGATCGGGCATCGCGGCCCTTTGTGGTGGTGGAATGCGCGGCATTGCAGGAGAGCCTTCTACAGAGTGAGTTGTTCGGACACGAGCGCGGAGCTTTCACAGGAGCCGAGCGCGCCAAACCGGGCTTGTTCGAGGTCGCCCACGGTGGAACCATTTTCCTCGACGAGGTCGGCGAGATCAGCCCCTCCACGCAGACGACCTTGCTCCGCGTGCTCGACACCTCCACATTTCGGCGTGTGGGCGGCACCAAGGAAATTCATGTTGATGTGCGGGTGCTTACTGCAACCAATCGGGACATCCATTCTATGGTGCGGCAAGGCCTGTTTCGCGAGGACCTGTTCTATCGGCTGAGCACTATCACGATAGAAGTTCCACCACTCAGGGTACGCGGCGCTGATGTAGACCTGCTCGCTCAACAGTTTCTCGCCATGCTCAATGAGCGCTTCGGCTCCAGTAAACACGTCAGCACCGAAGCGTTGGAGCTCTTACGGCGTCATACCTGGCCGGGCAACGTACGGGAACTTCTACATGTTCTCGAAGGCGCCGTGGTCCTTTGTGAAGGACACTGCATCCTGCCCGAGCATCTTCCGCCGGCTCTATGGAACGCGAAGATGCCCGCGAAGGCGAGTTCCTCAACGGAAAACTCGTCGCTGCCGAGTCTGCAAGAGGCCGAGCGGGAGCATATCAAGGCGGCACTGGAGGCTAGCAAAGGACATCGTGGAAATGCAGCCAAGATCCTTGGAATCAGCGAACGTAACCTGTACCGCAAACTGCGAGAATACGACCTTCTGCGTTGACTGGCGGCAGTCCGCTGGCAGCAGGACCATGATCTACGCTTGCAGGCAGGTATCCTGGTCCACCGCATCGAATCTGAACTCTCAATGCAGGAAACCCGCCTTCGTCGACCGCTTACGGGCGCTTAAATAGCCCGTTTCAAAAGGGGGCCTTCGAGGGGTTCTCTAACGCCATGAAAGCAGGACGCCGAAAATGGTGCCCTGAACTGTTTTACCTCTGCCTTTCGCAGCGGACACTTCAGGATTCCGATTACCCCAAAAGTGCTCGGCATATTTTCAAGGAGAAGTGGTCTATAGGAAGGCCTGATTTCGACAGCTGCCATCTGCGACACTTCGCTATCCGCGAACCTCGATCGTGTAAGTTGATTAAGGCGAAAAAGAAATACGCTCAATCAGGCACCGGTTGGAGAGTGTTATCTTGTTGGTGCCTTGAAGCCGCGACCGGACACACCGAAGACTGCTACGCTGCTTGACGTTGCCCGGCAGAGCGGGTATTCGCCTGCGACTGTTTCCATTGTCCTCAACGAGGCGCCGTTGGCAAGCCACCTCAGGCATGACACCCGGAGGCGCATCCGCGAGGCGGCAGAAAGACTTGGCTACCGGCCGCATGTATTCGCGCGGTCTCTGCGGAATCAGCGCAGCAACACCATCGGGGTAGTGGTGTTCGATCTGTCCGATCCGTTTTGCACGCTGATCCTGCGCGGCATTGACAAGCAACTGCAACCGACTGAATATTTGCCCATCGTAATGGACGCGCACAATGACCGCCATCGGTTCGGGCGTTATCTCGACATGCTGATCGACCGCCGCGTAGAAGGACTGATCGTGGTGGCGAACTGGCTGTTCGTGAGAATTGACGCACTCAGAGGAGTGGTCAACCGAAACTTGCCTACCATCGTGGTGGGCCGCGATCTGCATCGCTCGGGCATCCGATCTGTCCTCGTGGATAACGAAGAGGGCGGTTACCTTGCCCTGAAGCACCTGTATGAACTCGGGCATCGGGACATTGCGTTTATTCTTGGGCCCAAGCAACTGGCTGATACCAGCCGTCGCAGGGCAGGAATGCAGCGATTCGCGACAGAGGCGCGGCTTACGATTCGCCCGTCGCTAGTTAAGGAATTATCGGCATCATCCGATCCCTTATCGGGCTTTACCTCAGGAGCTGAACTCACAAGCGAGTTGCTGCGTAAGAAAGCACACTTTACGGCCATTGCCGCCTTCGACGATATGACAGCATTCGGCTGCATACGCGCCCTGACGGACAGTGGACGCCGCGTACCGGAAGACTGTTCTGTCGTCGGTTTCGACGACGTTCCGATGGCAACTCTGGCCAGCCCGAGCCTGACAACCATTCGCCAACCCATGCTGGAGATGGGCGTCTTCGCGGCGGAGACGATCTGGAGGAACCTCACCGGTGCAGCATCCTCGAACGGCAATCTCAAACTGATCCATCCCACCCTCGCAGCCCGCCAGTCGACGCTGGCCGTGTCGCTGTTTCCACTTGACAGGTGATTGCGGCTTGGAGTCTTATTAAAACGTTTTAAAGCTGTGGGGCTTGTGCCGCTTCGCCGAGGTCAACTGGAACAGTTCTACTCAAGATCGCGGGGGTAGATATGAAGTACTTGGCTAGCCTTCTCTCCACTTTTGTGGTTCTCGCAGCAGTAGCGTTCGCTCAAGACACAGGACAGATCACCGGCACGGTTCGCGACCCCAGCGGAGCCAGCATCGCGAACGCACAGGTCAATGTCACTAGTTCGGACCGTGGTGCCAGTCGCGTCACCAAAACCAACAATGATGGAGAGTATGTTGTCTCGGGATTGCCGGGCGGGACGTACGACCTCCAGGTGGAAGCGCCGGGCTTCAAGAAGTATCAGGCGAAAGGCATCGTTCTGCGTGTGGCACAGAAGATCCGCGCCGACGCTATGCTCGCGGTAGGCGGCTCGACCTCGGAAGTGACGGTCGAGGGCACGAGTGTTGGTGCCGTCGAGACGCAGTCGTCGGAGATGTCGGGCGTTATCACTGGAAAAGAAATCTCACAATTGCAATTGAATGGACGCAATTTTACTCAGCTTGCGACATTGACGCCCGGCGTAAACAACCAGAGCGGACAAGACGAAGGCACGGTCGGAATCAGCGGCAACGTGGCCTTCAGTATGAACGGCGGCCGGACCGAGTACAACAACTGGGAACTCGATGGCGGCGACAACATGGATAACGGCAGCAATTCGACCTTGAACGTATATCCTAGCGTCGACGCGATCGCCGAGTTCAAAGTCCTGACCTCGAACTATGGCGCGCAATACGGAAGAAGTGGCTCCGGGACGGTCGAAGTCGAAACCAAGTCGGGAACACGCAACTTCCACGGCGATCTCTACGAATTTGTGCGCAACACCGACTTTAACGCCCGCAACTATTTCCAGTCGGAAGTGCCGCCATACCACAAGAACGATTTCGGCTACACGATAGGTGGCCCGGTCTTTATTCCCGGACACTACAACTCCAATCGGACGAAGACTTTCTTCTTCTGGTCACAGGAATGGCGCAAGGAAAGTGTTCCAGGGCAGACCTTCAATTCGCTGGTCCCCTCGAATGCCGAGCGGCAGGGTAATTTCAACGACCTATGCCCGAACCAGACAACCGGGTCGTTCGCCGACTGTCCGGTCAACCCCGCGACGGGACAGTACTTCCCCAACAACCAGGTGCCGATTGATCCCGCGGGAGCCGACCTGCTTCCACTCATCCCAGTGCCGAATGCGGGTGTGCCAGGCGCGGCGCTCTACAATGCCTCACCGACTCAGCCGACAAATTGGCGGGAAGAGCTGCTCCGCATCGACCAGAATTTCGGATCGAAGTGGAATGCCATGTTTCGCTATACCCACGATTCATGGAACACCATTACGCCGACCACTGTTTTCACAGGAAGCGCCTTCCCCACTGTTCAAACCAACTTCATCGGCCCCGCTGTGAGCATCGTCGCCCGGGTGAACTGGAATCCTTCACCCTCGCTGGTGAATGAATTCGTCTTCAGCTACACCACTGACCACATAACATTTACCTCTACCGGAACTCCCAATCCGAACGCTTGGCAGCGACCCGCCAACATGCCCATGGGTGCGATCTTCAATAACGGATTCGGAGGCAAACTGCCGGCGATTACGTTGACCGGTAACGCCGCATACGGCGGGACGTTCTACGAAGATCCCAACGGCGAATGGCCGGAGGGCCCCTATAACTCGAATCCGACTTATACCTACCGCGACAACGTCACCAAGATCATCGGACGCCACAACATGCAGTTTGGCGGTTACTTCGTCGCCGCGCAGAAGAACGAATTGAGCGGCCAACTGGTGAACGGCTCGCTCGGCTTTAATACCAGTGCAACTTCCGTGAGTACGGGAAACAGCTTCGCTGACTTGCTGATGGGGCAGATTGCGAGCTTCCAGCAGGCAAGCACGAACATCAAGTTTTACAACCGTTACAAGATCTTCGAGCCGTATTTCCAGGACGATTGGCGCGTCACCGAGCGCCTCACGCTGAATCTGGGCCTGCGAATCAGCATGTTCGGGACCTACCGCGAGAAGTACAACCACGCTTACAACTGGACTCCCTCAGCCTACAGCGCAGCTAGCGCGCCGCAAATCGACACCGATGGCTCGGTCACGGGCTTCGCCGGTTCATTGATTCCTGGAACCGGTAACCCGTTCGATGGGCTGGTGCAATGCGGGGTCCACGGCGTGCCGGCGGGTTGCATGACCGGGCATCTTTTCAATCCCGCGCCCCGCATCGGGTTTGCCTATGATGTCTTTGGCGATGGGAAAACCGCGATACGTGGCGGCTACGGAATCTTTTTTGAGCATACCAATGGGAACGAAGCCAACACCGAGGGCCTGGAGGGACAGTCGTCGCCGCTGATCCAGAATGTGACGCAGTACAACATCGCCGGATACACCAACATTGGCGGTGGTACGACCGGATCGACACCTATATTCCCGCTGAGTTTTTATTCCATCCCGACGGCAGCGGCGTGGCCTTATGTCCAGCAATGGCACCTGGATATTCAAAGGCAACTCACCAAAGATACGGTCCTCGTACTTGCATACGTTGGCAGCAAGGGCACGCATCTGAATCGGCAGGACGACTTGAATCAACTCTATTCCGTGCCTGCTTCACAGAACCCGTATCTGCCGGGTGAGCCCATTGGCGGCATCAACAACAGTTCTGGCGATTGCACCACCAACATGACACCAAGCGGCGTGCCGGTCATCGGTCAGGCAGCCATCAATCTGTCGGTCGCGTGCGGTGCCGATCCAAATCCCTATCGACCCTTCTATGGTGTTGGCACCATAACCCAGCTGCAGAATGCGGCCTCGTCCACGTACAACGCGTTCCAGGTTGCGGCGAGAAAGACTGCAGGATCGCTGCAGTTCACCCTCGCCTATACCTGGAGCCACTCCATTGACGACTCCTCCGACCGCTACGATGGCGATTTCGTAAATACCTACAACCCGGCCGCGAACCGCGCGAGCTCCGCTTTCGACATTCGCCATATGTTCAATTTTGGCTGGGTGTACGATCTGCCCTTCTTCCGTAAGCCGGGACTGACTAACAAGATCCTTGGAGGTTGGCAGTACTCCGGCATCCTGACGGCTCTTACCGGTACTCCATACACTCCGACCAACGCGGCAAACTACAGCGACAACGCCGGCGTTGGGAACACTGTCTCGGGCGCCGGTTCGTATCCGGATTTATTTGGAAATCCCACAACCGGCATACCGAATGTCCCACTCTCGGGGTTTGGTCCGCTGAACGCCAACCCGTCTGCGTTCGCAGCACCGCAAGGATTAACGTTTGGCAATGCGGGAAGAAACTCCTTGCGCAATCCGGGATACTGGAACTTCAACATGGCCTTGTACAAAAACTTTGCGGTCAAGGAAAGCATGTACTTCGAATTCAGGGCCGAGGCGTTCAACGTGTTTAATCACACGGAATGGGGGCCCATCGGCGGAGCCGCTGGTGGCAGCGCCGCCGCGAACGGATTCTCGTCGGCCACGAACTCCATGGGATGCTATGGTGGTCCGAACAACTCAGCAGGCGATCCCAGTTGCCTGGGATCCTCGAGTTTCCTCTATATTGGCGTCGCTCATCCGGCCCGGATTCTGCAGCTAGGCATGAAGTTCATTTTCTGATGAGTAGCGACTGTGTCTTGGCGATTCGTGAACTAGAAATATGCGCGAAGGTGGCCAATTCGAGTAGATTCGAATCTCATCAGGCTAACACAGGTCGTATCAGCGGCAACGGGATGGTCCGCCGGTACAATCTTGCCCAACGAGCGCGGCGTTCCATTCAGTGGACCATTACCTTCCATCGCAACGATTCCGTCTGGTTTGCTTACTTCAATGGAGTCTGTAAGTGATTGATCTGGCGGAGAGGGGGGGATTCGAACCCCCGGTACAGCTTTTGACCGTACAACGGTTTAGCAAACCGCCGCCTTCAGCC
>Ga0207780_1000178_pt1 | contig 17292 bp, 16 predicted proteins | sample LuqExpMetageno45_FD_187803 | JGI IMG/M metagenome (GOLD analysis project Ga0207780, IMG submission 187803) | Tropical forest soil microbial communities from Luquillo Experimental Forest, Puerto Rico - Sample 45 (SPAdes) | ecosystem: Environmental > Terrestrial > Soil > Tropical forest ...
CACCGCAATGTTGACGCGCACGTCGCCCTTCTGCCGCCAATAGGGCGAGCCGTTCGGCACCAACAGCAGCTCGGCGCCAGTCTCCGCCAGGCACTCTACAATTTCCTCACCCCAGATATCCTCGCAGATCGGCAAACCAAGGCGTACGCCGCGGAAACTTACCGGCCCGGGCATAGGACCTGCGGCAAACACCCGCTTCTCGTCGAACACGCCGTAGTTGGGCAGATCGACCTTGTAGCGCAACGCAGCGATCGCGCCGCCATCGAGCAAGGCCACCGCGTTGTAAAGCTTGCCGTCATCGAGCCAAGGCGTCCCTACCAGCAAGGCCGGGCCCGGAATCGCGGTTTCACGCGCCAGCGCCTCGACCGCCGACCGGCACACGGCCTGGAAGGCTGGCTTGAGCACTAGATCCTCGGGCGGATAGCCGGCGATGAAAAGTTCGGGGAAAACAACCAAATCGGCGCCCTGCACGGCGGCCTGTGCGCGCGCACGGCGAACTTTCTCGGCGTTGCCGGCGATGTCGCCGACGATCGAGTTGAGCTGCGCGACGGCGATCGCAAGTCTATCGACAGGGCGGACGGTCATGGGGCAAACCTCTAGCGCCTCGGCCTCCCGGCCGGCAATGGGCATTGGCCGCAAGGCTGCCATCGCCGATCTAGTCCTTCACGTCCGCCGATTCAGCGCTCGGGCAAGATAGATGAAAGGGGGGTATCGCCAGCAGCACCTACAACCCGGCTGCCGCCGGCAGCGGCTTGGCCGCCGAACGCTCCTTCTTTAGCAACTCGGCCAGAAGAAAGGCGAGGTCGATGGCCTGCTCAGCGTTCAGCCGCGGATCGCAGACCGTGTGGTAACGGTCGTTGAGATCGGACTCGGTGATGGCGCGGGCACCGCCGGTGCATTCAGTGACATTCTGCCCGGTCATCTCTAGATGTACGCCGCCAGCATAAGTGCCTTCGGCTGCGTGCACCTCGAAGAAATGCCGCACCTCCTTGAGGATCAAGTCGAACGGCCGAGTCTTGTAGCCGGTTGCCGAAGTAATGGTATTGCCGTGCATCGGGTCACATGACCAAAGCACGACACGGCCTTCGTGCTTGACCGCGCGCGCTAGTGCCGGCAGATGCTCGCCGACTTTTTCTGCGCCAAACCGGCCAATCAGCGTAAGGCGGCCCGCCTCGTTCTCTGGATTGAGGATATCGATCAGCCGCAGCAGATTGTCGACCTTGAGCGACGGCCCGCATTTCAGCCCGATCGGATTCTTGATGCCGCGTGCATATTCGATATGCGCATGATCGAATTGCCGGGTGCGATCGCCGATCCATAGCATATGGCCTGAGGTGGCGTACCAGTCGCCGGTGGTCGAATCGATGCGGGTGAGCGCTTCCTCGAAGCCGAGCAGCAGCGCTTCGTGACTAGTGTAGAAATCGGTGGTGCGCAGCTCGGGATGGCTTTCGAGGTCAAGGCCACAGGCCTGCATAAAGCCAAGCGCCTCCGAGATGCGGTCCGACAGCTCGACGTAACGCCGCGATTGCGGGCTGTCCTTGACGAAGCCGAGCATCCATTGCCGTACGCTGGCGAGATTGGCGTAGCCGCCCTGCGCGAAAGCACGCAGAAGGTTGAGCGTTGCTGCCGACTGGCGATACGCCTCGATCTGCCGACGCGGATCGGGTCGGCGCGCTTCCTCAGTGAAGGCGTAATCGTTGATAATGTCGCCGCGGTAACTCGGTAGCTCCTTGCCGTCGCGCTTCTCGGTCGGCGAGGAGCGCGGCTTGGCGAACTGGCCGGCGATGCGGCCGACCTTCACCACCGGCGAGACCGCTGCATAGGTCAGCACCACCGCCATCTGCAGGAACATGCGGAAGAAGTCGCGGATGTTGTTGGCGCCATGTTCGGCGAAGCTCTCCGCGCAGTCGCCGCCTTGCAGCAGGAAAGCCTGGCGATTGGCGACCTTGGCGAGCGCCTTCTTCAAGCTGCGCGCCTCGCCGGCAAAGACCAACGGCGGGAAGGTCGCTAGCTGCTTTTCGACGTCGGCCAGCGCCTGCCGGTCCGGATAGTCCGGGACCTGCTGGATCGGCTTCTTGCGCCAGCTATCGGGCGTCCAACGCTCGGGCATTCGCAAAACTCCCATAACTGCGGGGTTATATACGAGAGGCCCCGCCACACGCCAATAATTTCGGAAGCGCCTGCTATCTATGGCTATTCCGCGGCGGCGCGCCTGTAGCTGGCGGCTTTCTCGCGCATGGTGACCAGTTCCTCGGCAGCGGTTGGGTGTACCGCCATGGTGGCGTCGAAATCGGACTTCGTCGCCCCCATCCGCACCGCCACACCAACGAGTTGGATCAATTCGCCGGCGTCAGGGCCGGCGATATGGCATCCGACCACGCGGTCAGTATCGCCGTCGACCAGCAACTTCATGAAGCAGCGAGTATTGCGTCCGGCTAGCGTCGCTCGCATCGGCCGGAAACTCGTTTTGTAGATCTCGACCGCGGCGAGCTGTTCGCGCGCCTGTTGCTCGGTTAGCCCGATCACGCCGAGCTCCGGCTCCGAGAATACTGCGGTTGGCACAAAGGCATGGTTGACCGCAGTCGGCTTGGCGCCAAAGACGGTATCGGCGAAAGCGTGGCCTTCGCGGATCGCAACCGGCGTAAGATTGACGCGGTTGGTGACGTCGCCGACGGCATAAATATTCGGCACCGAAGAACGTGAATATTCGTCGACGGCAATACCACCATGCTCGGCAATTTTGACGCCGACCTCCTCCAGGCCAAGTCCCACGATATTCGGACGACGGCCCATCGCGAACATCGCCTTGTCGACGGCGATCGCACTACCATCGGACAGCCGAGTGATGAATTCATCGCCTGCCTTTTCGATTGCCGTTACGGTATGGCCGCACGTCACTGTGATGCCGCGCTGGCGCATCTCCGAGCGCAGGTGTTCGCGCAGATCGTCGTCGAAGCCGCGCAGGATATTCTGGCCGCGGTAGACCAGCGTCACCTTGGCGCCGAGACCGGCAAAGATGCAGGCGAATTCCACTGCGATATAGCCACCGCCTTGAATAAGGATGCGTTTCGGTAGCTCGGGCAGATGAAACGCCTCGTTCGAACTTATCGCGTGTTCAAGCCCGGGAATTTTCGGACCGAGATACGGCCAGCCGCCGGTCGCGATCAGAATTGTGTCGGCGCGCACGCGGGTGCCGCTCGCCTGTATGCGCACAGTGTGGGCGTCCTCCAGCACCGCACGGCTTTTCACCAGACTGACCTTGAAGCGTTCGAGCGTGCTAGTGTAAGCGGCTTCCAGCCGCGCGATCTCGCGATCCTTGTTGGCGATCAGCGTCGGCCAATGGAAGGTGGGGTCGGGAACCGTCCACCCGTAACCGGCGGCGTCATCGAGGTCGGCGGAAAATCGCGAGGCGTAAACCAACAGCTTCTTCGGCACGCAGCCTCGGATCACACAGGTGCCACCGACCCGGTATTCCTCAGCGATCATCACGCGCGCGCCGTAGCTCGACGCGATGCGCGCGGCGCGCACACCGCCGGAGCCGGCCCCTATGACTAAAAGATCGACGTCATGACTCGCCATCGCCGCTATCGTCCCGCTAGATGGCCCCGGCGGTGGTCCGCCGGCCGCGCGTCAAAGCTCGTGTCCCCGCTTCTTCAGTTCGTCGCGCATCTTGGCGATGACCTGATCGGACAAAGCGTTTGCCCAGGTTTGCGCAAATTTCATGCTACCGTCGACGACTTGCGGCTGCTCCACAATGAGTTTGCGGCCAACCGGCGATTTGTAGAACGCCAGCAATTCCTTGAGCTCCTGCTCATTGAACCGGGTCGCATAATTGCGCGCGACTTCGTTGACCAGTTCTTCGAAGCGCGGCATCAGATCGCTGCGGAGCTTGGTGGAGATCTCGTTGAGATCCTTGCTCAAGGCCGGGTTCTGCTGAAGGAACAGAACTTTTGCCTGCTCGATCACGCCGGGGATCAGCGGATTGAACAGCATGGTTGAGCCGGTGACGTTCACGATCTCCTTGGCAGTTGCCATCGCGGCGGCCGAGGGTTGCTGGGCGTGAGCCACTGGGCCGGCGAGCGCCAGCATAACGGCAATCGCAGCTAAGCGGATTGAGGGGTAAGCGGTCAGCAGGAAACGCATCGTCATAACTCCGTATGGCTCAATATTTATTTCAGGATCGCTCGACGAGCTTAACGCCATCCGGTCCACCAAGAACCGCCATTTTCGCCAAGCCGACAAACAGACCGTGCTCCATAACCCCCGGGACACCCGACAGCGCATGCGCCATTGCCGCGGGATCGTCAATCCGGCCAAGCGCAGCGTCGATGATCCAGTGGCCGCCATCCGTGACGAAAGGATGGCCGTCTTTGCCCCGCCGCAGCGTGAGCGATCCGGACCGCTGGACCGCGGCAATCGCTCGCTCCACCGCTCGCTGCGTTGCGGTAAATCCGAACGGAGTCACCTCGATCGGTAGCGGGAAAGCACCCAGCGCGCCCACCCATTTGCTCTGATCGGCGATCACGATCATGCGCGCGGAGGCCGCGGCGACGATCTTTTCCCGCAGCAGCGCACCGCCGCCGCCTTTGATTAGACTCAGGTCGGGCGCGATCTCGTCAGCGCCATCGACCGTCAGATCGAGCTCCGGCGTGTCGTCCAGCGTGGTCAGCGGAATGCCACAACGCTTGGCGTCGGCATGGGTAGCTTCCGAGGTCGGCACCGCAATGATGTCGAGGCCGGCGCGCACGCGCTCGCCGATCAATTCGACGAAATGCTTCGCGGTTGAGCCGGTACCGAGCCCAAGGCGCATGCCCGGCCGCACGAATTCGACCGCGCGAACGGCAGCGGCGCGTTTTTGGGCATCGGTGGGTATCGTCATCGGTTTGGAGTCGCGCGGCGGATTGCCTGCTTATCTAGCCCCGATCGACATGGCTGAATAGCCGAAAATCGCCGGAATTTATAGGATGCGACGGTGGCTCTTGCATCACGCGCGGACGGGTTTTAGCGATGCCGGAATGCTAGCCCCAACCATCGTTTTCGACCTCGACGGAACTCTGATCAACACCGCGCCCGATCTCATCGACACCCTCAACGCGGTTTTCGCACGCGACGGCTTTCCGCCGGTGCCGTACGAAACCGCGCGCAATCTGATTGGTGACGGCGCTAAAGGAATGATCGCGCGCGACCTCGCGGCGGAAGGCCACGATGTCACAGCGGCGAAGCTTCAGCAGATGTTTGCGGATTTCATCGCGCATTATTCCGCCCACATTGCAGACCGCTCACGACCCTTCCCCGATCTCATCGAGGTCCTCGATGAACTCGCCGGCTTCGGTTATCGCTTTGCGGTCTGCACCAACAAACTCAAACGCCTCTCGGTGCTGCTGCTCGAAACGCTCGCACTGGCTGACCGCTTCGAAGCGAATTTGCGGGCAGGATACGTTCGGCATCCAGAAACCAGATCCAGAGATCCTGCGGCGCACTGTGGCGGCGGCTGGCGGCCGCCTGTCAGACGCGATCATGATCGGCGATTCCAACACCGATATCCGCACGGCGCGTGCCGCCGGCATTCCGATCGTTGCCGTTGAATTTGGCTATAGCGAGCGGCCGGTGGCGGAATACGGCCCCGATCGCGTTATCAGCCAGTTCGCGCAATTACCGGTCGCAATTGCCGCCGTTTTTTCCGCACAATGACGGCCGAGGGCAGGTGGTACGGTTAACGCGGTAGGGTTAACGGGGCTCTACAGGTTGCCACCGAGGGGCAGCGTGCGTATCCTAGTAATGGGTGGGCGGTTTGTACCGCTCAATTGGACGGGTTAAAAGATGTTTTATCGTACCATTGTGGTCATGAGCGGCGCGTTGGCGCTCGCAGCATGTTCATCAAGTTCGGATCTCGACATATTTAAATCCGGGCCGATAATGGACACTGTGCGGTTCGAATCCGATCCGCCGGGCGCGGAAGCCAAGACATCCACCGGGCAAACCTGTCGCACTCCCTGTGCACTTGCCCTGCCGGTGGACGCGCCGATGACCGTCACCTTTACGCTCAGCGGCTATCAGCCGGAATCGGAAAACATAGAGCCAATCGCGATCACCGGCTCGCCCAATCAGTTCCGACCAAATCCCGTGGTGGTGGAACTCACGCGGGCGGCACCGCCAACCAAGCCGGCCAAGAAGCCGGCTGCACCCAAGAAGAAGGTCGCCAAGCCGTTGCCGGCGAGTCCGAAGCCGGCGACTGCGGAATCGCCCCCCCCGGTAACGGCAGCTCCCCAGCAACAGCAAGCGCCCTCACCCTCGCCTTGGCCGTCGACGCAGCCGCAACGCTGACGCGACAAGTAAAGCTTTGATCTGATTGCGGCGCGCGCGGATTAAACTAGCCGCACTCTGGACGCTGTGGCCATTATCGGCCACTATTTCTACATGAGTGTCGTGGCGGACAGAGGCGCCTGCGCTATCCGGAGACGGATGATGGCATTGGCCAACGACAGTTCCTCGCTCGAGCTCGATCGCGCCAGCACTCGGCTGCGCGCGCTAGTCGATCCGTTCGCGCGCGCCGTCACATATCTGCGCGTGTCGGTCACCGACCGCTGCGACTTCCGTTGCGTCTATTGCATGTCGGAACATATGACGTTCCTGCCAAAGGCCGATCTGCTCAGCCTCGAGGAACTCGACCGGCTATGCAGCGCTTTCGTCGCCAAGGGCGTGCGCAAGCTGCGGCTGACCGGCGGCGAGCCGCTCGTACGGCGCGGGATCATGACGCTTGTTTCGTCGCTGTCGCGGCATCTCGGCAGCGGCGCCCTGCACGAACTTACCCTCACCACCAACGGCTCGCAATTGGAGAAATATTCCAGCGAGCTCAAGGCGCACGGCGTCGAGCGCATCAATGTGTCGCTGGATACATTGAATGCTGACACTTTCCGCGAGATCACGCGCTGGGGCGATCTTAATAAAGTGCTGACGGGCATCGACGCTGCGCAGGCGGCGGGACTTCAGGTGAAGATCAACGCGGTGGCGCTCAAGGACGTCAACGAAGACCAGATTACCGGTCTGCTCGAATGGACGCATGGCCGCGGCATGGATCTCACGATCATCGAGGTGATGCCGCTCGGCGACGTCGACGAGAGCCGGCTTGACCAGTATCTGCCATTGTCGATCGTACGGGCGCGCCTTGCCGAACGCTATACGCTTGAGGACATCGATTATCGCACCGGTGGCCCAGCGCGTTACCTACGCGTTAAGGAGACCGGTGGCCGGCTCGGTTTCATCACGCCGATGACGCATAATTTCTGCGAGTCCTGCAATCGGGTGCGCATCACCTGTACCGGCACGCTGTATATGTGCCTCGGCCAGGATGATGCCGCCGACCTGCGCACACCGCTGCGCGCCTCGGACAATGACGATCTGGTGTATGCAGCTATCGACGAGGCAATCGCCCGCAAACCCAAGGGCCATGATTTCATCATTGATCGCCGGCACCAACGGCCAGCGCTGGCCCGCCACATGAGCGTGACCGGCGGCTAATGCGAATTCAGGCGGTGCGCTCCGGGGCACCGTCACACCGGGCCGCAACCGCGGCTATCCGCGACATATCCGGCATTGGCCTTGCGAACGACCGGCTCCAGCAAGTCGGCCAAATCACGTACCGCCGTCATGGGACCAAGCGACCATAAGGCGACCTCTTTCAGCTTTCGGCGGTCGTGAATTGCTGTAGATGTCCTGCGTACCGGGCACCGTGCCGATAGGCCGGCATAGCCCAGCCAGCCCCCCAAGGCAGGCCGATACAACGTTATTATTATGCCTGGCGCAGTTAACCGAAGGTTTACAATCTGTTAACCATGTGTTTGAGATTTGTCTGGGCCCCTGGCGAGGGTTCATTTTGGACCCCGCTCCGCTACCAACGGCTGATACGACGGTTCGCGTGTGCATCCAATGATAGGTTGTGGTCTGGTTCCCATCAGGTTCTGGAATACCAAACAAAACAAAGACGTTTCCCGGTGCTAGCGCACTCGGGCTCGGCTTAGGGGGAAAGCGTGGGCGCTCTCGACACATTCTTGAAGGCTTTGTTGCCGCTAACGCGCGTTATTGACGCCGTCAACACGTGGATCGGCAAGCGGTTGGCCTGGCTGATCCTCATTGCCGTGATCGTTTCGGCAGCCAACGCCACCGTCCGCAAAGTTTTTGATACATCATCGAATGCCTGGCTCGAGCTGCAGTGGGTGCTGTTCAGCGTCGTGTTCCTGCTGTGCGCGTCGTGGACCTTACTCGATAACGAGCATATCCGCATCGACATCGTGAACAACATGTTGCCGAAGCGCGTTCGCGACAGCATCGACGTCATTGGCCACGCATTTTTTCTGATACCGCTAGCCATTCTGATGGTTGTCACCGGGATTCCCTTCTTCTGGCGTTCGATCGAAATCAATGAGCAGTCGGGGAATGCTGGCGGTCTGCCGCAGTGGCCGTCGAAAGCGCTGGTTATGCTCGGGTTCGCGATGCTGCTGGTTCAAGGTATTTCGGAATTAATCAAACGGCTTGCGGTGATGCGCGAGCTTATTCCGGATCCATATGCAACGCAGGCGAATGCCCTCGAAGCCGAGGTCGAACACATCGTTGACGCTATTGAGCAAAGCGCTGAGCGCCGGTAGCGGCCTGCGGAGTCTTTAATGGAAGCGTTCCTCATTCATAACATGGCGCCGATCATGTTCGGCGCGCTAGTTTTGTTCCTGCTGCTCGGTTATCCAGCGGCGTTTTCGCTTGGTGCAGTCGGGCTGATCTTTGCGCTGATCGGGATCGAGTTGGGCCTATTCGTACCCGACTTTCTGCAAGCATTGCCTGAGCGCGTCTACGGGGTTATGAGCAACGACACGCTGCTGGCGATCCCGTTTTTCACCTTCATGGGTTTAGTGCTGGAACGATCCGGCATGGCTGAGGATCTGCTCGACACAATCGGGCAGCTATTCGGCACCGTCCGCGGCGGTCTGGCCTACGCGGTGATCTTCGTCGGCGCCCTGCTTGCCGCCACCACCGGAGTGGTCGCAGCATCGGTGATTTCGATGGGCTTGATCTCGCTGCCGATCATGTTGCGCTACGGCTACGACCGTCGCGTGGCTTCCGGCGTTATCGCCGCCTCCGGCACGCTGGCGCAAATCATCCCACCCTCGCTGGTGCTCATCGTGATGGCCGACCAACTCGGCCGATCGGTCGGCGATATGTACGAGGGCGCTTTCATTCCAGGGCTCGCGCTCGCGGGCCTCTATGCCGTCTATGTCTTTATAATCACCCTGCTTTTTCCGAAGGCGACACCAGGCCTTCCGGCCGAGGTGATTGGTTTCCGCGAAGCCAGTGGTAGCCGGGGTCTAACCTCGCTCGCCGTCCTTGCAGTAGTAAGCGGTGTGTTTGGCTGGTTCATGATGCGGGATTCGCACACACACGGCGCCGACTTCGTCGTGCTCAGCATGTTCTTCGGCATCATTTTCGCGTTCGGCGTGGCGGTGCTGAATTGGCTCGTCAACCGCTTTACCGGCTTCCGTTTCCTGTCGCATATAGCACAGCAAACTACCTTCGTGATGGTACCGCCGCTGTTCCTGATCTTCCTGGTGCTCGGCACCATCTTCATTGGCGTAGCAACTCCAACCGAGGGCGGGGCCATGGGCGCGAGCGGCGCGCTCATCCTCGGTGCGCTCAAGCGTCGTCTATCATGGGATCTGATCCGGCAAGCCACCGAATCTACAGCCAAATTATCGGCTTTCGTGGTCTTCATCCTGATCGGCGCGCGCGTGTTTTCGCTCACATTCTACGGCGTCAGCGGACACGTTTGGGTCGAGAACCTGCTGGTATCGTTACCCGGCGGACAGTTTGGATTCCTGATCTTCGTCAACGCCTTCGTGTTTGTGCTCGCCTTCTTCCTCGACTTTTTCGAACTCGCCTTTATCGTCATTCCCCTGCTCGGCCCCGCTGCCGAACACCTTGGCATCGACCTAATCTGGTTTGGTGTCGTCCTCGGCGTTAACATGCAGACGTCGTTCATGCATCCGCCGTTCGGATTCGCGCTGTTTTATCTGCGCTCCGTGGCGCCGCGTGAATCATTCATCGATCGCGTGACGGGCAAGCGCACCGACGGCGTTACGACCGGTCAGATCTATTGGGGCGCGGTGCCATTCGTAGTGATCCAAGTGATCATGGTGCTGCTAGTGATCTTATTCCCGGCCATGGTGATGCATTACAAAGGCGCCGCTGGAACGATCGATGCAAGTAAGGTGAAGATCGAAATTCCGCAGATCGATCTACCGCCGCTCAATTTGAACGAACCGCCACAGATCAGATAGGACGCGAGCGCTAAATACAAACGGCCCCGCAAACAAATTCCGGGGCTGTTTCCCATGCGAGCCTGATCAGGCGCGCGGTGCCGGGCGGTCTGCAGCGGTTTCACAAAAGTTGTAAGGGGCAATCTTGGAACAAAAAGCATCGGGGGCCGGCTGTTGGCCGGCCCCCTTGGGTATTTCCCAAGGTTTTTTGGTTAACCCTTACCGCGATTGCGGATCATAAAGGATTCATAGCTGAATTCCGCGACCTGCCACCACAGAATCTCGTCGTCGCGGAACGCCCGCTGCGATTCCCAAATCTTCTTGTAGTCCGGGTTGGTGGCCGACACCTCGTTGTTCACCTCGATGGACGCCTTGTGCGCCGCTTCCATGATCGTCTGGCTGAACGGCCGCAGCTGCGTGCCGGCCGCCACCAGGCGCTTGAGGGCCTGGGGGTTGCGCGCGTCGTATTTCGCCTGCACGTCCATGTTGGTGTAGCCGGCGGCGATCGTGAGCAGCGACTGATAGGCCTTCGGCAAGGCCGCCCACTTGTCGGTGTTGATGTAGAAGTGCAGCGCGGTGCCGCCTTCCCACCAGCCCGGGTAGTAATAGTATTTTGCAACCTTGTAGAAGCCGAGCTTCTCGTCGTCATAAGGACCGACCCATTCGGCGGCATCGATGGTGCCCTTCTCGAGCGCCGGATAGATGTCGCCGCCGGCGACCTGCTGCGGTACACAGCCGAGCTTCTGCATGGTCTTGCCAGCCCAGCCGCCAATGCGGAACTTGAGGCCCTTCACGTCGTCGACAGTGTTGATCTCCTTGCGGAACCAGCCGCCCATCTGCGTCCCGGTATTGCCGCCGGAAATCCCATAAAGGTTAAACTTCTTGCCGAACTCATTGAGCATATCTTGGCCGCCGTGATCCTGGAACCAGGCGTTCTGCTGGCGCGAATTCAATCCGAACGGCGTCGAGGCGTAGAGCGCGAAGGTCGGGTCCTTGCCGATGAAATAATACCCGGCGGTGTGGCACATCTCGACGGTACCGTTTCCCACTGCATCGATCGCCTGGAACGGCGGCACGATTTCGCCGGCGGCAAAGGTTTGGATCTGGAACTTGTTGTCGGTCGCCTCGGCTACATATTTCGCCAGGGTATCGGCCGCGCCGTAGGCGGTGTCGAGGGACTTCGGGAAGCTCGACGTCAGGCGCCACCTAAGCTCGGGCAGTGACTGCGCGATGGCAGGCGCAGCAACGGCGCTGGCGGCCACCCCCAAGCCGGCAGCCTTTAAGAATTGACGACGTTTCATGCGATTGTCTCCTCCAATAGCTCGCCTTTATCGATGAGCGTTCCCCAATATAGAGAATGGCCTTTTGCGGGACGGAAATCCAGTCAACTTGGTGCAAAAGAAAAGGCCCCCGCCCGGGTCGGAGACCAAATTCGTCGCGGACTAGGCTCCAGCCTGTGGTTAGCCGGCGCGCGCGCGCATGCGGACCATGAAGCTGTCGAAGCCGAGCTCGGCTACCTGCCACCACAGATATGCGTCACCGCGGAAGGCCATCATGCTGTCGTAGACCTTCTTGAACTCGGCGTTCTTGGCGCCGACTTCGTTGTAGGTGTCGGTTGCGGCCTTGTAGCATGCCTCCATCACCGGCTGCGAGAACGGCCGCAACTGCGCACCATTGGCGACGAGGCGCTTGAGCGCGGCTGGGTTTACGGCGTCGTATTTCGCCTGCATCCAGCTATGTGCCGTTTCGGACGACGACTTCACGATCGACTGGTAGCTCTTTGGTAATTCGTTCCATTTCGCGAGATTGATGAAGTTGTGCAGCATAGCGCCGCCTTCCCACCAACCCGGGTAGTAGTAGAACTTGGCGACCTTGTAGAAGCCGAGCTTCTCGTCGTCATAAGGACCAACCCACTCGGCCGCATCGATCGTGCCTTTTTCTAGAGCTGGATAAATATCGCCGCCGGCGACCTGCTGCGGCACCGTGCCGAGCTTAGTGAAAATCTGCCCGGCGAATCCCGCGATGCGGAACTTCAAACCATTTAGATCGGCGGCTTCCTTGATCTCCTTGCGGAACCAACCACCCATCTGCGTACCGGTATTGCCGCACGGCAGCGCCATGAAGTTGTATTTTTTGTAGAACTCGTTCGCAAGATCGAGCGCACCGCCGAAATACATCCACGACGTCTGCATGCGCGAATTGAGACCGAACGGCTGCGCTGTGAACAACGCGAAAGTCGGGTCCTTACCGACATAGTAATATGACGCGGTATGGCACATCTCGACCGTGCCGTTGGTGATTGCGTCTGCGGCTTGCAGCCCAGGCACGATTTCGCCGGCGGCAAAGGTTTGGATCTGGAACTTGTTGTCGGTCGCTTCGGCCACCGCCTTAACGAAGACTTCGCTAGCCCCGTAGATGGTATCGAGCGACTTCGGGAAGCTCGACGTCAACCGCCATTTGACCTCGGGGTTCGACTGCGCAATCGCGGGCTTGGCGATCGCGGCGGCAGTAAGTCCAGCGCCAGCCGCGGTCAGAAACTGTCGGCGTTTCATATCGATCCAGCTCCAGATTTCCCTAATGCATCTCGTCAGAATTGACGAAGCCATTGCTGGAAAGACTGCAAAAACAGCCATACGTCAATAACGCGGATGATCTTGGCTGCAGGGCTTGCACGCGTGTAATGCAAATACACTATATCATATTGATTTAATTGATCTTTGCGGCCATCCGTTCGATGCGAAAACACTCGCCGCAACCTCGGAGTAGCTCAGCACCGGCGGTTTGGGCGCATCCACGTTCACGAATCCCTGCTTGATCTGCGTAAGCATAGAGCGGATGTCAGCGAGCGGCGCCGCGTTGTCGAAGCTGAGTTCGACCGCCACCCTCTCCATCATCCGGTCCGCCTGCAAAATGGAGCAGGCCGAAGACGAGATCCTTCCGCAAGATCGCGGCCGTTTTTACTGGTGCAAATACCGCTGGCGCCGTTTGCGCTCGAGCGCCGGCGCAAATGGTGACTGCCGCTACGAAAAGAGCCGCGAGGCCGAGCCAAGCCATTTAGTTGCCGTCGCTAAGCCTCGATCACAATCTTCGGCGCGGCGTGCCCACTGCCCGCACCCTTAATCTCGGCAAGCACTCGGCCGGCGATCTCGCGATAGATTTTGGCGTGCGGTCCGTCCGGCTCCGTGGCTACCACCGGCAGGCCGGCATCCGATTTCTCGCGGATGGTCATATGCAGGGGAACTTCGCCGAGGAAAGGAACGCCTTGCCGCTCGGCTTCCTTACGCGCACCGCCAGTGCCAAAAATATTCGAGCGTGTGCCGCAACTCGGACATAGGAAGTAGCTCATGTTTTCGACCACGCCCAACACTGGTACATTCACGCGCTTGAACATAGCGACGCCGCGCCGCGCGTCGATCAACGCCAAATCCTGCGGCGTAGAGACAATCACCGCACCCTTGAGCGGCACCTGCTGCGCCATGGTGAGCTGCGCGTCACCGGTACCGGGCGGCATATCCACGACCATAACGTCGAGCTTTCCCCACTCCACCTCACGCAGCATTTGCGTGATCGCCGACATGACCATTGGCCCACGCCAGATCATCGGAGTCTCTTCGTCAATCAGGAATCCGATCGACATCACGTTCAGGCCATAACGTTCGATCGGCTTGAGCTTGTTGCCGCCAATGGTCTGCGGCTTTTCTTTGATGGCGAGCAGCTTGGGCAGCGACGGTCCGTAAATGTCCGCATCGAGCATTCCCACTTTGAGGCCCAAATCACGTAGGCCGAGCGCGAGGTTGACCGCCGTGGTGGATTTGCCGACACCGCCCTTACCAGAGGCCACCGCGATCACTGCATCAACACCGGGAATGCCGGGCTGCACCTTATCGGCCGGATGAGCCGCGCGTTGCGGATGGGCGGCGGTGTGGGCCGGCTGCGGCGCTCGCGGGGCTGAGTTGCCGGGGCTGCGTTCCGCGGTCAGCGCGATCAAAGCGGACTGCACGCCTGGGATAGAGCGCACTGCTTTTTCCGCCGCCTCGCGTACCGGTTCCCAGCTCGTTACAGCGGCTGCGTCGACCGTAAGCGAAAAGAACACCTTGCCGTTGCTAACAACGATTTCCGACAGCACCTTGGCGTCCGGAAGCGGAGCGCCGCTGGGCGACGCCACATTCGCCAGAGCCGACAAAACCTGTTCCTTGCTCACTGCCATGATCATATACGTCCTTGGTAATGCGTGCCCCTTTTTGCGCCGCCACCATAGGCCCGGTAGGTGGCGGGTCAATGCGTCTCAGCGCTTCAAGACTGGTTGACGCACCCGCCTCCCTCTTGAGAGATAGTGGCCGAGCACGGCCTACCGAGGTATGGGCTTATTATTCAGGGAGGATGACGATGGCTAAGGTGGCGTTTTTGGGCTTGGGCGTCATGGGCTACCCCATAGCAGGGCACCTCAAGAACAAAGGCGGCCATGAGGTGACGATCTACAACCGCACCGCCGCCAAGGCAGATAGATGGGTCAAACAATTCGGCGGGAGGTCGTCCTCGACGCCTAGGGCCGCGGCCGAAGGCCAGGACTTCGTCATGGCCTGCGTGGGCAACGACAACGATCTGCATGAGGTCACGCTGGGCGCAAACGGTGCCTTCGCCAGCATGGGCAAGGGCACAGTGTTCGTCGATCACACCACTGCTTCTGCCGAGATCGCCCGCGAGCTTTACGCGGCGGCCAAGAAAGGCGGATTCGACTTCGTCGATGCGCCGGTCTCGGGCGGCCAGGCCGGCGCCGAGAACGGTGTGCTGACGGTGATGTGCGGTGGCGACGCCGAACCATTCGGCCGCGCCGAAAAAGTAATCGCCTCCTACGCGCGAGCCTGCAATCTGATGGGCCCAGCCGGCTCCGGCCAACTCGCCAAGATGGTCAACCAGATCTGCATCGCCGGGCTGGTGCAAGGCCTCGCCGAGGGCTTGCATTTCGCCAAGAAGGCCGGCCTCGATGTCGAAAAGCTGATCGCAACAATTTCCAAAGGCGCGGCGCAGTCCTGGCAGATGGAGAACCGCTACAAGACCATGGCAGCCGGCAAGTTCGATTTCGGATTCGCGGTGGACTGGATGCGCAAGGACCTGAGCATCTGCCTTGGCGAAGCGCGCAAGAGCGGCGCGCATCTACCAGTCACTGCACTGGTTGATCAGTTCTATTCCGAGATCCAGGCGATGGGCGGAAAGCGCTGGGATACGTCGAGCCTGATCGCGCTGTTGGAGCGTTAGAACTCGAGCGTCATTCCGTCTTCGGCGACCAGCACTCCAGCTGCGGTTAATTCATCAAGCCGCTCCAGCACGCTCGGATTCATGTGCGTGACCATGATACGCTTAGCGCCAAGCGTAGGTAATTTCTCCATCAATATTTCCCAAGTCATGTGACCGGTGATATTGCCGACAAAGCTGTAGCATTCGCAGACGAAAAGATCGGAGTCGGCCGCGATCGGCAACAAGGCATCGGTCCATTCGGTATCGCCCGAATAGGCGAATATCTTCTCGCCGTCGTTGAGCCGCAGCGCGGTCGACGGAGAGCCGGATTGATGGATCACCTCGGCGGTGATCAGTGAATGCCCGAGTACGTTTGATGCCACGCCGGGCATGACCTCGATGACTTCCCAACGGAATCGCCATTTCGATCCGCTGGACTGCGGGAAGAACACTTCTAGCAACGCATCGAGCCGCGCACGCGTGCCGGGCGGGCCAGCAATTAGCAACGGTTTTTCCCGGCGCGATAGAAACTGCGCGTCGAGCAAAAGAAACGGCAGCCCGCCGAAATGATCGCCGTGTAGATGCGACAGCACAATCGCATTGACTTGATTAGGGTCAAGCGCACATTTCTTCAAGGCCGGCATGGCCGACGCGCCACAGTCTACCAGCAACGTGCCTCTGGCGGTTTCCAGCCAAAAGCACGTGTTGAGGCGACCGCCGGAGCCGAAGGCATCGCCCGAGCCTGAAATCGTCAGGTGCATATCGTGATTAAGCCTTCGCGGATGGCCGCGCTGACACCGCAGCGTGCCACCGCTGCACGTTCGTCAAACCCTCCGGCATTGGCAAGCGTGACGGCTTCATGAAATCGACGGTGACAAGCGCAGTGATATCGGCGACCGAGAATCGGTCGCTGGCGATAAATTCGCGATTGGCCAGCTCGCTGTCGAGAATTTGCAGGAAGGATGCGACGCGCGGCTTGTTCGCCTCGGCCCAAGCTGGGATTTGTGGCACCTCAAGTTCCTTCATGGCCGGATGCAGATGGCGGAAAACCGCCGCCACATTGGCCAAGAAATTCATCTCGGCGCGCCGGTTCCACATTTCGACCAGTGCGATGTCCTTTGCACCCACGCCGAACAGCGGCGGCTCCGGCTGCAGCACTTCAAAATAACGGCAGATTGCGATTGACTCGGTGATCACCGTGCCATCGTCGAGCACCAGCGCCGGCATGCGCTGGAACGGGTTGATCGCAGTGTATTTCGGCGTCTTATGGTGCATCGCCATCATGTCGACCTGCTCGGTCGGGATGGTGATGCCCTTCTCGGCGAGGAAAATACGGGTGCGCCGCGGGTTTGGCGCCGTTCTGCTGTCATAGAGTTTCATATGTTTAACTCCGGTCCGATTTTCCCCTCGAAATCCAGCCGACCATGGCCAAAAAGCACTGTCAAAGGGGCTGGTAAGAATCGTTAACCAGGGTTTTTAGCCAGCTCTTAAGCTTGGTCTTAAGGATTTTGGGCGAGGTTGGCCTTAAGTTTGTGTGCGTAACAGCGTCAATTCATGCCGATTCCAGGCGAACAGCCCGACCTAACCGCCCTACCACCGGAAAATTCCCCGGTGAAACGCCACCTTGCTGCACAATATGTGCGTGAGGCGCGCGACCGACTGATCTCCTCTAGCGGCACTCGCCCGGCCTTCTTCGATTACGAGCTTTTGTACCAATACGCGCAGAACCGGCTGTCGGCCTCACTGGTTATACTTC
>Ga0207780_1000184_pt1 | contig 17098 bp, 19 predicted proteins | sample LuqExpMetageno45_FD_187803 | JGI IMG/M metagenome (GOLD analysis project Ga0207780, IMG submission 187803) | Tropical forest soil microbial communities from Luquillo Experimental Forest, Puerto Rico - Sample 45 (SPAdes) | ecosystem: Environmental > Terrestrial > Soil > Tropical forest ...
CGACTTGAAGGAAGCGCTGAAGGGCGACGACGCGGCCGCGATTCAAGCCAAGACCAATGCGCTGGCGCAGGCTTCGATGAAGCTCGGCGAGGCGATGTACAAGGCGCAGGCCGACGCGCAAGGCGCGCCGGGCGCAGCCCCCGGCGGTGCTGCAGGCGAGAAGAAAGAAAAAGAAGATGTGGTCGACGCGGAGTTCACTGAGGTCGACGACGACAAGACAAATAAGAAGTCCGCCTAAGCCAAGGCGCCTGCTGTGCGCTGGTCAGCCGACCCGAAATGTTTCACCCCCGGGCTTGCCCCGGGGGTGCATCTTTGCGAGCAAGCAGCGACGGTAGAATCGTGCAGGTGCTCGACGCAAATACGGCTTTGACGTCTGGACTCTAAGGACGGCAGCGGCATGTCTAAGCGCGACTATTACGAAGTTTTGGGGGTCTCGCGCACCTGCAGCGACGCCGAACTCAAGGCTGCGTTCCGTAAGCTCGCCATGCAGCATCACCCGGACCGCAATCCCGGCGACAAGGACTGCGAGCACAAGTTCAAGGAATTGAATGAGGCCTATGACGTGCTCAAGGACAGCGATAAGCGCGCTGCCTATGATCGTTTCGGGCACGCCGCCTTCGAGCATGGCGGGATGGGCGGCGGGCACGGTTTCGGCGCTGATTTCGCCACCACCTTCTCCGATATTTTCGAGGATCTGTTCGGGATGGGTGGCGGCCGGCGCGGCGGTCGCGGGCAGGGCCGCGAGCGCGGTTCTGATCTTCGCTACAACATGGAGATCAGTCTCGAAGAGGCCTTCGAGGGCAAGACCGCACAGATACGGATCCCAACGTCGGTCACCTGTGAGGTCTGCTCGGGTTCCGGCGCCAAGGCCGGGACAAAGCCGAAGACGTGTACGACCTGCGGCGGTGCGGGCAAGATCCGGCATGCCCAGGGATTCTTCACGCTGGAACGCACCTGTCCAGCGTGCCAGGGCCGCGGCCAGGTAATTGAGGAGCCCTGTGCTGTCTGCGCGGGTGCCGGGCGGGCCACACGCGAGCGTACGCTGTCGGTCAACATCCCGGCCGGCGTCGAAGACGGTACCCGTATCCGGCTCGCTGGCGAGGGCGAGGCCGGCTTGCGCGGCGGACCGCCGGGCGACCTCTATATTTTCCTGGCGCTGGTGCCGCACGAGTTCTTCCAACGCGACGGGGCCGACCTGCACTGTCGGGTGCCGATTTCCATGGCCACCGCCGCTCTGGGCGGCGAATTCGAGGTGCCAGCGATCGACGGCGAAAAGGCGCGGGTCAAGGTGCCGGCCGGCACCCAGAGTGGGCGCCGGTTCCGCCTGAGCGGCAAAGGTATGCCAGTGCTGCGGTCGAAACAGACTGGCGACATGTACGTTCAAGTTGCGGTGGAAACGCCGCAGAACCTGACCAAACGCCAACGCGAGCTGCTGGCCGAATTCGAAAAGCTGTCGTCAGAGGATACCCAGCCGGAATCCGCCGGTTTCTTCGGCCGTGTCAAAGAGTTTCTCGATGGGTTAGGGGGTGGTGGCAGCCATTCGAAGTAGCCACCTTGACCCGTTGCTCGCAGCCCTATACCCGTGACCTTTACTTTCCTGGGCCGCTCCGCCCCTCCGCGTGAACCCCACGTCAATGCCACCGCATACAGTCGCCCGCGTTGAAAAGAAAAAGCTGCCTCTCGACGACGAGATGCAATTCATCCGCTCTTGGATTGAAAAGCCGCTTTCGACCGGCGCGGTGATGCCGTCAGGCAAAGTGCTGGCGCGCACGATGGCGCGATATGTTGATCCGCATTTGAATGGCCCGGTGATCGAGCTGGGCCCCGGAACAGGCCCGGTGACCGAGGCGCTGGTTCGCCGCGGGATCGACCCCAAGCGACTGATACTAGTCGAATTTAATCCGGATTTCTGCCGGCTGCTGCGCAAGCGCTATCCAGCGGCCACGGTGGTGCAGGGCGACGCCTATCGGCTGCGCCGTCTTTTGGGCGCGCTGCTACGCGAACCGGCGGCCGCGGTGGTGTCGAGTTTACCGCTGGTCACCAAGCCGCTGCGCACGCGGCTGCGCCTGATCGCAGATGCTATGAGCCTGCTCGCGCCGGGCTCACCCTTCGTGCAGTTCACTTACGCGATGGTGCCGCCCATCCCGAAGGCGCTGTCGGGCATTAAGGCAGAAGCTTCCGAGCTGATCTGGATGAACATGCCGCCGGCGCGCGTGTGGGTCTATCGCGGACGCTAACGCTGTGGTGTCATCGTCCGCGAGAGCGGAGTGGTTGATGCCAACCCCGAAAATCCTCGTATTATCCGGCTCGACTCGCGCCGGCTCGCATAACGTTCGACTAGCGGCGCTGGCTGTGAAGGAGCTCACGCTGCTCGACACTGATGTCACGCGCATTTCGCTCGCCGACTACGAATTGCCGATCTACGAGGCCGAACTTGAAGCTAATGTCGGGGCGCCCGCCAACGCCTACAAGCTCAAGCAGATGATCATGGCGCACCACGGCGTGTTCATCGCCTGCCCAGAATACAGCGCCTCGGTGCCGCCGCTGCTCAAGAATGCCATCGACTGGGTCGCGCGCGCGCGCGAGCGCGGCGACCCGACCTGCGCCGCGTTCAAGGGTCGTGTGTTCGCTATCTCATCAGCATCGCCGGGGCGGGCCGGCGGTCTGCGCGCTCTGATGGCGCTGCGCCAGATCCTCGAGTTGGGCTGCGGCGCATTGATGATCCCCGAGCAGGTCGCGATCCCGCAGGCCGACCACGCCTTCGACGATATCGATAACATCATCGACACAGGCACTGCCAATCTGCTGCGAGCGCAGCTTGCGCGTTTGGTGGAGATGGCTCGCTTAATGACGTGAGGAGAAATCTATTGTCGCTCGACGCAAACGAACGTCTGATCGTGGCTCTCGACCTGCCGTCGGTCGGGGCTGCCGAAATTCTCGTGACTCGGCTGGGCGACACCGTTGGTTTCTACAAGATCGGCTATCAGCTTGCTTTCGCAGGCGGGCTGCCGTTCGCGGCCGGATTGATTGCGGCTGGCAAGCAAGTGTTCCTCGATCTCAAGCTGCATGACATCGGAAATACGGTCGCTAAAGGTGTCGAGAGCGTAGCGAAGATCGGCGCCACATTCCTTACCGTACACGCCTACCCACAGACCATGAAGGCGGCGGTGGAGGGCAAGCAGGGCTCCAAGCTGCGCGTTCTGGCTGTGACGGTGCTCACCTCCTATGACGACGCCGACCTCGCCGCCGCTGGTTACGACATGAGCGTCAGCGAGCTTGCCGTCGCACGTGCCGCCCAAGCGCGTGATACCGGCGTCGATGGATTGGTTTGCTCGGCCGAGGAGGTTGCCAATCTGCGCTGCATCGTTGGGGCGGGCTTGGCGCTGGTGACGCCGGGCATCCGCCCGGCCGGCAGCGCCAGCGGCGATCAGAAGCGCATCATGACGCCCGGCAAGGCCATCGCCGCCGGCGCCGATTATCTTGTTGTCGGCCGCCCGATCGTGGAGGCGCGCGATCCAAAGGCGGCGGCCGATGCGATCATCGCCGAAATTGAACAAGGGAAGTAAACGGGGAGGCACGATGGCAAGGGGCTATTGGATCGCCAATGTCGATGTGCGCAACGCCGACGGCTATAAGCAATACGTCGCGGCGCTGCCGGACATCTTACGTAAATTTGGCGGCCGCTATGTCACACGCGGCGGCAAGACCGAAGTGGTCGAGGGCAAGAGCCGCAGCCGCATAGTCGTGCTCGAATTCCCCAGCTACGAGACGGCGCTGGCGTGCTACCGTTCGCCCGAATACGCCAAGGCCATCGCGCTCAGGCAAGCTAATGCCGACGCCGATCTGATCGTGATCGAGGGCTACGACGGAGCGCAACCCTAGGTGACAGGGCTGGTATCCGCCCGCTATACCCACTGACGTTTTTGGGAGTTGACCCATGGCCGACCTACGGCTTGTGGTCGCTGGCGCCGGCGGGCGGATGGGTCGTACGCTGGTTAAGGCGATCGCCGACAGCAGGGGTTTTGCGCTGGCTGGTGCGCTGGAAGACGCGCGCTCGCCGCTGATCGGCTGGGATGCCGGCGTGCTGGCGGGCCTCGGCGAGAACGGGGTCAAGCTGGCTGCCGACGCCGGCGCAATGCTCGAGCAGGCCGACGGCATCATCGATTTCACCGCGCCGGCGGCGACGGTCGGCTTCGCGGCGCTCGCCGCCCAGGGTCGCAAAGTGCACATCATCGGCACCACTGGGTTGAGCGCGGCCGATGAAGCCAAGATCAGGGACGCCGCAAAGTCGGCGGTGATCGTGAAGTCCGGCAATATGAGCCTCGGCGTCAATCTGCTGGCGGCGCTGACCCGGCGAGTGGCCAAGACGCTCGATGTTTCGTTCGATATCGAAATCCTGGAGATGCATCACAACCAGAAGGTCGATGCGCCGTCCGGCACCGCGCTGATGCTCGGCCGCGCGGCGGCCGAAGGCCGCGGCATTGCACTCGATCAGCACAGCGTGAAAAGCCGCGACGGCCACACCGGTGCCCGCATACGCGGCGACATCGGTTTTGCGACACTTCGAGGCGGCAGCGTCGTCGGTGAGCACAGCGTGATTTTTGCCGGGCCGGCTGAGCGCATCGAGTTAACCCACAAGGCCGAGGACCGCATGATCTTCGCGCGCGGCGCGCTGTATGCTGCGACCTGGGCGCGCGAGCAGAAGTCGGGACTTTATTCGATGGCCGACGTGCTGGGCCTTGGGAATTTCTGAACCGGCGGCGCATTGACGAGCCGGCCAAACAAGCCGTCCGATGTGTTCGGGAAATTCTGCCATCGCCGTTCGCGCGGCGATAACGATCATGACAGCAACAGCGACACGCCGGTCATCTCGGGCGGCTTGGGTAGGCCCATCAGTTCCAGCAGCGTCGGGGCGATATCCGCCAGCCGTCCCTCTGCCATTAGCAGGCGATTACCGGCGCCTGTTAGGATGAGGGGAACCAGGTTGGTGGTGTGTGCGGTGTGCGGGCCGCCGGTTTCCGGATCGCGCATCATCTCGCAATTGCCATGGTCGGCAGTAACGACCAGCGCGCCGCCCACTTTTCGAATCGCATCGGCGATCTTGCCAAGGCCTGTATCGACCGTCTCCACTGCTTTGATCGCCGCCGGCAGGTTGCCGGTATGGCCGACCATGTCCGGATTCGCAAAGTTCAGCACGATTAGGTCGTATTTACCTGACTTGATCGCCTCCACCGCCCTTTCGGTCAATTCGGGTGCCGACATCTCGGGCTGCAGGTCGTAAGTCGGCACCTTGGGCGAGGGCATCATGATGCGGTCCTCGCCGGGGAATGGCTCTTCGCGCCCGCCGTTGAGGAAATACGTGACGTGCGGATATTTCTCGGTCTCGGCCATCCGCAACTGAGTGCGTTGAGCCGCGGCGACCACCTCGCCAAGAATGTTCGGAAAGCTCTGCGGCGGAAAGATCGTCTCCATCAACTTGTCGAGCTCGTCGCTATACTGCGCCATGCCGACCGCCGCGGCGAAGCGTATGATGCGTTTGCGGACAAAGCCGGAGAACGCCGGATCTATCATCGCGCTGAGGATTTCGCGCACCCGGTCGGCGCGAAAATTGAAACACAGCACACCGTCGCCATCATTGATGCCGCGATAGTTGCCGATTACCGACGGCACGATAAATTCGTCGTAGACCTTTTTCCCATAAGCGTCGGCGATGGCGGCTTGCGGTTCGGCGAAACGCGGCCCTTCGGCCGCGACGATCGCGTCATAAGCCTTGACCACGCGGTCCCATCGCTTGTCGCGATCCATGCCGTAATAGCGCCCGACCACGGTCGCAACCGGAACCGACCGTGGCAGTTCGGCGGTGAGCTTGCTGAGGTACTCCGCCGCCGATTGCGGTGGCGTGTCGCGGCCGTCGGTGAGCGCATGCACCACCGCCGCAACTCCGGCGGCTGCGACAATCTTGGCGAGCGCCACGACATGATTCTGGTGCGAATGCACGCCGCCGGGCGAAACGAGGCCGATCAGATGACAGGTGCCGCCGCTTTGCTTCAGCTTGCCGATCAAGCCGACCAACGCCGGCGCCCGCGCAATCTCGCCATTGGCTATGGCCTCGCCGATGCGCGGCAGGTCCTGCATGACAACGCGGCCGGCGCCGATATTAAGGTGTCCGACCTCGGAGTTTCCCATTTGCCCGGGCGGCAAGCCGACAGCGAGGCCCGAGGTGCGCAGGAAGCCGTGGGGATCGGTGGTCCAAAGCCGATTGAAGGTCGGCGTTTTGGCTTGGCGGACCGCGTTGTCGGCTATGTCCTCGCGCCAACCCCAGCCGTCCAACACCACCAACATAACGGGACGACGCTTCTGCATCGCGGCGATCCTTACAATTGGTCAAAAGCGCGACGGTTGTGAGGGATCGCGGCGCTAGCGTCAACGGGCCGCCTCGAATATGGCGGAGTGGTTAGGCCGCCACTTTGCCTGCCTCCCAGCCAAGCATCGCGCGCTTGCGCGTGATGCCCCAATGATATCCGGTGAGGTCGCCGTCTTTGCCGATCACGCGATGACAGGGCACCACGAAACAGATGGGGTTCTTGCCGACCGCGGCGCCGACCGCGCGCGCGGCCTTCGGCGCGCCCGCCTTGGCGGCGAGATCAGAATAGGTGGTGAGATGGCCAATCGGTATGGTGAGCAGCTTCTCCCACACCCGCACCTCGAAATCGGTGCCGATCAGCACCACGCGCAGCGGCTGCTCCGGTTTCCACAGATTGGGATCAAAGATGCGGCGCGCGGTGAATGCAGTCGCCGTGGCATTCTCCACGTAGCGTGCTTTCGGCCAACGCGCGCGCATATCCCTCAGCGCGGCATGCTCCCGGCCGGCGTCGGCGATCGCGAGGCCGGCCAGTCCGCGCGGCGTGATCATCACCACCGCTGTGCCGAACGGGCAGGGATGGAAGCCGTAAGTGATGGTGAGACCTTCGCCGCCCGCCTTCCATTCGCCCGGCGACATTGCCTCATGCGTGACGAATAGGTCATGAAGGCGGCCAGGGCCGGACAGACCGACCTCGTAAGAGGTTTCCAACACGCTCGCCGACGAGCGCAGCAACTCACGCGCGTGGTTGAGTGTGAGCGCCTGCAGGAAGGCTTTCGGTGTCAGCCCGCACCAGCGACGGAACAGATGATGCAGGTCGGTAGAACTCACGCCGGCAGCTTCGGCGATGGCGCCGATCTCCGGCTGCGCACGCCAGTTCCCGCGGATATGCGCGATCGCGCGCCGCACGATGTCGTAATCGGCCGCTGCGGTCGACAGTTGGGCTAGCTCGGGGAAGCGCTCAGCAAGAGCCGGTTGGTTTAGATTCATGACCGCTATCTAGGACTGCTCCCGGTAGGAGGCCACCCGATTTCTGGCTATTCGAACCGCGTCCGTGTCGGCCCGCGTCGGGCCTCGCTCAGCGCATTATCGAGCTCAAACGCGAAGCTCGCCTTCTCGTCCGGGCTCAAAAAATTCGCGATCGCCAGCTGCCTGCCGCGCGAAACCAGCAGCAGCTTTTCGATACCGAAGTCTTCATGCGCAACCTTGACCAGCCGGACCCAGAGCGGATTGAGTACCCATTCACGCGCCCGCCCGCGATGGCTCACCTTGCGCACCGTGAGCCGGGACGACGTGACCTCGACCTCCTCGTAAGCTAGCGCGTGGCGGTAGTTGAGCCGGAATGCCCAATACAGCAGCAGTACATCGAGGCCGAAGAATCCACATATCGGCCAGGCGCCGGTCATCATGAACAGCATGCCGGTGACGAAGCTGATGCCGCCGAAGACCAGCATCAGCACAAGGAAGCCGACGTGCGACAGCGAGCGATGCGGCGTGATCTGCGCGGAAAAGATCGTAGGTTCAAGTTCGTCGTGATTGTCGGCACTCATGGTGCCCAGTATATCGGGAGCATGGCTATGAAATCGAGGCGCAAGCCGGCCGCCCTCAAAATCGCGACCAACCCGCGCAAACACAAGGCTACGGCGAAGCAGGCCAAGGGCGACGTCACGGCTGTGGCCGGCGCGATGCCGACATGGAGCAAGGCGCAGATAGCGGAGGTGTTCAGCCGCTTCCGGGCCGCCAATCCGGAGCCGAAGGGGGAGCTCCAGCACATCAATCCGTTCACGCTCTTGGTGGCGGTGGTGCTATCGGCGCAGGCGACCGATGCCGGTGTAAACAGGGCCACGCCCGCGTTGTTCGCCGCCGCTGATACGCCGCAGAAGATGGTGGCGCTTGGCGAGGAGCGGGTGCGCGACCTCATCAAGACCATCGGATTGTTCCGCACCAAGGCCAAGAATGTGGTAGAGTTGTCGCGACGGCTAGTCGCCGAGCACCACGGCGAGGTTCCGCGATCGCGCGAGGCGTTGGAAGCGCTGCCCGGTGTCGGCCGCAAGACCGCGAATGTCGTACTTAACATCGCCTTCGGCGAGCCGACCATCGCGGTCGACACCCACATATTCCGCGTCGGCAACCGCACCGGTCTTGCGACCGGCAAGAACCCACTTGAGGTCGAAATGAAGCTCGAGAACGTGGTGCCGGCTGCGTTCAAGCGCCACGCCCACCATTGGCTGATCCTACACGGACGCTATATTTGCGTCGCGCGCAAGCCTTTGTGCGAAAAGTGCTTGATATCTGATCTGTGCCGGTGGCCGGGGAAGACGGTCTGAGCTAGCGCGCCGCCTCAATCAGTTCCACGCGTCCGCTAGTCATGTGCTTGTGTACGTGCACCATGAACGCCATCGCGAAGATCGGTGTCGCCAGATTAATTACTGGGATTGATACGAACACGGCGATCACCATGCCCGCGAGAAAGACATAAATGGCGTTCGTCTTGCGCAGCAACTTGGCTTTATGTGGAGGGAGGAAGCGCATCGCGGCGAGCTCGAAATACTCGCGGCCGAGCAGATAGGAATTCGCCAGGAACAGGATCACCACGCCGAGACCTGCGAACAGCACAAAGGGCAGCGCGCAGAAATAGATCACCAGCGCCAGCAGTGCGACTTTCACACCTTCGAGCAGCGCGAGCAGGAGCGGCAACGCGCGCCCGGGGGGCTCGGCCAGGTAGTGCTCGCGCTCAACAGCTTCCGCCACCTCGTCGACGAAGAAACTGCCGACGAAGGCAGTTACCGCCGGCATCAGGAACAACGCGCCGGTGATGATGCCGAGACTCGCCATGATCGACAGCACCCAGGAGAGCGTCGCCCAGGCTGCGTGTGGTGCGACGCCCGATGTTTGCTCGGCCCAGGTGGCGCCGTTTGCCGCCAGCGCGGCGAACAACCGGTTGAGCACGATACCGATAATCACGATCAGGAGCAGCGCTAGGCCGACGGCCTTAAACAGCACATGGCGCAGTGGTTGCGTGAACATCTGCGATAGCGCTTTGATGGCCGCGTCGATCATGCCGTCACAGTTAAGGCTGACGGCAGCGCGGTGCAAGGTCCCCGGTTACACCGGCGGTAGCTTGTCATTGTTGAGCGCTTCGGCCGCTGCCGGCACCAGCGGCATCAGCTCGTCGCATTCGGCAGTCGGCAGGTGGGACCAAGCCATGGTCTTGTAGTCGAAGCCCTTCATCCGCGTCGGCTTCACCACCGCGAAATAGGGCGAGATATCAAAATCGGGCGTGGTGTAGATCGAAGAATGACGGATCTCGAGAATATCCTGCAGGCCGCTTGACTGTCACCTTGGGCAGGATCGGAAAGCGCACGGTTTCGAACGCCTGTGCGATAAGCGCAGAACAGATGATGCGCGTCGGATGGCCGGAGCCGAGCGCGATCAAGCGCCGGCGCCAGAGCTGCGGCACCGGCAGCGGCAGCAGATAGCGCATCAGGTCGATGATATTCTTAAGGTCGTAGTTGTACCCGATCCGTTCGGTTGCATAAGCGCAGACGCGCGTGCGATCGTCCTCGGTCAGACCGATCGGCCTGCACATGCGGGTGTGGAAGCGCGTATATTTGGACAGCGGCACTGCCACTACGCCGTCGCCAACATTGGTCTCCACTAGGAAAAGCGGCTCGCCGTCCTCGGTGACGCGATCGCCGATCGGCCGGACATAGAGCGCGGCATGCGACCAAGTCGATTGCGTTAGATATTTCATGACGCCGGAAATGTGGTTGTTGCCTTCGACCAGCGATACATCGCCCGGCGGCAGTGTGGTCCGTAAGCCTTCCGGGTCGCTGGGCGTGAACGGTTCGTAGCCTCGAGCCGCTCTTCAGATAACGGGCGAGAAACCGCCCAACGCCCTCGGCCATCCAATCCATTGTAGCCGTCCCGACACGGCAATTCTTGGCGCCCCACGTTCAACGCGATAGCCCGCAACGCTCGCTCGTTGTCGTCCGCGCGTCCTGTTGCTGACAAACTTAATGATAACTCATTGCAGAATGGTTCATTGACGGACCGCAGAGGTTACAGACCGTTATCCATGAAATTTGCGACGCCACGCGCATTCGGGCAGTGTGGCCGGCCCGCCCAGAAAGCATTTGGATACCATGCCGAAGCTTAGTCGCCGCTCATTTCTCGCGGCTTCCGCCGTCCTGGCGGCGCCTGCGGTGTTGCCCCGCGCATCGGCGGCCGAGATCGACGTGATCATTGTGGGCGCCGGCGCGGCCGGGATCGCCGCTGCGCGCCAGCTCGCGGCGGCCAACCGCAGCTTTCGACTGATCGAGGCGAGCAACCGGGTGGGCGGGCGATGCACCACCGATACCAAGATCTTCGGCGTGCCGTTCGATCTCGGCGCGCACTGGATTCATAATCCTGACCGCAATCCGGTAACCGCCTCCGCCGGCAAGAGCGGTTTCGATATCTATCCGGCGCCGCGCGCACAGACCCTGCGGGTCGGTCAGCGCAAGGCGCGCGACAGCGAGATGGAGACATTCCTTGCCGCGACCTTTAGGACACATCGCGCGCTCGGTGATCTCAGCAAGGCCAAGGCCGACATGCCGGCGGCGCGGCTGTTGCCGCAGGACCTCGGCGACTGGCAGGCGGCAATGGAATTCATGCTAGGTCCGCTCGCCACCGGCAAGGACCTAAAGGATATCTCGGCGTTTGATCTGGCGCGCGCGGCCGAACGCGAGAGCGATGTGTTTTGCAAGCAGGGCTACGGCGCCTTGCTCGGCACGCTTGCTACCGGACTTGGCGTGCAGCTCGGAATGCCGGTCGCCGCGATCAACTGGGGACATAATCTGGCGGTGGCTACCTCTGCGGGAACAATATTGGCACGCGCGGTAATCATGACGGTGTCGACCAATGTGCTGGGGTCAGGAACGATCGAATTCATCCCCCCGCTGCCGCAGCGCCAGCGCGACGCCGCCGAAAGGCTCACGCTCGGCGCCTACGAGCACATCGCGCTCGACATGCCGGGCAATCCACTCGACCTGCAGCGCGACGACCTGGTGTTCGAGCAATCGACCGGCCCACGCACAGCTGCGTTGCTCGCCAATGTATCGGGCACCAGCCTGCATTTAGTCGAGGTGGCCGGATCGTTCGGCCGCGAACTCGCGAAGAAAGGCGAGGCGGCAATGGCGGATTTCGCGCGCAACTGGCTAGCCTCGCTGTTTGGCTCCGATGTCAAGAGCGCCATCAAGCGCAGCCACGCCACCAATTGGAGCGTCGATCCGTTTACGCTCGGTGCCATGTCGGCGGTTAGCATCGGTAATTCAGGCGCGCGCAAGATTCTGCTCGAGCCGCTTGGAGGCAAGATTTGGTTCGCCGGTGAGGCGCTGCACGAGACGCAGTGGGGCACGGTCGGCGGCGCTTGGGAATCGGGGACCAGCGCGGCCGAGGCGGTACTGCGCAAATTCGGCGCGCTTAAGGGTACGGATGAGAACAGACCGACGCGCCGCCGCCGTCGGCGGAACGAGCACAACGAATGAGCACCCGTGCAAAGGCGATGATTGCCTGGTCGAGCGGTAAGGACAGCGCCTGGGCGCTACACGAGGCCCGTCGCAGCAACGAATTCGATATCGTCGGCGCCATCACCACAGTGACCGATAAATTCGCCCGCGTCAGCATGCATGGCGTGCGCGAAGAGCTGTTGATGGCGCAGCTTGACGCCGCCGAACTGCCGATAGTGGTTGTGCGAATTCCCTATCCCTGCCCGAACGAGGTTTATGAGCGCGAAATGACGGTGGCGATGCAGCAGGCGAAAGCGCGCGGCATCACACACGTCATCTTCGGCGATCTGTTCCTTGGGGACATCCGCGCCTATCGCGAAGCCAAGCTCAAGAAGGTCGGCCTCGCCCCCGTGTTTCCACTCTGGCTGCGGTCGACTGATGCTTTGGCGCGCGACATGATCGCGGGCGGCGTCGAAGCGCATCTCGTTACGGTCGACTTGAAGAAATTGCCGAGCACCTTCGCCGGCCGGCGCTTCGATGATGCTTTGCTGTCCGATTTGCCCGCTGGCATCGATCCCTGCGGCGAGAACGGGGAATTCCATTCTTTTGTTTCGGCGGGTCCGATGCTCAAGCGCAAGATCGCGGTGCGCGTTGGCGAGACGCTCAACCGTGATGGCTTTGCTTATGCGGATTTAATAGCGGCCTAAACTCTTAACACGCCGCCGGTGTTCTTCGTCACCTCGGCGACGATCTTGGCTGCCAGCGCGTCGATCTCTGCATCGGTCATGGTCTTGTCGCGCGGCTGGAGGGTCACGGCAATGGCAATTGACTTCTTGTCCGGCTCGATGCCCTTGCCTTCATAGACGTCGAACACGCCGACATTGACAATCACTTTCTTGTCGACGTTCTTAGCGGCGCGCACAATGTCGGCGGCCTTGACCGCGCGATCGACCACGAAGGCAAAATCGCGCTCGACCGGCTGGAACGCCGGCAGCTCGAGCAGCGGCTTGGCGCGCGTCGACTTGGCCTTTGGCTCGGGAATCTTCTCCAGCAGTACCTCGAATGCCACCAGCGGCCCTTCCGCCTTGAGCGCGGCGAGGGCGCGCGGATGCAGTTCGCCGAAATGGCCCAGCACGTTCTGCGGGCCAATCTGGATGGTGCCGCTGCGGCCGGGATGGAACCAGGCCGACCCGCCCGGCACCACCTGCAGCGCCTGCATCGGCGCGCCGGCGGCGGCCAGGACGGCGAAGACGTCGCCCTTGGCATCGAAGGCGTCGACCGGTTCGGTCTTGCTCGACCAGTGGCGGCCGATGCCGCTGGCTTTGGCCAGTGCGCGGCGAAGGCCGGTGGCTGCGGTGAGCTGGTCCTCCGGCCGGTCGCCCTTGAAGATCTGCCCGACTTCGAATAGCGCTACGTCGGGGTGTCCGCGGTCGGCATTGCGTTGCGCCGCCATCACGAGGCCGGGAATGAGGCTCGGCCGCATGTCGGACAGCTCGGCTGCAATCGGATTGGCGAGCGCGAGCGCAGGTTGACCGCCGCCGAATAGTTCGGCCTCGCGCTTCGACACGAACGACCAGGTCACCGCCTCGGTTAGCCCACGCCCGGCCAGCGCGCGCTTGGCCTTGCGGGTGCGATTTTGGATCGGCGTGAGTACGCTCTTGCGCGGATTGGCGCCACGCGGGAACGGCGTCGACGGAACCCGATCGACCCCGACGATGCGCACCAGCTCCTCGACGAGGTCGGCGCGGCCGCGCACGTCCGGCCGCCAGGACGGCACCGCCACCTTCACGCGCTCGCCCTGGCCGGCGGCGAAGAAGCCGAGCTTCTCCAGCACGCGGCGCACGTCGGGCAATGAAAGTTTGAGCCCGGCGAGACGCTGCAATTCACTCAGCGGAAAGTCGATCACCTTCTCCTTCGGAGTTGGATCGCCGGCCAAGACCACCTCGGACGGCTCACCGCCGCACAGGTCGAGCACCATCTGCGTTGCCAGCTCCAGGCCCGGCAGCATGAAGGCCGGATCGACGCCGCGCTCGAAGCGATAGCGCGCGTCGGAATTTATGCCGAGCTTGCGTCCGGTCTGCGCGATGTTGAGTTCGTTCCAAAGCGCCGACTCGATAAGTACGTTGGTGGTAGTCGCCGAACAGCCGGACGCCTCGCCGCCCATGACGCCAGCCAGCGACTCGACGCCATTGTCGTCTGAAATTACGCACATGCTGGTGTCGAGCGTGTAGGTCTTGCCGTCAAGCGCCAGCAGCGTCTCGCCATTCTTGGCTCGCCGTACGGTGAGATTACCATGCACCTTGGCGGCGTCGAACACATGCAGCGGACGACTGCGGTCAAAAGTGATGAAGTTGGTGATGTCGACCAGCGCGTTGATGGGTCTGAGGCCGATTGCGGTCAGCCGCTTCTGAAGCCAGTTAGGCGAGGGGCCGTTCTTGACGCCCTTCACCAGTCGCAGGCCGAAAGCAGGGCACAATTCAGCCGCTTCGATGGTGATTTTGACAGGACAGGGGAACGTGCCCACGATCTGCTTGGGCGGGCGGTCCTTGAAGGCGCCGATGCTGGTAGCGCCGAGATCGCGCGCAATGCCGTTGATGCCGTTGCAGTCCGGCCGGTTGGGCGTCAGGTTTATATCGATTACCGGCTCGCTGATGCCGGCCCATTCGACGTAAGATTTTCCGACAGGCGCATCGGCTGGTAGCTCGATGATGCCCTCGTGGTCGTCGGAGATCATTAGCTCGGCCGCCGAGCACAGCATGCCACGGCTTTCCACGCCGCGGATGGTGCCTACCGAAAGCGTGATGTTCTTGCCGGGAATGAAGGTGCCGGGAGCTGAGAACACGCCCTTCATGCCGGCGCGCGCATTGGGCGCGCCGCACACCACCTGGATCGGTTTGCCGTCGCCGATATCGACCATGCACACGCGCAGCCGGTCGGCGTTGGGATGCTTCTCGGCCGAGATTACGTTCGCGATCACGAACGGCTTGAGCAGCGCCGCCTTATCCTCGACGGCCTCGACTTCGAGCCCGATCATGGTGAGCTTGTCGACGATTTCGGCGAGCGAAGCGTCGGTGTCGAAATGCTCTTTCAGCCAGGGCACGGTGAATTTCACGAGCTCAATCCCCCCGCCAGCGTCGGGAAATCGAACGGTCGGAAGCCGTAGTGCGACAGCCAGCGCACGTCGGCCTCGAAGAAGGCACGCAGGTCGTGCATGCCGTATTTCAGCATGGCGATACGGTCGATGCCCAAGCCCCAGGCGAAGCCCTGGTACTCATCGGGATCGAGCCCGCAATTTCTCAAGACAGTCGGATGCACCATGCCGCAGCCGAGGATCTCCAGCCAATCCTCGCCTTCGCCAAAACGGATCTCGCCTTTGTCGCGCCTGCACTGGATGTCGACTTCCAGCGACGGCTCGGTGAACGGGAAGAACGACGGGCGGAAGCGCATCTTTACGCTGTCGACCTCGAAGAACGCCTTGCAGAATTCCTCCAGGATCCATTTCAGGTGGCCGAGATGCGAGCCCTTGTCGATCACCAGGCCCTCGACCTGGTGGAACATCGGCGTGTGGGTCTGGTCCGAATCGCTACGATAGGTGCGGCCGGGGCAGATCACGCGGATTGGCGGTTTCTGCCCGAGCATGGTGCGCACCTGCACCGGTGAGGTATGCGTGCGCAGCAAGAGGCGCGAGCCATCCGCTTTCTGCGGGAAATAGAAGGTGTCGTGCATCTCCCGGGCCGGATGGCCTTCCGGGAAATTCAGTTTGGTGAAGTTGTAGTCGTCGGTCTCGATGTCAGGACCCTCCGCCACCGCAAAGCCCATGTCGGCGAAGATGGCGGTGAGTTCGTCGATCACTTGGCTGATCGGATGCACGCGTCCGGTCTCGGTCGGCGGCTCGCACACCGGCAGCGTGACGTCGACGGTCTCGCTGTTCAGCCGCGCATCAAGCGCTCGCGCTGCGAGCGCATCCTTGGCAGCCGTGATCGCGGCACCGACGCGATCCTTCAGACCGTTGATCGCCGGCCCTTGCACCTTACGCTCATCCGGCGTCATCGCGCCGAGCGTCTTGAGCAACGCAGACACCGACCCGCTCTTGCCGAGCGCCGACACACGCACAGCTTCCAGCGCCACATCGTCCTTGGCAGCGCCGATGGCGGCGAGCAGGTCCTTTTCCAATTGCGCGATGTCGGTCATGGGCAATGCCTCAGAATGTCATCGTCCGCGAAAGCGGACGATCCAATAACCCCTGCGCATGCGAGATTAGGAACAGCCGGTGGTTACTGGATGCCCCGCTTTGACGGGCTATGATAAGTCTCGCGGTCGAGCTTAGGCCGGCAGCGCGGCTTTGGCTTTTTGCACGATCGCTTGGAACGCCGCCGGCTCGTGGATGGAGAGGTCGGACAGCACCTTACGGTCGACGACCAAGCCGGCCTTGGCTAGCCCATCGATGAACTTCGAGTAGTTCAGACCGAACGGTCGCACCGCGGCGTTCAGGCGCTGGATCCAAAGCGCGCGGAATGTGCGCTTGCGCCGCTTGCGGTCGCGGAAGGCATACTGGTTGGCCTTCTCCACCGCCTGCTTGGCGACGCGGATGGTGTTCTTGCGGCGGCCGTAATAGCCCTTGGCGGCCTTGTAAACTTTCTTGTGCTTGGCGTGGGCGGTGACGCCACGTTTGACACGGGCCATGGAAGATCTCCTTGCAACTGAACAGGCAATACGTGCGGGATGGGACAACGGCGGCGTAAAGCCGCGTGCAACACCGGTCAGCCGTTCGGCAGCCAGTATTTCTTGATGTTGTCGCCGTCGGTTTTGAACAGCACGTTGGTGCCGCGATGCTCGCGGATCTGCTTGGTGGTCCGCTTGATCATGCCGTGGCGCTTACCGGACTGCTGATATTTCACTTTGCCGGTTGCAGTGATCTTGAAGCGCTTTTTGGCGCCGGATTTGGTCTTCAATTTGGGCATTTAGCTCTCCTAATCGGCGCGTGTCGGACAGGTGTCCGCACGGCCAGAATTAGCTCTCAGACGAGGCCTGGAGCGGGTGCTCGGGATTGAGCGGGTATCGTCGCCACGGCAGCCCTTATCAGCCGGGCGGCGAGAGGCCGCGTTATGGCAGAGGCGAGTTCAGCTTGCAACCTTGCCTGCCGGACGGAGCAAACGGCCGAAGCTGATTTCCGCGTCAAAGCGTGAAAATGACGCTGTTATTACAGTTTTTCAAGCCAAAGCCCCCATTTACGGCGGGTAACGGGGGG
>Ga0207780_1000187_pt1 | contig 16875 bp, 11 predicted proteins | sample LuqExpMetageno45_FD_187803 | JGI IMG/M metagenome (GOLD analysis project Ga0207780, IMG submission 187803) | Tropical forest soil microbial communities from Luquillo Experimental Forest, Puerto Rico - Sample 45 (SPAdes) | ecosystem: Environmental > Terrestrial > Soil > Tropical forest ...
GCCGCTGCGATCGGTAGTGTCGCAGGAAGCCCTTGTTGTGCACTGAGTCTTCGACACTATTGAAGCGGGTGACTTATGGAGCACGAATTTCAGCGAGTCGTGATTGTAAATCGCGGCGAAGCAGCCATGCGGTTCATTCATGCGGCCCGTGAATTCAATCAGGAGCACAGCGCGTCGTTGCGCACGATCGCGCTCTTCACCGATCCCGACCGACACGCGATGTTCGTTCGAGAAGCCGACGAGGCATTCTCTCTAGGCGCTGCGCAGATCATTGATCCCAACACTCACCACCTGAAAAGTTGCTACGTCGACTACGGGCACCTGGAGCGTGCGTTGGCGGCAGCGCGGGCCGAGGCTGTCTGGGTGGGATGGGGTTTCGTGGCCGAACATGCCCAGTTTGCCGATTTATGCCGCAACATGGGCATCGTGTTCATCGGTCCCGAGGGCGAGGTCATGCGGCGACTAGGGGACAAGATCTCCTCGAAGCGGCTCGCTGAACAAGCGCAGATTCCGGTTGCCACATGGAGCGGTGGGCCGGTCGAGACAGTCACAGACGCCTTGCACCATGCCGAGCGCTTGGGTTATCCGCTTTTCATCAAAGCGACTGCCGGAGGAGGCGGTCACGGAATTCGCCGCGTAAACGCAGCGGCTGAACTCGAGAAGGCATTTGAAAGCGCACGAACCGAGGCATTCAAGGCATTTGGGGATCCCACCGTTTTCATGGAGCAATTGGTAACCGGTGCGCGTCACGTCGAAGTCCAGATCATTGCCGACTATTACGGCACGACTTGGGCCGCCGGTGTTCGCGACTGCACGATTCAGCGGCGCCAGCAGAAGGTGTTGGAGGAAGCGCCGTCACCTGCACTGTCACCCGAACAGGACCAGTCGCTGCGCGAGGCTGCGATTCGCTTGAGCCAAGCGGCTGGATATCACAATGCCGGCACCGTGGAGTTCCTGTATGAGCCGGTGGGCCAGCGCTTTTTGTTCATGGAGATGAACACTCGGCTCCAGGTTGAGCATCCCGTCACCGAGTGCACAACCGGCATCGATCTGGTAAAGCTCCAAATCCACGTTGCCCGCGGTGGGCGTTTGCAGGGTGCGTCGCCCCAAACGACTGGACACGCCATCGAGGTTCGACTGAATGCCGAGGATGCTGACAACGGTTTTGCACCCTCTCCCGGGGCGATTGAGCGCTTCCGCATCCTGTCCGGACCGGGTGTCCGCATCGACACCGGCGTCGAGGAGGGCGATTGCGTCCCGGCAGATTTCGACTCCATGATCGCCAAGATCATCGCGTACGGTCGAAACCGCAAGGAAGCGCTATCGCGACTTCGCCGCGTCCTGCAAGAAAGCGCTGTGGTCATCAGGGGCGGAGCCAGCAATCGTGCGTTCCTTCTGGAACTTCTGAGTATTGCAGAAGTGCAGAACGGAGACGTCGACATAGGCTGGCTGGATCGCCGGGCGTCCAAAGGTCAGCACCTCTCGCGCCAGTATGTCGAAGTGGCGTTAGTGCAGGCGGCAATTGAGGCTTATGACATCGAACTAAAGGTGGAGCAGGCGCAGTTTTATGCTTCGGCCCTGCGTGGACGGCCCCAGGTTCGCAGTGACATGGGTCACACCGTCGCGCTACGGTATCGAGATCATTCGTACACAATCAAGGTCTATCGCCTCGGACTGCAGCAATACCGTGTTGAAGTCGATGGCTCGCGCATTGATTCGCACCTCGAGCGGCTGGGACCGTTCGAGTATTGGCTGACTGCTTTCGGGCGCCGCTTCCATACCATCTCCGTGGAGCAGGGCCTGAGCTACAGAATTGAACTGGAAAGCATGTCGCACCGGATCGAACGCGACGACGGCGGCGTGGTGCGCGCACCCTCGCCAGCGGTAGTTGTGTCCATTGCGGTGAAGCCGGGCGACGTGGTTTCGACCGGCGATCGTCTTGCCGTGCTCGAAGCCATGAAGATGGAAATGCAGGTGGTGGCCACTTTCCCCGGCAGGGTCAGGCAAGTGATGGCCATCCCCAACGTCCAGGTGGGCCCGGGAGCTCCGCTGCTGCAGATCGAACCGGCCACAGACCGGCAGGCCTCCGCGGCAACCGAGCGGGTCTCGTTCGGAATTTCCCACGGCTCCAGCGCTGAGGTTGAAAATGACCAGTCCCGCTGGCTTCGCAATCTGGAAGAACTCCGGCAACTCATGCTGGGCTTTGATGTCGATCGGGAGCGCACGGCGCGTCTGCTCGCAGAGTGGAGCCAATTCTCTGAAGCGGTGTCGGATGGCGACGAAATGCGGAACCGCGAAGACGAGATACTCAACATTTTTGTCGATTTGTGCTCGCTTTTCCGCAGAAACCCTCAGGTGAATCTTCAAACAGGTGCGGAAGCGCCGAGCACAGAAGCCTACCTGTTCTCCTATCTGCGCATGCTCGATACCCATGGGGACGGCGTTCCGCCTGAGTTCGTTAGCGCCCTCCGCCGTGCGTTAGCTCACTATGGCGTGGCGACCCTGGATCGTTCCCCTCAGTTGGAAGAGAGCCTTCTTTGGATCTACAAGTCACACCAACGACTGGAGCAACAGGTTGCGCCGATTATGGGAGTACTGCAACGGCGGTTGGCCAGAATTGAGGTCAGTCCGCAACCTGCCAGTGAAGCCTTTCGCATTCTGCTCGACCGCATGATTTCCATCACCCGCGGGCTATTCCCCGCCATTAGCGACTTGGCCCGTGAGCTCCGTTATCGGTGTTTCGATCAGCCCTTGTTTGAGAAGGCGCGAAAACAGATCTACGCCGAGGCCCAATCCCATCTGGATTCTCTCGCTGCCAATCCAGAGGCTGCCGACCGAAGCCAGCGTCTGCGTGCGCTGGTCGATTGCCCGCAACCGCTAGTCAGTCTCCTGTCGAGCCGGTTTGCCAGTTCGCCTGCCTCGTTACAGGCGTTGATGCTCGAGGCGATGATATCCCGCTACTATTGCGTTCGCACTCTCACCAACTTCCATACGGTAGCCACGAACGGCTACAACTACGTGTCCGCACAATACGTCGAGAACGGAGCGCGCGTCCATATTTTCGCTACCCATGTTGGGTATCAGCAGCTTTCGAACGCCGCACAGGCACTTTGCCCGTTCATCGCGGACGTTCCGGCCGACGACGAGATCGTCCTTGATTTCTACACTTGGAAGGAAGGCCCGTTGGCCGCGCCGCAGGACGCGCACCGGGAGATTGGTTCCATCCTGTGTGCTGCGGAATTTCCGCGCGCGCTCCGCCACATTGTCGTGGTGTTGTCCGGCTCTGGCCGCGATTTAGGCATGGCGGGCATGCAGCATTTCACGTACGAACCGTCCGGCCAGGGCTATCAAGAGGTGGAACTCTTCCGCGGCGTTCACCCCATGATGGGAGAACGGTTGCATCTCTGGCGCCTGAAGAACTTCAAGATCGAGCGGCTACCTTCGGTCGAAGACGTTTACTTGCTGCATGCCGTCGCCAACGAGAACCCTAAGGACGAGCGCCTGTTCGCGGTTGCCGAAGTGCGCGATCTGACCCCGATACGAGACCACGCAGGTCGAATCGTCCAGTTGCCTCACCTGGAGCGTATGTTCGCTGAGGCGACCGCCGCCATTCGGTCATTCCAGGCCAGGCGCGCCCCTCACGCGCGGTTGCATTGGAACCGGATCTTTCTTTACGTGTGGCCAACTCTCAATCTAAAACCGGACGAAGTGAACAACATTGTTCACAAGCTGGCGCCGTCGGCAGACGGCCTCGGGTTAGAGCAGGTGGTAGTGCGAGCGCGCATTCCCAATCCGAGGACCGGAGAATTGCGAGATACGGTGATGCGCATCTCCGCCCCAGGTGATGCCGGACTTCTCATGACCTTCCGGCCTGCGGCCAAGCTGCAACCCATGAAACCCTTGACGGAGTACGACCAGAAAGTCGTCAAGATGCGTCAGCGCGGACTTCTTTATCCCTACGAGATTGTAAAGATGCTCACTCCGAAGCCCGACGACACTCGTGCGGATTTTCCTCCCGGTGAGTTTGTGGAATACGATCTTGATGCCGAGGGGCGGCTGGAGCCCATCGATCGTCCCTACGGACAGAATAAGGCAAATATCATCGTCGGCGTCATTCGCAACTTCACAGACAAGTATCCGGAGGGCATGTGTCGCGTCCTGGTGCTCGGCGATCCCAGCAAGGACTTGGGAGCCATTGCCGAACCGGAATGCCGCCGCATCCTCGCCGCCTTGGATCTCGCCCAAGAGAAACGTGTCCCTGTCGAGTGGTTTACCCTCTCGGCCGGAGCGAAGATTTCCATGGACAGCGGAGTGGAGAATATGGACTGGATCGCCCAGGTTCTGCGCCGGCTTATCACATTCACGCAGGCTGGAGGCGAAGTTAACCTGGTGGTGAACGGCATCAACGTCGGTGCGCAGCCCTACTGGAACGCCGAAGCTACCATGCTGATGCATACCCGGGGCGTCTTGATCATGACTCCGAAGGGGGCCATGGTGCTGACGGGCAAGCGTGCGCTGGATTACTCGGGCAGTGTGTCGGCTGAAGACAATCAGGGCATCGGCGGATATGACCGCATCATGGGCTTTAACGGCCAGGCGCAGTATTTCGCACGCGACATCAACGACGCCTGCCAAATCTTGATGCGTCACTACGAACATACCTACGTCGCTTCCGGTGAGCGTTTTCCACGACGGGCAACCACGACCGACCCCGTTGAACGGGACGTTCAGCTTTATCCACACGGCAACGGCGACGGCAACTTCGAGATGACAGGCGAGATCTTCTCCGACGAAACAAACCCGGGACGAAAGAAGTCGTTCGACATCCGACAGGTCATGAAGTCAGTTGTCGATCAGGACCAGGCTCACTTGGAGCGTTGGTCTGGCATGCGATCGGCAGAGACCGCGGTTGTATGGGATGCTCACCTCGGAGGCTATCCCGTTTGCTTGATTGGCATCGAATCGAAGCCGGTGCCCCGCTTCGGATTTGTCCCGGCCGACGGTCCGGACCAATGGACTGCCGGCACGCTCTTTCCGCTTTCGTCGAAGAAAGTGGCGCGCGCCATCAACGCGGCCAGTAACAACCGGCCGGTGGTGATCCTCGCCAATCTGTCAGGGTTCGACGGCTCACCCGAATCGATGCGCAGGCTGCAATTGGAATATGGAGCTGAAATTGGCAGAGCAGTTGTCAATTTCAAAGGTCCAATGGTCTTTTGCGTCATCTCTCGCTATCACGGTGGCGCATATGTGGTCTTTTCGCGCGCGCTGAACGACCAACTTGAGGTGGTCGCGCTCGAGGGCTCCTATGCATCCGTGATCGGTGGCGCGCCGGCGGCAGCTGTTGTCTTCACCGCCGAGGTTGAGGCCAGGACCCGTAAGGACCCTCGCATCCAGACGATGAACGAGGCGATGGCCAAAGCAGAAGGCGTGGCAAAGAACCGGCTCCAAGCGGCATCCGACGAACTCTTCAAGATCGTCTATTCCGACAAGCTCGGCGAAATTGCCAATGAGTTCGATCGAATTCACAGCGTACATCGGGCGCTCGAAGTGGGTGCGTTGCACAACATCATCTCGCCCAAAGATCTGCGGCCCTACCTTATCCACTCCGTCGAAAACGGGATCACTCGGGAACAACTGAGAGGTTCCGTGGGGATGGAGACCGAAAAGGCCGAAACAGCGAAGGTCCAAACGGTCTTGCAGGTACTGTGATGGATATATTGTGGCTGGAGCAGTCGACAGATGACATACCAACATCTGACGATTGGCTGAGCCCCGCCGAAAAGCTGCGCCTCGATGCGATGCGTTTCCCCAAACGGCGTGCTGACTGGCGGTTGGGCCGTTGGACTGCGAAGCGAGTCGTTTCGGCTTACCTGTGCAGGCCCTGCGTTCCTGCCATCGAAATACGTTCAGCTGCGTCTGGTGCCCCAGAGGCTTTTCTGGAGAACGAACCGGCTGGGGTTTCCATTTCAATCACGCACCGAGTCGGCATTGCGGCCTGTGCTGTTGCACCCTCGGAAACGCTGATCGGATGCGATCTGGAGCTGATTGAGCTGCGGAGCGACGCCTTTCTCGCCGACTATTTCACGACCAGCGAGCAAGCGCTGGTACAGGGCGTTTCTGATGCCGAACAAATCGTTGTTTCGACGTTGCTTTGGAGCGCAAAGGAAAGCGCCCTCAAGGCGCTCAAGATGGGACTTCGATTCGACACGCGTTCCGTCGAAGTCAGTTTTGGCGAGCCCTCGCCGGCGGCGCCAACGGAGTTTCTGAAAGGCCGCGCGCAGTCGTCTTTCTCCGACGCACCTCTTGATGGCGGAGATTGGCGCCCATTGACCGTCACCCATGCGAACGGCCGAGCCTTTCGGGGATGGTGGTTGTCCACGGGTGAACTTGTACGAACCGTTGTCACCGCTCCATCGTCGGGCGCGCCGAGGATGCTGTCTGCCTTCCTACGCTCTCGTGTTGCCTAAGCCAATCTGTAACGCAGATAATGCGTAAGATGAATGACACTATCGAGAAGCGTATTGAGCTTAAAGCGCCGATTTCGCGGGTCTGGCGCGCACTAACGGATTATCGTGAATTTGGCGAATGGTTTCGTGTGAAACTCGACGGGCCTTTTGTGCCGGGCCAAGTCTCGAGTGGCCAGGTGACCTACCCCGGCTATGAGCACCTCCGTTGGAAAGCGGTTGTGCATAAAATGGACCACGAGAAGCTCTTTTCCTTCACATGGCCCCATCCCAAGTCCTTTGACAAACTGGACGACCCACCGGACTATGCCGAGGAACCGACCACGCTCGTCGAGTTCAGGCTTAAAGAGACCACCAATGGAACGTTGCTAGTGCTCACTGAGTCGGGCTTCGATAAGCTTCCCATCGATCGCCGGCTCGAAACGTTCCGAAGAAACGATGGCGGATGGACAGAGCAAATGAAGAACGTCGAGAGCTATATCGCACAGAAGCAATAGCAATGTGGCTATTAGGCGGCGGCCGCATTCGAAGCATATTGGTTAAGACAGAAGGCGGCCGGGCGACCGCAAGGAGAAGGCCGCCCAGCCGCTGTCGTGCACGCAGATCGAGCTCATGCGCTGATGTCATGCCTCCGCCGAAAGTCCGCCGTTTGCCATCCATCGCCGGAAAGCCTTGGCAGTCACTGGCTGCTTGGGCAGGATGTCGAGGTGGATGACCGCATAACGGAACGCAATGACCGCCGCGGCCACCATCATTACGCTCGATGACAGCTCGGTCCACTTGGGAACATAGTGTGTTCCCATGGCGGTCTGCAGAGCGTTGATCGAGACATTCAGACGATTGACGATGAATCCGGCGACCACCAGGGCGCAGGTTCCGTAGAGGGCGTCGGGTGTGTCGCGTACCTTGTCGAAGCTCAACAGCACCACCGGCGCGACGATGAGCATCGCCATCTCGAGCCAGAAGTAGCCGGCTTCCGGCGTCCAGTGGAAGGCGTAATGCACGGCGTGGTTGGCGACGAGATCGAGCAGGCGGAAGAAGGCCAGCACAATCAGCAGGAGCTGGATCATGCCTCCACAGTCGCTGAGGATGGAGAAGTCCACCCGCACGTTCAGCGAACGCATGCTCAGATACACCGCCATCACGGTCAGGGCCAGTCCGGCGGGTATGGCCGACATGTAGAACATGGCGTGTATGTAGGGCGAATACCACAGGGGATGGAGTTTGCCGGCCGTAATCAAGTACAGTCCGCCGAGAAATGACTGGTGCATGGACGACAAGAGCACACCTGCCATTACAACTCCGGTCAGAATGCGATGATGATGCTCGAGAATGGCTTCGCGCAACCTACGCCCCGGGAGCTTCTCGATCAGCGCGGGCGCGAACTCGAAGATAAGGACGGTGAAATAGGTCATGATGCAGACGCACACGTCGAACAGTACGGAGCGGCCGTTCCACATCACGATGGGATGCCAGAAGCGCCAGGGCAGCCCGATCTCATAAAGATAGCCCATCATCACCGTGCAGTAGCCGAGGAACGAAATCAGGATGGAGGCGCGCAGGACCGGACGATAGCGTTCCATGCCAAGCAGGTAAACCGCGGCGCTGATGCCGAAACCTGCGGCGGAAAGTCCAATGCCGCACAACGTTCCGAGGCCTACCCACAGACCCCAGGGCATCTGGTCGCTGAGATTGGTGCTGGCCCGGAAGCCTTCAAAGAACCGAACATAGGTCGCGTACATGCCCGTGACGAAGATGACGGCGACAATGACGCGCCAGAGAGTGATGCGTGATGTAATTCGCTCGAGCATGACTAGTTCCTTTCCTCATTCGACTGACTTACGCCGGACTTTCCGGCAGACTCGGCCAAGGCGACTTCGCGACGCCGCTGCGTGATCCAATAGAGAGCCGACAGAATGGTGCCGCCCATGATGACCACCTTGGGCGAGTCGCCCAGCGCGGACGCCGTAAGCGTCGGTACGGGCTGATTGCCCGTGGGCAGCGGCTTGAAGCCCAACTTTTCGAACTCAACGTCGGAGACAAATAGCACTGAGCCTCCGCCGGCTTCCTGCAGGCCGTAGATCTGCGGCACGTAACTGGAGTCGCTGCGGATACGTTCCCAGGCGTCGGTAATCAACTGGTTGCGGTCGCCGAAGACGCTGGCCTGCACCGGGCAAGCTTCGGTGCACGCGGGCTGGCCTCCAGCCTTAACTCGTTCCGAGCACAGGTCGCACTTCTTAACGTAGGGTGCGAGCTTCGTCCACTGATAACGCGGCACCTGGTAGGGGCAGGCCAACATGCAGTAGCGGCAACCGATGCATTTGCCGGCGTCGTACACGACCGGACCGAGCGCGGTCTTTTTGATGGCGCCTACCGGGCAAGCCGACGCGCAGGCCGGATCGTTGCAGTGCATGCAGACCTTGCGGACGAACTTGTCGCCCCGCGGCTCGATCACGGTGAAGGTGGTGTCTGACAATGTAGGCTCCGGATCCGGATTGAATCCGTGCAACTGCTTGCAGGCGGTTTCGCAACTGCCGCAGCCGATGCAGCGCTTGATATCGATTAACATGGCTTTTTGCTTGGGCATGACGATCTCCTTGATCTCCTCTGGCGCTCTGGGCTAGGACAGGAAGAATTCTTTGGCGAGCTTGCGCTGCACGGTGGAATCGACCTGGAAGTACAGACCCTTCACGGGAAGTCCGCCATCCTGGGCCAAGGCCGGGTTGATCGTCTGCATCATTCCGCTCAGCCGGGCAAAGCTGTTCTGCATCCACGCGGGCACAATAGGCCCCGCCAGCAGGTTCTTGACATTTATGGAGAGTTCGGGTGCCTTTACCACACCCAACCAGCCGTTCTTGTAAGGGTCTTCCGTAATCAGGTTGGGGTTTTTCAACACTTCGTGATTGACGGAGACCAGCACTCCTTCTACTGGTGAGAGCATTTCCACCGATTGCGCGCCTTTCCGGACGGTGCAGAGTTTCTGTCCTTGGCGCACCCAACGATTCAGGTCGGCCATTTCGACGCTGTCCACTTGGCCGAACAGGTTGGCGGCAAAGCCGTCAATGCCGATGCGGGCGTTCTGTTGTCCTTCATCGCGGACCCAGGTATGTCCGAGGTGGAAACCGTAGCCCTCGGGAACGTCGAATCCCGCGGTCTTCACCATCCTGGGCGCGGTCATCTTCTGGAAAGGCGCTGGCTGCAGCGCAACTGCAGGAGTTTCGTTACGACGGAAGTAGGAGTACGAAAGAATCAGAAGGAAGGTAAGAAGTACGAATAGGATCGACATGAAGCCTCCTTACAAATTGCTGACATGCAACCGCGCGGATGAATGCTGGAAGCACGACACCGTACCGCTTGCTTCCTAATGGCCTGGCACGGGACCGGTGGTTATGAATCGTGCGGTTGGCATGGCAATTTGCTCGCTTTCGCTGCTGCACGTGGGATGCAAATCTAAAATTCAGATCAATTGCTGATTAGAAGGCACTTAAGTGCGGCAGCGACGTCTCAAAACGGGAAACCGCTGCAAGATGCAGGGGCGGTCATGCATTTTGCAGTAGCGCAGGATGTGCTAATTGTCGCCGCGCAGCTTCTTGAGACGGCGCATCAGCGAGGTGGGGTGGATGCCGAGCAGTCGGGCGGCATGCGTCTTGTTTTGGCCGGTGGCGTGCAAAACGTCCTGAATATAGCGGTCTTCGAGCTCGGCGAGGGTGACGAACTGGTCGCCGGTCGGCGAGACGTCCCACGGCGAGAATGGCTCGTTGTCGGCGGGCGTAGGGCGGTGATCGCGGACCTCCTCCGGCAGGTCGTCGGCGTCGATCTCGGTATCCTTGCACAGGATCATGGTGCGTTCCACCACGTTGCGTAGTTCGCGGATGTTGCCTGGCCAGGGGTAATCTCTCAGCAGCTCGGCGGCCGCCGGCGTGAAGCCGACGAAGTTCTTGCGAAGTTCGGTGTTGAAATGGGACATGATGTCGAGCGCCAGGGGAACAATGTCTTCTTTGCGTTCGCGAAGCGGGGGAATGAAGAGCGGCAGCACGTTCAGGCGGTAATAAAGGTCCTCACGGAATTCGTTTTTCGCTACCGAGTCCTTCAAAAAGCGATTGGTAGCGGCGATGATGCGCACGTTAGCCTGGATGACCTTGGTGCCGCCGAGGCGCATGAACGTGCCTTCTTCCAGCACGCGCAACAACTTGGCCTGCAGGCTGGGCGAGGTGTTGCCAATCTCGTCGAGGAAGAGGGTTCCACCGCCCGCTTTTTCAATGAGGCCTTCCTTGCGACGGCGGGCGTCAGTGAACGCCCCGGGCTCGTAGCCGAAAAGCTCGCTTTCCAGCAGCGTGTCAGGCAGCGCTGCGCAATTCAGGCTGATGAGCGGCATCGAAGCACGCGGGCTGCTGTAATGGATGGCCTTGGCCAGGACTTCCTTGCCGGTGCCGCTCTCGCCTTGAATCAGGATGGTGGTGCGCTCGCTATCGGCGGCACGCCTGGCCATCTGCAGGACCTCAGTCATCGCGGGACTCATGGTGACGATGCGGCCAAAGTCATACATCCCCTTGGCGCTCTGGACGGTATCGTGTACGCGTACCCGCAAGGCGAGCATCTCCGCGGCCCGCGTCAGCGTAGTGACCACGTCCGAGATGTGGAATGGCTTGATGAGATAGTCGTATGCGCCCAGCTTCATTGCTTCCACGGCGCGCTCGACCAGGTGATAAGCGCTCATCATCACGATAATTGTGGAGGGCGACAGCGTCTTGGACTGGCGAAGAACTTCGATTCCGTCGATGCCGGGCAGGACCACGTCGAGCAACGCGAAGTCGGGCTGCTGGTCGGCGAGGGTCTTCAGGGCCTCCTCGCCGCTGCTGGCGAGAAGCACTTCAAAACCTTCGCTGTCGAGGGCGCGCCCGATAGTGCGAAGCGTCAGTGCCTCATCGTCCACAATAAGGATGGAATACGGCATGCTAAACGATGACCTCCTCGCTGACAGGCTCCCTCCTGCCCGCCTGATGTATGGGCAGCGTGACGCGTACGGCTGTTCCCATCCCGGGATAGCTGTCAAGGTGGATATCTCCTCCATGACGTTGGATGTAGTTGCGCGTGATGCTGAGTCCTAGGCCGGTTCCTTTGCCACGCTTGGTGGTGAAGAACGGCTCGAAGACGTGAGGCAGGATGTCCTCGGGGATGCCGGTTCCAGTGTCACGCACGCGCAACTCGATCACTTCAGCGAATCGCATCTTTTCGGCGAGGACCGTGATCGATCCTCCGGCGGGCGTCGCCTGGGCGGCGTTGAGCAGCAGGTTCATCAGGACCTGCGAGATTTGGTTGGCGTCGGCGTGATTACGGGCAGGTCGTGCGGCACGCAGTTTTGCAGCTCAAGCCCGCGGAACAACGGTTGGTGCTCGACAAAATGGAGAGCGTCGCCGACCAGTTGCGACAGGTCGACCTGGCTGAGCGTGAGCGGGCCGGGGCGGGCATAGTCCATGAGTCCGTGGACAGCCGAGGAGATACGCCGTGCGCCTTCGATGCACTGCTCGATCTCTGTGCGGCGTTCGCCCGAGGCGTCTTTCCAGTCCAACTCGAGGTGCGAGAGAATCCCTAGCAGTGGATTATTGATTTCATGGGCCGCACCTAACGCTAGTTGGGCGAGCGAAGCGTATCTCTCGAACTCGTTGAGCTGAGACTCGAACTGCATCTTTTCCTTGCTGAGTTCGCGCTCCTGCTCCAGGTTCTTGACCAGTGCCTTTTGTGCCATGTCTCGTTCGTGTTCGAGGTGCGCAGCTAGGTCGCGGGCCTGCACCACTTCGCGGCGGGCTGCGCTGATGCGACTTCTCGCAATAAAGGTCGCAACAGCGGAGATTGTCAGGCCGACAGTGAGGCCAATCCAGGGAGCGGCGGTCGAAGCGACAATGGGAAAGGCCTGAATGACAAAGGCGGCGCGCGCCGTGATAGGGACCGGCAGGGCGGCGCAAGCAGACACCAAGGGCACAACGAGCATTCAGCTCTCCTCTATGACACTGGCGCAGCCCGCTGGAACCGGCAGTGACCGGAGTCACGTCGAGGAGTGACGGAGCCTTAGCGCGCGCTGCCAGCGGACGACGGAATCCGCAATCAACCCGACCCCTGCGGGTTGACGGTCAGCGGCGCCAAGTTCTTGTCGATCAACAAACTAGCGTTTAAGTGATTCAGCCCCGAGGTGGCGCTACCGTACTCTTGGCTGGCTGAGCGTTAGCACAAGGCGACAAGCAATACCACGCTGCGAACGGTCGTTGCGGCCTCAATGAATTCAAATACACTCTTGTTCTGATATCAGCGAGACCGTTAGGATCGCGTAGGATCGCGCTGCGGGCCACCGCAATTCCGTTTCTCGCACCAGTTAAGGCGTTGTTGTTTGGGGGGCTCCGAAATGGATCGTAGCGAGTGAATCTGTGCGATTTTTACCTCCGTCCGAGCTGGAGATTGATACTAAAGTGTTATTTAATATTGGCACTTCAGTTTCGAATTTCGTCGCCGCATTCCGAAAAATGTGACAAACTATACCGTTCCGGTAACCCCGCGCGCAGTTCGATTCGCGCGTGCACGGATGCCCGGTGTGACTCGGTCGAATCCATGAGTTCGAAGGTTAAACGGTTCCGCTTGTAGCCGTGCGCCTCGCTGAATCTGTTTCACGATGGATCCTTTGTTCTTCCGACCGCGCCGAAACGGCAAGACCGCACGTTCGATTGCGCGCGCCTGACCGTCGCAACTCTGGCTACATGTCTACAATGAATGCTTCATCAACTGGGACCCATGGTGGTGGCGGCGACTCGCGTCCGACCCACGATGAGGTGGAGAGGCTCGTCGCAGGCATTGAGGGTGTTTCTCTAGGCGCGATCTTCGCCCTTCGCCGGGCGCCGGACGGTTGGTTCAGCCTTCCCTTCGCCAGCCCGATTATCGAGGACATTTCCGGAATCTCGAGGCACGAGTTGGCCCACGATGCCTCAGCGTTGATTCGCACTATCCACGCGGCCGACCTTAACTGGGTTCTTGCGTCGCTGGCAGAGTCAGCAGAAAAACTCACCGATTGGAAATGCGAATTCAAGGTCAACACCCAGGCGAAAGGGTCGATGTGGCTTGAAGGCTGCGCCGTTCCCCAGCGTGATCAACAGGGGGGCACAGTGTGGTACGGGTGCGTGTCGGGAATCACAGCGCGCAAACGGGCCGAGAGCGCGGTTTACGAGAGCGAGCAAAAATTCCGTGCTTACTTTGAAAACGCATCGATCGCAATTTTGATCGTGAGTAGCGAAGGCCGGATCCTGGATTGCAATCCTGCTGGCGAACAGATGCTCGGATACGACATGGGCGTCGTCACGGGGAAGACCGTTTTCGATTTGCACCAGTCCGCAGACCATCACGAGGTACGCGCGCGGCTTGACGCACTAGCCGCAGGTGGTCCGGTTGACGCCGAAGTACGCTGGCTGCGGAGCAACGGCGCGGAGTTGTGGGTTTTGCTGCGGGCGGTACCGCTGAGGGGAGGCCGAACGATCGCCTTCTGCCAGGACATCAGCGAGCGGAAGCGTGCGGAATTGGAAAGTCTGCGCTCACGCGAATTGCTGGAAGCGTTTATTGACCATGCGCCGGTAGGCATCGCCATGTTTGACCGCAGCTTGCGCTACATCCGGAGCAGTCGCAAGTGGCAGGCGGTGATGGCGGCAACGGCAACGACCCTCGCCGGGCGGCACCATTATGAGGATGTCTCCGAAATGCCCGCCAATTGGATTGATGCTCACCAACGCGGCCTGGCGGGACAGACCGTGGTGGGCGAAGACGAATGGCTGCGTCCCGATGGAAAACGCGCCCTTCACCGCTGGCAAGTGCATCCTTGGGGCGACGCGGGCATCGATACCGGTGGCATCATCATACTATTCGAGGACGTAACCGAAGCCCGGACGATGGAAGCCGAGTTGCGCCACGCCCACAAGATGGAGGCCTTGGGCCAGTTGGCGGGAGGTGTGGCCCACGACTTCAACAATCTGCTTCAGATCATCTTCGGTTACACCGAGCTAGTCCAGGACCAACTGGCGAGCGATCGCGATGCCGCGAAATACACCTCGGAGGTGCTGCGGGCCGCGCGGCGGGCTTCGAGCCTGACGCGGCAACTGTTGGCATTCAGCCGGCGGCAAGTGTTTGCACCCGCCGTAGTGGATCTGAACGGCGTGATTACGAATACGTCGAAGATGTTGAAGCGACTGCTCGACGAAAATGTCGCCCTAGAGTTGACGCTGGACGAGCCGCTGTGGCCGATTGAGGCCGATGCCGATCAGCTTTCGCAGGTGCTGATCAACCTTTGTGTCAATGCCCGCGACGCCATGCCGCATGGAGGACGCCTCACCATCTCCACCAGCAACTGCCGGGTAAGCGAGGCCAGCCTAGCCGGGCCAGTGCACGTAGTGCCGGGCGAGTACGTGATGATGACTGTGGCCGACACCGGAGCTGGCATGACTGCCGAGGTCATGCAGCGGATCTTCGAGCCGTTTTTCACCACCAAAGAGGTGGGCAAGGGGACGGGACTGGGGCTTTCGGCCGTGTACGGTATTGTGCGGCAAAGCAATGGCCATGTCTGGCCGGAATCAGCGCCGGGGAAAGGAACACGCTTCACGGTATGCCTGCCTCGCACTGACAAGCCGGTGATCCAGATCCCCTTCGAGACCCGCAAGCCTGCTGCTGGCGGCAACCAAACGCTGCTGGTGGTGGAGGACGACCCTGACGTCAGACAGGCGGTTGCAACTTACTTGCCGACGTTGGGATACACCGTTCTCGCGGCGTTCCCGTCGGATGCTCTTCATTTGGCTAAGCAGCACGCAGGCGCCATCGACTTGTTGATCACGGACGTGGTGATGCCGGGAATCAGTGGCCCGGAACTGGCAAAGAAGGTGAGAGCCCTGCAGCCAGGGTTGCCCATCCTGTACATGTCAGGCCACATCGACGATGCGGTAACACGACACGGCGTGCTGGAATCGAAATCACCTTTCCTACAAAAGCCCTTCAACTTATCAGAGCTGGCGGCTGCCATTCGCGAGGCGCTCGCCCAGAGCTGACTGATTCAGGCACGCGCGGACGATGGCTGGCAGGTCGTCGGTGACCTCCTCGCAAGCGCGGACGCGGCTAATGTGCTCGCGGATGTGGTCTCCTACTATTGCGGCCATACAGCGAAAGCACCCTGCGTAATCAACCTGTAACAAGCCCATGTGAAACTGCGTGATGGTCGCGTGCGCCCGACGCGCAGGGAGCGGCAGTACACTTCTGAAGAAGTGGACTGAGGCCCGTGCGAAAGCGGAGGATTGTGGTTAGGAGTTCAGCAGACCGGTCAGCCAGGCACTGGTGGCGGCGGCCCCGCCAGATCGTTTGCGCTGCAGTGTGCCTAATCGTGTTCGCAGTGGCCGGCGCAGCACAGGAAGCTGAGAGCGCCGCTGACACGCAAGAGGCTGGGGCTCCGCTCGACACTTTTTTCAAGCACTCCGACAAGACCAAGTGGTGGATTTCCGGGCAGGCAAATTTCATCGCCCAGGCGCACGGCACTTTCTATTCGGCCTACAGCGGCACGAATAGTTTCACGGCGCCTACCGAGCACGCCGTCTCGCGGGTGATGACGCTGTACACCGCCTACGAGGTCACGCCGCACAATGCGATTTATTTTGACCTGGAAGAGACCGGCGGCGGTGGCTTGAGCAACGCCCTTGGCATCGCCGGGTTTGTGAATCTGGACGTGGTCCGCAATCCATCGCTCGGCCAGGCGCCGTATATGGCCCGACTGATTTTCGAGCAGATCATCCCGTTTTCTCACGAAGAGGTGGAGTCGGAGCGCACCCCGCTGGCGATCCACACCAAGCTTCCGGCGAAAGGTCTGACGATTCGCTTCGGCAAGTTTTCCATGGCGGATTTTTTCGATAACAACGTAGGGGGGACTGACAGCCACTACCAATTTCTGAACTGGACCGCCGACAACAACGGCGCCTGGGACTATGCCGCCGATACTCGCGGCTACACCTTCGGTCTGATGTTTGACTACGAGGACCGCAACTGGGGCATTCGCTTTGCAGAGGCTCTGATGCCGAAGGTTGCCAACGGACAAAACCTGGACGCCGATCTGGCGCGCGCTCGGGCCGAAAACGTTGAAGTCGAACTGCGCTATCCCCTGTTCCGCAACCGGCACACGACTCTGCGTCTGCTCAACTACGTCAATCACGCCGACATGGGCGACTACAGCCAGTCGGTGGCGCTGTACCTGAACCACGTCACCCCGACACCGGACATTACCGCGACGGAAGTGCAAGGGACCATCAAGTACGGGTTCGGCATCAATCTCGAACAGGAAATCGCCGACAACTTATACGGTTTTGCGCGCTGGGGTTGGGCCGACGGCAAGAAGGAATCGTGGTGC
>Ga0207780_1000188_pt1 | contig 16855 bp, 20 predicted proteins | sample LuqExpMetageno45_FD_187803 | JGI IMG/M metagenome (GOLD analysis project Ga0207780, IMG submission 187803) | Tropical forest soil microbial communities from Luquillo Experimental Forest, Puerto Rico - Sample 45 (SPAdes) | ecosystem: Environmental > Terrestrial > Soil > Tropical forest ...
GCCGACGCGGGCCATGCCCTCACCCGGGCTGCTGCGTTCGGCGAGGAAAGCGAACGCGGCGGCGATCCACAGAATGATCGAAAAGAACTGCGCGAACTCCTGCAGCAGCCGCAGCGGCCACGGCCGCCTTCGCACCCGCTCCACCTGATTGGGGCCGTATTCGCGAAATCGCCGTTCAGCTTCCTTCGCGGTCAGTCCAGCCGGCGAGCTACCCGCACTCGCCAATGCTTCGGCAATTGATAGACCGGCTATCGCGGCCATAGTTTGAGCAAGGCCTCACTGACTGCGCAACTATTTGCGCTAGCAATGCTCCCAGGCCTGCACTTGGCCGTTGATATGCATCAACTAATGTAGCGCGTGTGCTGGGCGGCTAGTAAGCACACCTGGTTCAGCCAGCTTATGGGAGGTCAGAAAAACTGGCGGAGAGGGAGGGATTCGAACCCCCGATACCCTTGCGAGTATGCCGCATTTCGAGTGCGGTGCATTCAACCGCTCTGCCACCTCTCCGCGGGCCAGAATCGGGCAAAAAAGCACGCTTCGGACGGGGGCTATCTAACCAAGCACGCCGGGACAGACAAGGGTTGCACGGCGTATATCGTGCCCGGTTGGGGCGAACTCTGGACTGAAACAGCGGCGCCACTCCGGTTCTGTCATGACATTCGACCCCATCCGCAAGCAACTGCCCGGCATGTGCTGGACTCTCTGCATGGTCGGCGCGATGATTGCGGCGCTCTACGTAATGGTGTCGCAGCTTAGTCTCGAGCACGGCTCGATGGTCTATCTCATCCCTGTGGTGCCACCGGGCTCAAGCGCGAACTGGAGATGGCGCGCGAGCGCGAGACGACATGCGCGACCTCTATGCCTTTTCGCGCCGGCTCGCGGTGGCATTTGACGTTTCCGACATTCATTCCGCGATCGAAGGACCATCTCGCAAGCGTGATCCAGCGCAAGGTCGTGCTGTTTGGTGGCGCGCACGATGCCGCCGGCAGCAGCGGGCGGCGCAACGGGCTGACTGCCGCCGAGCAGGCGAAAAATGTAGGACCGCTTCGTGCGCGGCGAGCACCATGCCACCACCACCAGCGGCTCCGGGCCGGGACCGTGGATCACCAATGCTTTTATCTCGGCCAATGATGGTAAGATGATCGCGCTGAGCGAAGGGCCCGGCCAGGGTACCATGGTAGCAATCGAGCTACCGGTGACACAGAGCGCCGTCCCGCAGATGGAAAGTGACGCAGATGAGTGAGCCAGCCCCGATCGTGCTCGTCGTCGACGACGAGATACAGATCCGCCGATTCCTGCGCACCGGATTCGAGCTCAACGGTTTTGTCGTGCACGAAGCCGGCACCGGTACCGATGCGATTCGTACCACGACGCTACGGCCGGTCGATCTGGTAATCGTCGATCTCGGCCTGCCCGACATGGACGGCTCCGAGGTAGTCGAGCGCATCCGCTCCTGGTCGAGCGTGCCGATCATTGTGCTGTCGGTGCGTTCAACCGAAGCCGAGAAGGTGCACCTGCTCGAGCTCGGCGCCGACGACTACGTGGTCAAGCCGTTCGGCATGGCGGAACTGCTGGCGCGCGTGCGCGTGGCGCTGCGCCGGCAGATGCGCGCGCTGACTGGCGAGCCCACCGTCAAGGTCGGTCCGCTCACCATCGATCTCGCCGCCCGCGCGGTGCTGCTCAACGACAAGCGGCTAACGCTGACGCCGAAGGAATACCGGTTGCTGCAGGTGCTGGCGCAGCACGCCGGCAACGTGGTGACCCACCAGCACCTTCTGAAAGAGGTGTGGGGCTCGATCCACGTGCACGACACCCACTACCTGCGCATCTTCGTGCGCAAGCTGCGGCAGAAGATCGAGCCGCATCCGGATAGCCCGCGCATCCTGATGACCGAGCTCGGCGTCGGCTACCGGCTGGCGCACGGCAACGAAGGCGACACCGGCGTCGGCGCCACCCCGGCCAAGGCCGAGGGCTGACAGGCCGCCCGAAGCCCCGCCGGCGAATTCGGCCGGTTTCCTTGACAAATTGCGGTCTTCCCCTTCATAAGCATGGCCGGCGCGGACCTTTCGGTCCGCACGTTTTTTCGGGGCTCGATAAGCCCTTAAAAATACACGACAATCCGACTGAAAGAAGCCGGTCCGGACCCATCCGAGCACCGGGGTTGAACACAAGGGAAGAACGATGTTCGCAGTCATTAAAGCCGGCGGCAAACAGTACCGGGTCGCCGCTGAAGACGTGATCAGGATCGACCGGCTCCAGCAGGAGCCGGGCCAGATCGTCGAGTTCGGAGAAGTGCTGCTGCTCGGCGGCGACAACCCGCAGGTCGGCGTGCCGACCGTGGCGGGGGCCACCGTTGCCGGCGAGGTGCTTCAGCACACGCGCGGCGACAAGGTGATCGCTTTCAAGAAGCGCCGGCGCAAAAATTCGCGCCGCAAGCGCGGCTCGCGCCACGAGTTCTCGGTGATCCGCATCACGGAGATCCTGACGAACGGTGCCAAGCCCTCTCAGACGCCGCCGCCGCGGCCGAAGCGGCAGGCTAAGCCGAAGGCGGAAGCCGAGGCGCCCGCGGCCGCAGTGACGGAAAGCGGGGCCGAAACCACGACGGCCGCCAAGGCCAAGAAACCGGCCGCAAAAAAGCCGGCCACGGCTGCCACAAAGAGCAAAAAGAAGTGAGATGATTCCGTCACGGAATCGGTGTACAAAATAGATCAAGAATTCGAGAGACCAATATGGCGCATAAGAAAGCAGGCGGATCTTCGCGTAACGGCCGCGACTCGGCGGGCCGACGGCTCGGCCTGAAGTCGACCGGCGGCGAGATCGTGCTGGCCGGCAACATCCTCGCGCGCCAGCGCGGCACCAAATGGCACGCGGGCCGAAATGTCGGCATCGGCAAAGACCATACGCTGTTCGCGCTCGTTAACGGAAAGGTTCAGTTCGCTACCAAAACCAAAGGCCGCACTTACGTGTCCGTTGTACCGATGACGGAGGCTGCGGCCGAGTAGACGGTGGACATATTGAGGTCCGCCGGTCATTCCAGTCAAACCGGCGGGGCTCTTGGGGCTCTGAGAGGGGGAGACGGGTGACCGGCTCCCCCTCTTTCGCTTTTTCAACCTGTGTTGAAACCCTGGAGCCTGAGCCATGACACTGCTGGAACAGATACCGAGAGAGACTTTCCACGAGACCAGTATCTCCGTCCTCGAAACCAAGCGGCTTACTCTGCGCGCGCCGCGCATCGGGGACGCTAAAATGGTAGCGGCGCTCGCCAACGACCGCCGCATTGCCGAGAACACTGCGCGCATTCCGCATCCGTACAAGCTTGCGGATGCGCAAGTTTTCATTAGCAGCGCCAACAAGGCCGCAGGCGAAGCGGTGTTCCTGGTCACGCTGCGCGAGGACGCGCGTGTGATCGGCGCCTGCGGGGTCGTGCTGCAGGACGAGACGCCAGAGCTCGGCTACTGGCTGGGCGTGGAGCATTGGGGCAAAGGCTACGCCACCGAGGCGCTGCACGCGGTGATCGACTATGCCTTCACCGATCTCGAACATACGGCACTGCAGGCCGGCGCCCGCGTCACCAACCCGGCTTCGCGCCGGGTGTTGGAGAAGTGCGGCTTCCAGTGGACCGGTGTCGGCCTCTACCGCATCAGCTCGATCAAGTCGTCGGCGCCGATCGATCGCTTTCGGCTCGAACGCGGCATCTGGTCCGCGCTCAAGACCTGGGGCCGCATGAAGCGGGTTTCCTGAAAACGGATAGCGGTCTCCCCGCGCGCGGGGGGCCGCTGGCGTCCGCGGCTGCGTTACGCGAAAATAGCCCTGCCCGTCTTCGCTAGAGCATGATCCCGAAAAGTGCGCACAGGTTTTCGGATGAGATCATGCACATACAAAAGAGGACCGACATGGCTTACGATCTCGACCAATTCGTCGCCGATTGCAAAACCACGCTCGCGCGCGATCCCGGCCCGCAAGGGCGCGAACAGGTGCGCACCAATCTCGAGCGGCTGCTCTCCAATCCCGATTTCATTCGCGCCTATTGCGGCGACGACCAGCCGCGTGGGCTCAAGGTTCTGTACGAAGACCCTAAGCTCGGCTTCCAGGTGCTTGCCCACATCAACGACAAGGCGCGCATCTCCCCGCCGCACGATCACGGCGCCTCGTGGGCGATTTACGGCCAGGCCACCAAATACACCGACATTATCGAATGGGCGCGCGAGGATGATGGCGCCGATCCCAAGCATGCCAAGCTCAAGCCAGTGAAGAAATACCGGCTCACTCCGGGCAAAGCCGGCATCTACCAGGACGGCGCCATTCACTCAATCGATTATCCCGACTACGCACGCTTCATCCGGGTCACCGGCACCAATCTCGACAAGATCAACCGCATCAAGATCGACCTGAAGACCGGCGCGGTCGAGCAGATGTACGCGCAGCAGGCCTCGTGAACCTGCGCGCGACGAAAGCGATGCTTCGCCCCGTCACCGCCGCCGCCGTCAAGGCCATGCTCGGCGACGGCGGGGAGTTGGCGCTGATAGACCTGCGCGAGGAACTGATCTTCTCGCGCAGTCATCTGCTGTGGGCATGCTCGGTCCCGCTGAGCCGGCTCGAATTGCGCTTCGCCCGCCTGGTACCGCGCCGCACCACCCGCATCCTGCTCATCGACGACAATGACGGCTTGGCGCAGCGCGCCGCCGATATCCTTGTCCGCGGTGGCTATTCCGACCTCTCTTATCTCGACGGTGGCATCGCGGCTTGGGCCGCCGCCGATTTCGAGCTGTTCTCCGGCGTCAACGTACCGAGCAAGGCGTTCGGCGAATTTATCGAGCACGCAAACGGCACGCCCTCGATCAGCGCCGACGAGCTCGACGCACTCATGCGGGCCGGCACGAATATCGTCGTGCTCGACAGCCGGCCTTACGACGAATATTCGCGCATCTCGATCCCGACCGGCATCAACGTGCCGGGCGCCGAGCTGGTGTTACGTGTGCACGACATCGCGCCCTCGCCGGAGACCCTCATCGTGGTCAACTGCGCCGGCCGCACTCGCAGCATCATCGGCGCGCAATCTCTGATCAATGCCGGCGTGCCGAACAAGGTGGTCGCGCTGCGCAACGGCACCATGGGCTGGCATCTCGCCGGGCTTGCTTGCGATCACGGCAAAGACAAACGCGCGCCGGCGGTAAGCGGCAGGGGCCTGACCTGGGCGAAATCCAAAGCGAACGAGGTGGCGCGCCGCTTCGGCATTATCCGCATCGACCGCGCCGCGCTCGAACGCTGGCAGACTGACACCACGCGCACGCTACATATCCTCGACGTGCGCGATCCGCCCGAATACGAGGCCGGCCATATCCCTGGCGCGCTCTCCGCGCCCGGCGGCCAGCTAGTGCAGGCCACCGACCAATATGTCGGCACGCTCGGCGCTCGCATCGTTCTCTGCGACGATAACGAGGTGCGTGCAGTGATGACCGCCTCCTGGCTCAAGCAGATGGGCTGGAAAGACGTGGTGGTGCTGCCGGAAGCAGGCCTAGAGACCGGCATGCCGGCCGATTTCGTGCTCGGCACGGCGCCGGCCGACACGGCGATCGAGTTCTCCGACGTGCTCGCGATCGACAACGTGAACGTCATCGATCTGTCCCGCAGCCCGATCTACCGCAAGGGCCACATCCCGGGCGCCTGGTTTGCGATCCGCTCGCGGCTCGACCGCGCGCTGCCGAAGATACCGTTGCGTAAAATGGTTGTGCTCACCTCGGAGGACGGCGTGCTCGCCGGCCTCGCCGTCGAGGAAGCGTGCGCGCTGACGACACTTCCAGTGCGCTGGCTCAAGGGCGGCAACGCAGCCTGGGCGGCCGCCGGATTTCCACTCTCGGCCGATTCAAAAATGGCGGACGAACCGCTCGACGCCTGGCTCAAACCCTACGAGCGGCCGGGCGACCCGAAAGCCGCCATGAACGAATATCTGTCGTGGGAAATCGACCTGCTCGAGCGCATCGCGCGCGACGGCACCACCCATTTTACAGCGCCGTAGTTTCACTGCTTCAGCGCCGCCTCGAATTTCTCGCCGAATTCGGCGAGCTCGTCGGGATTAATGTCGCTAACCACCCAGAGATTGATGCCGTTCTCGCTCCAGCGCCGCACATTGAAGCCGTGCAGGTTCTCCATGGTCGCGGCGCGGTCGCCGGAGCCCGGCGCCGGCGCGCAAAACAGATTGATGATATGCACGCGGCGGCGATAGACGATGGCCGCCACCGGCTTGGCATCGACATAATCGAGCCGGCCGCCCAGCAGCGTGAAGCCCTGCGCGGTCAGGTCAGCCACCGGCGGAGCGACGTCAATTCGGCCATTAAACCACGGCTTCACCGTGTGCTGGTCGGTGGAAGCCACGTCGGTCAAGTGCTGCGCCTGCAGCGAGCGCAGATGCGCCGACACCACCTCGCCGAGGATGCGTTTCTGGTCGTCGGTCCGCATCACCATCACCAGCAGGCCGGATGCCGCCAGCGCAGACATGGTCGCGCCAACCGCGAAGCCCTTGATGACAGCGCGCCGGCTAGAGGCATCCGCGATGGCCTTCGGCAGCTTGCTTTCGATACTCGCGCGCAGACTCGCCGGCGCCGACAGGCGCAAGCCTGCCGGCGTCATCATTTTGCGCAGCTCATGGAATTCGCGTAAGCGTGCCGCGCAGCCTGCGCAGGTCGAGATATGTATCTCGAGTTCGCGCGCATGACCGGCGTCGAGTTCGCCATCAATCAGCGCATGCAGCAGCATGCTGGCTTCGTCACAATTCATATGGGCTTACCCCGCCTTCGGCCGCGATCCAAGCGTCGCGCAATAGGCCGCGTGCACGCGCCAGCCGCGACATCACCGTTCCAATCGGTGCCTCGATCACGGTGGCGATGTCGCGATAGGACAGATCGTTGATCTCGCGCAGCACGATCACCTCGCGGAATTCCGCCGGCAGCTCGCCGATCAGCCGGCGCATGGTGTCCGAGTCTTGGCGCCGCAGCACCGCCTGCTCTGGCGTGTCGGCATCTTCGCGCCAGATCGGCTTAGCCTGATCGTCGGCGTCACGGTCGGCCGAAAATACTAGCCGCGAATTGCCGACATAAGTGGCGTGGCAGACGTTGCGCAGGATCGCGAGCAGCCAAGGCTTAATCGGTCCGCCTCGGAACGTTTCGAAATGCCGGAATGCGCGTAGATAGCACTCCTGCACGGCATCGTCAGCATCGCTCGCACCGCGCATCAGATAGCGCGCCAGCGTATAAAGCTCGTCGAGATGCGGAAGTGCGAGCGCCTTGAAGCGCTCGGCTTTGCCGCCATCGCTCCACTCCGCCGCGTCACCCGCCATGACTGGAGTTCCGACTCGGCGAAAAGCGTATCGTTCGACGCCGCTCACGATTTGCCGCTATTCGCCTCCACCACAATCGTGCCGGTCATGTGCGGATGCAAGGCGCAAAAATACGGGTAGCTACCCGCTGTCGCGAATGTGAACGAGAATTTGTCGTCGGTGTCGAGCGCCTTCGATCGAAACACGCCCGTCTGCGAGGTCACAGTGTGCGGGATGTCGTCATGATTAACCCAGGTCACCGTGGCACCGGCCGTCACCGTGATCTGCTGCGGATTAAAGACGAAATTGTCGATCTGCACCTCGGTATCGTGGGCACGGCTTGCGCGCGGGATTACCGCAAAAGTCACAAACCCGGCGAGTGCGCCCAGCGCGCGACGTCGTGCACGATTCATAACCGAACCTCAGCTCTGAAGCGGCGTGTCGACGATGGCGAGCCGCTGCTCACCCTGCTTGAACGTGATGCTGGCGGTGCCGAGCATCATGCGCAGCTTGGCATCCTCCACTCTCATCGGACCCGGCGACGGCGCCGTCCCAGGCGCCGGCTGGGGGAAGGCGGTCGAGCGCGCGGTGTGGAAGGTGACGTTGCCCTCTACCTTCTGCATCACCTGATGGATGTGGCCGTTGAGCACAGTGACCGAGCCGAAGCGCTTCATCAGGGAGAGTGCGCGTTCGCCGTCCTCGGTGCCCCAGCCCCAGGTGGGATAAACCGTCCAGAGCGGGATATGCGCGAACACCACGATCGGCGTAGAGGCGGATTTGCCTTTCAGATCATCCTCGATCCACTTGAGTTGCTCGTCGCCCAGACTGCCGAGCCCGCCGCCTTTCAGATTGGCGACATTGACCAGGCCCAGGAAGTGCACGCCGTTGGCGTCGAAGCTGTAGTAGCCCGCCCCCTTGGTGCCGCGGCCGTAGCGCTCCTTATAGATCTTGATCTCGGGGTCGATGATGTCGTGTTCGCCGGGCACGTAATGCACGTCGAGCATCGCCTGCGAGATGATGTGCTCGGCGTCATCGAATTCGGATTGCTTCGACAGATGCGTAATGTCGCCGGTGTGAATCATGAAGGCGGGCTTCGCTGGGATGGCCTTGATGCGCGCGATCGCTTCCTCCAGCGTGCCCTTGGCGTTGGGGTTGGCCGGCTTATCGAAGCCCACATGGCTGTCGCTGATCTGGAGGAAGGTGAAACCCTTGCTCTCGGCCGCCTGCGCCTCGTCAATGATGCCGAGCGAACGCGGCACCCCGCCGCTGATGGTCCACAGCACTCCGGTGCCTGCCCAGGTCATGCATTCCAATACCTTGCGCCGGCTGGGTACGTCGTCGTGATTGTGCGTCGTCATGAATGTCCTCCCTGCGATTTCCGCTTCATGGAGGACTAGATCGGGCGGCGGCGAGATTTATTCCCCGGCGGACTGTGGAACTCGTTCGGGCGATGCCATATACCCAACACGATGAAATTCCTCGACGAAGCCAAGGTCTATGTCGCGTCCGGCGCAGGCGGGAATGGCTGCGTGGCGTTCCGGCGCGAGAAATTCATCGAATTCGGTGGTCCCAACGGCGGTGACGGCGGCAAGGGCGGCGACCTGATAGTCGAGGCAGTCACCGGCCTCAACACGTTGATTGACTACCGCTACCAGCAACACTTCAAGGCTGAGCGCGGCGGCAACGGCATGGGCAAGGACCGCCACGGCGCCAACGGCAAAGACAAGGTACTAAAGGTTCCGGTCGGCACACAGGTCTACGAGGAGGACGGCGAGATGCTGCTCGCCGACCTTACCGAGGTCGGCCAGCGCGTCACCATCGCCAAGGGCGGCAATGGTGGCTTCGGCAACGCACATTTCAAATCAGCGACCAACCAGGCGCCGCGCAACGCCAATCCCGGCCGGCCCGGCGCGGAGCTTACCATCCGACTGCGGCTGAAGCTGATCGCCGATGCCGGGCTGATTGGCTTGCCCAATGCCGGCAAGTCGACCTTCCTCGCCTCGGTCAGCTCGGCCAAGCCGAAGATCGCGGACTACCCGTTCTCCACGCTGCATCCGCAACTCGGCGTGGTGCGCGTCGACGAACGCGAATTCGTGCTGGCTGATCTACCTGGCCTGATCGAAGGGGCGCATCAGGGCACGGGGCTTGGCGACCGCTTCCTCGGCCACACCGAGCGCTGCCGCGTGCTGCTACACCTAGTCGACGGCACCTCGGAGGATGCCGGCCGCGACTACAAGACGGTACGCGCGGAGCTCGAGGCCTATGGCAACGGTCTCACCGACAAGCAGGAAATTGTCGCGCTGTCGAAGATCGATGCGATGACGCCGGAGGCGATCAAGTCGCAGACTGCCAAGCTAAAGAAGGCCTGCAAGTCGACGCCATTAGTGTTGTCCTCGGCTGCGCGTCAAGGCGTACCGGAGGTACTGCGTGCGCTGCTAAAAGTAATCGACATGGCGCATGATGAGTCTCAGCTCGAAAACGCTCAATAAGATTTCGGCAAGCTGAGCTGAGCACCTTGTCGGCGATGAAGCAGAGGATCAATTGCCGGCTGACCGGCGCCAACCACGCGATCATCACGTCGCGCACGTAGCGCTCGACATGGAATTCGTTGGCGTAGCGGACGCGCCGCTATTTCTTGGTGCAACGCCGGCGCGGACCATTGACCGGCTGGTAACTACAATCCGCAGCCTGAAACGTAAAGTAGGCCGCCGCACAGGCACTCACATTGCAATTAGGTGGCGCCTCGCTGGCCGTCCGCCCGGCGGAAGCGCCGGCCGGCTGAGCGACCCCGGCGCCGATCATCTGCCGGGAAGCGGCTGGCGCGGCAGGTTCCGGAATGGGGCTGGCCGCAACGGAGGGAGCCGGGGCGATGATGGTGGGGACCGGGACGACGACAACAGGGGCCGGGGCGACGATGGGCGGGATCCACGGCGCGACGGCAACCTTGAGGTCCGGCATCGGCGACATAGGCGCCGATACCCAGTCCAAACCGAACACCACACTGCCGAGCGCGATAATCAGGACCGCGATATACGCAAAACGCGACATTGTGCGATCTCCCAACGCCGTCATAAGAGCAATAATAAGATAGGAAGTCCCGCTTTAGGCCGCTACCAGGGCCTACGCACCGACCGTTCAATTATGATGGGCCGTCTGCCCTCCTCCTTCTTGGCGGGGACAAAATCGACTTTGGCGGCGTGCCGGTCGTCTCTAGAATCGGGGACCGGGACAGGCGGCCATGACGCGCCCAATGGCCCCATGCTACACACGCGGCCGCCATCAGAACTATTGCCGCACCATGTCAAAAACGCCTTTGCTCAAGGACTTCCGCCGTATCGTGGTGAAAGTCGGCTCCTCGCTGCTGGTGGATCAGTCCGCCGGCGGCTTGAAGCGAGACTGGCTCGCCTCGCTCGCCGCCGACATCGCGGCACTGCACCAGGAGAAAAGAGACCTGCTGGTGGTTTCCTCCGGCGCGATCGCGCTCGGCCGTGCGGTGCTCAAGCTGCCGCAGGGCGCGCTCAAGCTCGAGGACAGTCAAGCCGCCGCGGCAGTCGGACAGATCGCGCTAGCGCGCTCCTGGTCGGAAGTCTTGAGCGCGCATGCCATCACCGCCGGCCAAGTGCTGGTCACGTTGGGCGACACCGAGGAGCGCCGCCGCTATCTCAACGCGCGATCCACCATCGACAAGCTCCTGGAATGGCGCGCGGTGCCAGTGATCAACGAGAACGATACTGTCGCCACTAACGAAATTCGTTACGGCGACAACGATCGGCTGGCGGCGCGGGTCGCCACCATGATGAGCGCTGATCTGCTAGTGCTGCTGTCAGACGTCGACGGGCTCTACGACAAGCCGCCGGCCACCGGCGGCGACGGCAAATTGGTACCGGTGGTTCCACGTATCTCACCGGAGATCGAGGCAATGGCCGGCGTCTCGGAATCTCAGTTCGCGCGCGGCGGGATGCTAACCAAGATCGAGGCAGGCAAGATCGCCACGACCGCTGGCACGCACATGGTGATCGCGTCGGGCCGCGTGCTGCATCCGCTGCAGCGGATCGCCGAGGGCGCGGCCTGCACGTGGTTCCTGACGCCGGCCAATCCGGTGACCGCGCGCAAGAAATGGATAGCAGGCTCACTCGAGCCGCGGGGCGCTCTGGTGATAGACGCCGGCGCGGTGCGCGCGTTGCGTAGCGGCAAGAGTCTGCTGCCGGCCGGAGTAATTAAGGTCGACGGCGCGTTCGGGCGTGGCGATGCGGTCGTCGTGCGCGGTCCCGACGGGAGCGAGATCGGCCGCGGGCTGATCGCCTATGACGCTGAGGATGCGGACAAGATCAAGGGTCAGTCGTCGGCCGACGTGGTTTGCATCTTAGGGTTCACCGGTCGCACCGAGATGATCCACCGCAACGACCTCGTGCTGGGCGGAAAATGACCATATCGGCCAATGGCCGACACGCGGCTCGGTCAGTGGCCGCGTGCGTGGCGGGCCCGGTACCTGGACGCAACGGTTTCGCGCTTGCCTGCCCGTTTCGACAGGCGGATGCGGGTTCCGTCGGGAAACACCAAGTACCTGCTGAATACCTTTGTCTTACCCTCACCCGTCCGACGGCCTTCGATTTCGAATTTTGTGCCGATCGGGAAGCGGCTTGGGAGCCGACTTAAGCTGTACGCCATGACACCCTCCTGGAGGGGACCCTTCCTTAAACACCTCCCGACCCTGCTCTCCGAATGTAAATACCAATTGACCGGTTGCGGCTGACTGGCCGGTTATCCACGCTATCCCCAGTTTGGGGGGCACGAATCAGCTTGGAATGCCTATCTCGCCGCCGGAACCCCGACGTGATAGGAAAACCACCCCAATCAGGGACTTGCCACCGCCTTTAGCCTCATGACCGCGCCGCTGAAGAGCTTCGAGGGCACCGGCGATCTGGCCGTCGCCATGGGCGCCATCGGCCGCAATGCCCGTGCCGCCGCCCGTGCGCTGGCGCTCGCGTCAGCCGCGCAGAAGGATCGCGCGCTCGCGGCGATGGCCGCCGCAGTGCATGCGCAGAAGGCTCAGATTTTGACGGCCAACGCCGATGATCTGAAGGAGGCGCGCGCGGCCGGTGTCACCGGCGCCTTCCTCGACCGGCTGGCACTCGATGATAAGCGCGTGGCGGCCATAGCCGCTGGCATCGAGGCAGTGCGAGCGCTGAAGGACCCGGTTGGCGCAATCACAGAATCATGGATACGGCCGAATGGAATGACCATCGAGCGGGTGCGGGTGCCGCTTGGCGTCATCGGCATCATTTATGAGAGCCGGCCGAACGTGACCGCCGATGCCGGCGCGCTTTGCTTGAAGTCAGGCAATGCCGTGATCCTTCGGGGCGGTTCCGACAGCCTGCGCTCGAGCTGCGCAATCCATGCTGCGCTCGAAGAGGGCTTGCGCGAGGCGGGCCTACCGGAAGCGGCGATCCAGCTGGTGCCGACGCGCGAACGCGCTGCGGTCGGGCTCATGCTGTCCGGACTGGATGGCACTATCGACGTGATCGTGCCGCGCGGCGGCAAGAGTCTAGTCTCGCGCGTTCAGACCGAAGCACGCGTACCGGTGTTCGCGCATCTGGAAGGCGTCTGCCACGTCTATGTCGACAAGGCAGCTTCGCTCGACATGGCTAAGTCAATCGTGCTGAACGCCAAGATGCGGCGCACCGGCGTCTGCGGCGCGGCCGAGACACTGCTCGTCGATCGCGCATGCGCCGCTACCCATCTCAAGCCGTTGGTCGAGATGCTCATCAATGCCGGCTGCGAGGTGCGCGGCGACCAAGCGACGCAAGCCGTCGATACGCGCGTAAAGGCAGCGTCGGAAGAAGATTGGTCAACCGAATATCTCGACGCCATCATTGCCGCCCGTGTTGTTGACGGTGTTGACGCCGCCATCGCCCATATCGAGCGTTACGGCTCACATCACACCGACGCCATCGTCACCGCTGACAAAGCGGCGGCCGAAAAATTCCTGCGTGAGGTGGACTCGGCGATCGTGCTACACAACGCCTCGACCCAGTTCGCCGATGGCGCAGAGTTCGGGTTCGGCGCTGAGATCGGCATCGCTACTGGCCGCCTGCATGCGCGTGGACCAGTCGGGGTCGAGCAGCTGACCACCTTTAAATACCGCATCAGCGGGAACGGTCAGACTCGGCCGTGACCAGGAACAGAAAAGCCCGCCCCGAGCGCCTGTTCCCCCCCGTAGCGCCCGGCATGAGGATCGGCCTGTTCGGCGGAACCTTCGATCCCCCGCATATGGCGCATCTGGGCGCCAGCCTGTTGGCGCTCAAGCGGCTCAAGCTCGACCGTGTATGGTGGCTGGTCACACCCGGCAATCCGCTCAAAAACACCCGCGGCCTGGCCCCACTTGACCAGCGCATCGCTGCCGCCCGCAAGCTGACCAGCCACCCGCGTATTGACGTGACCGGTCTCGAAGCCGTCATCAACACCCGCTATACATATGATACCATTTTGTGGTTGCTCGCCCGCTGCCCGAGGGTCCGCTTCGTGTGGATAATGGGCGCGGACAATCTGCGGAGCTTTCACCGCTGGCAAAATTGGCGTGGCATAGCGAAGCTAGTCCCCATTGTGGTGATCGATCGCCTCGGTCCAAGTCTGTACGCCGCTGCCAGCCCAGCGGGTCAAGCGCTCGCCCGCGCGCGCATCCCAGAACACGACGCCGTAACGCTGCCTGACCGCAAGCCGCCTGCCTGGTCGTTCCTGCACGGCCTCAAATCGCCGCTCTCCTCGACCGCGCTGCGGGCGCTGCGCCGCAAAGCGGGAGCTTTGCGGAAAAATGCCACCGGCAAGCTCAAGGGTGGAAAAAAACGCGCGAACTAGCTATCTTAGAAAAGGCCCGGTTCGAACCGGGCGAGTGCAACGAATTGAAAGGATAGAAACCTGGCCACACATGCACTCTCTCGGGCTACACGTCGTCCGCCCGAACCCGTCTCGAAGCGCTCGAGCGCCAACGAGACGTTGAAGATCGTCCTCGCGCGCCTCGATGACATGAAAGCTGAGGACACCATTACGATCGATCTCTCCGGCAAATCCTCTATCGCCGACTTTATTGTCGTGGCCTCCGGCCGTTCGCAGCGCCACGTCGCCTCGATTGCGGAGCACGTGGTCAGGGACCTGCACAAGGCCCGCGTCCCCCGGGTCCGCACCGAGGGCCTGCGGCAAGGCGACTGGGTACTGATCGATGCTGGTGACGTGATCGTCCACATCTTCCGGCCGGAAGTGCGCGTATTCTACAATCTGGAAAAGATGTGGTCGGCGGGCCGACACTAGTACGTTTGCCACACGGACCTCGGCGGAGCTGATAGTCTCGTCGGCACAATGCGTGTCGTCGTCGCCGCCGTCGGACGCCTGAAGCGGGGCCCGGAAACTGAGCTTTCCGAGCGTTACCGCAAGCGCGCCGCGCAAACTGGCCGCCAGCTCGGCTTGCGCGACGTCGAAATCATCGAAATTCGCGAAAGCCGCGCCGATGGGACGAGCAAGCGCATGCTCGAGGAATCGATCGCGCTCGCCAACATCATTCCACCGGAGGCGGCGGTAGTGCTGCTCGATTCGCGCGGCGAGAACCTCGACAGCGCCAGCCTTGCCGCCCAGCTCGCCAAATGGCGCAGCAATGACCGGCCGGCCGCGGTATTCATGATCGGCGGCGCCGATGGCTTGAGCCCGAGCCTGCGCAACAAGGCGGAATTACGGCTATCGTTCGGCGCCGCCACCTGGCCGCACCAGCTCGTGCGAGCGATGCTGCTGGAACAGATCTACCGGGCGACGACCATCCTCACCGGGCACCCGTATCATCGCGCGTAGTCGCTTCGTCTTTCGACCTAATCGCCTGGTCTTAATGCCGACGCAATGACTCGGAATGACACTTGCCGTCCCACACCGCGGGCATAACTTGACTTTGATGATTTGCCGATTCAGCGGTCTAGATCCCTGCGCCACACTCGTTGCCGGGCTGGCGCTAGTATGGCCGCTTGCAGCGCATGCGCAGCAGCAGCCGGCGCCGGACGCGGCCACTCAAACGCTCGACCTGCTCACGCAGCGTGACAAGGATTTACAAGCCGCGCGCGACGCCCAGCGCCGGTCGGCCGAAACCGAGACCGCGCTCAAACGCGAGATCGAGCAGTTCGGCGCTGACCGCCGTAAGCTGAACCAGGACTTGATCGACACCGCAGCGCGCTTGCGCGACGTCGAAGCCAAGATCGCGGCGACCGAAACGCGATTGAAACCGCTTGATGACAACGAGTACTCAATCCGCAAATCGCTCGACGGACGGCGTACTGTGATTGGCGAAGTGCTGGCCGCTCTCCAGCGCATCGGCCGCCGCGCACCGCCGGCGCTGATTGCTTCGCCCGAAGACGCACTGCAGTCGGTACGCACCGCCATGCTGCTCGGCGCGGTGCTGCCGGAAATGCGCCAGCAGGTTGAAGCGCTCGCCAGTGATCTCGGCGAGCTTATCAGCTTGCGCAAAAAGATAGCCGCCGAACGCGCGCAGCTCGACAGCGAGATGGCCTCGCTCACCAGTGAGCGGGCGCGCATGAGCGCGCTGATCGAGGAACGGCAGAAGCAGCAAGCCGAGCGCGAGCAGGCATTAGCCACCGAGCGCGCTCGCGCCGGGGACCTGGCGCGCCAGGTGGACAATCTCAAAGATTTGATCACCAAGCTCGAACAGGGGCTAACTCCCGGGGTGCGCGAGGCGCGTGAGGCGGCGCGCAGCGACAGCCGCCCGGCGCTGTCGGCGTTCCGCGACGTCGGACGGCTGACCCCAGCGGGCGCCTTCGCCTCGCTGCGCGGACAAGTTCCAATTCCGGTTAACGGCGTGAAATTGAAGCAATTCGGCTCGCCCGACGCCAATGGCGGTTCGGAAAAGGGCGTTTCCATCGCCACCCGCGCCGGTGCTCAGGTGACCGCGCCAGCCGACGGTTGGGTGGTCTATGCCGGAACGTTCCGATCCTACGGACAACTCTTGATCCTGAATGTCGGCGGCGGGTATCATGTGCTACTAGCTGGGATGGATCGGATATCAGTTGATCTCGGGCAGTTCGTGCTGACCGGGGAACCCGTTGCGGTTATGGGGAACGGCTCCCATATCGCCGCCATCCTCGCGACAGGTTCCAGCCAACCGGTGCTCTACATCGAGTTCCGTAAGGACGGCGTTCCCGTTGATCCAGGCCCATGGTGGGCGACTGGCGAAGGTGAAAAGGTTCGCGGATGATGCGCAAGACTTCACTCATTCTTCTTGGCGCGGCGGCGGGAGCGGCAATGATGCTGCTCGCGGTGCAGCCCTACTCGGTCATGATGGGCGCACGCGCCCAGGCCGCGGTGGCCGACACTTATCGGCAGCTCAATCTGTTCGGCGACGTGTTCGAGCGCGTGCGCGCCGACTATGTCGAGAAGCCGGACGACGCCAAGCTGATCGAAACCGCGATCAACGGCATGCTGGCTGGGCTCGATCCGCATTCGAGCTACATGGACGCCAAGAGCTTCAAGGACATGCAGGTGCAGACCCGCGGC
>Ga0207780_1000189_pt1 | contig 16846 bp, 14 predicted proteins | sample LuqExpMetageno45_FD_187803 | JGI IMG/M metagenome (GOLD analysis project Ga0207780, IMG submission 187803) | Tropical forest soil microbial communities from Luquillo Experimental Forest, Puerto Rico - Sample 45 (SPAdes) | ecosystem: Environmental > Terrestrial > Soil > Tropical forest ...
AACCTGATTTCCGGCGCATCGCGCAAGGCGACGCTGGTTTGCGGGCTGATTTCCAGGAAGCTGCGATCGTTCAACGAAACCGCATTGAAACTGAACCCGCGAAAGTTGTTGGTGATAAACACCGCGCTGCGAATTTCGGAATTCACGGCTTCGCCGTAGGTGCCCGCGAAGGCCAGCCGGAACGTCAGAGACGATAGTTGGTTCAGGTCCGTGACGAACCGCCAGCCACCCTTCCACAGCGATTGCACTTCCAGGCGCTGCTCGTAGCCGCCCTGTTTTTCGCGGTCCTGCACGCCGAAATAGTTGTAGCGGATAGAGGTATTTTCAAACGGCGTAGCACGAAAAGCGACGCGCTCGCCGGGGCCGCGTTTGCTGAAATATTCAAAACCCGCGGTGGCGTCCATCCAGCTTTTCGGCGCCCAATAAAAGGAGTCTCCGATTGTGAAGCCCTTGGTGTTGCTGTTGCCGAGAACGGGAAGCAAGATCCCGGACTGGCGCATGCGCGATCCGGCAGGGGCGGTGGCGTAAGGCGACCAGAACAGCGGGATGCGAAACATCCGATAGTTAGCATTCACCAAAGCAACCGACTTTCCAACGGTCAGCTTGGCTTCCGGCGTGTAGAACTGCCACGTCGGGCTTTTTGGTTCGCAGATGGTGAACCAGGAATGATAAATCTCGTAGTAGTCCTGACCGAAGCGCTCGACTTCTTTTGCCTCGAAGTACAGGGGATTCTCTGATACGAGCACCATGGGGTTGGGCTGCCGTTGCAGCCGTATTTCGCCGCGCACATTGCGGAAGGTCCCGCGGCCAGTGTCGACGTTCAACTGCGCTTCGTCGCCTTCGAGGTGCTGATTTTCGTAGTCGAAAATGACGTGGCCACGGGCTATGGCCATATAGGTGTCGGTGTTGTACTCGACGTGATCGGCTTGCAGCCGCATGTCGAGGTAGTGGATGTCGACGTTTTCGTCGGCGATATACACCGGGCCCTGGCGGCGCTGCGGGCCGCTCGCCCTGATCTCCGCAATCGCGCCCTGCGGTGGCCTGGAAGGGAACAATTGTGCCCGAGCCGAAACCGGCAGCAAGCTCAAGAGAAGAGCTGGCAGCAAGAGTTTCCAGTTGGCGGCGATTCCGTTCGAGCCGTTTGTATTCACGCGGTCTATGGACTCTGGATAGCGAAGGGCTAGCCTAGCATGCGCGCAAGCGGATTTGCACGCCAGGCGTTGGCGCAAAGCCGATTGTGAGATGCGGGAATGTCTCGCCGGGCTAACCTACGCCGCGGGAGTCTTAGCTTGTTGCTGCTGATACCAGGCGAAGGTGCGCTCGAGGCCCTCTTCGAAACCGACGGCCGGTTCGTAGCCGAGCATTTCCTTCGCCTTGGCGATGTCGGCCTGGGAATCCCGAATGTCGCCTTCGCGCGGAGGTTCGAATTGCGCTTGCAGCGTTTTTCCTGATACTTGGCGAAATAATTCGAGCGTCTGGTTGAGAGAAACACGGTTGCCGGTGCCAACATTGAAAACGTGCCCGGTGGCCCCGGGCGCTTCGCAAGCCAACAGGTTAGCCTGGACGGCATTTTCGACGTAGGTGAAGTCGCGGGTCTGTTCGCCGTCGCCAAACACAACGGGAGGCTCGTCGGCGAGGAAGGCGGCTGCGAAGCGCGACAATACGCCCGAGTACGGCGAATCGGGGTCCTGACGCGGGCCGAAGATATTGAAATAGCGCAGGCAGACGGTCTCGAGTCCGTAGCAGCGGCCGAAGACCGAAGCGTAGAGCTCCCCGACGTATTTGGAGACGCCGTATGGGGAAATGGGCTTCGGCTCCATGGATTCGGTCTTGGGCAAAGTGGGGGTTTCGCCATAAGCAGAGGAGGAGGCAGCAAAAACGAGGCGCTTGACCCGGTTGTCGAGCGCGGCCACGAGCACGTTTAATGTCCCTTCCACATTGATGCGGTTGGTCTCCTGGGGATCTTTCACCGAGCGCGGTACGGAAGTACGTGCGGCGAGGTGGATCACATATTCCGCCTGGTGGATGGCTTTCTGCACCGCTTCGACATCAATGACGGAACCTTTTACGAAGGTGATTTTGCTGCGGACCTCAGCGAGGTTCTCTTCTTTTCCCGCGGACAGGTCATCCAAGACCACAACGCTGTGGCCGCGGCGCACGAGTTCGTCGACGGTGTTTGAGCCGATAAAACCGGCGCCCCCTGTAACGAGGTAGCGCATTCTTGCTGGCCTCCTGTGCTCCCCACAGTCTTATTGTACGATGGGAATGTGAGGGGCAAGGCAGCGATTCCCGCGAGTGCTGCAAAAAACACATGAACAGAAGAGTGATTCTGGCGCTGTTGCTCGCGATGCTGCTATTCGCAGTGGGCTTCTTTCTTTATTCAAAGTTCGCACGCCGGGCGGTCGAAACGCCTCCCATCGCGTCGAACTGGCCGTCGGCCCCTGTTGAGACGCCCAACTCATCGGCTCCGGCGACAAAACCAAACGAGCGGCCATCGAGCGCGACACCCAAAGAGCCCCTTCCGGCAGAACCCGTGTTTGTGCTCCGCCAAGGTGAAACCCTGCAGTACGACGCAAACATCACCAAACTGAACAGCACCGTCGCCACCCTGAAAATCGTCGCCGTGGAAAAGCGTGGTTTGGGAAGCAGGCCTTCGTGGCACCTGCAGGCATTTGCCCACACGGAGAATCCATATCGCATGGTTTTTGAGCTGGACGATCAGTTCGATTCTTACAGCGACGCAGCCAGTATGGTCAGCCACCAGTACGAGATGCATCTCAGCGAGCGCGGGCAAAATGTAGACAGCGTCCAGCGCATGCTGCCTTCAACGCAGGATCCGCCGCCACCCGGCGTCAGTGCGGCCCGGGTTCTGCCCGGTACTCGCGATCCTTTGGGCATGTTGAATTATCTGCGAGGGATTGATTGGAGCATTACAAATGAAGTGCGCAGTCCGGTCTACGACGGGCGCAAGCTTTACGATGTGCGCGCCAAGCTTTTGGCGAAGGCCATGCCCGTTACTGTTCCCGCCGGAAATTTCAAACCCGTGAAGATTGAACTGCGCGTGTTCGACAATGGCGCGGAAATGAAGGATACGCATTTCCTGCTTTATCTGACGAACGACGAGCGGCGTCTTCCCGTGCTGCTGGAGGCCGTTCTGCCGTTTGCCACGGCGCGTGTAGAGCTGGCTAAAGCCAAGTAGCGGCGTCTAGCAGGGAAAGATCTTTTCGCGGTTACGCATCACGCGCTTTGTCGCGTTGCGCGAGTCCACCACCAACTGGGAAGACTCAACGATCGAGGCATAGTCGTAACTCGAATGGTCCGTAGCAATCAACACGGCGTCATATTTGCCGAGAGTTTCTTTGTTTAGCGGCACCGATTTCATATTCGAATAATCGTAGTGGCGCATCTTGTGTAATTGCGGGAAGTGCGGGTCGTTGTAATCGAAGTCGACGCCGCGTTTCTGGAGGATTTCCATGATTTTGAGGGTCGGCGACTCACGCAAGTCGTCGACGTCTTTCTTGTAAGCGACGCCGAGCACCAGCACCTTCGAGCCTTTCAGACTTTTCTTGTGGTTGTTCAAAGCTTCGGCGAGAGAGTCGACCACGTGGTACGGCATCGCGGTGTTGACTTCGCCAGCCAGTTCGATGAATCGCGTGGAGAAATCGTATTCGCGCGCTTTCCAGGAGAGATAGAAGGGGTCGACAGGAATACAATGGCCGCCGAGACCGGGGCCGGGATAAAACGGCATAAAACCAAACGGCTTGGAGGCCGCGGCGTCGATCACTTCCCAAACGTCGACGCCCATGCGCTGGCAAAGCAGTTTCAACTCGTTCACGAGGGCGATGTTCACGCAACGAAAGATGTTTTCAAGCAATTTGGCCATCTCCGCGGCACGCGTGGAGCTCACGGGAACGACGCGCGCGACAACTTGAGCATACAGCGCTTGCGCCGCGCGGCCGCTCGGAGGATTCACTCCTCCCACGACCTTGGGAATTTGTGCCAGACCGAATTGCTTGTTGCCCGGGTCTTCGCGTTCAGGAGAGAAGGCGAGAAAGAAATCGCCGGGCACATTCTCATTGTCCGGCCCTGCGGCGATCGGGCAGTGCAGCCCGCTCTTTTCCAGAATCGGAAGAAGTAATTCTTCGGTTGTGCCGGGATAGGTTGTGGATTCAAGCACAACCAGTTGCCCCTTTTGCAGGTGTGGCTGAATCGACTTGGCGGTGTTTTCCACATAGCTCAAATCCGGCTCGCGATATTCGTTCAACGGCGTGGGCACGCAGATGAGAATGGCGTCAACTTCGGACAAGCGAGAGAAGTCCGACGTGGCGCTGAAGTGCCGGCTGTTCACATACTGTTGAATCTTGGTCTGCTGAATGTGCTCGATGTAGGATTTGCCGGAGTTCAGCATGGTAATTTTCTTTGGATCCGTGTCGAATCCGGTCACTTTGTGGCCCGCTTCCGCAAAACGCAGAGCCAGGGGGAGTCCCACGTACCCACATCCGATGATTCCAACCTTGAGCTGAGCGCCTTTGAAAAATTCTGGTCTTCGATCCATAGCCATGTGCTCGAACTAGCTCCTCGCTCCTCGTGGAGGTCGCATTGGCGTTCCGCCAATGGAAAAAGACGGCACCATCAATATAGCAGTTTCCACTGCGTCTCTGCCGGTGGCATCCGCGCCGTTTCCAGTATTTCATCGCCAAGCATTGCGAATGTCTTGCGCTAAAGGCAAGATGGGCAGCGTTCGATGTTTATCTCTGCCGGATTAAGGGTAAACACGCATTCATGACCATTGCGATCGTTCTCTTCCTGGGTTTGTTCGTAGGTGTGCTGGTCGGACTGCTCGGAATTGGCGGCGGCGTCGTGCTGGTTCCTGCGATGGTCTATTTCCTTGGTTATGACCAGCACATGGCCCAGGGCACGTCCCTTTTTATTTTGCTCCCTCCAATTGGGCTAGGAGCTCTCCGCCAATATTGGAAGAACGGCCAGGTGAATCTGAACGCGGGGATTTCCTGTGCCGTCGGGTTCTTGTTGGGCGGATATGTCGGTGGGAAAATCGCTGTGCCAATGGACTCGCGGGATCTCCGGGGGATTTTCGGGTTCTTTCTGATCCTCTCCGCCGTGCTGCTTTGGAGGAAGACGCAGAACGCGGGAAGCGGCGCATCGCCGCCGGCCGCAAAGGCCGAGGCGAACGCATTGCGACTTGTGGGAATTGGCGTGACCGCGGGGTTCTGTGGCGTAGCCGCGGGTATGGTCGGGATCGGCGGCGGCGTGCTGTTGGTGCCGTTGCTGGGATTGTTGTTTGGGTTCAGCCAGCATCTGGCACAGGGAACGAGCCTCGTTGCGCTGATTCCGCCCACCGGCTTGCTGGCTTTTCTGGCGTATGCGCACGCTGGTTACGTGAATTGGCAGGCGGGCTTGCTCCTCATTCCCGGTGTGTTCCTCGGTGGAATTCTGGGCGGACAATTGGCTCGCCGGCTGAATCCGCAGCGGATGCGCCAAGTATTCTCCGCGCTAATGCTTGTGCTTGGCGCGTGGCAGGTCTTCTCTGCATGGAGGAGATGACGCATACTGGAGTCGCATGGTCGATCTCCACTGTCACATCCTTCCCGGTCTGGATGACGGCGCCAAAACCCTCGAAGACTCGCAGGCCATGGCGGAAAATGCCATCGCCGACGGAATCACTCATGTCGTTGCCACGCCACACGCCAGCTCCGACTACCAATTCGACTATGCGCGGGTGCGCGCCGCCTGCGATGAACTGACTTCGCGCCTGGGCGGCAGATTAACCCTGGCGACAGGCTGCGATTTTCATTTGAACCACGAGAACCTCGTGGCCGTGCAGAAGAACCCTCGTCCCTATTGCCTGAATCAGCACGACTATCTCCTGGTGGAGTTCAATGAGTTTTCGATTCCGCCAGCGATGGACCAGACCCTACATGAACTCCAACTCTGGGGACTGCGCCCGATCATCACACACCCGGAACGCAACGGGATTCTGCGAACGCACCCGGAGCGGCTGGAGCAATGGATCCGCCATGGCTCCTTTGTGCAAGTGACTGCGGGCTCGCTGTCGGGGGTTTTCGGCGCCGGCCCGCAGCAAGACGCCTGGTCGTGGCTGCATCGCGGGTTCGTGCACTTTATCTGCAGCGACGCGCACAATACCGGGCGGCGTCCCCTGAAATTGAAGTTTGCTTATGATGCGGTGGCGGCGCAAATGGGCCAGTCCATAGCGCGCTCCTACTTTATTGATAACCCGCTGGCAGCGTTCGAAGGGCGCCCCTTGCCGTACATCCCGGAAATCGCAGCACCACCTGAGCCGAAGCCGCGGAAGCGGTTTTTGTTCTTTTGAAACCGCGGTTATTGCGCGGGCCGCAATGGCAATCCCGCCCAGACATTGAATAGTCCCAACACTTCGCGGACCACGTCGAGAGTGTCGTGCGTGGTTCTCCACCAATGAACGGGGTCGTAGCTGTCGTCAGAAACGCTGTGCAATAGAGCTGTTCCGGCGCTGCAGGAGAGTTTGCTCCACAGAGCTTTCGTGCGCCGGGTGTGCACGGGGGAGGTAACGATAATCACGGTCCTATCGTTTTGGCGTTTTAGCGAATCGGCAATGGTTTTCATTTCGTCCGCGGTGTTCACAATCGGCGGCTCCAAGACCTCGATAGCTTCCTCGGGCACACCTTCGTGAATAAGGATCTGCCGGTCGTACGCTTCCTCCCCGACGTAAGGGATGGAGAGAGCGGCCAGGGTGGCGCCGGGCTGTACCGAATGTGTCAGCCAGACGCGCGTGGCATAGCCCTGTTTGTAAACGCGGGCGGCCTCGAGCGCGCGACCCGGCATGCCACCGCTGAGAACGGCGATCGCCGCGGCCTGGTGCAAAGGATCTTCCGCAACCAGCCATTTACCGAGATTTCTGAAGACGAGCAATAGTGCCAGTAAGACGAAAACAAAGACGGCGACCCAGGCGAGAGGTTTACGAAGCTTTTGCATTGGCAGAATGCCTGCTTGCGGGAATGAGGCACTGTCGCGCATCGTAACCTGCACTGTTAGTTGCGTCAAACCGAGTACATCCCAGATCGAGATTTCCCAAGTGTTAGGAGAATGTGCGGGAGACACGTTAAAATACGTATTTCGACCCTCATTGGAGGAATCGCATGAGAGCGGTGGTCACGGGTGGGGCGGGATTTTTAGGATCGCATCTTTGCGATCGTCTTTTGGCAGAAGGATGGGAAGTGCTTGCCCTGGACAACCTCATCACCGGAGATGAGGCGAATCTCGCGCACTTGAGGACGAATTCCAAATTCCGATTCGAACGCAAAGACGTGAATGATCCGGTCTCCGTGGACGGTCCAGTCGACTACGTGTTTCATTTCGCTTCTCCTGCCAGCCCGCCGGACTACTTGAAATACCCGATCGAGACCTTGAAAGTCGGCTCACTGGCCACCATGCACACCCTGGAGTTAGCAAAGACCAAGCGGGCGAAGTATTTTCTGGCGTCTACCAGCGAGTGCTATGGCGATCCCGACGTATCTCCACAACCGGAATCCTATTGGGGAAGGGTCAATCCAGTGGGGCCGCGCAGCGTTTATGACGAGGCGAAACGCTTTGCGGAAGCGGTGACCATGGCGTATCACCGCTACGACCATGTCGACACACACATTGTGCGTATCTTCAACACCTACGGCCCGCGCATGCGATTGAACGACGGGCGGGCGCTTCCCAATTTTGTGTATCAGGCGCTGACGGGAACGCCGATTACCGTTTACGGCGACGGCAAGCAAACCCGGAGCTTCTGTTATGTGTCTGATCTGATCGACGGCATCTACAAGTTGAGCCAGTCCGATGAGCATATGCCGACGAACATCGGCAATCCAACGGAACTCACCATCTATGAATTTGCCGTTCGCGTTTTGAGTCACTTTCCAAACGCGCCGAAGATTGTCTTCGAGCCTCTGCCCGAAGATGATCCCAAGCAGCGCCGCCCGGATATCTCGAAGGCCAAGCGCCTGCTGGGTTGGGAGCCCAAGATCAGCCTGGAAGCAGGCCTGAAGCTGACGATTGCCTTTTTCAAGGAACAGTTTGCGAAGACCGCCGCAGCGCGCTGATCTCTTACTGCGAGCGCCCGAAGGAGTGGTAGTCGAAACCGAGCTCCTGCATTTTCCTGGGCGAGTACAGGTTTCGTCCGTCGACCACCAGGCGGCGCGCCATCAACTTGCCTGCGCGCTCCCAATCCAGTTCGCGGAAGGTCTTCCACTCCGTGCAGACCAGAGCGGCGTCGGCGCCCGTCAGCGCTTCATACGGATCTTCGTGATATTTGACGTTCGGAAACACGGCTCGAGTCTTGCTCAGCGCCTCCGGGTCAGTGGCGTGGACTTCCGCACCTTCTTCGAGTAAGCGGCGAATCACTTCGAGCGCCGGCGCAAATCGAATGTCATCGGTGTTGGCTTTGAACGCCAGCCCCAGCACCGCGACGCGCTTGCCGCGAACGACCCACAGCGCTTTATGAATCTTTTCAAAGTAGCGGTCGATCCTTTGCTTGTTGACCTTCTCCGCCGCTTTCAACATGTCGAAATCAACGCCGACGGCGCCTGCCAAGTGGATGAATGCCTGAATGTCTTTTGGGAAGCAGAAGCCACCGAACCCAAGCCCAGCTTTGAGGAATTGCGTGCCAATCCGGGGATCAAGTCCCATGGCGTGGGTGACCTGCTCCACATCCGCGCCGATCCGCTCGCAGAGATCGGAAATTACGTTGGCATAGCTGATTTTCAGCGCGAGGAACGAGTTGGAAGCGTGCTTAATCAACTCCGCGCTGTTGATCGTCGTGATTAACAGTTCGCCGGCGATCCCGGCGGGACATGGGCCGTTATGCACGGGGCAATGAAACTTTCGCTCGAGGATCGGAGCGTAAATCTCGCGCATCACCTGTGTGCTTTTCTCGTTTTCGACACCCACAACGATGCGATCCGGGTGGAAGAAGTCTGAAACGGCGGTTCCTTCGCGCAGGAATTCCGGATTGGAGGCGACTTCAAATTTAATGGATCCGCTCTGCGAGTATGCTGCCAGCGCCTTTTGTAACTGTACGCCAGTCAACGCCGGTACAGTGCTCTTCTCGACGACCAATTTCGGACTCTTTGCACGCGTGGCGATTTCCCGGGCGACGTGATCGATGGCTGACAAATCCGCTTCGCCGGACTCCTTCGGGGGCGTCCCCACGCAAATGAAAATCACGTCTCCCGCGCGAATCGCTTCCCCGGTATCCGCGGTATAAGAGATCTTTTTTTCGGCAGCGGCGCGTTTCAACACCTCGTCCAGGTGTTCTTCATAAATGGGCACCTTGCCCGCTTTGAGCATGTCGATGCGCTTTGCGTCGATGTCTGTGCAATGCACTTCGTGGCCGGCGGCCGCGAGGCACGCACCGGTGACCAGACCCACATATCCACACCCGATGACGGTCAGCTTCAAATTCGTCTCTCCTCTTTTTCAGCGGGCAGGCTCTGGCGGGCTGTCTGGGAGCTTTTTCGAAAGCCTGTATCCGACCGATTCACAGCGCACCGCGAAATCTAGCGGCGCCCGAGCAGCAGGCCGCGCAATCCCAGGAGCGCGAGCTTTGGCTGCCTGCGCAAAACGTTCCAGAGCAAGCGTGTCGATTCATCGCGGTTAATTTCACCAAGGGATTCCCGGGTCGAATCGTTCAGCATGTCCACCAAGTCGCAATAGTCCTGCTGCTGAAAATGGTGGAGAGCACGGCGGATCAGCCAGTGCGTTCCCAATTCGCGGCGCAGCGCGAGCAGTTCGCGCCGGCCCTTGTTCAGGATGGCGTTGGCAACGCCACGCGCGCCACTGAAGCCGGTGACAATGCCACCGATCGTCGACACTTTCACCTGTGCCGCGGCATCGCCGACAAGGTACACGTCGCTGTTGCCGACGGTGCGTTGCACGGGCACCCACTTCCGGTACACGGGAATCCGGGCGCCTTGCCACTCTAGGGGCTCAAAGCCTTTTTTCTCGAGGAAGCGGTCGAAACAACGCTTGGTATCCTGCCCGTGCTCTCCGATAACACCGAGCGCGGCCCGTTCTTCCGATTCTGGAATGAGCCAGTAGAAATACGGCGTGTCATCCGGAACGAACCACACCCGGGTCGTGTCGGAAGGACAGTCTTTGGGCAGCTTGACCACCGCCTGAACCAGTGGCACAGTCTCGACGGGTGGCCATCCCGCGGCGCGAGCCACGCGGCTGACAGCGCCATCCGCTCCCACCACGCAATCCGCGTGGATGCGTTCGCGATGGCCGGCGCGATCGATGTCAACGTGCAAACCGGTTCCGTTCGGCGACAGTCCGAGGAACCGTGTGTCGTACTCGAATCGCGCCCCAGCAGACTCGGCTTCCTTCGCCAAGGCACGAATCAACCGCGATCGCTCGATGATCAGATCAGGCTGTTTTAGAGACACCGTCGCTGATCGCCCATCGGTAAACAGCTCGAACCTTCGGATTTCATTCAGGATGCTGGCGCCCGCCGAACCATTCACCTGCTGCCGGAAGTGACTTGTGACAATCAGTGTTCGCGTAGCCGGATCAAGCGTTGGCTTGGACTCCAATACTTGGACTTCGCGCCCGCCACGGGCCACGCTCGCTGCTGTGTACAATCCAGCTGCCGACCCGCCCACTACCACAACATTATTTGTCCGGGTGTTCCCAGACACGCTTGCCGCCTTCCGCACAGTCTTTGAGGGCCCTGTCTACCGTTGGTGCGTCGAACTTGAAACTTGCAAGCCTGTGGTCTTCCGTTCGTGAATTTCAGAGACACACAACCACTACCTTACCGGAATTGTCTTCGAGTATAACGGAACGTCCCGGAGTCGGCCAAACCGCATTGCAGGCATTAATTGGCGGTTGCTGGTTTATGGGGAGACTTCTGCTTTTCGTAAGGCGCCCTCTCCAGCCAAAAGATCCCCGGCAGCATCAATAAAAACACCGTCGCGCCAACGATGCCAGCCCTCGCGGTTGGCAGGTAGGAAACCAGCACACCCGCCCCGCCGCAGAGCGCCCCGGCCAGGTACATCAGCAGCACGGCTCCCCGTTGGCCGAGCCCAAGGTTTGCCAGCCGATGTGCGGAATGGTCCTTGCCAGGTGTGGCGAACGGCAACAGGCCGCGGCGCGACCGAGAAATCGTCACCAGCGTGGTGTCGAAAATGGTCGGCCCAAGAATCAAAAGCGGTGCCAGCCAGCCCGCCAGGTTCGTCGAGTGCTCAAGCCTTAGCTTGAGCGCGAGCGTGGCCATGAGGAACCCCAGGAACATCGCGCCGCCATCGCCCATGAAAATCTTTGCGGGCTTGAAATTCCAGCGCAGGAAACCGGCGGCAGCCCCCAGCGTAGCGGCCGCAAGGATTGTCACGACCGTTTGGCCGTTCAGATAAGCCAGAATCGCGAAGAAGACGGAGGCCATGGCCGCCACACCGGCGCAGAGCCCGTCCATGTGGTCAAGGATGCTGAACGAAGCGGTGATTCCGACCACCCAGATCACGGTCAATGCGGCATCGAGCCAATAGCCGAATGACCCGCTTAGGAATGTTTCGAAGACGTTCGCATGGACGCCGCTGGCCAGAAGAATCACCGCGGCGAGGGGCATTCCCACAAAAAGCTTAATCTGGTGATGCAGCCACCCGCGGTCGTCGAGGAAACCGACTGCCGCGACCAGCGTCGCACCGGTCACAATGCCAATGCTTTGCGCCCGCGCGGAGCCATCAAACGCGGTAAAAATGGCGATCATCACCGCACCATAAATCGCCAAACCGCCGAGCAGGGGAATCGGCTGGAGGTGCACTTTCCGGGGCCCCGGCAGGTCCACCATCCCGACACGTATCGCTAGCGCTCGCACTGGCACCGTTAGGAGCAGCGACGCTGACAAAGCGATTAGGAATGCCAGCAAGTCCGCACTCATTACGTCCTCATGACTCGCTCTGAAGAAACTGGCCTGGGCGAGATCGCCAGCTACAGACACGTTTACCGGATTGGGGTTCCGGATCCCAAGTTCGGCTCGGACGGAAAGAAAGCCGAGGATGCTGCCCCACGCAGCCCTAATACCTTAGCGCGATTTCTACGGATTCGCCAGTGTTCTACAGGCTTTACTGCAGGTTCCTGCGCGAAACATTAACCCTTTCTAAAGCGAGCTATGTAGCCAGATCCAGCCGGGCGACTCCCTCCACCAGCTCGACCAACTTTCGCAATTCCCGGCTTCGCTCGTAGTCGGGAGCCGCCAACAGCGCGGCCTGCCCCATCGCGGAAACCCGCGCATTGTCGCCAATTATCTCGCGGACGCGACTTACGAACTGGCCTGGCACGTCCGGGTCGATGCACAGGGAGAACCCTCGGAGCTTTCCCAGAGATACGACGTCACATTCTTCAGGTGCCACGGCCACGATCGGCTTGCCGGCAGCCAGAATTCCGTACATCTTGCTCGGCACAACGACTCCCTCCAACCCTCGTTTCACCGTAATGAGGTGGGCGTCGGCGGCGGCGAGTACCGAAGAAATCTTGCTCGAGGGAAAGAACGGAAGGAACCGCACGTTGCTCATCCCTTCGGCTGCCTTCTCGAGCTTTTGGCGCTGCGCCCCATCTCCCACAAATACCAGACCGACGCCATCCGTCTGCAGTTCACGAGCGCCCGCCAGAAGCGTTTCCCAAGCGCCGTAAAAGCCCAGATTGCCGGCATGGAGGAGCACAAAACGGAAATCGCCGCGAATCGTACGAATCACCTCGAGGTCAAGCGGTGCGGGCGTAGACGTGGCGGTCATCTCGGCCCCGTCACGGACCACAACCACACGCGAGGGGTTGACACCCTTCCCGAGAATGCGGTTTCGCATGTCGTCGCCCAAGACTACGACGCGTGTCGCTCGCCGCAGCGCCCAGCGATGCAATTTTTCCCAGACTCGCGCCAGCAAGCCCGGCTCAACGATGGCCCCTCCGACCGCCATGTCCGGGTACATGTCGCGAATGTTGTAGACGTACGGTTTACCCTTCAGGAGGGACACGAACGCCCCGACAATTCCCTCGAACGGAGGATCGGTCATGGCCAGCACCACATCACAGGGAATAAAAAGAGCCTGCGGAACGGCGAGCAAGACATAACTGAGGTAGTTGAAGACCCTCTTGTTCATCCGCGTGCGTGGATAATCGGTCGAGCCAACTCGAGTGATGCGTACTCGTCCAGCGTTTTCCGTTTGCCATAACTTCCAGGCGCGGCGCTCGGTTGGATCGTACGACGGCCTTCCGCAGACAATTGTGACGTCATTCTCTACGGCCAGAGCTCTCACTACGGTCTCAGCCATTTTTGCGGTCGCGGAGGTGTCGGGCGGGTAATAAAGATTCAGCAGGAGTACGCGCACGGTCGGATTGTACCGTCAGTTGAAAGCCAGACGAAGTGAGGAAAGGAGCCGAAAGATACGGGGTAAATTGTACAGCTGGTCCAATACTGTGCGAACGGGCAGTTTCCGTGGGCAAGTCGCTCTTCTATTTTTGACCTCTCCCGATCCAGTTTTCGGAGGAAGCTATGCGGCGAAATCCCCAGGCGCGCCTCGTGAGCTTGATCCTGGTGTTGTTCCTGAATTTGCTGGCTCAGCCGCTCAGCGCCGGACCGAAAGCTCTTCCGGAAGCAATCCTTCACGCCCGTACGGTCTTTGTCGAGAATGAAACCGGATTCAACGAACTGCAGTACGCCCTGGTCATGGAATTGAGCAAGTGGGGCCGCTTTGAACTGGCGGAAAGCCGCGACAAGGCTGATTTGGTCATGCGCCTCGACAACGGTAACCACGTCCACGTCATGCCCGACGGTCAATCGCCGAACGGTCCCATGAACGCTTTCACCGAAATCACGGAAATCCCGAAGGGGCACACGCGCATCTCGTTGCTTGATCCCAAGAACAATGCGCTGCTCTGGTCGGACACGCACCGGACGGATGGCGGCAAGGTAAAGAACGGGCACCTGCTGGATGGTTTGCGTGACGCGTTTGAGAGTTACGAAAAAAGCAAACACTAGCCGTCTTCGACCTGACATTTTTGCCGTTTGTGCCGCCGGTCCTTGGCAGCCGCTGCGGGTTTTGCTATAGGTAAATTGATCCTGAAGGCGGCAGCCGTTCCACCCTTCGCGGCGCCGTTTTTCGCTCCAGAATTGAGTGCGTTCATGGAAGTCACAGTCGAACACCTCGGCTCCGTGCAGTTTGAGATTCGCGCCCGTGGCCATTTCCTCGCGAGCGACCAGCCGATTGAGGACGGCGGTTTTGATGAGGGCATGACTCCGCCGGAATACCTCTTGGCTTCACTAGGTTCGTGCGCGGGCTTTTATGCCTCGCAGTATCTGCGCAAACACAAACTGGCGTTGGAAGGGACACGGGTACGGGTGACGTGCGAAAAAGTGAAAGACCCACATCCGCGCATGAACAACTTTGTAGTGGAAATTGAGTGCCCGGTTGAACTGAACGAGAAGCACTGCAAGGGCGTGCGGGAAGCGGTGGAGCATTGCCTGGTGCACAACACCTTGCTGCATCCGCCAACGATCACCTTGAAGCTGGAATGCCCGGTTGCTTCACACACCTGACGCGCATTAACCCGCGATCATTCTTTTGAGCAGTTTCCCTCAAGGGCGCGTTATCAGCACGTTTCCCAACACCAACGCGTCCATCTGGGTGCGCAGGAAGCAATCCAGAGCTTCTTCGGGCCGGCAGACGATGGGCTCATTGTCGTTGAACGAGGTGTTCAACACCACGGGCACGCCGGTTTGGCGTGCAAATTCGCTTATTAATGCGTGATAGCGGGGATTCGCATGTTTGCTGACCGTCTGCAGCCGGCCGGTTCCATCGACATGGGTTGGAGCGGGAATCTTGTCGCGCTTCTCGGGCCGCACAGCATACGCTAGGGTCATAAACGGTGAGGGATGGGATTGTTCAAAGTACTCTGCCGTTTTTTCTTCCAAGATTGACGGCGCGAACGGGCGAAAGATCTCGCGGTGCTTGATACGCCGGTTCAGAATCTCTTTCATTTCTGGCCGCCGTGGATCCGCGACGATGCTGCGGTTGCCAAGCGCGCGCGGGCCCCACTCCGCGCGGCCTTGATACCAGCCGAGAATCTTCCCTTCAGCAATGATGGCAGCGGTCTGGCGCAGCAATTCAGGTTCCGGCAAGTCGCTGAGAATGTAGCCGCCTTTGGTGACGTCGCTGGCGTTAATCGCGGTTCGAATCTCCTCCGCGCCATAGCCGGGCCCCCAATAGGCATGCTCCATAATAAAAGTGCGGGGTTGCGCCAGCGTCTGATGCCACACGTGATAAGCGGCGCCAACCGCAAGTCCTCCGTCCCCCGCGGCAGGATGCACGTAAACCTTTTCGAAAGGAGTCTGCTCAAAGATTTTTCCATTTGCGACGCAATTGAACGCCACACCACCAGCGAGGCACACCGCTTTCGCGCCGGTTTTTGCCGCGAGCTTCTTCAGCATGCCGAGGTAGACTTCTTCGAGTCTTGCCTGCAACGACGCGGCAAGATTGCGGTGCCGTTGTTCGAGCGGCTCGTTGGGGTGCCGTGCCGGCCCGCCGAGCTTTTGCGGCATGGCTTGCGAAAACATTTTGCCAAGTACCGGCGTCTTGTCGGACTCCGCCCAGGACATTTCGGGGCCGGTCCGATGATGAGTGAAATAGTCGAGGCCGAGTTTAAATCCGAAGCTTCCGCCGTTCGGGCTGAAGCGGACGATATCCCGAAACGCGTCCAGATTCTCCGGCTGGCCATAGGCAGCCAGGCCCATGACTTTGTATTCGTCGCCAAACTTCAAGAATCCGAGATATTGCGTCACCGCGCTGTAATAGAGCCCCAGTGAATGCGGAAAGGCGATCGCTCCCTCGATGTCCATGCGGTTTCCACGCCCCGTGCCCCACATGGAACTCGCGAAGTCGCCCAACCCGTCGGCTGAAAGCAGCGCCGCATGATCGAACGGCGAAACGAAGTAGCTGCTGGCCAGGTGCGCCTGGTGGTGCTCGACGCGGTGGAAGGTGGCGTTGATCTTTTTGGGATCGCTGTCAAACGCCTCGGCCAGCGCTTCCGGAATCCCCGTAAATTTGGTGAGGACCTTGGCGCGCTCCTGCGCGAACGACGGCATACGGACCGCGTAAAACAGCTTGGTGGCGAGGCGGGCGAAAGGGTTCCGTGGCACCGCGACATGGTCGATATCCGCAAGCGTGATGCCCGCTTCTTTCAGGCAATAGCGGATGGCTGCCGATGGAAACCCGGCTGCGTACTTGACCCGATTGAACCGTTCTTCCTCAACCGCGGCCACCAGCTTGCCGTCGCACACCAGCGCTGCGGAAGCGTTCCCGTGATACGCGTTAATTCCCAAAATATTCATGTTGCTCGCTTATCCACTCTTGTGCCGTTCAGGATAGATGGCGGCGGCACCACTCATTTAGCACGTAGAGCGACCACGGGCGAGACCAGGTCGTCTGGCCTCGCTGAAAATTATCCCATACCCGCTGCACCCCCGCAGCATGCAGCAGGTTTGCCAGCGGCGCAGAGAGTTCTTTCATACTGGTCTCTACCCGTTTGCGGAGTGCGTTCCGCATCCAATCTTCCCACGGCAGCGTAAAGGTCCTTTTTTTCTGGTTCAGAATTTCCTCCGGGATCATTCCTGCCAGTGCGGTGCGCAACAGCGCTTTGGGCACACCGGGCTGCACGCGCGCTTCGTCAGGAAGCGTGCTTACGAATTCCACCAGCGGTGTGTCGAGAAATGGCACCCGGACTTCCAGCGACCTGGCCATGCTGACCGAATCCGTGTCGTGCAAAAGCGTGCTGACCATGTAGGTTCGCATCTCGA
>Ga0207780_1000194_pt1 | contig 16630 bp, 7 predicted proteins | sample LuqExpMetageno45_FD_187803 | JGI IMG/M metagenome (GOLD analysis project Ga0207780, IMG submission 187803) | Tropical forest soil microbial communities from Luquillo Experimental Forest, Puerto Rico - Sample 45 (SPAdes) | ecosystem: Environmental > Terrestrial > Soil > Tropical forest ...
CCCAGGGACCGGCCGGCGCGGTCGGCGAGATGAGCTCGTCGATGCCGACGGTCTCGTAGCGCCACTGATCGGTGTGCGCATAGAAGAACGACGTCGAGTTCTGCTGGCGCGGCGGCCGCCCCCAGTCGAGTGCGAAGGCGAGCGGTATCCAGCCCGGTTGCGGTCGCAGCTTCTCCTGGCCAACGTAATGCGACCAGCCGCCGCCGGATTGGCCGACGCAGCCGCACAGCACCAGCATGTTGATCACACCGCGATAGTTCATGTCGCAGTGGAACCAATGGTTCATGGCGGCGCCGATGATGATCATCGAGCGACCCTTGGTCTTCTCAGCGTTGAGCGCGAATTCGCGCGCCACAGTGATGATCTGGTCGCGCGGCACGCCGGAGATCTTCTCGGCCCAGGCCGGCGTATAGGGCACGTTCTCGTCGTAGGACTTGGCAACATGCTCGCCGTCGAAGCCGCGATCGACACCGTAATTGGCGGCGAAAAGGTCGAACACCGTAGCGACCAGCGCCTCGCCGTCCTTCAGCTTCACCCGCTTGGCCGGCACCTTGCGCACCAGCACGCCGGGATGGTCGGTGCCGGCGAAATGATCGTGCTCGCGATTGCCGAAATAGGGGAAGCCGACGTCGGCCAACTCATCCTTATTGGTGGCTAGCGTCAGGCACAGCTTGGTGGCGGCGCCTTTGGTGTCCTTTTCCTCCAGGTTCCATTTTCCCTTCTCGCCCCAGCGGAAGCCGACCGAACCGTTCGGCACCACGATGTTGCCGGAGGTCTCGTCATAGGCCACCGTCTTCCATTCCGGATTGTTGCTCTCGCCGAGACTGTCAGTGAAATCCGAAGCGCGCAGCTGGCGGTCGGGCACCAGCCGGTCGCCTTGCTTGACCAGCTTCACCAGCATCGGCATGTCGCTGTATTGCCGGATATAGTCCTCGAAATATTTGGTCTGCTTGTCGAAATAGAATTCGCGCAGGATGACGTGGCCCATCGCCATGGCGAGCGCCGAGTCGGTGCCCTGCTTCACCGAGATCCACAGATCGGCGAATTTCGAAGCTTCCGAATAGTCCGGGCAGATCACCACACTCTTGGCGCCGCGATAACGCGCCTCGGTGTAGAAGTGTGCATCCGGAGTACGGGTCTGCGGGACGTTCGAGCCCCACAGGATCAAGAATCCGGAGTTGTACCAGTCGGCGCTCTCCGGCACGTCAGTCTGCTCGCCCCAGGTCTGCGGGCTGGATGGCGGCAGGTCGCAATACCAATCATAGAACGACATGCAGACGCCGCCGAGCAGCGACAGGTAACGCGAGCCTGCGGCGTAGGACACCATCGACATCGCCGGGATCGGCGAGAAGCCGATCACCCGATCGGGGCCGTGCTTCTTCACGGTATAGGCATTGGCCGCGGCGATGATCTCGGTGACCTCATCCCAAGTCGCGCGCACGAAACCGCCGAGCCCGCGCTTTTCGGTATAGGCCGCGCGTTTCTTCGGATCGGTGACGATCGACTCCCAGGCGGCGACCGGCGTGCGCAACGCCCTTGCCTCACGCCAGAGCTTGAGCAGACGCGACCGCACCAGCGGATATTTCACCCGGTTGCCGGAATAGAGGTACCAAGAGTAGCTCGCGCCGCGCGAACAGCCGCGCGGCTCGTGGTTAGGCAGCTCCGGCCGCGTGCGCGGATAGTCGGTCTGCTGCGTCTCCCAGGTGACGATGCCGCCCTTGACGTAGATCTTCCACGAGCAGGAACCCGTGCAATTGGCGCCATGGGTCGAGCGCACGATCTTGTCGTGCTGCCAGCGCTTGCGGTAGCCGTCCTCCCAGCGTCGGTCCTCGCGAGTGACGATGCCGTGGCCATCGGAGAACTCATCGACCACGCGGTTGAAGAATGTCAGCCGGTCGAGAAAGTGGCTCATCGATTATTTCCCTTCATTCAGCCGGTTGCGCGGCGGCAGGCGGAGCGGACGGCGGTAGCGAACGGCCACGTTCGACGTCGTACAGCAGGCCGCCCTTGCGAGTGTAGAAGCCCCAGGTGATTGCGAGGCAGGTCACGTAGAAGATTAGGAAGGCCCACAATGCTGCTTCCGGACCCCCAGTGGCCGCGATCGAACTGCCGTAGCTCTTCGGGATAAAGAAGGCGCCATAGGCTGCGACCGCTGAGGTGAAGCCGATGATCGCTGCCGACTCCATCTCGGCCTGCCTCTGCTGCGCCGCCGGCTGCAGGCCGGTTTCCAGCCGTGGAACTTCCACGCGCATGATCGCCGGGATCATCTGGAAGGTGGAGGCATTTCCTACGCCGGTCGCGAAGAACAGGATCAAGAACATAGCGAAGAAGCCCCAGAACGCCCCCTCCTGCTCCTTGATGCCGAGGAAGTAGAGCACGCCGGCGACCGCCGCGATCATCAGGGCGAACACCCAGATCGTGACGCGGCCGCCGCCATAGCGATCGGATAGCCAGCCGGTGGCCGAGCGCGACAGCGCGCCGACCAACGGCCCAAGGAAGACGAATTTGAGCGAATCGACCTGCGGGAACTGGGTCTTGGCCAGCAACGGGAACCCGGCCGAATAGCCGATGAACGAACCGAAGGTTCCGGTATAGAGCCAGCTCATAATCCAGTTGTGCTTGCGCTTGAAGATCACCGCCTGATCGGCGAACGAGGCCCGCATGTCGGCGATGTCATGCATACCGAACCAGGCCGCGAAGGCCGACGCCGCAATGAACGGCACCCAGATGAAGCCGGCATTCTGCAGCCACAGCTTGGCGGTGCCGTCGACGGTCTGCGGATCGCCGCCGAACCAGCCGAACACGCCGGTGGTAATCACCAGCGGGATGACGAACTGCACCACGCTGACGCCGAGATTGCCGAGGCCAGCATTGAGCGCGAGCGCGTTGCCCTTCTCCGCTTTCGGGAAGAAGAAGCTGATATTCGCCATCGAAGAGGCGAAATTGCCGCCGCCGAAGCCGCACAGCAGCGCCAGCGACAGAAAGATGATGTAGGGCGTATCGGTGCTCTGCACCGCCAGCCCGATACCGACCGCAGGCACCATCAGCGACCAGGTGGCGATCGAGGTCCATAGCCGCCCGCCGAAGATCGGCGGCATGAATGAATAGAAGATGCGCAGCGTGGCGCCCGACAGTCCGGGCATCGCTGCCAGCCAGAACAGCTGATCGGTTGAGAACTTGAAGCCGACCGCCGGCAGCTTGGCGACCACCACCGACCACACCATCCAGACCGCGAAGGCGAGCAGCAGCGCCGGGATCGAAATCCACAGGTTGCGGCGGGCGATCGCGCGCCCCTTCTCGGCCCAGAATACAGGGTCCTCCGGCTTCCATTCGGCGAGCACGCGAGGACCCATGGCGCCGATGTGCTTCTCCTCGTGGATCGGCTGCATTTCGGGGAATTCCGGCAGCTTGCGCAGGCCGGTGGCGAGCGCCTCGCGCTCCATGCGCTGAATGGCAAGATGCATCCACACCAGCGACACGCCGGCGATCAGGAACAGCAGCATGAAGCATGACGTCCAGATGCCGGTGAGGTCGTTGAGCGCGCCGAAGGCGATCGGCAGCACGAAGCCGCCGAGACCGCCGATCATGCCGACGAGGCCGCCGACCGAGCCGACGTTCTTCGGATAGTAAACCGGGATGTGCTTGTAGACCGCGGCTTTTCCTAAGCTCATGAAGAAGCCGAGCACGAAGATCAGGCAGGTGAAGGTGACCACGCCGGTCGCCATATGGAAATGGATCGGACCCTTCATACCCTGCACGACGTATTCGGTAGGCGGATAGGCCAGGATGAAGGTGATCAGCACCGAGACGCTGAACATCCAATACATCACCCGGCGGGCGCCATAGCGGTCGGACAGCACGCCGCCGTAGATGCGGAACAGACTGGCCGGGATCGAATAGGCCGCGCCCAGCATACCGGCGGTCTCGATATCGAGCTTATAGACGCCGATCAGGTAGCGCGGCAGCCACAGTGCCAGCGCGACGAAGGCGCCGAAGGTGAAGAAGTAATACAGTGCGAAACGCCAGACCTGCACGTTTTTGAGCGGCTCGAGCTCAAGCCAGGCGCTGCGCGGCCGTTCACCCTTGGCGCGACGCGCCATCTCCTCCGGGTCCTCTTTGGTGAAGAACCAGAATATGACGCCCATGAGCGCGATGGCCGCGGCCCAGACCTGTGCAGTCACCTGCCAGCCATAAGCGACCAGAACGAACGGGGCGAGGAACTTGGTCACCGCCGCGCCGACATTGCCGGCGCCGAAAATGCCGAGCGCGGTCCCCTGTTTCTCCGCGGGATACCAACGGGACACGTACGCGATGCCGACCGCGAAGGAACCGCCGGAGATGCCGACGCCGAGCGCCGCGAGCAGGATCTGCGGATAGGTATGTGCATAGGTCAGCAAATATGTCGCGACCGCGGACGACAGCATGACCACCGTGTAGATGCGGCGGCCGCCATATTGATCGGTCCAGATGCCAAGGAAGATTCGGACCAGCGAACCGGTAAGAATCGGGGTTCCGACCAGGAGACCGAACTGGGTCTCATTCAAGCCGAGTTCTTGCTTAATCTGCACCCCGATAATGGCAAAGATGGTCCACACCGCGAAACAGACGGTGAAAGCAATGGTGGACATCCAGAGTGCGCGACCTTGTCCTGCGACGCTGGTGGCGGTGGTGGCTGGCATGATGGTGCCTCGCTCCTGTCGAACGAATACGGTTGTTTCGACAAAAGCGGGGACCGCCCACGAATGCTTTGATGTTCATCAATTCTACTGGTTAATTCTCTGCGACAGTTTTGCTTTACGTATGTTCATTACTTGATTGATTGAAGTAGTCCCTTGTTTTGATTTTTATCAAGTTGCTATGCACGTCACCTATCTAGAGTGACCAATGATCGCCATAGCTACAGTGGAGATAAAGACCGTGCGTTCATCCGATTGGGAAACTATTCGTGCCCTGCCGCTGTTCTCCGGCATGAGCGAGCCGAATTTCGATGAGCTGGTCGCTGCCGCGTTTCTGCAGCGATTCCCGCAGCATATGACGCTGATCAACGAAGGCAGCCTGCCGGATTTCCTACATATCGTGACCGACGGTTCGGTGGAACTTTATGGTGTGCATGACCACCACGAGACCACGATCGACATCATCCGGCCGGTGACCACATTCATCCTGGCGGCGGTGATTCGCGACGAAGTCTATCTCAAGTCGGCCCGCACGCTGACGCCGTCGCAGATCCTGATGATCCCAGCGCAAACCGTACGCAGCGTGTTCGACCGCGACCACGCCTTCGCGCGCGCCATCGTCAATGAGCTGGCGGACCGCTACCGCAGCGTGGTGCGCTCGCTCAAGAATGAGAAACTGCGCACCAGCGCCGAACGGCTGGCGAACTGGATCCTGCGCGCCGATGCCCAACAGGGCTATCAGCGTAATATCGAATTGGCCTTCGAAAAGCGCACGCTGGCCTCAAGTCTGGGCATGACCCCGGAGAATCTGTCGCGCAACCTGGCGCTGCTGACGAAATACGGTGTACGCAGCTCCGGCCGGGACATCATTATCGAAGATAGCAAAGCGCTGGAACGTTTCGCCAAGCCGAACGCCCTGATCGACGGATAATTTTACTGCCGCGCCGGGGCAAATTGCCGGGCGCGCAGAAATTGGCGGGTGGCCGGCGCCTCGGCGCCGACCAGCGCCCGGTCCGCGAAAGCCGGGCGCCGTCCCGTTATTTCCTCCGCGAGCATCGCGAATGACGCCGCATCGTCGACGTCGTACCAGCCGGGCACGTTTACCACCGCCAGCCCAAGCTCGCGCGCGCGCGCCAACGTGAGCCGGTACACGTCGCCGGTGCTCCATGGGATATCCGTGAACAGCCCTGCGTGCGGGTACGACAAGCCGATCAACGTATAGCCGCCATCGAGGGCGGGGCTGAGCACAACATTATCGCCCTGGCCTACCGCATCCACTGCCGCGCGCAGGATCGCTTTCGGCAAGGTCGGCGAGTCGGAATTGAGCAGTATCGCTCCAATATGGCCGGCCGCGAGCAGATCGGCGGTGCCCCTGATCAGGCGCACGCTGAGGTCACCTTCAGCTTGCAAACACAACCGGAAGTGCTCGGGCAGCAACTGCCGGAGAGCAGGTTCCGATCCACACGGCGTATAAAGCGCGTAGCCAGTGGCATCACCCTCATCGGCCAAAGCTTGGACGGTATTCGCCAGATCACAAATGAAACAGGCCGAGAGCACCGCGCATTCCTCCGGCCGTAGCGGTGGAGATAATCGGGTCTTCGATTGTCCCAGCGTCGGGGTCTTGCAGACAATTGCGATCGCGACGGTGCTCATGCAATTGCCCTCAGTCGCTGCGTTCCAGCGTCAAAGCGGCGACCGCTATCGGCCTTACGACTCAACCCTTACCGTTGCCATCCTTATCAGGCCGGTACTTGGTCTCGGGCTTCAGTCCCTTGCGGCGCAGCTTTTCGCTGATGCGGCCATTCTCGAGATAGCGGCCCTGCGCCGCGCGCTTCGCCGCCTCGTCCCATTGCGGCAGCCAATCGCCGAGCGAATAGCCGAACCAGGGCGCCTGCGGGCGCAGCGGTCCCATACCGAGCTCCTGCCAGATTGCCTTGGCACGCTCCATGTATTCCTGTTTGGGCAGCGCCAGCGGCGGCATATCGCCCTTCATGGTGGCGTCCATCAGCAGCGTGGAGTCTTCTTCCTGATCGTGCTCACGCTTCGGCCCGTGGCCCTGGCCGCGATGCGGCAGCAGCTGCACGTCCTCGATCGGGTTCATGCGATAGGCAATCGCCCACAACAGCCCGTCGGCATTGTCGACGTCGATGTCCTCGTTGACTGCGACGCAGATCTTTCCGCAGTCGCCCTTGAAGAAGGCAGCGCCGTTGAGCGCGCGCCACACCTCGGTGCGTGAGGTGCCTTTCTCCAGCGTGATCACGGTCACGCGAAGCAGTCCGGTCAGCGGTTCGTGCAGCGCCACCTTTTTGACGCCGCGGATGCCGAGCGTGTTGCGCAAATGCGCGGTGAACAGCGGCTCGTAAGCGACGCGCTTGATCACGCTTGATTCGCTCGGCGCTACTTGGCTGATATAGGATGGTACGATGGGCTTCTTGCGATGGGTGATCGCCGTCACCTGCATCGGCATGTTGAATTCCTCGAGCGCAACATGGCCGTGCGACTCACCGAACGGCGCCTCCGGCTCAAGATATTTGGTATCGATCAGACCTTCGATCACCAGCTCGGATTCCGCCGGCACGGTCAGATCGACGGTGCGTGCCCGCACAATATTGATTGGTCCGCCGGCCAAGCCGCCCGCCACGGTGATCTCGTCGACGCCGATCGGCAGCTTCTGCGGCCCCATGAACGCGACGTAAGGCGGGCAGCCGAGCACGATTGCGCAGGGCATCGGCTCGCCGCGTTTCTGATATTTGAGATAATGTTGATAGCCGCCGGCGCCGCCGACACGCGTCGCCATGCGCACCACCAAGCGGTCTGCCGCCTTCAGCGCGGCGCGATAGGTGCCCATGTTCTGCACGCCGGTTTCTGGATCGCGCGTGATCACATTGGTCGCGGTCAAAGTCGGTGCGCTGTCAAAGCCGGGTGTCGAGATCGGGATCGGCAGCCGATCGAGACCGCGCCCCTCGCCTTTCAGATCGTCACCTTCGATCACCACATCATGGCAGACCGCCTCGTTGACCAGCCGTGGCTCGATCGGATTGGCGATCGCGTGATCCCACTTAGCCTGGATCTCGGCAAGCGGCGCCCGCATGCCGACGCTGTAAATCTCCGGATTGGCGGCGATCGCGCCGACCACCACCGGGATATCGTATTTGCGGCCGAGCCCGTCTGTAATGTTGGTGAACAGGAACGCCTTGCGTTCGGCTTGGTCGATGCCGCCGACGAACTGCCAGCGCACCAGCGGGTGCATTTCGGAGTCTTTGTCGATTGTCCTGTCGATGCGGCGCAGGAGCCCGCGCTGTTCCAGCGCGTCGAGGTGCTCGTGCAGATCGGGATAGTTTCGCGACGCGTCGGTCATCATGCCCAAATACCAATTTTGCGCGATTGGTATAGGCACTTTTCGGAACGAATAGAAGCCCTTAGGCGGAAGGCCCGCTCAGCGGTTCTGCCAGGATTCCTCGGCCAAGCCAAGAAGCGCCTTGGCGTTTGGACAATAGGTTTCCCACACCGGATTGTTCGGATCGCGCTTCAAGTCCACGGCACAGGCTTCGCGATAGCCGCATTCGGCACAGTTGCGCATGACCTGTTCCAACGTACCGTTGCCGCCGTTTTCGACGGCGTAAAGATCGAGCCCCAACATAGCCATGCGGCAGCCGAGCAGTTCGTCGTGATCTTCACGACTGGTACGTCTCACACGTGAGCGACCCTTGTGGATTTGCATGAAATCCTCCTACGCTCGTTTCAAGTCACGCCGAAAAAACGCCTTCGTGCATTGACCTCGGTCAATCCCCTCTACCCAAGGCCCAATTCTCCCGGTCGGATACCAAATATATGTCCTGCCCCAGAAAGGAGAGCGTAGATACCGAGCCGACTGCGCTTCCCTTCCCGGCGTGCCATCAGGCGAGACCATGCTTCACCCGGCTAAGCTGCTCCTGCGTCTTGAACTGGTTGAACCGCGGCAGGAACTTGTCCCAATCGATGATATGCGCGTCAATTTCCGGCCCGTCGATACAAGCATGTTTGCGGACCATCTTGCCATCCATTAGCACCGGTACCATGCACGCACCGCACATTCCGGTCGCATCGACCATGATTGAATTCAGGCTGGCGACGGTCGGCACACCGTAAGGTTTGGTAAGGTCGCTGACCGCCCGCATCATCAGTGGCGGCCCGATCGCAACCACCTCGGTGATCTTGCGACCGATTCCGGCTTGGTTGTTCTTCAACAACACTTCCAGTGGGCCAGTGACGAAGCCCTTCAGACCGAAGGTGCCGTCGTTGCTGGTGTAGATTACGTTCAGCGTCTCGGGGAATTCCTTCTGTAGTAAATCGACCCGCTCGCCCTTGCCGGTCCAGAACAGCAGGTTCGCGCTGCGGAAACCGGCAATCAGTGTGACATGGTTGCCCATGCGCAAATGCGCGCGCATGATGGGGTAGACCGGTGGCAGGCCGACACCGCCGGCAACGAACACGACCGTCTGATTGCCCCCGTAGCGGTGCAGCTTGCTCGGCTGGCCGAGCGGACCGGCGATGCCGGCGAAGGACTCGCCAATCGCCATCTTGTTCATGCTGATGGTGCTGGTGCCCATCGCCTGGATGATGAGGTCGATCGTGCCCGCCTCGGCGTCCCAATCCGCCAGCGTCAGCGGGATAAGTTCGCCCTTCGGCGTCGCCAGTACGCGCACGAACTGCCCGGCCTGCGCCGCCTTGGCGACCAACGGCGAGTTCACGGTGAACTCGACGATGCCGCCGGTCAGATCGACCTTCTTGAGAATAGTCTGCCGCGCCTGACCCTGATCGGTGTAGCGCGCGGCGCGCGCGACCAATTGATTAATTTCCGCCGTGGAGAACGGAATATCGCCGACAATCTCACGCGCCGCCGCTTGGCCGTCGCCGGCGGCGCGAATGGCGGTCGAACCGCCGCGCGTGGCATCGCCGCCGGAATAGACGTCCTCAAGCGACGTCTTCTGCGAGCCGCCGCCGATGCTGATCGTCCCCCATTTGGTAGTCTGGAGGTTGGGCTCGGAGTCCTTGATGATCGGATTCGACGTATTGCCGAGCGCCATGATGACGAGATCGACCGGCATTGTCTCAGTCTTGCCGGTGACGACGGGTGCGCGCCGACGCGAGGCGTCGGGCGGGCCAAGCTCCATGACGTCGAGGATGGTGTGACAGACCGAGTGGGATTTTTCACTCACGAATTCGCGCGGGGCTCTCAGCACCTTAAGTTCTATACCTTCCTCGAGCGCGTGGTGCAGCTCTTCGACACGCACCGGCATCTCCGCTTTGGTACGGCGATAGACGATGGTGACGTTTCCGCCCAACCGTTTGGCGGTGCGCGCCGCGTCCATGGCGGTGTTGCCACCACCGATAACGATGACTTGCTTGCCGGCGACCTCCGGCAGTGGCGTCTCGTGGTCCTCAAGCCGCGCCTGCATCAGGTTGACGCGGGTGAGAAACTCGTTGGCCGACATTACGCCGAGAAGGTGCTCGCCCGGGACGTTCATGAAGCGCGGCAAGCCGGCGCCGGTACCGACGAAGATTTTCCAGAATCCGGCCTTCTTGAGACCCTCGATGGTCGCGGTCTTGCCGACCACAAAATTGGTGACGAATTTTCCGCCCAGCAGCGTGATCTTGCCGACGACATCGTCGATCAGCGAATTCGGTAGCCGGAACTCGGGGATGCCGTAGCGCAGTACGCCACCGAGTTCGTGGAAGGCCTCGAAGATGGTGACCGGGTATCCCTCAGCCGCGAGCAAATAGGCGTTGATCAGGCCAGCGGGACCGGAACCGACCACCGCGATCGGCGGCTTATCGCCCTTCGCCCACGGACTGACATAGCCCTTCAACCGCGCAGCCGCGTCATTCGGGTGTGCCAGCCTCTCGCGCTCCGGCAGGAACCATTCGATCTGGCCGATTTCGATAGGCTTGCCGGTCAGCGTGCACACGCCCTGGCATTGCAGTTCCTGTGGGCAGACGCGGCCGGTGACGTTCGGCAGCGGATTACATGCCTCGATCAGCTCGAGGGCCTGCTTGAATTTGCCGGTCCCCAGGAGCTGCAGCATCTCCGGGATATGAATCTTGACCGGGCAACCGCCCTTAGCCTCCGCACCCGGTTTCGGGATACCGATTTCGCACGGCCGATCTTCGCACTGCTTGTCGCGCAGGACTTCGAGCCACACCAGCAGGTCGACTTCGCGAGCGCTGTAGCCGAGGTTCATGTAGCCAAGATAGCCCTGATTGACGAGATCGAAATCCTTCGCCCGTTCTTCTGGCGGACGGATGTAAGGCGGGATGCTGTTCTGCCCGGGCCAGTTCTGCGACAGGCCTTTGAACATCGGATAACGGTTCGACAGATGGGCATCGATCGCGGCGATAAATTTCCGTTTGAACTTGAGCGGAATATTCCAGATGAAGCGCAGCAGAATCGTGCTCATGTCGTCGTCGCGCAACAGCAGATTCCAAAGCGTCCTGGTGAAATTGCCGCCGAGCTCGTTCTGCTTGAATTCCCAGACGATCGCCTGCGTTCCGTCGTCGATGAACACCTGCCGCAGCGACTGCGGACTGTTCAAAAGGCGCTTGCGCAGCAGCCCGAGCTGTTTTTGGAAGACTTCGAAAGCCTCGCTGTGCTCCAACTCCTCGATCTCGTTCTGCGTCACCTCGAGCGCGCGGCTCGCCTGCCGATAGCGTTCGAGATCGTCGCGTTTGGCACCTGCGGTCGCACGCACGGGGTTCGGCGCCTCAGAGCTCATGGATAATCTCCGCATCACAGTTGGCAGCGACACGGGCGACCTTGCCCTTCAACTCCGGCGTGAGCTTGATGCGATCGAGCGCCCCCGGAATGAGATGGGCCACTTCCTTGGTGGTGCCGTCGACGACGATCCGGGTCTTCTCGAACAGCTCGCTCATGTCCTGATAGCAGGTCTTGCAGTTGGTGCACTTGGCGAGGTCCTCTTCGGCGAGCGTGACCAGGGCCGAGCCATTGGTCGATGCGGCCACGGCCGGCGTCGCCGGCGCGGCGGCAGCGCTGCCGGCCGACATCAAAGCCGTAAAGCCGTTGGCGGGCGGCGCATTGGACGACGCCGCCAGTTCGGACATCGCGCGGGCAATCGAGTCGATCGAAGACTCGCGCGCGTCTACCGATTCCTTGTACTGGCGCTGCAAGGCATCCAGCTCGGCGTGATGGGCCGCGTCGAGCTTCGCGACATCGAACCCGCTGAGATATTGCAGGGTTCGCCAGTACTTCCGACGCTCCTCGACCAAGTGGATGAGCGTTTGCGACACTTCCAGTTTGATCAGCTTCCGCTCGGCGTCGGTCGACCAAATGAACGGCGTCTTGCCATCGCGATCAGCCGCCGCGAGCTCGATGTATTCATGCACCGGCACGCCGACGGCATCGGCGGCGAGACGGCGGAATTGCTTCTTGAACCGGCTTTCGGTTGCAGCGAAGTCGGCCGGCGTCAGCGGCACTTCCAAGAGCTTGGTAGCGCCGTCCTCGACGTATTCGATCGCGTTGGTGGTCCAGTCCTCGCCGGAATCCGGATTGCCGTCGAGCAAAAACCGCCCGTGCAAATCGCCGCCGCGGCGCGGATCGTACACGAACACTGGATTCATGCGGCTTTCCACCGCCAGCCGGGCGTGACGACTGGCGGCGGCATCGGCGATGCCGTGCTCCGCCTGGCAGGGCGTATAGACGTCCAGCACCGCCGGTGAATCGTTGTGGTTCAGGTACTCCATGACGTTCTTCAAGAAGTGGCCCTGCAGCGCGGTGCAGCTCTGCACCACGAACACGTTCGGGTGGAACGCGGCGATGAGGGCCAGCTCCTTGCGGTCTTCCTGTTTGCCCTTGTGGGCGGAGCCGAACCGGCTGAGGTCGGAATCCTGCCCGGTTAGGCTGGCGGTCGACGCCTGCCCGCCGGTGTTCGAATACACGCCGGTATTGAGCACCACAACCTTGATCGGCGTCGTCGTGCTGAGCAGCCGCGACAGGGCGCCGAAGCCGATATCGTAGGTCGCGCCGTCGCCTCCCATGCTGATGACGGTCGGCAACAGGCCGAGCTCTTCGGATGTGAACTGATTCCATCCGAACAGCCGGAAGAATCGGTCATGCACTTGCGGATCGTAATCGTCGTCGAGCTCCAGCTTGGCGATACGCAACGCACGGATGTCGCCGCTCGCTTCCGCGCACAGGCCCTCGAATATACCCTTGGCGACCGCAGGGGTATCCTGGAACAGGCTATTCACCCACGGGTCGTTGTACGGATTGAACGGGAATGTCGATGCGTACACGCTGCTGCAGCCGGTCGCATTGGCAATTACCGTGCTGGCCGGTCCGTTTCCGCTCGGTCCGCTCTCCAGAAGATACAGACACCTTTCGAGCGTCGCGATGGTCTGTGCAATGCGCTCGCGCCGCTTCGGATCGCTGTCGCTGTTCTGCACCGACGCCAGTTTGACGTTCAGCCGCTCGATCAGGCTTTCCACCTCACGGAGGTGCTCCTTGCGCCGCTTATCGTGGATCGCATGGTTGGCCGACGTGACGAGCCGGATCGCGGTGACCTCGCCGCAGCCGCGGCAAGCGCCGTGCCCGCCGGTGGTCGCATAATAGTTGTTGCGATCGAGCATCAGCCGCTTGATCTCACCGTCGGGCTTGGTCGCCCCTTCGACGAAGCGAGCCGGCGTGTTGGACGTTCGGCTGAGGAACTCGAACCGCGCCTGCAGCGCTTCGAGCAGTTCCGCGTCCTGCTGGCGCTCCACCAGCGCATGCGGTCCGCAGACATCGATACACTCGAGGCAACCACTGCATTTCCACGGATCGATGGCGACCGAATAAAGCCCGCCGCTGCCGGGTGCTGCCTTTTCCATGGCATCGAAAAACGGCCGCGTCTTGGCAACCGGAAAAACAGTCAACGCATTGACCCACTTGCCGAGGTTGCGACGAAGCGTGGCGTTATCGATATCCAATTCGTCGGCCGCAGCCGCCACGATTTGCTGGAACGGCCGGGATTCCTTCTCGTGCCGGTAGATCTCGCGTACCGCGTCAGCGAGCGCATGGACCTGACCGCGCAGTGCCTCGCGCTGCGTCTCCGCAATATCGAGCTGTTGGATGGCGGTGAGCAATAGATCGCGAATGTCATGGACGGTGTTCGGGATCGCCGCGTCCGGACATACCAGCGCGCATTCCATGCAGCCGGTGCACAGGTCGGCAATGAACTCCGGCACATCGCGCCGGAACAGGCCCTTGTCCTTGAATGCGGCGCTTCCTGCCGGCATGAATAAGCCGGTGCCGGGAAGCACCGGCGCTTCGGCAATTGTGCCATCGCGGAAAGGCACTGCCACCATGTCTTCGTAGTAATCACGATCGAGGAAGCCGGCGCTCGCGGTCGACCCCGCGGCCCGGCACAATGCTGCCGAGATCGCCACACTGCGGCCCTTCGGACGAACGGCGGCCTTCTCGGCACGCTCGAATTCCGGATCGCTGTAGTCGACCTTTTGCGTCGCCTCGAGGCCCTCGCGGATTACCGCCATGTTGCCTTCGACGACGGCGCCGCCCTTGGCGCCGAACTTCTTGGAAATCTGCTGACGGATCTTCTTCAGCATAGCCTCTTGCGAGGCGCCGGCCACGATGCGGTCGACATGGCCGCACACCGCGCCGATGAAAGCGATTCCCATCATGCGCGTTTCCAGCTCCGGCGTCGGCGCATGCCGCTTGGCGACCGCGAAGCCGTCGACGAGATAGAAGTGGATCTTGCGGTCGCGAATCGCTTTGCGCGCCTGCGCCGGCAATTCTTTCCAGACCTCGACCGGCGAAAGCTGCGACTGCAGGATGAATGTGCCGCCGGCGACCAGCCCGCGCAGCGGATTGGTGTGGCTGAACACCCTATGGTCCGGCGAAACGACGATCTCGACGTCTTCCAGTTCGGCGTTGGTGAGCAGCACCGGCTCAGGGCTGAGCGTGATGTAATAGTTGGTCGGTGCGCCACTCTTCTCCGAACCATATTTCGGCGATGACTTCGAGTGCAGATCGAGGACGCCGGCAAGAATGTCGGTCAGGAGCTTGCCCGTGGCGATGGTGCCGTAGCCGCCGACCGAATGGAAGCGGACGCGGAATGCCGACTTGGGCAGCAGATCGGGGTTCGGCTCGGTCTCCAGCGCCATCAGCTCGGTTTCAGGATAGGCGGCTCTCAATTTGTCTTGCAACGCCGCGATACGTGGCGATGGATTCTTGGCGAAGAACTGGGAACCGAGATAAACGAACGGAACGTTACGCGTTTCCATATTTTTGAAAGCGGCGACCAGATGCCGCGGTTGTAGGTCATGGGCACCCAGGCCGAAGATTGCGGTAGTGATCTTGGGCAGCTTGTCGATCGCCGGAATGCCGGGATGCCGAAGGCCATCGGCATTCTCGCGCGCCTTGAACAGCGCTTGCGTCACCATGGCGGTGAGTGCGGTGACGTCCGAACGCTCCAGCACGGTCACCGCTTTTTTGCTGCGCAGCGCGGCAACGACTTCGGCCTCCGGGAACGGTTGCAGCAGCTTGACCGAGATCACCCCTACCTTTTTGCCCTGCGCGCGCAAATGGGTCGCGACCGCTTCGGCATCATCGGTCACCGAGCCGAGGCCGATCAATACGGTTTCGGCGTCGTCGCACATGAAGGTCTTGATCGGACCGTATTCACGCCCGGTCAGCGCCGCGAATTCCTGCATCACCTGACGGGCGAAACGCGGCACCTCGCTGACGAAGTGCGTACGATGGTCGACCGACCCGGCCTGAAAGTCGGGCTGGTTCTGCACGCCGCCGGTCAGGCCGGGATTGTGGACGTCCACCAGCGCGGGAACAAGCTGGCGCGTTCCCTTTTCGTGGGCGTTGATCCATTGCCGCCGCCACTGACCACGCAGTTCCTCGGGAATCCACGCCAGCGTACGCTCGATCAGCGCGCCTTCGTTGTCGCGTTCGATATCGCCCGCGGCTTCATCGAGCAAAGCCTTTAGTTTTTTCAGGTCGCTTGGCACGAGATCATTCTCGTGAAGCGTGAGGTACCGTCGCAGCTGAAACACACGGCCCTTGGCGCCGAACAGCATTTCCTGAGCCACCGTCGGGCATTTGATGCGGCTGGCAGGGTCGCCGAGGAAATCGCGCAGCAGTTCCGGCTCGGGCATCAAGGCCTCGGACAGCATATGGCTGGTTGCGAAGCCGTCCATGGCATTGGCGACCGGGATCAGCGACAGGGCGCTGAGCTTGTATGAGATTGCGGCAAGATCGGCGGCTTCCTGCGGATTGCTGCCGAACAGGATTGTGTAGCCCGACTGAAGCAATGCGTAGACGTCGTCATGGCCCGCCATCACGTTGAGCGAATGCTTGGAGACGACGCGGGCCGCGACATGCAGGACGAAGCCGCCGACTTTCTTGCCGACGGTGACGTAATGCGATTCGAGTCCGTACAGGATGCCCTGGCTGGACGATGCGTTGGAAACGTATTTGCCACCGGTCAGTGCAGCGCCGAGCGCGCCGCTCTGCGCAGAATGTTCACCTTCCGGCTCGAAAAAGAACGGGTGCTTGTCCCACACATTACAGCCGCCACTCGACCGAAACGCCTCGTAAATTTCCGAGATCTCCGTCGATGGCGTGATCGGATAACCGATGACTCCGCCGCACACATGGCCCATCACCTCGGCGATGGCCCCGTTTCCATGAATTACGTTGGGAATTCCGGGATATTTTGCGTTCATTTGTCCACCCGTGCGACCTTCTCGCTGCTCGCAAACAATTAAAACGACGGCTGGGCTCCGCCTTGACGTGGATCAAGTGAACACCGAACATCCATCAAGCAACTGTTTGATTGCCAACATTAAAATGCAAATGGCCGGGGTATTTGCCGGCCATTTACGATTCTTGGACGTTGCGGCTTTGGTCTACATGGACTTGACGATGCTTTCGGTCATTTTCTTGGCGTCGC
>Ga0207780_1000196_pt1 | contig 16577 bp, 14 predicted proteins | sample LuqExpMetageno45_FD_187803 | JGI IMG/M metagenome (GOLD analysis project Ga0207780, IMG submission 187803) | Tropical forest soil microbial communities from Luquillo Experimental Forest, Puerto Rico - Sample 45 (SPAdes) | ecosystem: Environmental > Terrestrial > Soil > Tropical forest ...
GATCGCTGCGGCTAGCGTCGCGATGTCCACGGCGGGGTCGGAGAGCGGCTTGATCGCTGCACGGATATCGGCCGGGTCAATGGTCGGCAAGTCGCCCTGCACATTGATCACGATGTCGAACCGGTGTTCCGGGTCGAGCGCCTGCAGCGCCTCAAAGATACGGTCGGAACCTGACATATGGTCGGAACGGGTCATTACCGCACGTCCACCGGCCTTTTCCACCGCCGTCTGGACTGCCTCGGAATCGGTTGCCACCACGGCCTCGCCCAAATGCGCCGATTGAGCGCGGCGCAGCACGTACACGACCATTGGAAGGCCGTGGATATCAGCCAGCGGCTTGCCGGGTAGGCGGGTGGAGGCCATACGGGCCGGGATGAGAATGATCGCTTTGGTCATCGTTTGGGCAGGCTTGGCCTAGCTTGACTATACAATGGCGATGAGTGCCGCCGCTTATACGGGTTGCCATAAAGCAAGCAAACCGGTATTCGATCCGCCACCGCCGCCACCGCCGCAACCGCGGCCCGTCGATCCCCGCATCATCTTGCCCCCTCTCGGGAGCCGTTATCAGATGAATTCCTTCGAACTCAATAAAGTCCTCGGCGCCATCCTCGGCACCAGCCTCATTGTGCTCGCACTCAATATCGGTGCCGGCGCCATCTTCGCGCCCGAGAAACCGGCCAAGCCGGGCTACGACATCGCTGTTAAGGATCATACCGAGGGCGGCGCTGCCACCGCGGCCAAGGAACCGGAGCAGCCGATCGAGACATTGCTGGCCTCCGCCTCGACGGAAAAGGGCCAGGCGACAGCCAAGCAGTGTCAAGCCTGCCATACATTCGAGAAGGGCGGCCCCAACCGAGTCGGTCCCAATCTGTGGGGGATCGTCGACCGGCCGCGCGCCTCCGAAGCCGGCTTCAACTATTCGGCTGCTATGAAGGCTAAGGGCGGCAAATGGACTTATGACGAGCTTAATAAGTTCCTGACCAATCCGCGCGGCTATATCCAGGGCACGGCGATGAGCTTTGCCGGCGTGGCGCGCGAACAGCAGCGCGCCGACGTGATCGCGTATCTCCGTACCATGGCGGACAACCCGGCGCCGCTGCCGAAAGCTGCGGCGAAATAGCCGGTCAGTCGATTGAGTTCGGCAGACGGCCGAGTCGAAGCCCGGCCGTCCTGATTTGGCGTCGAAGGCCTTTGGCTACGCAAATATGACCGCCGCAGTGGATGCCGTGCCGACTCGGCGCTGGTCGTGGACCGAAAAACAGACATAATCGCCGGCGATTGCGTCATAACTCGCATTTTTCGCGCCGGAGAACGCTGACATGAAGTTCACTCGACGATCCGTCGTCCGCGCCACCGCGGCCACGTTGGCGGCACCGGCTCTCGGCGCGCTCGGCTCCGGATCGCTACCCAGCCCAGCGCCGGCGCGGACGTGGAGGCACGGCCTGTCGCTGTTCGGCGACATCAAATATCCGGAAGGCTTCAAGCATTTTGACTACGTCAACCCGGCCGCGCCGCAGGGTGGCACGGTGCGGCGTGCCGCTTTCGGCAACTTCGACAATTTCAACCGCGTGGTGGCGATGGTAAAGGGAAACCTCGCCATGGGCACCGAGTTGTTCACCGAAACGCTGACGACGCCGGCCCTTGATGAGGTGTCCACCGATTACGGCTTGCTGGTGGAAGCAGTTAGTCACCCGGACGATCATTCGTCGGTCACTTACCGCCTGCGCGCGAATGCGCGCTGGCATGATGGCAAGCCGGTGACTCCCGACGACGTGATTTTCTCTTTTGTGACGTTCAAGGAAAACAGCCCGGACCTCGGCGCTTACTATCGTCATGTGTTAATAGCCGAGAAGACTGGCGAGCGCGAGATCACCTTCACCTTCGACGGTCCCGGCAATCGGGAGCTGCCGCAAATCGTCGGCCAGCTGCCGGTACTACCCAAACACTGGTGGCAAGGAACCGATAGAAACGGCCACAAACGTGACGTGACTCAGACCACGCTCGAACCGCCACTTGGGTCAGGGCCTTACCGCGTCAAGGATTTCGCCCCGGGCCGCTTCATCGTCTACGAGAAGGTGGCCGACTATTGGGGCAAGGACCTCAATGTGAATATTGGCACCAATAATTTCGAGCAAATGCGTTTCGAATATTTCCGCGACTCCACGGTCACGCTCGAAGCGTTCAAGGGTGATCAGGTCGATTGGCGCACCGAGAACAGCGCGAAGGATTGGGCGACCGCTTATGATTTCCCAGCCGTACGCGAGAAGAAAGTGGTGAGGGAGGAATTCCCGATCCGTAGTTCAGGTATCATGCAGGCCTTTGCCTTCAATATCCGGCGGCCGAAATTCCAAGACCGGCGCGTGCGTCGCGCGTTCAATTTTGCGTTCGACTTCGAAGAGATGAACCGGCAGCTCTTTTCCGGTCAGTACACGCGCATTGCGAGCTATTTTGAAGGCACCCAACTCGCCGCCAGCGGCATTCCGACCGGCAAGGAATTGGAAATCCTCGAGACCGTGCGCGACAAGGTCCCCGCCGAACTCTTCAGCAGGCCCTATACCGATCCCGTCGGGGGCAATCCACAGGCGGTCCGCAACAATCTGCAGCAAGCGCTCGCGCTATTCCGTGAGGCCGGCTACGAGGTCAAGAACACCAGGCTGGTGAACAGCAAGACCGGCGAACCGTTCAGCGTCGAATTTCTCGCACCGGATCCGGCCACGCAACGTTTCGTGTTATTCTACAAGCCCTCGCTTGAACGCATCGGGATCGCCGTTACGGTGCGCATGGTCGATTCCGCGCAATATGAGAACCGGCTGCGGCAATGGGACTATGACATCATCACTGCCAGCTGGGGCGAGTCGCTGTCGCCTGGCAATGAGCAGCGCGGTTTTTGGAGCTCGCGCGCTGCTGACGAGCCAGGCTCACGCAATTTGATAGGAATCAAGAATCCGGCAGTCGACATGCTGATCGAGCGCATTATCTACAGCAAGGACCGCGCAGATCTGGTCGCCGCCACCAAGGCGCTCGATCGCGTGCTGTTGTGGAACGACTACGTGGTGCCGCAATGGACTTACGGCAAACAGCGCACCGCGCGCTGGGATCGCTTTGGCCATCCGGAGACGATGCCGATATACGGCGCGTCGGCTTTCCCGACTATTTGGTGGTGGGACGCGGACAAGGCGGCCAAGGTGCCGCAGCGGTCGTGATCGGATGAGCAAGGCCCGAGCCGCGTCCGAGAGGCGCCGATGATCAGCCGCCGCAAAGTGCTCGTGCTATCTGCCGGTGCCGTCGTTGCGGCAAATTGGCCGAGGTCCGGCTTAGCGCAAGCCGCCCAGCGGCACGGCATGTCGGCCTTCGGCGACCTGCAATATCCAGCCGATTTCACGCATTTCAACTACGCCAAGGTCGATGCGCCCAAGGGCGGCGCGTATTCGGAGATCGTGAGCAACCGAGGCTACAACGGCTCTTTCCTCACGTTCAATTCTCTTAACAGTTACATCCTTAAGGGCGAGGGCGCGCTCGGGATGGACTACACCTTCGCCACGCTGATGGTGCGCTCGGGTGACGAGCCGGACGCAATGTATGGGCTTGCCGCGCGTAGCGTCGCCATCTCCGACGACGGGCTGACCTATCGCTTCACATTGCGGTCGCAAACCAAATTCCACAACGGCGTGCCGCTCACTGCACAGGACGTCGCTTTCTCGCTCAACACATTGAAGGAGAAAGGTCACCCGATCGTCAGCCAAAACCTGCGCGATTTCAAAGGCGCGGAGGCGGTCGACGAGCGAACGGTGGTTGCGCGCTTTGCTGAAAAGCGCGGCCGCGACGTGCCGCTTTTCGTCGCCGGCCTGCCGATCTTCTCGAGCGCCTACTATGCCAAGCAACCGTTCGACCAGTCGACGCTAGAAGCGCCGCTCGGCAGCGGTCCTTATAAGGTGGGGCGCTTCGAACCGGGGCATTTCATAGAATTTGAACGGGTGAAGGATTGGTGGGGCGCCGATCTGCCAGTAGCGCGCGGGCTGAATAATTTCGACACCATCCGCTACGAATATTATCGCGACCGCGAGGTCGGCTTCGAAGGCTTCACCGCCAAGAATTATCTGTTTCGCGAGGAGTTCACCTCGCGCACTTGGGCGACGCGCTACAATTTTCCGGCCTTTCAGGACGGTCGCGTCAAGCGCGACGTGATCCCGGATGCCACGGTCTCTGGCGCGCAGGGCTGGTTCATCAATACGCGGCGCGAGAAATTCAAGGACCGCCGCCTGCGCGAGGCGCTGTGCGATGCCTTTGACTTCGAATGGACCAACAAGAACATCATGTACGGGTCCTACGATCGCACGCATTCGGTGTTCCAGAATTCGCCGCTAATGGCGATAGGCAAGCCGGATGGTGCCGAGCTTGCGCTCCTGGAGCCGTTCCGCGGCAAGCTGCCGGATGAGGTGTTCGGCGAGCCCTATGTGCCGCCGGTAACTGACGGCACCGGCCAGGATCGCCGCTGGCTGCACCGCGCCGCCCAGTTGCTCAACGGGGCCGGTTACGCGATCGATAACCGCAAACGCGTGCTACCGAGCGGTGAGCGGATCACCATCGAATTCCTGATCGACGAGCCGACCTTTCAGCCGCACCATATGCCCTTCATCAAGAATCTCGGCACGCTTGGGATCGACGCATCCCTGCGTATTGTCGATCCGGTGCAGTACCGCAAACGCGTCGATGACTTTGATTTCGACATCACCGTGGAGCGCATGAGCTTTTCGTCGACTCCGGGTGATTCGCTGCGCAACTATTTCTCCTCGCAGGCGGCAGCGATAAAAGGTTCGCAGAATCTCGCCGGCATTGCCGACCCAGCGGTCGACGCGCTGGTCGACCACATCATCGCTGCCAAGACACGGAGTGAACTCACCGCCGGCTGCCGCGCGCTCGATCGCGTCATCCGCGCCGGCCATTATTGGATCCCGCACTGGTACAAAGCGTCGCACTGGATCGCCTATTGGGACGTGTTCGGCCGCCCAGCCGTCCAGCCGCCCTATTTCCGCGGCATTCCGGACACCTGGTGGTACGATCGCGACAGGGCGGCGAAGCTGGAACAAAAGGGGTAGCTGAAACGTCATGGCTGGACTTGTCCCCGCCGCCCACGGCTTTATGTTGCCGATATGGCCCAACACGTGGATACCTGCGAATTGCGCGAGCGTGACGCGGACCGGAATTTCTAGCGAATGACTGCCTATATCATCCGCCGCCTGCTGTTCATGGTGCCGACGATGTTCGGCATCATGCTAGTGGCTTTCGTCGTGGTGCAGTTTGCGCCCGGCGGCCCGGTCGAGCAGGTGATCGCCAAACTCACCGGCAGCGACACCGGCGCGACTTCGCGCATTTCCGGCTCGGCCGGCGGCGACTTCGGTAGCCGCGGTCTGGCGCAGGGTGGCGGGCAGGTGGATGCGGTCAATTCCAAATATCGCGGCGCGCAGGGGCTCGACCCGGAATTCATCAAGAAACTCGAAACGCAGTTCGGCTTCGATAAGCCGGCGCCCGAACGCTTTGCACTGATGCTGTGGAACTATGTGCGGTTTGATTTTGGCAAGAGCTATTTCCGCGATGTCAGCGTGCTGCAGTTGATCAGGGAAAAGCTGCCGGTATCAATATCGCTCGGCATTTGGATGACGCTGCTCACGTATCTCATCTCGATTCCGCTCGGTATCCGCAAGGCGGTCGACGACGGCTCGCGCTTCGACATGTGGACATCGAGCATCATTATCATCGGCTATGCCATTCCCGGGTTTCTGTTCGCCATCCTGCTGATCGTCCTGTTCGCCGGCGGCTCGTTCTTTGACTGGTTTCCACTTCGTGGTCTGGTTTCCGAGAACTGGGCGCAGCTGCCGTTGTGGCAGAAAATCGCCGATTATTTCTGGCATCTCACCTTGCCGATCGTCTCTATGGCACTGTCCGCTTTCGCCACAATGACACTGCTGACCAAGAACTCGTTCCTGGAGGAAATCCGTAAACAATATGTGCTTACCGCGCGCGCCAAGGGCTGCACCAGGCGCCAAGTCCTCTATGGCCACGTGTTTCGCAACGCCATGTTGATCGTAATTGCCGGATTCCCGTCGGCTTTCGTGCACGCCTTCTTCGCCGGCTCGCTGCTGATCGAGACCATCTTTTCGCTCGACGGGCTCGGCCTGCTCGGCTTCGAAAGCGTGCTCAACCGCGATTATCCAGTGGTGTTTGCCACGCTCTATATCTTCTCGCTCATCGGCGTGGTGGTAAATCTGATTTCCGATCTGACCTATACCTGGATCGATCCACGCATCGATTTCGAGACGCGGGAGGTCTGAGTGGACGCGCGCGCCCGCGAGAATCTACCCGACTTCGCTGTCGACACGCCCGTTGGCAGTTTGCAGCCGGTGCGGCGCGGCCGTTTCACTCTCTCGCCGATTAACAAGCGGCGTTGGGAAAACTTCAAGGCCAACCGCCGCGGCTACTGGTCGTTGTGGGTTTTCCTGGCCATGTTCCTGATCTCGCTGTTCGCGGAATTCATAGCCAATGACAAGCCGATTTATATCGACGTCAACGGCAAGTCGTTCTTTCCGGCGGTAGTGACTTATCCCGACATCGCGTTTGGCGATCCCAAGGACCCGAATTTGTTCGGGACAGCCGCCGACTATCGTGACGATTACCTGATGGAGCTGATCAACAAGGAGGGCGGCACCGTGATCTGGCCGCCGATTCGTTTCTCCTACAACACCCAAGTGAGCAAGCCGCCGTCGCCGTTTCCGTCCAAGCCGACCTGGTTACTGACGCAGAAGGATTGCGAGTTCGCCGCCAAAAACAACTTCGCCAAATGCAGCGAGGTCGAGACCAACTGGCTCGGGACCGACGATGGCGGCCGCGACGTGGTGGCGCGGCTGATCTACGGCTTCCGCATTTCTGTCCTGTTCGGCCTCTGTTTGACCATCGTCTCGTCCCTGATCGGCGTGGCCGCCGGTGCGGTGCAGGGCTATTTCGGCGGCTGGACTGACCTGCTGTTCCAGCGCTTCATTGAGATCTGGACCTCGATTCCCTCACTCTATTTGTTGCTGATCATCTCCTCGGTGCTGGTACCGAGTTTTTTTGTGCTGCTCGGCATCTTATTGCTGTTCTCCTGGGTGTCGCTGGTCGGTCTGGTACGCGCTGAATTTCTGCGCGGGCGCAATTTCGAATACATTCAGGCTGCGCGTGCGCTCGGTGTGTCGAACGCGGTGATCATCTTCCGCCACTTATTGCCGAACGCCATGGTGGCGACCATGACGTTCCTGCCGTTCATCTTGTCCTCGTCGGTGATGACGCTGACTGCGCTGGACTTCCTCGGCTTCGGCCTGCCGCCCGGCTCGCCCTCGCTCGGCGAACTACTCAGCCAGGGCAAGGCAAATGTGCAGGCGCCGTGGCTGGGGTTCACCGGCTTCTTCTCAATCGCGATCATGCTCTCGCTGTTGATCTTCATCGGCGAGGCGGTACGCAATGCCTTCGATCCGAGAAAGTCCTTCCGATGAGTGCGCCCGACAAAGAATTGCTTTCGGTCCGCGATCTGTCGGTCTCCTTCGGCAATGGTGCGCGCGAAGCGCTGGCGGTTGATCGCGTGTCGTTCAACATCAGCAAGGGCGAGACCGTCGCGTTGGTCGGCGAAAGCGGCTCTGGCAAGTCGGTCACCGCGCTGTCGGTGATGAAGCTGTTGCCTTATCCGGCCGCGCGCCATCCGTCCGGCTCGATCGTCTTCAAAGGTCAGGAATTGATGACGATGTCGGAGCGCGACATTCGTCACGTGCGCGGCAATGACATTACCATCATTTTCCAGGAGCCGATGACCTCGCTCAATCCGCTGCACACGATCGAGAAGCAGATCGCCGAGATATTGTTTTTACATCAAGGACTTGCGGGCGCGGCTTCACGCCGGCGCATCGTCGATCTGCTCACTCAGGTCGGCATTCCCGACCCGCAAGGGCGGCTCGCAAGCTATCCGCATCAGCTTTCTGGCGGTCAGCGCCAGCGCGTGATGATCGCGATGGCCTTGGCGAACGAGCCAGACCTGCTAATCGCCGACGAGCCGACCACCGCGCTCGACGTCACGGTGCAGGCGCAGATTCTCAAGTTGCTGAAGGATACGCAAAAGCGGCTCGGCATGTCGGTGCTGTTTATCACTCACGATCTCGGCATCGTGCGCAAACTCGCCGACAAGGTCTGTGTAATGCAGCAAGGCCAGATCGTTGAGCAGGGCGACGTCGAGCACGTGTTCACTGCACCGACGCATCCTTATACGCGCGCGCTGCTCGCCGCCGAGCCGAAGCCTGACCCAGCGCCGCCGCGGCCGGAGGCGCCGGTGGTTGTGCAGACTGACGACCTCAAGGTGTGGTTCCCGATCAAGCGTGGTGTGCTGCGCAAAGTGGTCGGCCACATCAAGGCGGTAGACGGCGTCAGCATCGAACTGCGCAAGGGCGAGACACTCGGGGTTGTAGGTGAGTCGGGCTCCGGCAAGACCACGTTGGGTCTCGCGATCCTGCGACTGATCTCATCTGTCGGTCCGATAGTGTTTATGGGCCATACCGTCCAGGGCCTGAAGTTCAAGGAGATGCGGCCGTTCCGCCGTAATATGCAGATCGTGTTCCAGGACCCCTACGGCTCGCTTAGTCCGCGCATGTCGGTATCCGATATCGTCGAGGAGGGCCTGTGGGTGCATCATCCACATCTGAAGGCGGACGAGCGCGAGCGCCGAGTGGTGGCGGCGCTCCGCGATGTAGGTCTCGATCCGGAAACGCGTATCCGTTATCCGCATGAATTCTCCGGTGGCCAGCGTCAACGCATTGCGCTCGCGCGCGCGCTGGCGCTCGAGCCGACCTTCATCGTGCTCGACGAGCCGACCAGCGCACTCGATATGCTGATTCAGTCGCAGATGGTCGATCTACTGCGCGAGCTGCAGAAACGGCGCGAGCTCACCTACATGTTCATTTCTCACGACCTGCGCGTGGTGGCGGCCTTGGCGAGCCGTCTGCTGGTGCTGCGCCATGGCAAGATGGTAGAAGAAGGCGCCGCCGCCGAGCTTTTCAAGAATCCGAAGAGCGACTACACACGCGCGCTGTTCGCCGCGGCTTTCAATCTGGAAACTGCGCCTGAGGGTATTGTTTCGCAGTGACGCCGATGCCCAAGCTCCGCGAGCTCGCCGATCTTTCTACCAACATCGTTTTGTCGCCCGCGCAACTATTGACCAAGGGATATCTCGACTATCTGCGCTACCGCCTCACGTTTAAGGGGTTTGATGGTGCTAGCGTGACGCAGACCCGCGACATCGTGCAGGCCGGCAAGGTAGTCGCGGTATTGCCGATTGATCTTGCGCACAACGAGATCGTTCTGATCCGCCAGTTCCGCTTATCGGCACACCTCGCCAATGGGTGCGGCAACCTAGTCGAGATCGTCGCCGGACGGGTTGAGCCGAACGAATCGTTAGTCGACGCGGCGCTGCGGGAATGCGCCGAGGAGATCGGGGTAGTACCATCCGCGCTGGTCGAATTGTTCAGCTACCTAACCACGCCGGGGATCACCGACGAGGAGGTCACACTGTTTCTTGCTGCGGTTGATGCGGAGCAAGCGCCGGCGCGGCCGATTTCGCCTGACGGCGAGCACCTCGAGACGTTGCGCGTCTCGATCGACGCGGCCGTCGCCGCCGTCGCCGAAGGCCGCATGCGCAATGGCCCGCTCGTCATCGCGCTGCAATGGCTGGCGCTCAACCGCGAGCGCCTTGCTGCCTTGTTGGCAAACAAGACACGCTAATCGCGCTCACAGATTCTTGATTGGATTTATGTCATTGAGCTCGGCATGCACGGAGCAGCCAACGATAGCGTGCTGAACGCGAACCTCCTGCTCGAAGCGGTCGGCGTGCCGCGCGACGCCTTCACCCAAATCATACCGGTCGCGCTGCATCGGCGGGCTCGCCCGTGCGCCGGAGCAGCACGCGGACCAGCCGGATGATCCGCCCAACCTCGATTGACATCGGGCCGAAGCCGTAGAATTGACCCTCGCGGCGCGCGGCAATGTCGGCTAGAACCGGGGCGCTCAAATCACCCCCGCGAGACGCCGCATGACCGCCAAAAGCAAGATCAGCCCGCAGGAGGCCGCCCGCATCCTGTCCGAAGCGCTGCCGCACATGCAGCGCTATGACGAGGAGACCATCGTCATCAAATACGGCGGACACGCCATGGGCGAGGAGCAGACCGCGCGCGATTTTGCCCGCGACGTCGTGCTGCTGGAACAGGCGGCCATCAATCCGGTCGTGGTGCATGGCGGCGGGCCGCAGATCGCGGCCATGCTCAAGATGCTTGGCATCAAGTCGGAATTCGCCGCTGGCCTTCGCATAACCGACGCTGCCACCGTCGAGATCGTCGAGATGGTGCTGGCCGGCTCGATCAATAAACAGATCGTCGGCTACATCAACGCCGCCGGCGGCAAGGCCGTTGGCTTGTGCGGCAAGGACGGCAACATGGTGCAGGCCAAGAAGGTTACCCGTACCGTGGTCGACCCGGACTCCAATATCGAGAAAATTGTCGATCTCGGCTTTGTCGGCGAGCCGGAGAAGGTCGATCTCGCCGTGCTTAATCATGTGCTTGGCAAGGAGCTGATCCCGGTACTGGCGCCGGTGGCAACCTCGGCAAACGGCGGTACCTTCAACGTCAACGCCGACACTTTCGCCGGCGCCATCGCCGGAGCGCTCAAGGCCAAACGCTTACTGCTGCTCACAGACGTGCCGGGCGTGCTCGACAAGTCGAAGAACCTGATCGCCGACCTGTCGGTTGCCGACGCGCGCCGTCTGATCGCCGATGGCACCATCTCCGGCGGCATGATCCCCAAGGTCGAGACGTGCATCTACGCGCTCAATCAGGGTGTCGAGGGCGTGGTGATCATGGACGGCAAGGTGCCGCACGCTGTGTTGCTCGAGCTCTTGACCGATCACGGCGTCGGCACACTGATGCACCGGTAAAAGTCGATGGCGACATCGCCGCTCATCAGCACCGCGTGGCTCGAAGATCATCTGGCGGATCCTGATCTGCGCATTATCGAGGTCTGCTCGCTCGCCGACGACAAAGTCTATCGCGCGGGTCATATTCCCGGCGCTGCGTGGGTATATTGGAAATCGGCGTGCTGGCACGAGACCGATCGCCAGCTCATTTCCCCCGCGGCCATGGCTCGCATGTTCGGCGGCATGGGCATCGGGTCGGATACCATCGTCGTGCTCTGTGGCGATCCGGTGCAACACGGCACCTATGCCTTCTGGGCTTTCACCATGGCGGGGCACAGCAACCTTCGCATCCTCGACGGCGCGCGCCGCAAATGGGTCGTGGAAGGCCGGCCGCTCACGGGCGAAATTCCGTACTTTTCTCCGGTTGCCTATCCCGTGCCGGCCGGGACTTCGTCAATGCGCGTCGGTCGCGACAACGTGCGCGACAATCTGAAGAAGCCCGGACGGTTATTGCTCGATGTGCGCGCACCGGAAGAATACGACGGCAAGCGCGTGATCGACTATTCCTTCGCATTCGACCACGGCGCTGAGCGGACAGGACGCATTCCTGGCGCGGTGCATCTGTATTTTCGGCGGTTTCTCAACGAAGACGACACATTCAAGTCGCCACGTGAGATCAGAGCCGTGCTGGCTGAGTCCGGGATCGCGCCAGCCAAGTTGGAAGATATCGTCTGCTATTGCCGACTGAGCCATCGCGCTACGCTCGTTTGGGTCGCGCTTGCCCATCTGCTCGGCGTCGACAACGTTAAAGTCTATGACGGCTCATGGACCGAATGGGGCAGCATCGTCGACTTTCCGGTCGAGAAGTAGCGCGCGCTACCGTTCGGCCGATGCTTTAGCATGCGCACAATTCGCTGCAGTTTTGTCCGGAAGTGTCTGATGGCAGCCAAGGTCAGCTACTACGCTAGATTCATCGGCACGGCAGTCATATTGATGGCGCTTGACCCCACCCAAGCCCGCGCCGAGCTCACGCTGTGCAACCGCACCAGCTATCAGATGGATGCAGCAATCGGGCTGGAGCAGCGCGCCAACATTGCAACGCGCGGTTGGTTTCGCATCGATCCCGGGCAATGCCGGCAGATAGTGGACGGAGCGCTCGATGCCGAAATGGTCTACGTACACACGCGCACATCGCCAGTCTACGGCTCGGCGCCGCTGCCGCAGAACGGCAATGCCGATTTCTGTATCCGCGAGGGTAATTTCGAGATCGCCAATGCGCGCAGCTGCCCGCTCAGCCAGCAGGTTCGCTTTTCCGCCGCACGGCCGTCCGAATCGCCGAAAGGACCGGTCGTCAACCTCGCCGAGGAAGCCGACTATGACGACGCGCAGGCGCGGCTTGCCGGCATCCAGCGGCTCTTGGAGATCGTCGGCTACGACGCGTATCCGATCGACGGCGTGCAGGGCGCCAAGACACAAGCCGCGCTTACCAATTTCCTAAACGACCGCAAGCTCCCGGCGGACGCACCGTCGAATCCGAATTTTTTTGACAAGCTGCTGGAGGCCGCACGTAACCCCGAAGGCGCCGGCTTCACTTGGTGCAACGACACCCATTACACGGTGATGGCGTCGCTCGGCATTGTTGAGATGGGCGCCATCGTCACTCGCGGCTGGTACCGCATCAATGCCGGCGCTTGTGTGCGGCCGGATGTGCGCGGCGAGCCGCACCGGCTCTACAGTTATGCCGAGGCCGTCGATGGCAACGGACGCGCCGTGAAGCGCGGCGATGCACCGCTTGCCTGGGGCGGCGACATCGCGCTCTGCACGCGCGATGGCAAGTTCGAGCTAAGCGATCATAAGGACTGCGCCACGCGCGGCCTGAATTCCGCCGGGTTCGTCGCCATTGATGTCGGCAGCCAGCCTCCGACCACCGTGCGGTTCAAGGAATAACTCAGAGTGCCATCGGAATGCCGCCCCGCACCGCGTGGATTTGAGAAGGTCGAGGCCTGGGTGTTCGATCTCGACAACACGCTCTATCCGCATCACCTCAATCTCTGGCAGCAGGTCGATGAGCGGATCCGCAGCTATGTCTCCGCGTTCCTCAAGGTGTCGAAGGACGAGGCGTTCCGCGTCCAGAAGGAGTATTACAAGCGCTATGGCACCACCATGCGCGGGCTGATGGCCGAGCATGGCCTGCATCCCGACGATTATCTCGAATACGTACACCAGATCGATCACTCGCCGCTCGAGCCCAACCCGGCGCTCGGAGCCGCGCTTGAAAAGCTGCCGGGCCGCAAGCTGATCCTCACGAACGGCACCCGCAAGCACGCCGAGGCGGTGATGCGACGATTGCACATCGACCGCCATTTCGAAGACGTGTTCGACATCGCCGCCGCCAATCTCGATCCCAAGCCGTTGCCGCGGGTCTACAAGCGGTTCCTCTCGCGCCACGCCGTCCAACCGACGCGGGCCGCGATGTTCGAGGATCTTGCGCGCAATCTCGAGGTTCCGCATGCGCTCGGCATGACCACCGTGCTGGTGGTGCCGGAAGGCCAACGTGAAATTTTACGCGAGGACTGGGAACTCAGCGGCCGCGACGCGCCACATGTCGATCACGTGACCGAAAATCTCGTAAGTTTTCTAGAGACTTTGTACGCAGGGTTACGGCTTTAGAATTATTCTCCGCGTGCCTGCGCGATACGCGGAAAGTTTCGTTTGCTCAACCAATTCATTCTTGGCCTCTACAATTCTGCGAAGACAACTAAGTGCGCATGCCGGGCGGGTTTAGGCCGAATATTTCCACCCGTCACCGTCTTCAGCTTTTCCCATCGACCTGTACCGACAGCTTTCGGCCGAAATTCGCCACAGTGAACCTGAGCCTGCTCTACACCGCAAAAGTGCCTCCGCCTTCCTGGTGCAGTTGACCAACGTGATCAAGGCGTCAACCGGAAGCTGGCACATGGTGTTCCTGCTCATCGCTTTGATGAACATCCTGGTGTGGCCATGGCACTGTTAGTGCTCAAATCGATGCGGTGGAAAGTGGTGGCAACCGAAGCCAAGCTTGCGCACGCTGTCTGATTACCAGACCCAAGCCTGAATGCGAAAAAGGCACCGGCGTTCGGTGCCTTGTTTTTGGTCGCACAGGCCGCGGCTTGACATCGCCCGTCCCGCCCCCGAAAACCCGCAGCAAAAGCGCGGGGTTGCTCATGTCCAACGACAAGCTTTCCAAGATTATCGACGACGCCTTCGAGGGCCGCGACAAGATTGGGCCGAAGACCAAGGGCGCGGTGCGCAAGGCGGTTGATTCTGCACTCGATCTGCTTGACGTCGGCAAGGAGCGCGTCGCCGAGCGGCAGGACGACGGGTGCTGGCAGGTCAATCAGTGGCTGAAAAAGGCGGTGCTGTTGTCGTTCCGCCTCAACGACATGAGCGTGATCACCGGCGGACCCGGCAAAGCGGTCTGGTGGGACAAGGTCGATTCCAAGTTCAAGGGCTGGAGCGCGGTTCGCTTCCGTAAAAGCGGCTTTCGCGCCGTCCCCGGCTGTGTGGTGCGTCGCTCAGCCTTTATCGCGCCCGGCGTGGTGCTGATGCCGTCCTTCGTCAATCTCGGTGCCCATGTCGATGGCGGCACCATGGTCGATACCTGGGCGACGGTCGGCAGCTGCGCGCAGATCGGCAAGAACTGTCATCTGTCGGGCGGCGTGGGCATCGGCGGTGTGCTCGAGCCATTGCAGGCCGGACCGGTTGTGATTGAGGACAATTGCTTCATCGGGGCACGCTCGGAAGTCGTTGAAGGGGTGATCGTACGCGAGGGGTCGGTACTAGGCATGGGCGTCTATATCGGCCTATCGACCAAGATCGTCGATCGCGAGACCGGCAAGGTCTATCAAGGCGAAGTGCCTCCCTATTCCGTGGTCGTTTCGGGCACGATGCCGGGCAAGCCGCTGCCGAACGGCGAGCCGGGTCCGAACCTCTATTGCGCGGTCATCGTCAAACGCGTCGATGATCGAACGCGCTCCAAAACCAGCATCAACGAATTGCTGCGGGTTTGAAAAACTCCTACCTGGCAAACGTTGATCCCGCGGGGCGGCCCTCAATGCGTATCTTTCCGCTGACGAGCTCGGCTTCCTGCTTGGAGACACCGGCAGCAATGCCTTCGGCCTTAATTCTTTTTCGGAAAATTCCAAGGCGCAGCCGGCCCGATTGACGTGAAGGCGCAGTGCCCGCTAAAGGCAGGTCATGTCCGCCGATCCCGTAGCCATCACCCGCAATCTGTTGCGCTGTCCGTCGGTGACGCCAGCGGAAGGCGGCGCGCTCACGTTTCTTGAAGGCGTGCTGGCGGCCGCCGGGTTCGCCGTGCACCGCATGACCTTCAGCGAGCCGGGCGCCGACGATGTGCAGAATCTGTATGCGCGCATCGGCGACAGCGCGCCCAATTTAATTTTCGCCGGGCATACCGACGTGGTGCCGCCGGGCGATGAGGCGACCTGGAAGCACCCGCCGTTCGCTGGCGCGGTCGACGATGGACAGGTTTACGGCCGCGGCGCGGTCGACATGAAAGGCGGTATCGCCTGTGCGCTCGCCGCCGCGCTCGATCATCTCGAGACTAACGGTGGCAAGCCGCGGAAAGATGGCAAAGGCTCGATCGCGTTTCTGATCACCGGCGACGAAGAAGGCACAGCGGTCAACGGCACGCCCAAGCTGCTGGCCTGGGCGGCTGCACGCGGAGAAAAGTTCGATCACTGCATTCTGGGCGAGCCGAGCAACCAGGAAGAGCTCGGCGACACAATCAAAGTCGGCCGTCGCGGCTCTCTCAACGGCCATCTGATCGTTACCGGCAAGCAGGGTCACGTTGCCTATCCGCAGCGCGCCGACAATCCGATCTCCGGGCTGGTGAGGCTTGTGTCCACATTACTGGCCGAATCGCTCGACAATGGCAGCGCGCAGTTCGCACCCTCACATCTGGAATTCACCACGATTGACGTTGGCAACAAGACCGTCAACCTAATTCCGGGCGAAGCGCGCGCACGCTTCAACGTTCGTTTCAATGATTGTCATACGCTCGACTCGATGAAGGCCTTGATCGAGCAGCGCGCAGCCAAGGCGGCCGGCGGCGCCATCAAGTTCGCATTCAAGTGGGAGTCATCGAACGCTCCAGTGTTTATTACACAACCTGGCCCGTTCACCGATCTGGTCGCCGATGCGGTGACAGAAGTCACGGGCCGCAAGCCGGAGCTGTCCACCACTGGCGGTACCTCGGATGCGCGCTTCATCACCGCGCACTGTCCGGTGGTAGAATTCGGGCTGGTCGGGCAGACCATGCACGCGGTCGACGAGCGCGTGCCGATTGGCGATTTGCGCGCGCTGACCACGATCTATCGGAGAATTTTGGACCGGTATTTCGCTTAACCATTACGGGGCGGGGCCGCGCAGCCAACGCTCCGCTGTCCCTATTCGTTGAAGACGCGGGACACGTCTGCTCCCATTTCTCGCTCCCTCGCATATCGAGACGGCGCACGCTGCCAAACAAAGCGCCGCTAGAGCATTTTCCGTTCAGTTTGCATCGTAACCTGCAGCGATGAAGTAGTTGGCGCATTCCTGTGGG
>Ga0207780_1000202_pt1 | contig 16414 bp, 12 predicted proteins | sample LuqExpMetageno45_FD_187803 | JGI IMG/M metagenome (GOLD analysis project Ga0207780, IMG submission 187803) | Tropical forest soil microbial communities from Luquillo Experimental Forest, Puerto Rico - Sample 45 (SPAdes) | ecosystem: Environmental > Terrestrial > Soil > Tropical forest ...
ATCCTCGAACTCATCGCGCGATCGCCACCGCAGCGGTGCCCGCACTGCCGAAAAAGGATGTGCGACCTATCGCGGCGTGAATAATCTGCCAAAGTAGTGTTAGTTCCGGTGGCACTTGTGTTTTATTTTGTGGTTTATCCGGACCAGCTTGGCTTCGTTGTCGCTTGGCTAATGAAATTTTCCAGGTAAAGGGCAACAGATGCAAATGCTCGACGAGGAGGCACCGCTTCCAATCGCGCGGATGACAAGCGCGAAAATTTGAAGGCGGAAAGTTAGCGCAGGTTCGTTTCCGTTTACGCCTCACTAATGAAACACGGCCCAGGCGAGGATGACGTCTGCCGTCATCATGATTGTTAGTATCGTCCAAAACGCTATTTCTGACACGCAAATCTACCTTCCCTGAATGGCGCAGATTTGATGTTGGATGTGTTTTGTAAAACGTTTATGACATGCGGACCGGAAGTCGGATGGTTAGTGCACCGCCTCGATCGTCAACTGATCCGCTTCTTAGGCCCCTCCACCGTCGACGATCTTCCCGCCTTGCGAGAAGGCTTGGTTGGGAGTCCAACACACCTCCACTGCATTCGCGTTATTCCTGTACACGGACAACGGCGCTCGGATGTGGTGCGCATGGCCTGGACCGACATTGCAGGCGACGCCAACAAAGTTGTGCAGCTAAAGACCGGAGCTAGGCTGACCATCCGTCTACACCTGGAACTGCAAGAAATCCTGCGGCACTGGCCTCGCTCGCATATAGCAATTTTGACCACGAAATTCGGAAAGCCATTCAGTGTCGCCGGATTCGGCAACATGATGGCTGACGCAATAAAGGCCGCCGGCCTTCCAGAACGGTGTGTTCCGCACGGACTACGCAAGGCCGCCGCACGGCGCTTAGCCGAAGTCGGATGCTCTGAAAAACAGATAACAGCAGTGACTGGACATACAACACTGAAAGAAGTTGCTCGCTACACGCGCGCTGCCAATCAGGAACGTCTTGCCGCCGATGCAGTCGATATGCTGGCAGAACAAAAGACGCTTAAGAATTCCCAAACCTCGATTGATGGTTTGGGAAAAAGGAAAAAATCGTGAGCGATATCAAAGCTGATTTCGTCAAATGGTGCCAGGGGCGGAATCCGCATACTCACTAACTGCATGCAATCATTATATTTTCTTTGCGCAGTTTCTAGGATGCCAACAATTATGCCAACGCCGTGACGATCGCAGACATGAAGTTGACGGAGGGAGTGTCCTATTGGCGACGGCATTCACATCTTAAAATCAAATACTTATAGATCCAATTAGATTCATACCCACAGTTCTACCCGCAAATTGCCCATCAGATTTCAGCGGTTGGTGGCGAACACTGGCGATCTCGGCGCAAGCTTTGTTAGCGTCACCTCGATCGTAGAGTCACTATGCTGCAATGACGAGGTGGCAACCGCCGATTGGCTCCGATAAATGCCGTTATCGGTGGCTCGCAAGTCTATTTTTTAAATATTTTAGAACGATGAAATTCGAGGTATGCGCATTGTTCGACCTTAAACGATCCAACGTTCGTCGAAGCGTCGATGCCCCACCGCCTCAAAATTGCCGGGTCGAGCTTTGATGAGACAAGCATAGCGCCATTATCCTCAAAACTAATTAGGCCTCTGTCGAAAAGTCGATCGACATGCGGCGATAAAAGCAATCCGTTACACCCATCGAGCTTTTCCTTATCAGATGAATCAGCCCAAGGTTTGATATGGCTAGCAATGAGAAGCCGCAGATCTTCAATGCCGGTAACACGACACTGTTTCTCGTTGAGTCTAACGTTTGATTTAAAGATACCTTGGCCGCGCCGTGCTTGAACAAGTTGCTGCTTTTGTGTTGGCCCAATATCAGTACGCCCTTCGATGGCCTTCTGAGCGTCGTCCTCTTTTTTTCCTTCCTCAATGGAAGCGCTATTCTTAAAAAACGCTCCCGGCTTTCCAATTTTTGCTAGCAAAATGTCGGCCAGCGTCTCGGAGATGCTAGCCAAATACAATGCGCAACAAACTTTTGCTTATAGCGAGCGGGGAATTTGTACTTTCTCGAATTTAGGTGGACAATTCGCTGGTTTGGTAAGCGGCAGACATTCGGCACGTTGCCCGATGCCCTTTTTCACATCGCCTGTCTCGGCAGGCAGTCCACACACGGGGGATCATGCAGCAGCTTCGCCTTTCGGAACACGTTCGACCGATAATCCGCGCCGACGAGGTGATCGAATGAATCGGCGGGCGTTTATGTCTGGCCTCGCTCTGAATTTGGCAGGTCTTCTTTTTTCGACCTGCCTCTTATGGCCAACGGCCATGGCCGCCGCGGAAGATCCTCCTGCGCTCAAAATCGGTGTACTTAACGACCAGTCAGGCCTTTACGCCGATATTACGGGTCTTGGCTCGGTCGAGGCCGCACGTATGGCCGTGCGGGATTTTGGCGGAAAGGTGCTCGGGCGTGAAGTTCTGATCGTTTATGCTGATCATGCGAACAGCGTCGAACAGGCGACGCAGACGGCCAAGCTTTGGTTTGATCAGGGTGTCGCCGCAATTGTCGATCTACCCAATTCCGCAGTGGCGCTTGCCGTACAAAAGCTTGCTCAAGAACGCGGCCGGATCACGATAGTCAGCGGCGCGGGTACCACGGAGTTGACCGGTTCAGCATGTTCGCCCACAGGGTTCCACTGGACGTTCGACACCTATTCAAACTCCGTCGGCTTGGCCCGCGAACTCGTCAGCTTCGGACGAGACACTTGGTACTTCATCACGGCCGATTATGCTTTCGGCTGGTCACTGGAGCGGGAAGCAACCCGAGCGGTTACGCAGGCAGGGGGCCGCGTTTTGGGAGAAGTTCGTCACCCGCTCAATTTCCAAGATTTTGGCTCCTTGCTCACCACTGCTCAGGATTCAGGGGCTAAGGTGATCGGCATCGCAAACGCCGGCGGCGACACAATCAGATTAATCCGGCAAGCGGCCGAGCTGGGAATCTCGGCGCGATCTCAGACACTAGTGCCTATGCTTGTGTTTATAAACGATGTTCACCGACTGGGTTTGGACATAACGAAGGGCATGACCTTCGCCGACGGGTTCTATTGGGACATGAACGAGGAGACGCGCGCCTGGTCGCGTCGTTTTTTTGCGGCGCGCAACGCAATGCCGTCGATGGCGCAAGCTGGCGTGTATTCTGCTGTACTTCATTATCTGCGAGCTGTCGCGGCTGCGGGCGTGAGCGAGGCTTCCATCGTGGCGGGCAAGATGCGGACTATACCAGTGCGGGACTTTTTCGCCAAAGAAGGCCACGTCCGTGCGGATGGCCGAATGATTCATGACATGTATCTCATGCAAGTTAAATTCCCTGACGAATCGGCAGCACCCTGGGACTATTACAAGCTGGTCTCGACGATCCCTGGCGAAAGAGCATTCCGATCTTTGGCGGAAAGTGAATGCCCCCTTGTCAAGCAATGATCTTAATCCTCCAGCCCTCAAACCTAAGGTAGCGCCATGATTTCCCTTCCAATTAGAGTACGGAAAATTGCGATGACGGTAATCGCTGTACTGACAATCGCGGCTTCATTGACCAGTCCCAGCATTGCGGAAGAAGCACTGAACATTAATATGGGCGTGCTGACCGACATGAGCGGCCTTTATAAGGATCTCGGTGGCGAAGGGTCTGTCGTAGCTGCCCAAATGGCTGTTGATGATTTCGGAGGGAAGGTGCTCGGGCGCCCGGTCCAAGTGCTGGCCGGCGATCACAAGCATAAAATTGACATCGCAACCGCCATCGTGGGTCACTGGTTTCGCGACCAGCATGTAGGCATGATCGTGGATATGCCCAACTCCGCCGTAGCGCTCGCGATGCAGAAGCTCGCGGCTACCGAGAGCCGGATTTCCATCGCGGTGTCCGCCGGAGCTGCCGATCTCACCGGCAAGGCGTGCACAACAACGGGCTTTCATTGGGCATACGATACATACTCTAACACAGTTGGTCTGGCGAGGACGATGGTCGGATTCGGTCAGAACACCTGGTACTTTATAACCGCCGACTACGAGTTTGGGCTCTCCCTGGAGAGTGATGCAAGCCGGGCCGTCGAACAAGCAGGCGGAAAGGTTCTCGGCCGATCGCGCCACCCGCTTAACGCGCCCGATTTTAACCAATACCTGGAGGCCGCGCAGGATTCGGGCGCGCGAGTGATCGCGCTGGCCAATGCGGGCGGCGATACGGTCCACTCGATCAAGCAGGCCGCTGAGATCGGTATCTCCGTGCGCTCTCAGACGCTCGCGCCGCTGCTTATGTACATTTCGGACGTGCACAGTCTCGGGCTGGAGATCGCCAAGGGCCTGACTTTCGTGGACGGCTTCTATTGGGACGCTGATGATGCATCGCGCGAGTGGGCGCGCCGCTTCTACGCCAAGCGGAACGTCATGCCGACCATGACGCACGCCGGTGTCTATTCCAGCGTTCGCCATTATCTGCGCTCCGTTCAGGCCGCAGGAACCGACAATGCGGTGGCGATTGCCGCCAAGATGCGCGAACTGCTGGTTGAGGACTTTTTCGCCAAGAATGGCGAGGTGCGAGCTGACGGCCGGATGACGCACGACATGTTTCTAGTGCAGGTCCGGCGCCCCGAGGAGGTGCGGTACCCATGGGACTATTACAAGATCCTCTCTACGATTCCCGCTAGTCAAGCGTTCCGCCCATTGGCTGAGAGCGAATGTTCGTTCGCAAGCCGATGAGTTTCCGGGCCAAGTCGGTGTCCTATAACTTTGCTGCCCCAGCCGGGAGGTACGACGACGTCCGCAAGCCGAGGGACTGGGATTTCCGGAGAGTTGGACAGCGACCGTAACACTTGAGCTGAAAGGAACAGGGGTTGAGTGAGCTAAAGCATGACGGCGACCCGCGCCGCATCCGCTTCGGGGTGGCATTCCGACTCTTTGGCGCACTGCTGGCGAATACCCTATTTGCGCTCGTGGCCATTGCAACGGCCCTATACGCTTTCGGCCAGTACCGGGAAGGGTTCGATCGCCTCGCACAGAAAAATCTGCCGACGCTGATCGCGGCTAGCGAGCTGGCCGAGCGAAGCCAGGCTCTATCCGCGAATGCCCCCAATCTTGCGATCGTCGACACTCATTTTGCGCAGCAGGCTGTCAGCCAATCCCTTCGCAAGCAATTGGACGCCATCGCCGAGGTGGGCGAGCGCCTAAAGTTGCTCGCTCCCGCCACTCCTGGCCTTGAGCAGTTGCTGCGGACAGAAACTTCCCTCAAGCAGAACTTGGAAAAGCTCGACAAGTTCGTTGGCGACAGGATCGAGGCGGATAGCTCCGCAGCAAACCTGATGCTTCGGTTGCGAAATTTAGCCGCACGCGTCCATGCGATAGACGCCGCGCAACTCGCCAAGATCCTGGACGAAGGAACTCGCACGGAAATCAGCGATTATCACAGCTCAATAAGCGCCATTGACGAGGCGATCGCCGTGGCGCTGTCAACCGCGACCGCAGATACAACAACGCGATTGAACCGGCTGCAATCCGACTTCGATGCGTTGCGCGCCCGGGCTGGCGAGGCGCTTGGCCGACTCCCCAAACCCCTGGGTGCGCCCCTGGTTGTGGTGGCGCAGGCACTTGAGCAGTATGGCAGCGGAAAGCAGAGCATCTTTGATGACCGCACACGTCTACTCACTTCTACATCCGCCGTCAGAGGCGCCCTGCTTGAGGGGCAACAGCTCTCCGCCCGATTCGTCGCGTCGGCCGAAGACGTGTTCAGTGAAGTTCGCCGGACCACTGGCGCGCAGAGTGAATTCTTCTCGGGCCAGATCTCTCGTTACACCAACGTCTTTATGTTTATCGCCGGTCTGTGCTTACTCGGTGCAGGCGCCAGCTTCGTCTACGTCAATAAATCGATCATCGTGCGGCTTCGCGAACTTAGTCAGAGCATGAGGGCGCGGACCGAAGGGCGGAACGTGCCCATCCCGATCAAGGGCTCTGACGAACTCGCGGAAATGGCGCACGCCACACAGTTCTTTACCGCATCGATCGAGCGGCGCGAACAGGAGGCCAAGGACAACGAGCGGCGACTTTTGGCCATCTTGGAAACTAGCCCTATCGGTGTAAGTGTGACCGCCCTTTCGGGGGAACAGCTCTTCTGCAGCACACGATTTCTGGAATTGTTCGGGCACGCGCGCAATATCAACGCCACCGCCCTGTACGTCGACCCACACCGGCGACAAGAATTCTTGAGTCTACTCGATCGTGACGGTTATTTCCGCGATCAAGAGGCGGAATTCGTGAGACCGGATGGCACGCGGTGGTGGTGCTTGGTTTCGTGGATGCGGATCACTTTCAAGAACCAGGACTGTTACGTAGCTTGGGCCTACGACATCACCGAGCGGAAAACTGTTGAAGAAACAATGCGGCAGGCGCGCGATGCCGCCGACGAAGCTAACCGAACTAAATCGAGCTTCCTCGCCAACATGTCACACGAGTTGCGTACGCCGCTCAACGCGATCATCGGCTATAGCGAAATATTACAAGAGGACGCCGCCGACAAGGACGACAAATCGGCGATCGACGACTTGCAGAAGATCGAAGGCGCTGGCCGGCACCTGCTGGGACTGATCAACAACATCCTCGACTTGTCGAAAATCGAGGCCGGCAAGATGGACGTCTTCATCGAGGCGGTCGACATTCATGCCCTGGTCAAGGAGGTGCTCTCGATCGTCAAGCCGCTCGCCGACAAGAGTGACAATACGGTCGAGGTAATCTGCCCGGCCAATATCGGCAGCTTCCGCTCCGACCAGATCAAGGTCAAGCAGTGCCTGCTCAATCTGATGAGCAACGCCAACAAGTTCACGAGCAAGGGCGCGCTGACCCTGAAGGTGGAGCGCGAGGACACGTCCCGGATCTACTTCCGTGTGTCGGACACCGGAGTTGGAATGACACAGGAACAGCTCGGCCGCGTGTTCCAGGCGTTCAGCCAGGCGGATGCCTCGACCACAAAGCGTTTTGGCGGCACGGGTCTTGGGCTCGCGATCACCAAGTACTTCTGCACCATGCTGGGCGGCGACGTTACGGTCGACAGTACGCCCGGCAAGGGCTCGACTTTCACCATCTGGCTTCCGGATCAAGCCGTTGCTCCAGCTGCGGTGGACTCGCCCACGCCAGCAGCATCAGCGGCAGACGGGCGCGCGACCGTGCTCGTGGTGGACGACGATGCGTCGGTGCGCGGCCTGCTCGCCAAGACGTTGGAGAAGGAGGGCTATCGCGTCATATCGGCCTGTAACGGCGTTGAAGCGCTGTCGCTCGCCCGCGAGGAGCGGCCACAGGCGATCACGCTCGACGTGCTGATGCCGCAGATGGATGGTTGGGGAACGCTTAAGGAGCTCAAAACCGACGCCGAGCTCCGTGACATCGCCGTGATCATGGTGACGGTTCTCAACGAGCGTGGCATGGCGATCCCGCTTGGCGCCGCCGACTTCATGACCAAGCCCGTGGACCGACAGCGCCTGACGGCGATGCTTCGCGAGCATTGCGCCGGTCCGGGCGGCGACTCGATTCTGGTCGTCGAAGATGACCTTCCGACCCGCGAAACGCTCTGCCGGTCCCTGGTGAGCATGGGATATGTGGCCCACGAGGCGGTCAATGGCCGGAGCGGCTTGGACTGGCTTGCCAGCCACCCGGCCCCGAGCCTGATTTTGCTCGACCTGATGATGCCGGAGATGGACGGCTTCGCGTTTCTTCGGGAGATGAGGCAACGGCCTGCGTTAGCGGAAATCCCGGTCATCGTGGTGACGGCTAAGGAGCTGACGGTGGAGGATGTTAGTATCCTGAGCGGACAGACTGAAAAGATCATCGCCAAAGACCAATCATATCTGACCGAACTTGCCGCCGCCGTGCGTGGGCGGCTGGCGCGACAACCCGCCCGCAAGGCCGAGCCTGTCGCCACCTGAAGATCGAGCACGCAAGAACGAGAATATCGGGGGGAACACATGGCCAAGATTCTGCTGGTCGAAGACAATGAGATGAACCGCGATATGCTTTCGCGCCGGTTGATTCGCAACGGCTACGAAGTATCCATCGCTATCGACGGGCAGCAGGGGGTCGACATGGCGTTGTCGCAGTTGCCCGACCTCATCTTGATGGACATGAGCCTGCCGGTGATCGACGGCTGGGAGGCAACGCGTCGGGTCAGGGCCAATGATGCCACTCGTGGAATCCCGGTGATTGCACTGACCGCGCACGCGATGGCGGGCGATCGCGAGAAGGCAATGGAAGCGGGCTGCGACGACTACGACACTAAGCCAGTCGAAATCACGCGTCTGCTTGGCAAGATCGCGGCCTTGCTTGCGACCAAGGCGGCCTGAGCGATAACGTCAGCACCAGTGCGTCGGGTGGGGAGATAGCGCCACGACCGATCAAATTGACCAGGGAGCCAACCGGCGAACGGAGCGGGCACTCGTTGCCTACGTGCGGCAGGAATTGAGCGCGCCGGCGACCGCGATCATCGGCTATGCCGAGATGTTGATGGACGACGCGCTGCATGCAGGCCGCGCGCAGCTCATCGACGATCTTCGGCGCATCCTCGACGCCAGCCGGAATCTCCATCGCCTTATCCTCAGCCTGCTTGATCCCGCGACCGACCACCGGGCCGCTGGCAAAACCGACATCGCCGAATATCGCCGGACGCTGCGCCACGACCTCCGCACACCGATCAACGCGATCAAGGGATACGGAGAAATGCTGCGCGAGGATGCAGCCGATGGAGGCGCGGACACGCTGGTCGCCGATCTCGATAAGCTCCTGGGAGAAGCGACCATGCTCCTCGATCGGATCGATGGTCTGGTTACGTTTTCCAGTGGCGATGCCCCTCTATCGGATGGAATAGATCCCGGCTCCACGGAGACTGGCGCACCGACGAAAATGGTCGCGAGCCTGCTCAAGGCGGTACGCCCAATTACAGCGAAGGAGGCGGATCTTGCGGCCGTACAGCCGAGCCGAATTCTGGTGGTGGACGACAATGCGTCGAATCGAGACCTGCTGTCCCGCCGCCTGCAGCGCCAGGGGCACACTGTGCTTCAAGCCGAGGACGGCACCATCGCGCTCGCCATCGTCGAAAAGGAGCCCCTCGATCTCGTCCTACTCGATTTGATGATGCCGGGAATCAGCGGCTACGATATCCTCGCGTCGCTTAAGGGCGATGCGCGATTCCGGGAAATCCCGGTCATCATGATCTCGGCGCTGAGTGAACTCGACTCGATCGTCCGCTGCATCGAGGCTGGAGCCGATGACTACTTAGCCAAGCCTTTCGACCCTACTCTCCTGCGCGCCCGCGTCGGCTCATCGTTGGAGAAGAAACATCTGCGCGACCGCGAGCGAGAGATGGTCGAGGCATTGCGGACGGAAAAGGAGCGGTCGGAAAATCTTCTCCTGAACATTCTGCCGAAAGCGATCGTCAAACGCTTGCATGGCGGTGAGACCGTCATTGCCGATCATCTATTGGGCGTGACCATTCTGTTCTCCGATCTCGTCGCCTTCACCAAGCTTTCGTCACAGCTTTCGGCGGGAGACTTGGTTCGTCTTTTAAACGATCTATTTTCGGAGTTTGACCGGTTGGCGCTCGGCCTTGGTATCGAGAAGATCAAGACGCTCGGAGATTCCTATATGGTGGCTGGCGGCCTGCCTGAGCCACGAGCGGACCACGCCCATGCGGTCGCCGACATGGCGTTGGCGATGATCGCGGCTGTCGAGCGGATGAACAGCGAGTTGCCGATTGCCCTGCAAATGCGCATCGGCATTCATTCGGGTGACGTGGTGGCTGGCGTCATAGGAACCCACAAATTCGTCTACGACATCTGGGGTGACGCAGTGAACATCGCCAGTCGAATGGAGTCGCACAGTTTGCCGAACCGTATCCAGATTTCGGCAGCGACTCATCGACACCTCCAGGATAGCTTTCGGCTTGAGCCACACGGCTGCGTCGACATCAAAGGTAAAGGCCCTATGGAAACCTATTTTCTGCTCGGCCGAGCTGACAAGGTCATTAAGTGAGGCTTGGCTGACGGCCGCCTGTGCACCTTCTTGTCGTACCTAAGCTCGATCGCGAGCCTAGCCGCCGGACTCAGCCATTATCGGCTGACGAAATTTCTTGCGACTGCGCTAATTGGACGGTTGATTTGGACGGCGGGCTATTTCGGCCTCGGCTACGGCATCGGCGGCGACTGGGAGGCAGCGACCAGCTTCCTAACGAACTTGAGCTTTCTGCGACTGCTGCTTGTCCTGGTAACTGCTTCGGGAGCTGTAACGTCGGGGCGATTTGTGCGTTCGTAAGCGGCTCCGCGGCCGGATGCCGTATGATCGTAATCATACGAGGGGCGGCAAAAAGCTAGTAGCTTTGTAAACGGGCGACTTCGCAGAGAAAGAACGCTCCGATGAAAATCGCAGGCAAACTGGCTGGTCTCGCTGTGCTCGGCATCACGCTCGGCACCGTCGCTTACTTTGTCACGGCCCATGCGCAGGAACGGCATCTGAGCCCGTTCGGCATGCATCGAATGGGCCCTGGCATGATGGGAATGATGGGAATGGCGCATGACGAGCGCACCCAAGCTCAGCTCCAAGTCATTCATACGATGTTCGTCAATCACGACCGTATCAAGCGCACGGTGGAAAATCTGCCGAACGGCATCCGTACGGTCACCGAATCCGATGACTCGGAGCTGGCCGACCTGATCAAGAAACACGTAGCCGAGATGGGCAACCGCGTCGGCGCAGGCGATGATCCCGGCCTGCCGATTGAAAGCAATTCCTTGCGTGCGATCTTCCGCTACAAGGACAGGATCAAGACCAGTTACGAGACGACCGATAAAGGCATCGCGGTGCTGCAAACCTCCGACGATCCACAGACCGTCGCAGCTCTGCAGAAACATGCGTCCGAAGTCTCTGATTTCGTGCAAGAGGGCATGAACGCCCTGCACACCGCCATGATGAAGCGCGGCAGCATGATGGGTGGCGGAATGATGCGCGGCCCCATGATGATGCGCGGCATGATGCATCAGGGCCCGATCTGACACCATGCTAACGACTGCGGCCGACGATCGCGCCGGCCGAAGGCCATAAATTTAGCGACTTCGCAGCGTCGCAAGTCCTGATTTGCGTCAGATCAACGAGACGCGGCGGCGATCATGAACTATTGGACGTTCAGAGGCGACTTTTAGGCGATCACAGATCGCGCATGAGATGGCGCAACCAGCGGCAACAAGCCTCGCAACTTTGAGGGCAACGGTACCGCCTGGCCTAACGACGGCAGAGGCCCGCAGGCGGCTCGTCGAACACGGCGAGAATACCGTCGTCGAAAACGTGCTGCCGCGCTGGCGGATTTTCCTCGCGAAATTCTCGTCCCCTGTTGCCTGGATGCTGGAAGCTGCGATCGTTTTGCAGCTTTGGGTTGGCCAATATATCGAAGCGGCAGTGATTGGCGCGCTGCTGCTATTCAACGCGACGCTCGGCTTCATCCAGGAAGGCCGAGCGGGAGCAGCACTTGCCGCGCTCAAGAAGCGACTTGCGGCAACAGCCCTCGTCCGGCGTGACGGTGAATGGATGAGAATTCCGGCGGCCGAGCTTGTGCCCGGTGACACAATTAGGCTCGCGCTCGGCACCTTGGTTCCCGCCGATGCGATGGTCCACTCCGGGTCGGCGTTGATTGACCAGTCCATGCTTACCGGCGAGTCCGTTCCGGCCGATGTAGAGCCTGGCACCAAGGTCTATGCGAGCTCCTTGGTTCGCCGCGGCCAAGCGATCGCGGAAGTCACCGCCACCGGGTCAAAAACGTACTTCGGGCGCACCGCCGAGCTTGTCCGCGTGGCGCATGCCGGGAGCAGCGAGCAGGCAGCAATCTTCGCGGTCACTCGCAACCTGGCCATTGTAAACGGCGCCGTGGCACTCTTGATCATCGCCGCAGCCTATCTCATGGCGTTGCCGCTTACGGATTTGATTCGGCTTGGACTGGCCGCTTTGCTCGCTACGATCCCGGCTGCGCTGCCCGCGACGTTCACGCTGTCGGCTGCTTTCGGCGCACAAGTGCTGGCCAGCCGCGGCGTGTTGTTGACCCGGCTGTCCGCGGCGCACGAAGCCGCCGCCATGGACGTGCTGTGCGCCGACAAGACCGGGACGCTGACGCGCAATGCGCTGGAGGTCGTCGACGTCAAAACAATGGCTGGCTTCGATCGCGAGCGCGTACTGGCGCTGGCGACGCTGGCGAGTTCCCAAGCCGACCAAGACCCCATCGACACCGCCATTCGCGCCGCCGCAGCGCAGTTGCCCGCGCTTGAGCGGGTCGTCCGGTTCGTTCCCTTCGACCCGGCGACAAAAGCATCCGAGGCCTTTGCGGTCGGCCCCGATGGCCGTGAGCTGCACGCCGTGAAGGGCGCGTTTGAAGTCATTGCCAGGATGGCAGACGCCCCGGCAGACGCACGGAAGCAGGTCGATGACTTTGCCGGCCAAGGCCATCGAGTCATCGCAGTCGCCGCCGGCACACCCCATGCACTGAGTTTGACTGGTCTCATCGCCTTAAGCGACCCGCCGCGCGACGATTCCGCCACGCTTGTTGGTGCGTTGCGGGACATGGGCGTGCGGACCGTGATGGTGACAGGGGATTCGACGCTCACTGGCATAACGATTGCCCGCAAGGTCGGCATCGGTGGCGCCGCCTGTCCGGCGGAGCGATTGTCGAAGGACTTCGACACGGATGGCTTTGGCGTGTTCGCGCGCGTCGTTCCAGAGCAGAAATACGAGTTGGTCAAAGCGATGCAGAAACACGGTCACGTCGTCGGCATGTGCGGCGACGGCGTAAATGATGCGCCGGCGCTGCGGCAGGCGCAGATCGGCATAGCAGTCTCCACCGCGACCGACGTCGCCAAATCAGCAGCGAGCATGGTGCTCACCGAGCCGGGGCTCGTCGGCATCGTGTTCGCGGTGCGCGAGGGCCGCGTCGCGTTCCGGCGGCTCTTAACCTACGCGCTGAACATGCTAACCAAGAAAATCGAGATCGTGCTGTTTCTGGCGCTCGGGCTCGCGTTGACCGGACAGGCGGTCATAACGCCGGTGATGATGGTGCTCATGCTGCTGACGAATGACGTACTTGCCATGTCGCTCACCACTGACCGCGCGAGCCCGTCACCGTTTCCCAGCCTTTGGCGCATGCACAACGTGACCGGCGTCGCCATTGTTCTTGGCGGCTGTAAGCTCGCCTTCTCGACGGCCATGCTGATGATCGGAAAATATCAATTCGGGCTCGGCCCGGTCGCGCTACAGACCTTCGCGTTCGTGACGCTTCTGTTCGGGTCGCAGGGCCTGATCTATGTCCTACGCGAGCGGCAGTACGTCTGGTCGTCGATGCCGAGCAAATTGGTACTCGCGGCATCGGCAACGGATATCGGCATCGTCACGGTCCTTGCACTCTCTGGTACCTTGATGGAACCGTTGCCTTGGCGGCCGTTGCTCGTGATCCTTGTCGCCACCGCCGCATTTGCGATGGTACTCGATCAGATCAAGCGATTGGTGATTGCGATATTCAAGATCGAATAGAACTGCATCGGTGAAGTGCCCAGGAGTTAGCGGAATGGCCAGATGAATGAACGAGATTGGCTTTCTCCGAACATCAGAGCCGTTGGTAGAGAGCGCGCCCTGAAGGCCGGTCGCACACTGTTCCGGGCAGGACAACGGCCAGTCGGCCTCTATGAGGTCATCAGCGGAAGAGTGCGACTCCTCCGGGTCGATCGTGCTGGGCGGGAAACGGTGCTGTACAGCGCAAATGCGGGCGACACGATTGCCGAGGCTTCACTATTCTCGAAGAGCTATCATTGCGACGCCATCGCCACCACACCGGCGAGGGTGCGTCTTTATCCCAAGGACGCGATTTTCGCGGAATTCAACAGTAATCCTGACGCCGCTCGGGCATTCATGGCGCGCCTTGCGAACCAGCTCATGGAAGTGCGCACGCGGCTTCAGCGGCGCAACATCCATTCGGCTCGCGAGCGCCTCCAACACTATTTTGCCGTCAACGTGGGCGCTGACGGGCGCACCGTGAGATTGGCGGGAACGGTCAAGGAACTCGCGGCCGACCTCGGGCTTACGCATGAGGTCGTGTATAGAACACTTGCACGCATGGTCGCTGATCGTGAAATCAAACGGTTCAAGAACGAAATCAGGTTGATGCGGGGCCATATGATCATGATCATATAAGGGGCGCGCAGTCTTGGGCTATGGAGCTTGGCAAGGGCGCGAGAGGATTGAGATCGAACATGTCGTCACCGTTTTGGAAGTTATTGCTAGCCGGGCTTGCGATCGCTGCCTTCGGCGCTCCTGCCGTTGCGCAAATGCCTGCGCCGAACACCTATGCTGGCTTCCAAAATCGGGAGGTAAAAGCGCTCTCTGACGACGAGATTGGGGATCTGAAAGCCGGCCGAGGCATGGGTCTCGCGCTGCCAGCCGAGCTAAACGGCTATCCCGGTCCCCGCCACGTCCTCGATCTCGCCAACCAGCTTGGATTGGCCGGCCAACAGCGGGCAAAAATTGAAGGGTTGTTCAACTCGATGAAGTCTGAGGCCCTCCCGCTCGGACAAAAACTGATCGCGGCGGAGAGGGATCTCAACCGCCAATTTGTCGATCGCACAATTACACCGGAACGACTGAAGTCGGCGATTGCGGCGATCGCGCAAATCCGCGGAGAACTTCGCGATACGCACTTGAAGTCTCACCTTTCCACCGCCGAGCTGCTCAGCCCAGATCAAATCCATCGCTATGCAGAGCTACGGGGGTACACAGGCACGGCCGTAAGCACGGGCGGCCCTAGTCCAGCAGCGAAGATAATGCACGGCACGATGAGCGGCCAAATGCATCAACACATGACAGGCGACAAATGACTTAAAATCACGGCATCGCACACAAAAAGCCTCGACAATTAGAAGGGACATTTTGACTTTCGCTTTAGGTCACAAGCGGAATTTAGATGATATGACGGCTCAGGGGTAACACACCTCACAACCGAGACAGTCATATTTCTTCGGTACGAGGTGCGCCCTAGCGGACGCCATTGCTTCCCCCAGAAGTATTGGACGCGCCGGTTCAGGAATAGCGCGATCAAAAGCCTCCAGAGCGTGTTGCAGACAGCCACAAGCCCAGCATTTCTTCGTATCGGCGGCCGCACGGAGTTGCGTAGCGGCTTCGCTCAGCCGGTCGCTCGCGAGCGTCGCGATGACAGGTTCGACTGACGTTTCAATGTGTCCTCCGAGAGACAAAGGCCTTGATCGAGCAGGCTCATCGTGCAGGGATCGACGATGCAGTAGTGAATGCTCGTACCGTTGCGGACATTGCTCAGGATGCCCTCAGCGATAAGCCTCTGAAGCTGGTTCGACTTTGCGCGGTTTGTTAATGACAATTGGAGCGAACTTACCGGCAAATAACCCTCGCCGCCGCACCAAATTACGTTTGACATTGCCAATTCGTTTGGGCATCTTTTTGTCGCTCGTGAGAAAAATAACGGCACCAGACGTTGCCGCCACCAGCAACATTGAATCCTTTAGTGGGAGGATTCTGCGGCAAAGCCCGGTGCCTCGCGGTGCCGGGCTTTACGCTTGGGCATCGACGGACCTCGGTTTGCTCGGCGTGAAATAGATAAACCAGTAACCCCGAGTGGCGCTTGTTGTGACGGTGGGATCAAACACCGAAATCCACGGCACGGCGGCCCAACTCCCCTGACCCGGGCTGCCGTGGACAATGAGGCCTTGGCCCGCGCCCGCGCTCGCTCTGGGGTCGATCGCCATCGTTCGCCAGGGCGCGGCTTTGTCGGGTGCGCCGTAAGCACCCGGCATGTGCGGCACCGGCGTCCGACGCGCCGGTGCCGTTTTGGGCCGCTGGCGACTTATCCTTGGTCGTCGGCGGCCCTTTCAGGCTCATCGTAACGGCGGCGCGGCCGATGATGAGTTGTATCAGGCGGGCTTTGCGTACTTCGCTAAACTCGACTGGTAATGCATTTACTTACCGGGCGGCTTATATACGCCACGAAGCTTACTAGCCTTTTGCCGAACGTTCATCACTTCGTCCTGCGTCAACAGGCGAGTGAGCTTTACATGGTGCAAGACACCGGCTGCTACCACAACACCACAAATCGCCGGTGCTGAACTGGGGTCAGGCACATCGAAGATCGTCAACACGCCGGGACCATCGGCGGGCACGCTATACATCGAGATTAATTTGCCACCGGCAGCCTCGATGAGTGTTTTGGCGGCCTCGTAGCGATTGGTCGTGGGATTATCCATTATGCTGTTGAGAGCTTGTGGTGTATATTGTCCCGTTAAGCAGAAATGCATGGCAATTGTCCTCCCGTTGGTTTGTAGTTCAATCAACTTAAGCGCACG
>Ga0207780_1000206_pt1 | contig 16350 bp, 12 predicted proteins | sample LuqExpMetageno45_FD_187803 | JGI IMG/M metagenome (GOLD analysis project Ga0207780, IMG submission 187803) | Tropical forest soil microbial communities from Luquillo Experimental Forest, Puerto Rico - Sample 45 (SPAdes) | ecosystem: Environmental > Terrestrial > Soil > Tropical forest ...
GGGCCGGTGCCCGAGGTCTCCTCGCCAGCTTCGGACGTCATCGACCAACTGATCGCCGGGGTGGGGCCCGCTATGGTCGCCTCGGCCGGCCCCCGCTACTTCGGGTTCGTCACGGGGGGCGCGCTGGACGCGCCCACCGCTGCCGACATGCTCGTGGTGGGCTGGGACCAGCTCGCGTTCAACTATCTGTCGTCGCCGTCGTCGGCCGTCGTCGAGGAGATCGCCGGCGCCTGGCTCAAGGACCTACTCGGTCTCCCGCAAGGCGCGTCGTTCGGTTTCGTCACCGGGGCGCAGGCGGCCAACACCGTCTGCCTGGCGGCCGCACGTCACCGCGTGCTCGCTCAGGCGGGTTGGGACGTCGAGGAGGCGGGCCTCGTCGGGGCGCCGCCGATTCGGGTCGTCGTCAACGGTGAGCGCCACGCGACCATCGATCGCTCCCTGCGGCTGCTGGGACTGGGCGCGTCCGCCGTCGAAGCGGTCACCACGGATGCCAACGGCGCCATCGATCTCGAGGCGCTCACCAGCGTGTTGGCGAGCCGAGGTGGCGGTCCGACCATCGTGTGCCTCCAGGCCGGCAACGTGAACACCGGCGCCTGTGACGACCTGGGCCCCGCCATCACGGTCGCCCACGACCACGGGGCGTGGGTGCACGTCGACGGTGCGTTCGGCTTGTGGGCTGCCGCGAGCCCCACCACCCGTCATCTCGTGGAGGGCCTCGAATGTGCGGACTCGTGGGGAACCGACGGGCACAAGTGGCTCAATGTCCCGTACGACGCGGGCTACGCCTTCTGCGCCCACCCCGACGCGCATGCGGCCGCGATGGCCTATACCGCCACGTACCTGGTCGGCCGGGTGCCGGCCTCCCTGCGTTCGCCCGGCGACTACGTGCCCGAGTCGTCCCGGCGTGCGCGCGGCATCGCGACGTGGGCCGCCATCCGGCAGCTGGGTCGCAGCGGGGTCGCCGACCTCGTCGACCGGTGTTGTGCGCTCGCTCGGCGGTTCGCGTCGCGGCTGGCCTCGGTCGACGGCATCGAAGTCGGCAACGACGTCGTGTTGAACCAGGTCCTGGTGCGCTTCGGGGGCGACGACGAGGAGACCGACCGGGTGGTCGAGGCGGTGCAGCGGTCGGGCGAGTGCTGGATGGGTTCGACCACCTGGCACGGCCGCCGCTACATGCGGATCTCGGTGTCCAGCTGGCGCACCACCGAGCACGATGTGGACCGGGCGGTCGACGCCATCGTCGTGGCCAGCCGCTCTTGAGAGCCACGCACCAAGCGGATCCGGTGTCCGTTCCGGCGCCGCTACTCGCGGCGGCAGGCCGCGATGGCGCATCCCACGCGTTTGTGCACAGGATTACGGGAGCGATCCGCCCAGGAGTGGCCGGAGACGGGTTCCCGAGCCACCGGACCATACGAGAATGAGGAGAGTGTGACGATGACCGTCGCGAGTGACACCGCACCAGCCTTGCGCCACGCGGGGCAGTTCTTCATCGGCGGCGGATGGGTCGACCCGTCGTCGACGGACACCATCGACGTCAAGGACTCCACCAACGAGCGTGTCTTCCTCTCGGTCGCCGAGGCCAAGGCACCCGACATCGACCGTGCGGTGGCGGCCGCCCGCTCGGCCTTCGACCAGGGACCCTGGGCCCGGACGACGCACCGGGAGCGGGCGGAGTACCTCCGGGCCATCGCCAACGGACTCCGGGAGCGCGCCGCCGACTTCGGGGACCTGTGGCCGCGCGAGTCCGGTGTCCTGCACGCCGTGGCCCAGCACGCAGCGATCGGCGGAGCGGCCACCTTCGACTACTACGCGGGGCTGGCCGACACGTACCCCTTCGAGGAGCGGGCGACGCCGTCCATGGGTGACTTCGGGCTTCTGGTCCGCGAGCCGGTGGGGGTCGTCGGAGCCATCATCCCGTGGAACGCGCCACTCGGTTTGATCAGCTACAAGGTGGCTCCCGCGCTGATCGCCGGGTGCACCGTGATCTTGAAGTCCTCGCCCGAGGCCCCCGCCGAGGGCTACATCCTGGCGGAGATCGCCGAGGCGGTGGGGCTGCCACCAGGCGTCGTCAACGTCGTCACCGCGGACCGGGAGGTGTCGGAGCTCCTCGTGCGAGACCCGCGGGTGGACAAGATCACCTTCACCGGATCGACCGCGGCCGGACGCAAGATCGCCTCCATCTGCGGGGAACGGATCGCGCGGTGCACCCTGGAGCTCGGTGGGAAGTCCGCTGCGGTCGTCCTCGACGACATGGACATTTCGACGGCGGCGGCGACCTTGGCGCGTGCGGAGTGCATGCTGACCGGACAGGTGTGCTCGTCGCTCACCCGTGTCGTCGTGACGAAGGACCGGCACGACGAGATGGCCGAGGCGTTGGCGGCGGCGTTCTCCAAGGTGAAGGTCGGAGACCCGTTCGAGGCGAGCACCCAGATGGGCCCGCTCGTCGCGGAGCGGCAGCGTGACCGGGTCGAGGGGTACATCGCGAAGGGCAAGGCCGAGGGGGCCACCCTGGTCACCGGCGGTGGTCGGCCGAAGGACCTGGAGAAGGGTTATTACATCGAGCCGACGGTCTTCGGCAACGTCGACAACTCCGCCACGATCGCCCAGGAGGAGATCTTCGGGCCGGTCCTGAGCGTCATCCCGGCACGCGACGAGGAGCAGGCCGTCGAGATCGCCAACGACACCATCTATGGGCTCAACGCGTCCGTGTTTACCAACGACGTCGATCGCGCCCGCCAGGTCGCCGCTCGGCTGCGCTCGGGGACGGTCGGGCACAACGCGTTCCGCACCGACTTCGGCATCGCGTTCGGAGGGTTCAAGCAGTCGGGGATCGGCCGCGAAGGCGGGACGGAGGGGCTCGTACCGTTCCTCGAGACCAAGACCGTCATCCTCGAAGGCAGGCCGACCGGATACCAGGACTAGACCCGGCGACGCCTGAGCATCACCGCAAGGTCCGCCGCAACGCCACCCGGGCTCGCCCGGCCAGCCAGTGTGCGGTTCGCACAGGATGCCGCGCCGCCACGGGCGTCACCACGCTGAATCGAGTGTTAGGCAGCCAGGTGATGCCTTCCGCGACGAGCTGGAATTCTTCGACGGTCCGCCTCGGGGGCGCGGTGATTCGGAAAGTGAAGGTCGCGGCCTCTCCGGGCGCGACGATGTGCTCCGCGAAGGAGCAGGCCCTCGCGTTCGAGAGCCAGGTCCGATGTGCGACTTGTGAAGGCCGGTCACGCGGCGACGTCGCCAGTTCCACTGTGCCGGTGGCCCAGGTCTGCGTTCCGGTGTTCCGGAAGCGGACGCCGACGACTCCGTCGCCCGTCACGACCCGAATCGGGCCGGCCAACTCGGCGCTGTACGCACGGAACGGGTGCGGACCGGCGGGGACGATGGTGCAGCTCCTGCACACCTCGGGCGTCGTGTCGGCCTCGAGCAACGCGCGTCGAAACCCTTGATAGGCGTCGCCGACCCAGATCTCGCTGAGGGTGCCGCGGTGAAGGTCGCCGATCTGGCCGAGTTGTGACTGGGAACTCGCGCCCGCGATGCAGCAGGGGTAGACCCGCCCGTCCTTGTCGATGTAGGGCACTTCCCAGGGGATCTTGCACTGGCGGGTCTGCGGTGCGGCGCCCTCGCTGTGCGAGTAGTACTGCGCCAACACCGTCTCGAGGTGGTGCTCTTCGGCCGTCGTGCGCTCGGGCGTCGTGAGCTGGAGCTGCACACCCCACTGCTCGCATACAGAACGCAGCCGCGAGAGATCCGCTGGCAGGTCATGGGCGGCGAGCAGACTCTCGCTCTTGCTGAAGGGCGTGTAGTCGTTGAGCCCCTGGACGATGTATGTCGTGATCCCGAGACTGGCGAGTATGGGCGGAAACTCGGCGAGCGTCCCGACGTTCTCTCGCATCGCCACCGATGACACGGTGATGCGACTGGTGTCCGGCATGGCGTCGACGAGATTCGCCAAGCCCTTCAGGGCGCGGGCGAGATTGCCCCCTCTGATGTGTCGGTACGACGCCGCATCGGGTGAGTCGATGGAGACGTTGATGTGCACCAAGAATGGAAGGGCGGCCAAGCGGCTCGCGGTCGTCGGGTTCAGCGCCAGCCCGTTCGTTCCGATGGAGGTCCGGATGCCCTCGTCGTTCAGCTGCTGGAGCAGCTCGAGACAGCGCGGGTTGGTCAGCGGTTCGCCAAAGCCCGCGATGAAGACCTGCTTCGCCCGACGCGCCAAAGGCAGCAGCTCCGACCACACCACTTCGCTCATGTGCCCCGCCGACGCGGCGGACGACGAGCCTCCGGTTGTCAGGGGGCACATGCGGCATCGAAGGTTGCACTGGCTGGTGATCTCCACCTGCAGCGCCGAGGGTTCGTCGGGACACAGCAGCTCGTCACGATCGGGGGCAGAGGGGTGCGTCAATCGCCCCCCTTCGCGTGGCGTCCTTCGGGTCGAGTGATGGCGTCACCATAGGAGCAGCGGGGTCGACGGATCGTGCCCGCCGCTCGCCACAGACCGCTCTGCGGCGCCCGGGCGGGAAACGGTCAGCGCTGCCGGCGACAGCCCACGCATGGCGGTGACGCCACTAAAGGTGACTAAGACAATCTAATTTAGGATAAAACGGGGGAAAGTCGTGGTTAGACTGCGGAAACAGAGGTGTCACCAGTGACGACAATCCAGGCATTCGCGTCGTGGGGATCATTCGATCTCGACGACCCCTTCCCGCTCTTCGCAGAGGCCCGCCGGCTCGGGGCGGTGCACCCCGTGACGCTGGCCGACGGCCACGACGCGTGGCTCGTGGTTCGTTACGAAGAGGCGTTGGCCGCACTCAATGACCCGAGGCTCTCCAAGGACATGCACGCCGCCTTGGCGAGTGGCTCGGACGTGGTGGCGGAGGGCCTCCCAGGCCCGGATTTCGCCCGCCATATGCTCACGGTCGACCCGCCCGATCACACCCGTCTGCGCAAGTTGGTTTCGTCGGCCTTCTCGGCGAGGCGAGTCGAGGCGTTGCGGCCACACGTGCAGTCCATCACGGACGACCTGCTGGACGAGATCGCCGCCGCCGGACCCGAGGGCCCCGTCGATCTGGTCCCTTCCCTCGCGTTCCCGCTGCCCTTCACCGTCATCTGCGAACTCTTGGGGGTGCCACAGGCCGACAGGGGCCGCCTCGGCAGAGAGTTCTCCAGGCTGCTCGTGCCGACCTCGACTCCCGAGGAGTTTGCGGAGGCCAAGAAGGCGTCGGACGCGGTGGTCGGGATGCTCGAAGAGTTGGTCGCAGCCAAGGAGACGACGCCCGGAGACGATCTCGTCAGTGCCTTGATCGACGCGCGCGACGGCGATGAGCGACTCACCAGTCAAGAGCTGCTCTCGACCATCTTCCAATTGATGGTGGCCGGACATGACACCACTGCCAGTCTCATCGGGAACTCCGTCGTCGCGCTCCTCCGCAACCCCGATGAGCTGGCAAAGCTCCGTCACGACCCGGGCAAGATCTCGGCCGCGGTCGAAGAGTTTCTCCGTTTCGACGCCCCGGTGCCGCACTCGACGTTCCGCTACACAGTCGAGCCGATTTCGATCGCTGGCACCGCCATCCCCACAGGAGCCCAGATCATCATCTGCATGGCGGCGGCCAATCGCGACGACGGAAAGTTCGACGCGTCGGAATCGCTGGACATCGACCGGGCGGCGGCCCGTCACCTTGCGTTCGGGCACGGCGTCCATCACTGCCTGGGCGCTCCCTTGGCGCGCATGGAAGGCACCGTCGCCCTCGGGACGCTCCTGCGCCGGTTCCCCGAGCTCGCCCTCGCCGTTCCGCCCGAGTCCCTCCATTGGAGTCACGGCGACGGTCTCGTGCTGCGTGGCCTCGCGCAGCTGCCGGTGCGTCCCGGCCCGGCGCTCCCCAGGTCCCAGCCCCCGCTCATCGACGGCGGAACCACACGATGACCGACCGGCCGAAGGCCGTGCGCGACCCCGAGCAGTGGCGCGTCGTCGACGAAGGATGGGGCCGCCAGGCCGTCGAGTTTGCCACGCTGACCGAGCCGACCAATTGCCGGGAGTACGTCGCGATGCATCACCGGCTGGACCTGGGCGCCGGTGATCGCCTCCTGGACATGGCCTGCGGATCGGGGCTCGCCATCGAATTGGCAACGTTGCGTGGCGCGCGCTGTGCCGGAATTGACGCGTCGCCGCGTCTGATCGCCGTCGCGCGGGACCGAAATCCGGAGGCGGACCTGCGCGTGGGCGACATGAATGACCTGCCTTGGGAGGACGGAACATTCGATCTCGTCACGAGCTTCCGCGGCATTTGGGGCACGACGCCGTTCGCACTCGAAGAGGCATGTCGCGTGCTGACACCCGGCGGCCGTATAGGGCTGACCGTGTGGGGCCACATCAAGGCGTCAACCGGGGCGTGGGTCATGGAGCCGTTCGTGCTGGCGGCCGAGCCCAAGGTGCAGAACCAGGCGGCCATGGTCGCGCTCGGCCGGCCCGGCGCCGGGGAGGATCTCCTCGCCGACATCGGCTTCAGCAACGTCCAACGCGTCGAACTTCCCTTCGTCTTCGAGTTCGCCGACCCAGAGGCGTATGCACGTGCGATCGCGTCGACAGGCCCGGCGTTCGAGGCGATACTGACCGTCGGAGAAGAGGCGTTCCACGATGCTGCGGTGGAGCTCGCCTCCCGGCACGTTCGCGACGGTCTGCCACTGCGGGCCCAGGTCGCCCTCGTCGGCTACCTCGCCACGAAGCCGGACGGGACCCCTCGCCGCGGGCGGAATCGCGTGTCTGCGGGCATCGACGACGCCCCGGCGAGCTTTCTCGTCGAGCCTCCCGCTGACGCGGCATCCCAGCGCCTCTTCGACCGCGACCTCGGCGGGGTCGGTTACGTCATGAACGTGACGCGGCTCTGGGCGCAACTGCCGACAGCACTCGATGGCCTTTCCGACCTCCTGGGAGAGGTGACGGCGGCTGCCTCGCTCACCGATGCGGAGCGAGCCGTCCTCGTGACCGCAGCGGCGTCGGCGCTCGGCGACTCCTACTGCTCGTTGGCGTGGGGGGAGAGACTGGCGGAGGCAACGAGTCCCGAGACGGCCGCCGCGGTCATCCTGGACAGCGACCAAGGTCTGGACCAGCGCGAGCGGAGTCTGGCCCGTTGGGCACGAATGGTCGCACGAGACCCGAATGCCGTCTCCTCTCGTGACGTCCAGGATCTGCGCGACGCGGGTTTCGACGACGCGCAGATCTTCGCGATCACGGCCTTCGTGGCTCTTCGGTTGGCACTCGCCACCGTCAACGATTCGCTCGGAGCCCCTCCTGACATTGAGCTGAGAGCCTCGGTTCCCGATGCAGTTCGCCAGGCCGTCACCTTCGGCCGCCGTGCACGAGACGATGACGTGTAACAGGAGCTTCAGTGGCGACGCAAGAGTGCTGCAATGCCCCTTTCCAAAGTCGGGGCCAGGGACTATCGTCCTTGTCGGAACCGGCGCCGCCGATTCCACACCAAGGCATCCCGGCTGGCCTGGTCGGAGGAGCCGACCTTCTCGAGGAATCGGCGCATCGGCCTAGGCGGGCACTCCTAACAGGAATGAGCAAGGAGCTGATCAAAATGACGGCGACGGACACCCCAGTGAACAACGGCGTCAACGTCGAGGCCCTCCTCGGCGCACGCGAAGCCCTGAGCGCTGCTCCGCAGGCTGCGCAGTTTCAGTGGCGCGCTACCTGCGAATGGCTGAACGGCACACACAGCCGCTCGACGGTGGAGGGCTTCTTCGGCCTCGGTGAGGAGCAAAGTCACCGGACCGTCTACACCTTCGACGCTGACCACCCGGAGATCTTCGCGTCGGAGGACAACGGCGCAACCCCCGTCGAGTACGTGCTCGTTGCGCTGGCAAGCTGCTTGACCGCAGGTGTGGCTGCCGTCGCACAGAACCGCGAGATCCAACTGCGCAGCGTTGCGGCCACGATCGAAGCCGGGATGGACGTCCGCGGCATCCTCGGTATGGACAGTGACGTGCGCAACGGGTTCAGCGACATCAAGGTGACCTACACGATCGACGCGGATGCATCGGAAGATGACATCAAAGCGCTGGTGGGGCAGTCCCAAAAGCGCTCGGCCGTGTTCGACATCCTCACCAATCCGACGAACGTGCGCGTCGAGGTCGCCTGACCCTGTGCCGGTGAGCCCGCTCTAGCTTGGCCCGATTAATGCGCACCACGACGGTCGTCGTCGGGGCCGGCCAGAGCGGGCTCGCGATGAGCCGGTGTCTCACAGAGCGCTCGGTGGACCATGTCGTCCTCGAGAGGAACGAGGTCGCCAATTCTTGGCGTCGGGAGCGATGGGACTCCCTCCGACTGCTGACGCCCAACTGGCAGTGTCGGCTTCCTGGACACGCGTACGAGGGAGACGATCCTGACGGCTTCATGAGCGCGGGCGGGGTCGTCGAATTCCTCGCCGAGTACGCGAAGAAGATCGCAGCACCGGTGATGAGCGGGACGACCGTGTCGTCGGTGCGCCAAGCGACCGACGGGTATCTTGTCACGACGGATCAGGGTGAATGGAAGTGCGCAACTGTGGTTCTGGCTTCGGGAGCGTTCAACGTCCCGTCCGTGCCCTCCTTCGCCGCAGCGGTACCGCCAGGAGTCTCCACGTTGACCGCGATGGACTATCGAAATCCCGGCCAGCTTTCCGAGGGCGGCGTGATGGTGGTCGGTGCGTCCGCGACCGGGGTGCAGATCGCTGCCGAACTACGCCGGTCCGGCCGCGAGGTGGTCATGTCCGTGGGCGAGCATGTGCGCGGACCTCGGATGTACCGGGGGAGGGACATTCACTGGTGGATGGAGGCTGCGGGCGTCCTCGATGAACGCTACGACGAGGTGGACGACATCGTGCGGGCGCGGCGAGTCCCGTCTATGCAGCTTGCCGGTTCGGACGATCGGGCCAGCTTCGACCTCAATGCACTGACCAGCACCGGGGTGAAGCTCGCGGGCCGACTGGCGGGTATCAACGACGGCAACGCGCAATTCTCTGGCTCGTTGCGTAACAAGTGCGAGCTCGCCGATCTGAAACTCGGACGGCTTCTGGGCGTCATCGACGAGTGGGCGAGTGAGAACGGGCTGGACGAATCGGTCCCGGCTCCTCATCGCTTCGAGCCGACCGTCGTCGACGCGTCTCCCCGTTTGGGACTCGACCTGAAGCGCGGTGAGATCGAGACGATCGTCTGGGCAACTGGTTTCCGTCCCGACTACTCCTGGCTCGACGTCGACGTGCTCGACCAGAAGGGCATGATCCGGCACGACGGGGGGATCGCAGAGTCACCCGGCCTGTACCTGCTCGGCTGCCCTTTCCTCCGCCGGCGCAAATCCAGCTTCATGGACGGGTCGCGCGCCGATGCCGAGGACCTCATCGAGGCGTTGGCCGCCTATCTCGATGGGCGTCCGCCGCCAGCCAGGGCACGGCGATGACAACGGAAGTCCCCGCCCTCGCCGAACTGGTCGCGGGCTGCGTCGAGGCGATGCATGAGTCGGATCCAAGGGGGGCAGTGCGAGAGATCCTCGATCGGGCGATCACGGACGGTTCGCTCAGCGGCGTCGAGTCTGCAGCCGGTCTCAACATCTTGTACCGGTCCTCGGACCTCACCGTGCTCAACGTGATCTGGCCGCCCAAGATGTTCCTGATGCCGCATGACCACCGCATGTGGGCCGCCATCGGGATCTACGGAGGCCGTGAGGACAACACCTTCTATCGTCGGGATGGCGATGCGCTCGTCACCTCCGGAGCCAAGGAGCTCACGGACGGCGCTGTGTTGCTGCTCGGCCAGGAAGTGATTCATGCCGTCCACAACCCGTCGCACTCCACCTATACCGGTGCAATCCACGTCTACGGCGGAGACTTCGTCGGCACCCCGCGTAGTCAATGGGACCCGGCGACGCTCGAGGAGCAGCCCTACGACCTCGCTGCCGTCCAGCGCCAATTCGACGAGGCCGAACGAGCCGCCCGCGTAAGCGGCAACTGAAGGGCGAATTGTTTTACGGCCGGCGCGCCGGGCAGGGCTGAACGCCGTACTTCAGCCCCACTCGGGCGCCAACGTTGGATCGAATGTCGGTTCCGCAGCACCCACTGGCGCCCCGACCCCCCGATCGGTCACGAAGACGGCACTCGCCACTGCCGCCAGCAAGAGCAGAATCGCACCAACCGCGAACGCCACCGCGTAGCCGTGGACCAGTCCGGCGGGGACCGAGGCGGGCCCGTTCGCTCGGATGAAGCTCGCCGTGGCCGTGGCGGCGATCGTGTTCAGCAATGCAGTTCCGAGCGACCCCCCGACTTGTTGGGTCGTGTTGACCATCGCGCTGGCCACGCCAGAGTCGGCGGGGCGCACGTTGGTGAGGGCCGTGCTGCTCAACGCCGGGAAGGCGAACCCGAGGCCGACGCTCATGAGAACCTGAGGCCCGAAGACGTAGAGCCAGAACGAGGTGTCGACTCCGATCTGGGTCAGCCAGCCCAGACCGGCGGCTCCCATCAGCAGGCCGGACACCATTGGGATGCGCGGTCCGATCCGGGGGACGATGGTCGAGGAGGCTGCCGCGGCCACGATGATTCCGATGGCAAAGGGCAGGAACGCCACACCGGCCTTCAGCGCCGAATAGTGCAGCACCGTCTGCATGTAGTAACTGAGGAAGACGAACATCGCGAACAGGCCGGCGCCGAGGAGGAACGTGGCGAGGAAGGAACCGCCTCGGTTGCGTTCGGCGACGACACGCAGTGGGAGCAACGGGTGCGTCGAGCGCGCCTCGACGAAGACGAAGACTCCGAGCAGCACGACGGCGATGCTCAGGAAGGTCAGCGTCGGGGCCGACGCCCACCCGTCGGTGCTGGCCTTCGTGAACCCGTAGACGAGACTCACGAGGCCGAGCGTCGACAGAAGCGCGCCCGGGATGTCGTAGCGGGTTCGTCCAGAAAGCCGGCTCTCGTGGACGACGCGGCCCGCCGCCACGGCGGCCAGAAGCGCGAGGGGCACGTTGACCAAGAGGCACCAGCGCCAGGAGGCATATTGGGTGAGAAGTCCTCCGGCCAGCACGCCGATCGCGCCGCCGGCACCCGACACCGCCCCGTACGCGCCGAAGGCCTTGGCTCGTTCGCCCGGGTCATCGGCGAAGGTGATGGTGAGGATCGAGAGGGCTGCCGGTGCCATGAGCGCGGCAAAGGCTCCCTGCAGGGCCCGGGCGCCGAAAAGCATGGCCTGGTCCACCGCCAGGCCGCCGAGCGCCGAGGCGGCCGCGAACCCGATGAGGCCCACGGCGAACATCCGCTTCCGGCCGCCGTAGTCGGCGATGCGTCCTCCCAGGAGGAGAAGTCCACCGAACGTCAGCGTGTAGGCGGTGATCACCCACTGCCGGTTGGCGACCGAGATGCCGAGCGCGTGCTGGGCGGAGGGGAGTGCGATGGTCACAATGGAGGCGTCGAGCACCACCATCAGTTGTGCGATCACGACGACCGCCAGGATCGACCATCGTTTCGGATCGGGCTCCGCGCGCCCCGCCTGCTGACCCCCGCTCAGTTCGGTCTGGCTCACTGCGCCTCCGCTTCTGATTGTCGACGGCTCTTCGTGCCGTGGCGCACCACAGCGTCAACCCACTCAAACAGGTGGCTGTCTCAACGCATTCCCGGTGCCACTCGTCGACGGCACGACCGCACGGCTCGTGATCGTCACCGTGCCGGATGTCCCTCGAACACCCCCATTGGAGGTTCGACGCCCCGGTGATGGTGGGCCTGAATCGGGAAGCCGCTCAGTCGATCCTCGGGCGGTGTCCTGGGGCCGCGCACCTCTTCGGCGCCCTTTGTCCCGGCGCCACCGGACGCGCCGCAGACTGCGTCCGAGTCGTCGCACCGCAGGGTGACTCGAAGTCGACGCCTTCCGGGCTGAGGCCGGCGTCCTTCCAGATAGCGTGCCGTTCGTGTCGGTGACACGCGTGCTGGTGGTTTCCGATAGTCATCTCTCGGTCCGAGCGCCCGAGGCGAATGCCAACTGGAGCGCCGTCGTTGCTGCAGCCGACGGCTTCGAACTCGTCATCCATGTCGGTGACCTGACGCTCGAGGGAGCACAAGAACCGGCCGATCTGGTTCACGCCCGTCAACTGCTGGACTGCCTGCCGATTCCCTGGGTGGTGGTACCGGGCAACCACGACATCGGTGACAATCCCGGCTACTCGGACGGAGCGGTGATTGACGACACACGCCACCGTCGATGGGTCGATCGGATCGGGCCCGACAGCTGGATCGTCGAGAGCGGTTCGTGGAGGGTGATCGGCGTCGACGCGCAGCTCTTCGGGTCTGGTCTGGACGCCGAAGCCGAGCAGTGGGCTTGGCTCGAGGGCAGCCTGGTAACCAAGGGCGATCATCGACCACTGCTGCTGGTCATCCACAAGCCCTTGGTTGCGCCGCCGAACGAGCTCGCCACGGCACCTCCGTATCGATTCGTGCCTGAGCCAGCCCGTTCGCATCTCACCGCGTTGCTCGGCGCTGTCCACTGCCCCTTGGTGCTGAGCGGACATGTCCATCAATACCGCGAGATCGTCCAAGCCGGGCGCCTGCACGTCTGGGCTCCGACAACCTGGGCAGTACTGCCAGAAGCGATGCAGGGCACCATCGGGCTCAAACGCTGCGGCATCGTCTCACTTGAGCTTGCTTCGGACGCCACGGTCTCGATGCGGCTCGTCGAACCCCCGGGCTTGGCCCAGTTCACGCTCGGACAAGAGATCCAGATGCCCTACCGGTGAATCCCGTTGGGAGAATGCGAGGGTTCCGTTGACCTGTGAACGAAGAGTCAATCGGTCGTCGTGACGAGCGGTCCGAGGTGTCGCTCCGGAGGCGACGCCAGGAGTGGCTCTACCTCTTTCATCCAAGTCGAGCCAACGTTGGCCGCGAACTCGTCGAGTAGATCGGCGTCGTCACCAAGGATGACGAGAACGAAGTGATCCGGCGAAACCTGAGCGATGTGGAGTCCTCGGATCCCCTCCGTTATTCGCGCTTCTGGCACTAACTGCCGCTCTGCCCGAGCAAAGAGATCGGTATCAGGCGCCTGCCGGAAATGAAGATGGTTCACGACTGCAGCGGGCATGGAGGCAATGCTAGGGCACGAATACTCGCTGGACCGAAGCGATTGGGATGCCTCCGACCTTCGGAGGGCCAGGGTCTGGGGTGACTCTGCCAGTGCTCGCCACAGCGCTCGTCGTGACGGCGCGAGGAGACTTGCGCGACGGCGCCTGCTCCTGGGCCGGCGAAACGAGAGACCACGGCATGCCTTGTGCCGTAGGTCGTCTTACGACCGGTCCCTCATCCACCTGGCGAGCCGCCACGGCGTCGATGTCGCGCTTGGCAACTTCGCTCACGCCCGCATCGAGCGGGAGCGTCTCGAGCTCGAGCTGGCGAGCCGGGGTCTCGACCTGAGGTTTCGGAGGCGCGCTAGCGGAAGTCCCGGAACAACCCGGTCAACCGGTAATGCACAGGCGAGCGCTTAGCCCTCGACGTTGTGCTTGGTGGCATAGATGGCCGCCTCGGTCCGGCTCGTCACCTTCAGCTTGCGCAGCAAAGTGGTGATGTAGTTCTTCACGGTGTTCTCCGACAGGTACATGGCTCTTGCGATCTGCTTGTTCGTCTTGCCCTGGCCGATGAGCTCCAGAATGCGGTGCTCTTGGGGGGAGAGCGAGGAAAGGAGAGAATCCTGCTTCGGCGGGTTTGCGATTCGTTCGATCACCCGGGCAACCGCTCGCGGATCCATCAGCGACTCACCGGCGGCAACCCTCTTGATGTCCTCGATGAGGTCACGCGCCTTGATCTGCTTCAAGACATAGCCGGCCGCTCCCGCCATCACGCTGGCATACATTGCCTCGTCATCGGCGAAGCTCGTCAACATCAGGCAGTCCAGGGCTGGCAGGGCCGAGCGAAGCTCGCGGCAGACCTCGATGCCGTCGCCGTTCTCGAGCCGAACGTCGAGGATGGCGACGTCGGGCTGGGCCAAGGGGACCCGCATCAGCGCCTCGGCGCCCGTCGAGGCCTCGCCCACGACCTCGATATCCTGGTCGCTCTCCAACAGGCTGCGAATGCCCTCTCGGACGAGCTCGTGGTCGTCGAGGAGGAAGACGCGGATGCTCACGACTCCATTGTGCCAGCGCTGATCGGAGCGCTGCCGACCTGACCATTGGCGACGTCGTACGATCCCAACCCGTGCCCTATATGCGCGTGAACGACGCCAAAAAGATGCAGCGGCTCATGGCGGCGATGCTCATGATGTCCGCAGACATCGAGCTCGAAGACCTACTTCGCCATGTCGTCTCAGAGGCTAAAGCCGTCGTAGGAGCCCGTTACGCCGCGCTCGGTGTTCTCAACGAGACCCGAACTGCGCTCGAGCAGTTCATCACGGCAGGGCTCGGCGCCGACGAGGAGGCACTTGTCGGGAACCGCCCTACCGGGCGTGGGATCCTGGGTCTATTGATCACCGACGCTGCTCCGCTGCGGCTCGCGGATCTGACGAAGCACCCGGGACGGTACGCCTTTCCCGAGAACCATCCACCGATGACCTCGTTCCTCGGCGTACCGGTCCGGGTAAAGGACGACATCTACGGCAATCTCTACCTGACCGACAAGGAAGGTGCCACAGAGTTCACGGATGAGGACGAGGCCCTCGCCGAGGGTCTGGCGCTGGCGGCCGGTGTTGCGATCGAGAGCAACCGTCTGCATGAGCGGGTCCGCATCATGAGCATGCTCGACGACCGAGACCGAATTGCCCGGGACCTCCACGACCGGGTCATCCAGCGCGTGTACGCCGTAGGGATGAACCTCCAGGGCGCCATCCGGCTGCCGGACCTCGACCAAGTGGTGGCGCGGGTGTCCCGAGCGATCGACGAGCTGGACACGACCATCACGGACATTCGTTCGGCGATATTCGAATTGGGTGAGAACGCGCTTCCCGATGGTCTGCGTCGGGCGGTATTGCGACTTGTCGAAGAGCTCTCGGGCATGCTCGGCGCGCAGCCGGAGGTGCGGTTCGAGGGTGTGGTGGACAATGTCGTCCCTCAGTCCACCGGCGATCACATCGTCGCCGTGGTGCGCGAGGGCCTGACCAACGCGGGCAAGTATGCCCATGCCACACGCTACGAGGTGATCTTGCGTGTGTCCGATCGGGTCGTGCTCGAGATCCTCGACAACGGGATCGGCATCGCCCTTCCGCTGACGCGGCCCGGTCTGGGCCTGGCCAACCTCCGTGACCGGGCACAGAAGCTGGGTGGGTCCTTCGAAATCCATCCGCGCCGCGATGGCGGGACCCGTCTGATCTGGAGCGTGCCGCTCTGACCCGCACGCCCGCCAGGCAAGCTCCGAGTGTTCACGCAGGCTTTTCGACCCGAGATTCGAGCGTCTCGTTATGGACCGGGTCATGGACGATCCGGGCCGCCGGAACGCGGGACAGAAGCGGGTTGGTTGTCCTTCACGACGCAGCCGTCAAGCATCTCGATTCTGCGGTCCGCCACCTCCGCCACCGACGAGTCGTGCGTGACGAGCACGATCGTGGTCGACCGCTCCGCGCGGAGCTTTACAAAGAGGGAGAGAACCGAGTGGACCGATGCCGTGTCGAGACTTCCGGTCGGCTCGTCGGCCAAGAGCACGGTGGGATCGTTGGCCATGGCGCGGGCGATGGCGACCCGCTGCCTTTCGCCCCCAGAGAGTTGGGTGGGGTGACGATGAGCCAGCGATCCAAGCCCGACCTCCCCGAGCAACTCGAGGGCATGGCGGGCGCGCTCACGGCGCGGTCTGCGTGATCCCATCATGGCGACCTCGACGTTTCCGAGAAGCGACAGCCGGGGTAGCAGGTTGTGCAGCTGAAAGACGAGGCCGACGACTTCTCGTCGATAGCGATTGGGGTGATCGAGCGAGTCGACGGCGTGTCCTTGCACTCGGATGGATCCCGACGTCGGGACGTCGAGCGCTGCGAGTAGGTGCAGCAGCGTGGATTTTCCACAACCCGATGGGCCGGTGATCGAGACCATCTCACCGTGGCCGACGTCGAGGTTGACGCCGTTGAGTGCTTGGATCAGCCCATCGTCGTAGACCTTTGTCAGCCCGCGAACCTGAACGGCCGGCACCGACTGCGCACGATCGCTGGTGTCCGGCGCCAGCGCGGCCCGGGAATCACTCACGGCTCAATGCCTCGAGGGGCCGAAGGCTCGATGCACGAAGTCCTGGGTAGAGGGCCCCGATCACGGCCATTCCGAGTCCCGTGGCCAGGCCCCGGAGAAATGCGCTTTGGTCGAAGGTGGGGTGGAGGACTCCTCGTAGAGCGGGCACGTATTTGAGCAAGGCCACCGCGAGCACGGCCAGCAAC